>WBZT01001726.1_pt2 | contig 12346 bp, 9 predicted proteins | sample 5204241 | NCBI WGS metagenome assembly WBZT01 (sample SAMN12344358, study PRJNA552823) | activated sludge metagenome | biome: Activated sludge suspended growth; feature: Nitrification reactor; material: Wastewater; isolation source: activated sludge from nitrification reactor of wastewater treatment... | reverse complement strand
CTGTGGATCGGCGCCCACGGTCTGGACGTCGGCGCCATGACCGTGTTCCTCTACGCCTTCCGCGAGCGCGAGGATCTGGTGGATTGCTACGAGGCCGCGTCCGGCGCCCGCTTCCACGCCGCCTATTTCCGGCCCGGCGGCGTCTATCGCGACCTGCCGAACGTGATGCCGAAGTACGAGTACGACAAATCGCCGTGCCACAGCAAGAAGGAAGTGGACGAGATGAACGTCCACCGCCACGGTTCCCTGCTCGATTTTATCGAGGCGTTCACCGACCGGTTTCCCGGCTGCGTCGATGATTATGAAACCCTGTTGACCGACAACCGCATCTGGAAGCAGCGGCTGGTCGGCATCGGCGTGGTGTCGCCCGAGCGCGCCCTGCAACTGGGCTTTTCCGGGCCGATGCTGCGCGGTTCCGGCATTGCCTGGGATCTGCGCAAGAAGCAGCCCTACGAAGTCTACGACCGGCTGGATTTCGACATTCCGGTGGGCGTCAACGGCGATTGCTACGACCGCTACCTGGTCCGGGTCGAGGAGATGCGCCAGTCCAATCGCATCATCCGGCAGTGCGTGAAGTGGCTGAAAGAAAATCCCGGTCCGGTGATCGTCGATGACTACAAGGTCGCGCCGCCGCCTCGCGCGACAATGAAAGAGGACATGGAAGCCCTGATCCACCATTTCAAGCTGTTCACGGAAGGCTACTGCGTGCCCGAGGGCGAGGTTTACGTAGCCACCGAGCATCCCAAGGGCGAATATGGAATCTATCTGATTTCCGACGGCGCCAACAAACCCTATCGAGTCAAGGTCCGAGCGGCCGGCTTCACCCATCTCTCGTCCATGGACGAGATGACGCGCGGCCACATGCTGGCCGACGTGGTGGCCGTCATCGGCACCCAGGACATCGTCTTCGGAGAGGTCGACCGCTAATGAGTGCACGCAAGAGCGATCTGCTGTCCGCCCACGCCCGCGCGGAGATCGATCACTGGCTGACCCGCTATCCCGCCGACCGGAAGCAGTCGGCGGTGCTGGCCGCCCTGCGCGAGGTGCAGCACGAAAACGGCGGCTATCTCACCACGGAACTGATGGACGCGGTGGCCGATTACCTGGACATGCCGCCCATCGCCGTTTACGAGGTGGCCAGCTTCTATTCGATGTTCGAGCTGAAGCCGGTCGGCCGGCACAATATCGCGGTCTGCACCAACATTTCCTGCATGCTGCGCGGCGGCGACACCGTGCTGGCGCACATCGAAAGAAAGCTCGGCATCAAGCTGGGCGAGAGCACGCCGGACGGCAAGTTCTACCTGAAGAAAGAAGAAGAATGCTTGGCCGCCTGTTGCGGGGCGCCGATGATGCAGGTCAATCACGTCTATTACGAAAACCTGACCCCCGAAAAAGTGGATCAGGTGCTCGATAGCTTGGAGTGAGCCGCGATGGCCAACGAAGTTTGCTACCGGACGCTGGGTCTGGATCAGCCGTGGTCGATCAAGACGTACATGAGCGTGGGCGGTTACGAGGCGTGGAAAAAAATCCTGGCCGGGCAACTGACGCCCGATCAGGTGATCGACGAGGTCAAGCGGTCCGGCTTGCGCGGGCGCGGCGGCGCCGGCTTCCCGGCCGGCCTGAAATGGACCTTCATGCCGCGCAACGCCTCGGTGCAAAAGTACATGGTCTGCAACTCGGACGAGTCCGAGCCGGGCACCTGCAAGGACCGCGACATCCTGCGCTTCAACCCGCACGCCCTGGTCGAGGGCATGGCCATCGCCGGCTTCGCGACCGGCTCCACGGTCGGCTACAACTACATGCGCGGCGAGTTCATGGACGAGCCCTACCAGCGGTTCGAGGGCGCGGTCAAGGAAGCCTACGCCGCCGGTCTGCTGGGCAAGAACATTCAGGGCAGCGGGGTCGATTTCGACCTGTATCCGACGCTGGGCGCGGGCGCCTACATCTGCGGCGAGGAAACCGCGCTGCTGGAGTCGCTGGAAGGCAAAAAGGGCCAGCCGCGCTACAAGCCGCCGTTCCCGGCCACTTACGGCCTGTACGGCCGGCCGACCACCATCAACAACACCGAGACCTATTCCTCGGTGCCCTCGATCATCCGTAACGGCGGCAGTTGGTTCGCCGACCTCGGCATCACCAACGCCGGCGGCACCAAGATTTTTTCGGTGTCCGGCCATGTCGAGAAGCCCGGCAATTTCGAGGTTTCGCTGGGTATTCCGTTCGCCGAACTGCTGGCCATGGCCGGCGGAGTGTGGAAGGGTCGCCGGCTCAAGGCCGTCATTCCCGGCGGCTCCTCGGTGCCGGTGGTGCCGGGCGAGATCATGCTGAAGGCCAACATGGACTACGACTCGGTGTCCAAGGTCACCGGCTCGATGCTGGGCTCCGGGGCGGTGATCGTCATGGACGAGACCACCGACATGGTCAAGACCCTGCAACGCATTTCCCGGTTCTACTACTCCGAATCCTGCGGCCAGTGCACCCCGTGCCGCGAAGGCACCGGCTGGCTGTATCGCGTGGTGACCCGCATCGTCGAAGGCAAGGGGCGGCCCGAGGACTTGGATCTGCTGGACAGCGTGGCCAGCCGAATCGAAGGGCGGACCATCTGCGCGCTGGGCGATGCCGCCGCGATGCCGGTGCGCAGCTTCGTCAAGCATTACCGCCACGAGTTCGCCCATTACATCGAGCACAAGCGCAGCATGGTCGCCGGCGCGTCGGCGCTGGCCGCGTGAGGCCGCGCAACCACCAACACGGTCGCAGCGAGTAAAAGATGAGCGAGGAATTGGTCAACATCGAAGTCAACGGTATCCCGCTGAAGGCGCGCAAGGGCGCGATGCTCATCGAGATCACCGACGCGGCCGGCATCGCGATCCCCCGGTTCTGCTATCACAAGAAACTGTCGATCGCCGCCAGTTGCCGGATGTGTCTGGTCGAGGTCGAGAAAGCGCCCAAGCCGCTGCCCGCCTGCGCGACGCCGGTGATGGAGGGCATGAAGGTTTTCACCGAATCGCCCAAGGCGCTCGCCGCCCAGAAAGGGACCATGGAGTTCCTGCTGATCAACCATCCGCTGGATTGCCCGATCTGCGATCAGGGCGGCGAGTGCGAGTTGCAGGATGTGGCGCTGGGCTACGGCGGCGACGTGTCGCGATTCGCCGAGCGCAAGCGGGTGGTCCAAGACAAAGACATCGGGCCGCTGATCGCCACCGAAATGACCCGCTGCATCCATTGCACCCGCTGCGTCCGCTTCGGCGAGGAAATCGCCGGCTTGCGCGAGCTGGGCGCGACCGGACGCGGCGAGAGCATGGAAATCGGCACCTATGTCGCCAAGGCCGTGGCCTCGGAGCTGTCCGGCAACGTGATCGATCTCTGTCCGGTCGGGGCGCTGACCGCCAAGCCTTCCCGGTTCAAGGGCCGTTCCTGGGAGTACGTGCAGCACGCCGCCATCGCGCCGCACGATTCGGTCGGTTCCAATATCTTTATCCACACCTTGCGCGGCCAAGTCATGCGCGTGGTGCCGCGCGAAAACGAATGGGTCAACGAAACCTGGATTTCGGATCGCGACCGCTTCGGCTACGAAGGCATTTACAGCGACGACCGGCTGGCCAAGCCCTCGCTCGACGGCGCGGAAGTGGAGTGGGAAACGGCCCTGGAAGCGGTCGCCAAGCGACTGAAAGAGGTGGTCGCCCGGCACGGCGCCGGCGCGGTGGGTTTTCTGGTGTCGCCGACCGCGACCGTCGAGGAGCTGTATCTGGCGCAGAAACTGGCGCGCGGGCTGGGGGTCGCCAACATCGATCACCGGCTGCGGCAAGCCGATTTCAGCGACCAGGAGACGGCGCCGGTGTTCCCTTGGCTCGGCCAAGGCGTGGCCGATCTGGAAAAAGTCAAAGCGGCGCTGCTGGTCGGCAGCAACGTGCGGATGGAGCAACCCTTGGCCGGTCATCGCTTGCGCAAGGCGGCGCTGGCGGGGGGCAAGCTGATGTTCGTCAATCCCCGCGATTTCGAATTCCGCTTCCCGGTCGCGGCCAAGATCATCGCCGATCCCGCCGGGATGGTGGCGGCGCTGGCCGGCGTGGCCGGAGCCGTGGCGGAGTTGAAGGGCGAACCGTTGCCGGACGGCTGGGCCGGTCTCGCGGCCGGCGCTCCGAGCGAAACCGAGCGCGCCATCGCCGCCAACCTGATCGACAATGCGCCGGCCACCGTGCTGCTCGGCAATCTGACGACCGCCCATCCGGCGTTCGCGCAACTGCGGGCGCTGGCGGGTTTCGTCGCCCTGCGCAGCGGAGCGGCGTTCGGCTATCTGCCGGAAGCCGCCAATTCGGTGGGCGGCTGGCTGGCCGGAGCGGTGCCGCACCGCCTGCCGGGCGGCGGGAAGTCCGCGACGGTCGGGCTGGACGCGCGGGCGATGCTGGAATCGCCGCGCAAGGCTTACGTGCTGGTCGGGGTCGAACCCGAACTGGACTGCTGGGATGGTGCGGCGGCCTTGAATGCCCTGCGGGGCGCGGACTGGGTGGTCGCGCTCGCCTCCCACGCCAGCGCCACCGTCAAGAGCTACGCGCGGGCGATCTTGCCGGTCGCCACGTTCGCCGAAACCTCCGGCACTTACGTCAACGCCGAGGGGCGCTGGCAGAGCTTCCCGGGCGCGAGCAAACCGTTCGGCGCGGCGCGGCCGGCCTGGAAGGTGCTGCGGGTTTTGGGCAACCTCTGCGGTCTGAGCGGTTTCGATTACGTGGCTTCGGAGGAAGTGCTCGCCGAAGTCAAGGGCGCTTGCGCCGGCGTCGAGCCGGACAACGCCCCCGATTTGGGCAGGGCGCTGGCGCCGTATCGGGCGGAAGGGTTGTTGCGGGTCGCCGAAGTGCCGATCTACGCGCTCGATCCGCTGGTGCGCCGCGCCCGCTCGTTGCAGGCGAGTCCGCTGGCGCGTCCCGCCGAGGTTCGGCTGCATCCCGACATGGCTGGGGAACTGGGCGTGGCCGGGCGGGAACAGGTCCAAGTGCGCCAGAACGGCGCGGCGGTCGATTTGCCCTTGGTGCTGGATGACAGCGTGGCCAAGGGCTGCGCCTGGATTCCGGCGGGAACCAATGCCAGCGTGGCGCTCGGTCCTTCGGTCGGGCCGGTGACCATCCAATAACGACAAGGACCCCGGATCGTGGAAACCTTGCTGACGATTATCATCATCCTTCTGAAAATCGTTGCCATCCTGGCTCCCCTGCTGTTGGCGGTGGCTTATCTGACCTTCGCCGAGCGCAAGATCATCGGTTACATGCAGGTTCGGATCGGCCCGAACCGGGTCGGCCCCAAGGGTTGGTTGCAGCCCATCGCCGATGCCATGAAGCTGATGTTCAAGGAAATCATCGTCCCGAGCCGGGCGGATCGGTTCCTGTTCCTGCTGGCGCCGGTCGTCTCCTTTGGCCCCGCGCTGGCGGCGTGGGCGGTCATCCCGTTCGGCGATGGGATGATGCTCTCGCATCTGGATGCCGGGTTGCTGTATCTGCTGGCGCTGACCTCGATGGGCGTCTACGGCGTGATCATCGCCGGCTGGTCCTCGAACTCCAAGTACGCCTTCCTGGGCGCGATGCGCTCGGCGGCCCAGATCGTGTCGTACGAGATCGCCATGGGCTTCGCGCTGGTGGGCGTGCTGATGGCCGCCGGCAGCCTGAATCTGAACCAGATCGTCCTGGCCCAGCAGGGAAGCTTTCTGCACTGGTTTTGGCTGCCGCTGCTGCCGCTGTTCCTGGTGTACTTCATTTCCGGCGTCGCCGAAACCAACCGCGCGCCGTTCGACGTGGCCGAAGGCGAATCGGAAATCGTGGCCGGATTTCATGTCGATTACTCCGGCATGGCGTTCGCCGTGTTTTTCCTGGCCGAATACGCCAACATGATCCTGGTGTCGGCCTTGGCCTCCACGATGTTTCTGGGGGGTTGGCTGTCGCCGTTCCAAGGCATTCCCGTCTTGGGCGAGCTGTTCGACTTCGTGCCCGGCGCGATCTGGCTGGTGCTGAAGATTTCGTTCCTGCTGCTGTTCTTCCTGTGGTTCCGCGCCACCTTCCCGCGCTATCGCTACGACCAGATCATGCGGCTGGGCTGGAAGGTGTTTATCCCGGTGACGCTGGTCTGGATTCTGGTGATCGGCTTGGGCGTGCTGGCGCAGGTCGGTCCCTGGTTCGATTGAGGCGAAAACGCGATGAATACCCTGAACGCTGTTCGGCACTACTTTAAAAGCTTTTTGCTTTGGGAGTTGTTGCTTGGCCTGCGGGTGACCGGCCGATACCTGTTCGCCAAAAAGATCACGGTGCAATATCCGGAGGAGCGGACCCCGCTGTCGCACCGGTTCCGCGGCCTGCACGCGCAGCGCCGCTACCCGAACGGCGAGGAGCGCTGCATCGCCTGCAAGCTGTGCGAGGCCGTGTGTCCGGCGCTGGCCATCACCATCGAGTCCGAGCAGCGGGCGGACGGCACGCGCCGCACCACGCGCTACGACATCGATCTGTTCAAATGCATCTACTGCGGGTTTTGCGAGGAAGCCTGCCCGGTGGACGCCATCGTGGAGACCCGGACGTTCGATTATCATTTCGAAAAGCGCGGCGAGCACGTCATGACCAAGGAAAAATTGCTCGCTCACGGCGACCGCTGCGAGGCGCAGATCGCCGCCGACCGGGCCGCCGATGCCGCCTACCGCTAGCCAAACCGCTCGAATCTAGAATACGGGTCAACCCATGGGATTTGAAAAATTTCTGTTCTACGTCTTCGCTCTCATCCTGGTGTTCGCGGCGGTGCGGGTGATCACGGTGCGCAACTCGGTGCACGCCGCCCTGTTCCTGGTGCTGGCGTTTTTTACCAGCGCCGCGCTCTGGCTGTTGATCGAGGCCGAGTTTCTGGCCATCACCATGGTGCTGGTTTACGTGGGCGCGGTGATGGTGCTGTTCCTGTTCGTGGTGATGATGCTGGATATCAACGTCGCGCCGACCCGGGAGGGCTTCATCCGGTATCTGCCGGTCGGCGCGACCGTCGCGGCGATCATCGTCATCGAGATGGCGCTGGTGGTGGGGTCCGGCTATTTCGGGGCCGGCAAGTTCGGCTTGATTTCCCACGCGGCCGATTACAGCAACACCAAGGAGCTGGGCAGCGTCCTGTACACCTTTTACGTCTATCCGTTCGAGATCGCCTCGGTGATCCTGCTGGTGGCGATCGTCGCCGCCATTTCGCTGACCATGCGTCGTCGGGAAGGGGCCAAATCCCAGAATCCGGCCCAGCAGGTGCGGGTGTCGCGGGATGATCGGGTGCGGCTGGTGCGCTTGACGGCGGAAAAGAAGCAATAGACCCATGCCGCGTCCGGGCGGGGCGAGCGGGCGCGGAAAGCGGCGCCGGGCCGCCAAATCAACGAATTCCACCATTCCAATAAGTAAAGGCGGGGGATAGATGATCGCGCTTACTGATTATCTCGTGCTTGGAGCGATCCTCTTTTGTCTCAGCGTGGCCGGCATTTTTCTGAATCGGAAAAACGTCATTATCCTGCTGATGTCGATCGAGCTCATGCTGCTGGCGGTCAATTTCAATTTCATCGCCTTTTCGCGGTTTCTCGATGACACGGTCGGCCAGGTGTTCGTCTTTTTCATCCTGACGGTGGCGGCGGCCGAATCGGCGATCGGCTTGGCCATTCTGGTGGTGCTGTTCCGCAACCGGCGCACCATCAACGTTGCCGACCTCGATGCCCTGAAGGGTTAGCCGCCATGCAAAACGTCTACCTTGCGATTGTGCTGTCGCCTCTGTTCGGAGCCATCATCGCCGGCCTGTTCGGCCGCAAGATCGGCCGCGCCGGCGCCCACTGGGCGACCATCATCGGCGTGGCGGTTTCCTTCCTGCTGTCGCTGCTGGTGTTGCGGCATCACGTTCTCGAAGGCGCCGAGCCGTACAACGGCACGGTTTACACCTGGATGGTGATCGAGGGCATTCGCCTGGAGGTCGGCTTCCTGGTGGACAATCTGACGGCGGTGATGATCGCCACGGTCACCTTCGTGTCCTTGATGGTCCACATCTACACGATCGGCTACATGCACGACGACGACGGCTACCAGCGCTTCTTCAGCTATATCGCCCTGTTCACCTTCGCGATGCTGATGCTGGTGATGGCCAACAACTTCCTGCAACTCTTCTTCGGCTGGGAAGGCGTCGGCTTGGTTTCCTACCTCTTGATCGGGTTCTGGTACAAGCGCGAGAGCGCGATTTTCGCCAGCCTGAAGGCGTTCCTGGTCAACCGGGTCGGCGATTTCGGTTTCCTGCTGGGCATCGCCGCCGTCCTGATGGCGTTCAACAGCCTCGATTACGCTGACGTGTTCGCGGCCGCCCCGCTGATGGCCAAGGTGACCGTGCACATCATACCCGGCGTCGAATGGTCGCTGATGACGGTGACCTGCATCCTGCTGTTCATCGGCGCGATGGGCAAATCGGCGCAGGTGCCGCTGCACGTCTGGCTGCCCGATTCGATGGAAGGTCCGACGCCGATCTCCGCGCTGATCCACGCCGCCACCATGGTGACGGCGGGCATCTTCATGGTGGCCCGGATGTCGCCACTGTTCGAGCTGTCGGAGACGGCCTTGAGCTTCGTGCTGGTGATCGGCTCCATCACCGCCCTGTTCATGGGCTTTCTCGGCATCGTCCAGAACGACATCAAGCGGGTGGTGGCGTATTCGACCCTCTCGCAGCTCGGCTACATGACGGTGGCGCTCGGGGTGTCCGCCTATCCGGCCGCCATCTTCCACCTGATGACCCACGCTTTCTTCAAAGCCCTGCTGTTCTTGGGCGCGGGTTCGGTGATCATCGCCATGCATCACGAGCAGGATATCCGCAAGATGGGCGGCTTGTGGAAGCACATGCCGATCACTTGGTTCACCTTCCTGGTCGGCACCTTGGCGCTGATCGGCACGCCGGGCTTCGCGGGCTTCTACTCCAAGGACAGCATTCTGGAGGCGGTGCACTACTCGCACATCGCCGGCGCCGGCTTCGCCTATGTCGCGGTGATGCTGGGCGTGTTCGTGACCTCGTTCTATTCGTTCCGCTTGTACTTCCTGGTGTTTCACGGCAAGGAGCGGATGGACCACCACACCCGGGAACACCTGCACGAGACCCCGGCGGTGGTGACCGTGCCGCTGATCCTGCTCGCCATTCCCTCGGTCGTCATCGGCGCGATGACCATCGAGCCGCTGCTGTTCGGCGACGGGTTCGGCGGCAGTATCTTTGTGGCCCCCGACCATAACGTGTTGGAGCATGTCGCCGAAGAGTTCCACGGCGCGATGAGCTTCGCGCTGCACGGGCTGACCGGCCTGCCCTTTATCCTGGTTCTCGCCGGGTTCGGATCGGCCTTCTACCTGTACATGGTCAAGCCGGAACTGCCGGACACGATTCGGCAGCGCTTCGCCGCGCTGTACGACATCATGAATCGCAAGTACCTGTTCGATGAGATTTACCAGTCGGTTTTCATGCGCGGCAGCCGTAACGTGGGCACCGTATTGTGGAAATACGGCGATGCCGGACTGATCGACGGTCTGCTGGTGAACGGTACGGCGCGGCTGGTGGGCTGGTTCTCGTCCGTGGTCCGGCACTTGCAAACGGGCTACCTGTACACCTATGCGTTCGCGATGATTATCGGCTTGCTGATCCTCCTGACGTGGTTCGTCGCCCGCTAACCTGGAAGAAGAAAAACCATGCTGTCGGAACTGCCCTTGCTGAGTCTTGTCATCTGGTTTCCGATTCTCGGCGGCGTCGCGGTATTGTTCGTGGGTGATGACAACCCCGGACGGGCCAAGGCGCTGGCCCTGACGGTGGCGATCCTGACCTTTCTGATCGGGATACCGCTGTACTCCTCGTTCGATAGCGCGACGGCGGCGATGCAGTTTCAGGAATTCATGCCGTGGATTCCGGCGTTCAACGCCAACTACCATCTGGGCGTGGACGGGTTTTCGATGCCGTTGATCCTGCTCACCGCGTTCATGACCGTGCTGGTGGTGATCGCCGGCTGGGAAGTGATCCAATACCGGATCGCCCAGTACATGGCCGCGTTCCTGATCATGGAAGGCTTGATGATCGGGGTGTTCGCGGCGCTCGACGCCCTCCTGTTCTACGTGTTTTTCGAGGCGATGCTGATCCCGATGTTCCTCATCATCGGCATCTGGGGCGGGCCGCGCCGGGTGTACGCCACCCTCAAGTTTTTCCTGTACACCTTCCTGGGCTCGGTGTTCATGCTGATCGCGCTGATCTACATGTACAACCAGGCCAACAGCTTCGAGATTCTGGATTTCCACAAGCTGCCGCTGACCCTGAGCGAACAGGTGCTGATCTTCTTCGCCTTCCTGCTGGGGTTCTCGGTCAAGGTGCCGATGTGGCCGGTGCACACCTGGTTGCCGGACGCCCACGTCGAGGCGCCCACCGGCGGTTCGGTGATCCTGGCGGCCATCACCCTCAAGATCGGCGGCTACGGCTTTCTGCGTTTCGCCCTGCCGATCACCCCGGACGCCGCCGGCATGTTGGACTGGCTGATCATCGCGCTGTCGCTGATCGCGGTGGTGTACATCGGGCTGGTCGCCCTGATCCAGCAGGACATGAAGAAGCTGATCGCTTACTCGTCCATCGCTCACATGGGTTTCGTCACCCTCGGCTTCTTCATCGTGTTCGGCCTGCACCGCGATACCGGCGGCCTGAGCGGCGCGGCGATGGGCATCGAGGGCGGCATGGTGCAGATGGTGTCGCACGGCTTCATCTCGGGCGCGCTGTTCCTGTGCGTGGGCGTGCTGTACGACCGGGTTCACTCCCGCCAGATCAAGGATTACGGCGGGGTGGTCAACACCATGCCGGTGTTCGCTGCGTTCATGGTGCTGTTCGGCATGGCCAACGCCGGTTTGCCCGGCACCTCGGGATTCGTCGGCGAGTTCATGGTGATTCTGAGCAGTTTCAAGGCCGGGTTCTGGATCGCCTTCCTGGCATCCTTCACCCTGATTCTGGGGGCGGCCTACACCCTTTGGCTGGTCAAGCGAGTCATATTCGGCGAGATCGGCAACGGTCATGTCGCCGAGCTTCAAGATGTTTGCAGTCGCGAGATCGTCATGTTGAGCTTGCTGGCGGCGGCGGTGCTGGTGCTCGGGGTTTGGCCCGATCCCCTGACCTCAGTGATGCATGCCTCGGTGGACAATCTGCTGCGGCACGTCACCACGACCAAGCTGCTGTAAGGTCCTCTCCGTCGCAGAGAAGAACCAGAACATAGGGAAACTCCATGAACTTCGTCGCCCCTGATTTCATGCCGGTATTGCCGGAACTCTTCGTGCTGACCATGGCCTGCGCGGTGCTGGTCATCGACGTGTTCCTGGAACAGCGGCAGCGGCACATCACCTACGGGCTGGCGCAACTGACCCTGCTGGGCGCGGCCCTGCTGACCCTGCTGACCTACGCCCAGGCCCCGGTGACCACCATGTTCGGTCATTACATCAAGGATGCGATGGGCGATTTGCTCAAGCTGTTCATCTGCTTGGCCTCGGCCGTCGCGTTTCTCTACTCGCGCGATTATTTGCGGCAGCGCGATCTGTTCAAGGGCGAATACTTCGTGCTGGGCCTGTTCGGCGTGCTGGGCATGATGATCATGGTGTCGGCCCACAGCCTGCTCAGCGTGTACCTGGGCCTGGAGCTGCTGTCGCTGTCCCTGTACGCTCTGGTGGCCACCGACCGGGATTCGCCGGTGGCTTCCGAGGCGGCCATGAAGTACTTCGTGCTCGGTTCGCTGGCCTCCGGCATATTGCTGTATGGAATTTCGATGATCTACGGCGCGACCGGCAGCGTCGATCTCCAGGTGGTGGCCGACGCGGTCGCCAAGCAAAGCTCGAACAATCTGGTGCTGGTGTTCGGCCTGGTGTTTCTCGTGGTCGGGCTGTCGTTCAAGCTGGGCGCCGTGCCGTTCCACATGTGGCTGCCGGATATCTATCAGGGCGCTCCCACCTCGGTCGCGCTGTATATCGGCTCAGCCCCCAAGCTGGCGGCGTTCGCCCTGGTGATGCGCGTTCTGGTGGACGGACTCGGCAACCTGCAAGGCGACTGGCAACAGATGCTGATCATCCTGTCGGTGCTGTCCATGGCCTTGGGCAATCTGGTCGCCATCGCCCAGAGCAACATCAAGCGGATGCTGGCGTATTCGACGATTTCCCACGTCGGATTCCTGCTGCTCGGCATTTTGGCGGGCACGCCGGAAGGGTATTCGGCGGCCATGTTCTACGCCATCGTTTACGTCCTGATGGCGGTCGGCGCCTTCGGCGTGGTGATCGTGTTGAGCCGGACCGGTTTCGAGGCCGAGAACATCGACGACTTCAAGGGCTTG
>WBZT01002623.1_pt1 | contig 12354 bp, 7 predicted proteins | sample 5204241 | NCBI WGS metagenome assembly WBZT01 (sample SAMN12344358, study PRJNA552823) | activated sludge metagenome | biome: Activated sludge suspended growth; feature: Nitrification reactor; material: Wastewater; isolation source: activated sludge from nitrification reactor of wastewater treatment... | reverse complement strand
GCAGTATCTGAAACTGTGATGCAGCCGATGCGAATCAAGTTCAGGCTGCTCTCTGCGTTCGCCGCGTTGTCAGTCGCGACAGTTTGTGTGCTCTCCTGGCTTCTGCTGCGAAATTCACCAACAGCCTTTGCACCGTTACCGAATCCAAATGGTTACGAGATGTTGGTCGCAGCAGCGGCGAAGTTACCGAGACTGCCGGATTTCGAAGGCACCAACCGGATTGAGGAAATCGCCATTTTCATAAGGACAAATCAAACCGCACTGGCAGAACTCCGGCGTGCCCTCGATTTGCCTGGCGCGGTCACAGTGGAGATGAACGAGAATTGGCTGAGCCGGCACAGCCGCGAAATGATGGATCTCAAGTCTGCCGCTCTCACTCTCGATGCGCAGGCGGAATTTCTTCAGCGCGAGGGGAGCAACTCCATGGCCTTGGCGGTGGCGCTGGACGGCCTCCGCTTGGGCGCCACCGCACAAAATGAAGGCACTTTCATTGACTATCTGGTCGGCTCGGCGTGTGAGTTGATTGCAGCAAGTCGGCTCACGAACCTGCTCACCAGCATGGAGACAGATTCCTGTAAACGCGCACAGACTCAACTTGAGCAAATGGACCAGAAGCGCGGCCCCTTTTCCAGATTGGCGGAGCGCGAGGCGGAATGGTCGTGGCGCACCTTCGGTCCAGTAAAGCGGCTGAACATGATGATCCAAAGCCGTTCGCTCCACCCCGGCAGGGAGTGGGAGCAGCTTATGCCAGACACCGCTGAAGAGTTCCGCAAGCGCACAACGTTTACGCGTCTAGCCATCTTGCGTACAGCGACTCGCAGATACGAACTCGACCATGGGGCGGCGCCGACTAAAATGCCGGACCTTGTTCCGAGCTACTTGTCAACTCCGTTGACCAATCTGACAACCGGTGCCGCGCTGCAACTTCCCTGATTCTTTGCATGAACCCCAACCTCGAACGCGCACTGCTGCTCTTTCAACAGTCCCGCCACGAAATGGCGGAGGCGGAACTGCGCCAAGCGCTGGCCAGCGAGCCGGATGATGCCTACGCGCACGCGCTGCTCGCGTTGTGCCTGTCCGAGCGCGAGAAATTCGATGACGCCACGGCCGAGGCGCGGCAGGCGATCCACCTCGCGCCGGATTTTCCGTTCGCGCATTACGCACACGCGCACGTGCTCTACGACCGGAACCGTTACCCCGAAGCCCTCGCCGCCATTCAGGAAGCCATCCGGCTCGATTCGACCGACGCGGATTATTTCTCCCTGCTGGCCTCGATTCATTTCCACGAGCGGCGCTGGTCGGGGGCGTTGCAAGCCGCCGAACAGGGATTGCAGTTTGATCCCGAACACATCGGCTGCACGAACCTGCGCGCGATGGCGATGGTCAAGCTGGGCCGCAAAGCCGAGGCCGGCGCGACGATTGACGCCGCGCTCGCAAAGAATCCCGACAACGCCATCACGCATGCCAACCAGGGCTGGACATTGCTCGAAAAGGGCGAGCCGAAAAAGGCGCTCGAGCATTTCCGTGAATCGCTCCGTCTCGATCCAACCAACGAGTGGGCCCGTCACGGCATTGTCGAGGCGCTCAAGGCGCGCAACCTCCTCTACGCCGCGATGCTCAAATACTTTCTCTGGATGTCCAAGCTGAGCCGGCAGGCGCAATGGGCGATCATCCTCGTCGGCTACTTTGGCAACAACGCCCTCGGTTCGCTCGCGCGTTCGAATCCCGCGCTCGCGCCGTGGGTGTTTCCGTTGCGCGCACTCTACCTCGTGTTCGCCGTGCTGACGTGGACAGCGTATCCCATGTTCAACCTGATGTTGCGGCTGAACCGTTTTGGCCGGCTCGCGCTCACGCCCGAACAAAATGTCGAAGCGAATTGGGTCGGCGCCGCGTTCTTCCTGGCGCTCGGCTCCCTCGGCGGCTGCCTCATCATGGGCTTCGAAAGTCCGTGGGTGATGTCCCTCGCCGTTTTCGGCCTGCTGCTGCTGCCCTTGAGCGGACTGTTTCGTTGCGCCGATGGCTGGCCGCGCAAGACCATGATCGCCGTGGCAACCGTGCTGGTGCTCCTGGGTCTGGGCGCCAGCGGTCTGATCTGGAAGGCGTATCTCGGAGCGGATCGTTACGAAAAAGCAACCGCGAACGAGGCGTTTGGTTTACTTGGCCTGTTCGCCCTCGGCATTTTCCTTTCCTCGATTCTGGCGAACATCCTCATGGCACAACGCCCGCGGCGTTGAGACACCTCAGCCGGACAACGCGAGATACTCCGCCTTCAGTTTCTCCAATTGCCGCCGCACGCTGACGTGGCTCTGGCGCAGACGACGCAATTCCGCGGGGCGGAAGATCATCTTCAATTCCTGCCACCACGCGCGCCCAGCCGTACGCACCCGCCACGCGTAATGCAGCGCCGCCACCCCGGCAAAAGGCATCAACGCCGCCCACAACCACGCCCAGCCCGCGCCATGGTGGTGCGCGATGAACACCCACACCACCGCATACCAGAGCGCATACCAAGGCAGGCCGATTATCAGCCGGTTCTGCGCAATCGTGGGTCGGCCCGGATGTTTCACCAGTTGCACGATGCCGCGTGTGACCGCAAATGGTACGAGATGATGCATCGCGCCGACGATGGCCGGGATCAGTCCAACCAGGAGCCGCAAGGTGTCGAACAGCAACCGGACCGTCAGCCGCGCCATGCCCAGCCGCAACACTGGTGAGGTGACCGCCAATCCCGCCGCCGCCACTTGCGCGCGATGTTCCTCCAGCGCGCCCGCGACGGTCTCCGCGCGCGGGCGATCCGCCTGGAAGAAATAGTTGATCGCATCAGCGAGAACCTTGCGCTGACGCAACGCGGCGATCGGGTCGTCCGCAACCGGTGTGGCAGTGGGCAACAGGACCTCCAACTCGTCCAGAAACGGCTGCCAACGCTCCTCCTCCAGATGGACGACAGCTTGCTTGAGGCGCGCGTCAATTTCCTCCGTGAGTTGTCGCATCGCTTTCCGCTCCTCGCCGCCGTGGTCACGGAAAATTTTCGCGGCATCAATCGGCTCGCCCACACGCACCCAGATGGAACTGCGAAAGCGTTCCTTGCGTTCGTAATTCAAACCGAGCGGCACGATCTGCAACGCCGCGCCGCCCGCCACCGCCGAAGCCGCAATGCGTGCTGCGCCGGTGCGGACCTGCTCGACGCCTTCGCGATCATGCGTCTAGCCCTCGGGGAAAATGCCGACCGCCTCGCCTTGGATGAGATACTTCGCACCGACATCGAGGGTTTCCAGGTTCTTGCGGACGGAGGCCTTGTCGTCCGTGCCGCGATACGCCGGCACCATGCCGAGGGCTTTCATCAACGCACCGAAGACCGGCACGTCGAACAGCGGCGCTTTGGCGAAGAAACGGACCGGCCGTTGCGCGGTGAAACCAATCACCGCCGGGTCCATGAGCGAGTTCGGATGATTCGCCACGAACAAAATCGCGCCGCTCGCCGGAATGCGCTCGCGGCCCTCGATCTCGATGCGCGGGTAATAAACATGCAGCGCCTTGCGCACAAACCAGCGCGCGCCGTTGCCGATGGTGGCGAGCAGGTTCATGGCAAAGTAAAATTGGTTGAACGACCGCCCTCACCCTTACCCTCTCCCCCGGGAGAGGGAACAGCCATTGCGCGCTCCAGCTTCTTCGCCAGCGCTCCGTGCGACCGCCGTCGTTGAAAACTCCAAGGGATGGCGAAAGATTCTCCCTCTCCCTGGGGGAGAGGGCCGGGGTGAGGGCAAGCTTCACACATTCTTCCTCCGTTTCATCAGCGTCTCCACCGCCAACCAAACGACAAACCCGCCCGTCACCACCACGCAGAACGGCGCGAGCCAGCGGTCTAGCGGCAACGAGCCGCGACGATGCGCGTTGAGATTCACGCCGAAGAACAGCATTTCCCCTTCGCCCTCGAATGGCGCGCTAGCCTGCACGCGCCCAGTCCGGATCACGCCTTGCGAAATCCCCGAACTCGCCACGCGAAAGATCGGGATGCTGTATTCCGCGGCCCGCAAAGGCGCGACGCGCGCGTGCAACTCGTGTTGATGCCGTCCCCAATCCACCACGTCCATCGTCGGCACGATCAGCATCTCCGCGCCCTGCCGCACGAGTTCGTCTGTCACGCGCGTGTAGCTCAGGTCGTAGCAGATGCAGATGCCAATCTTGCCCCACGGCGAGTCCCAGACTTTTTGTTCCGTCGCCGGCTGGCCATCCTTGAAGAACTGAATCGGCACGCTCTTGACCTGCTTGAAGACGACCTCGCCGTTCGTGCTGATGACGAACGCGGTGTTGTAATAATTCGTGCCGGGCGAATGATCCTTGCCGCCGATGATCAGGAACTTCTGGTTCTTCCGACACCATTCCTTCAGCGCCGCAGTGGGTTCGCCGTCCAACGTGTATTCACTGAGGACGATCAAATCAACATTTGTCGCTGTTCGCCCGTCGTCCAAACGGACGTTGGCTTGAGTGGCGAGGATCTTACTCAGCGAGTGGCGCACATCATCGGTCGTCGGGAATTCCAATTGAACTCCGACCATGACCACATTTGGGGAGGGCTGGCGCTTCTTGTCGCGGGCGGGGACCAATAACGCCACGAGAAACACCGCCACGCCTAGGAAGACGATGACGTGAAGCGGTTTGAGGAGGTGGATATGCTCACATTTCAGACGGAGCAGCATGATAATCGCGATCACGGTCGCAAATCCGAGACCATACATTCCCACGAAGTTGAACGGGATAATTGGCCACTCGGCGAACGCATACCCAACGTTCAACCACGAGAATTTCAGGTAGTAGAGTTCGCTGCGAAAGAACTCCAGGCCCATCCAAAGAAACGGAATCAGGAGCGCGCCCAATTTCGATCCCAGTCGCCAAAGCGCCAAGTGGCCCAACGCCAGAAACAGCCCGATCCAAAACGCGAGCACCAGCCACAGCGCGATGGCCGCTGCGCCGAAGATGCGCCAGAAGCATTCCAGTTGCGGCGCGAAGCACGCGAAGCCCACGACCAGCCCGGTGTAAAAGCATTGCCGCGTCGTGCGCAACCGCGCGAGCTGCACGAGGCAGATCAGATAACCAACGATGGCAAACGCCAGCCACCCGGATCTCGCGGGCGTGTAGGCCGCGTGGAAGCACGCCACCGCCATGAGCGCGAGCACCGTCGCCCTTTTCCAGTCGAGCGGCTTGAATTCCGTCTCGCTCATAAATTTCGATGTCGGTAGGGCGGCGCTGCTGCGCCGCCAGTGGCTGACCGGCAGTTCAGCCTTACCATCTGAGCTTATCCGTGTCCATCAGTGGCCGCCGCCAGTCGGCCCGCCACTTCCTTCACCTTGCGCAAATCCAGTTTTCCGGTGCCGAGCAGCGGAAAACTTTCGATGCGATAGAACGCGTCCGCTTTCGGCTTCCACAGATTCGCCAGATCACTGGCGGCCATTTTTTCCAGCACCGCCGCAAGTCTGTCGTCCGCCAGTTTGTGCAAGACCACGAGCCGCTCGCCTTTCTTCTCATCAGGGGCGCTGGTGACGACGAAGGTCTGCTCCGTCAGCGCCGCCATTTCGTGCAACTTCTCCTCGACCTTGATGTGCGGCACCATTTCGCCGCCGATCTTGCTGAAGCGGCTCAGGCGGTCGGTGATTTGCAGAAAGCCATCCTCGTCGAGCGCCGCGACGTCGCCGGTGGTGTACCAGCCATCGCGCAAAACCTCCGCCGTTTTTTCCGGCTTGCCGAGGTAGCCGCGCATCACATTCGGCCCGCGCACGAGCAGCAGACCGCTGTGCCCGACGGGCACCGGTTCGCCGGTCACCACGTCCACGATCCGCACGCTTGTGCCCGGCAGCGGGTGGCCGATTTTGCCGCGCTTGGCGCCGATCTGCCGGAAGCCCGCGGAGCGGAAGTCCGGGGCATTCAACGTCACCGCAGGCGAACATTCGGTGCAACCGTACCCCTCGAGGGGCCGCAGGCCGAATTGCTCCTCGAAAGCGGTCGCCAGCCGTTCGGGTAATTTTTCCGCCGCCGTCATGACGACGCGCAGACTGCCGAATTGTTCCGGCGCGCAACCGCGCAGATAGAGTTGCAGAAAGGTCGGTGTGGCCAGCAGGAAGGTCACGGCGTAATCGCGCACCAACGGTCCAATGGCTTTGGCGTCGAGCGGGCTGACGTGGTAAGCCACGCCCACGCCGAGCTGGGCCGGAATGCAGAGCGTGGCGGTGAAGCCGAACGAATGGAAGAAGGGCAGGACGCCCAACAACCGATCGTCCCGGGTCAATCCGAACACCTGATCCATCTGCTCGATGTTCGACAGGATGTTGTAATGCGAGAGCATCACGCCCTTCGGCTCACCCGTACTGCCGCTGGAAAAAATCACCGTGGCCAGCGAATCGAGATTGGTTTCATTGCCGTCGCGGAGCGATCGCTCCAAGGAAGCGGCGGGAAGAAAGAAAGCCGCGAAAAAAGCAGAGAATTTTTCCCATGCAGTAGGAGCGCCGAGCACCGGCTCGGCCCGTTTCGAGTTTTCATCACTTCGATCCGAGCTGGTGCTCGGCGCTCCTTGGCCGACGATATCCTCCAGATAAACCACCTCGCCGGGCACGGTGAGCTTGACCTTCTCCAGAAACGCCCGCGACGTGAGCACGGTCTTGATGCCGCATTGCTGCACGCACGAGGCGAGCGTTTGTTCGGACACGGTGTAGTTCAGATTCACGGGCACTTTGCCCATGAGGAACGCGGCGTAATTCGCCAGCGCGCCCCCCACGCTCGGTGGCAACAGCAGGCCGACCATTTCCTGGCCCACCCAGATTTTGCGCAGCCGGCGCGCCAGCAAAACGCTGCGCACGAGCCCGCCGCCGAAGGTCACGCCGGGCGTTTGCGGGTCCACCATCGCGAAACGCCGCGGCGCTCGCCGGGCCGTACTGATCAAGGCACGCGACAGCGTTTTCATCCGATCACGGCGATGCGGCCAGGCTTCGGCGATGAGTTCCTGCACGGCGTGGCGCACTTCGCCCGGCGTGGAGGCGCCGGGCATCGGCGCGCCGAAGCTCACCGTCACCGGATAGGGGAACGTTCGCGGCAGTTTCCAGAGGAAGCGCTTTTTCTCGAAGCTGAACACGCTGCCCCACAAACCATCGAGCGCCACCGGCACGATCGGCGCTTCGAGGTCCTTCATGATGCGCTCGTAACCGCGGCGGAACGGCAGCAAATTGCCGATGCGAGTGATCTGGCCCTCGGCGAAGATGCAAACGATATGCCCGGCCTTGATCGCCTCGCTCGCTTCCTGCAACGACTTGATCATCTCCCGCGGCTTTTGCTCGGACGAGATGGGAATCACGCCCATGATCTTCGACCACGGTTTCACGCACCAGAGTTCGTACGTGTCCTTGAACATCATGAACCGCACGTGGCGCTTGCAGGCGACGCCAAGGAGCAGCGCGTCCACCCACGAAACGTGGTTGCAGACGAACAACGCGCCGCCGGTGGCGGGCACACGCTCATGGCCGATCACGCGGATGCGATAAAAAATCCGGGTGATGAACCGGACGATGCGGCCAAGGAACGCAACGGCGAAACCTGGTTGGTATCTGGGCGGAAGTTTTTCGCGAGTCAAACCGGAGGTTGCAACATCAGCCATAATTGGAGGATTTTCTTAACGGGTCAGACGGGAGGGGGCCAGTTGAGTATCGCGCGCCAAATGCCGCACGCCCAGCGCCCAGAATATTCCGCTCACGACGAACATGACGCCCACCAGGAAGAATGCCGTGTTCATGTTGAATTTGTCGCTGACGATGCCAATGATCACAGGCGAGATGACATCGCCCAACGCGTGAATGAGCAGGATGTTGACCGCGAAAGCCTGGGCGCGCATCGCGGGATGCGTAACGTTGGCAAGGATGGTGTTCGTCGGCCCGGTGTTGAAGAACAGGCAGAAGCACGCGAGAAAGATGAAAATCCAGGCGATGGGAAACGGCGTGTAAAGCACGCCTAGAAAAAACGGGAAGCCGAGGAGCATCGCGAGGGATGAAACGAGGAAATACGATCCGGGAAATTTTCTTTTCAACCGGTCGCCCGCGAGGCCGCCGAGCAACGTTCCGCTCAAACCCGCCACCGTCAGAATGACGCCGAAGATCGTCACGACCTTGCCCGGCACGCCGCGGTATTCCTTCACGTAATCCGGCATCCAGAAGCCAATGCCCCCGATGGCGAACGTCATCGCACACATGCCGAGCGTATTCAGGACGAAGGACGGCGTGCGGGCAAGGATGAGATAATCACGCCACTTCACGGCGCGAGCTTCCACCGCGTGCGCCAGATCGGACTGGCCCCGCGGCGGTTCGGGTTTGAAAAACGACCAAGCCGCCAGCGCCAAGCCCGGCAGCACCACCACGTAAAAAGCCCAGCGCCAGTTCAACGCTGCGGAAACCTGTTCACCGAGCACGAAACCCAACGCGCTGCCCACGGGGATGGCCAGGTAAAACCACGAGAGCACGCGCCCGCGATCTTTCACCGGATACAAGTCGGAGATTACCGTGGGCGCAATCGGTCCATAGGCCGCCTCGCCCACCCCGACGAAGCATCGCGTAATGAGCAGCACCACAAACGATCCGGCCAGTCCCGTCGCACCGCTGGCGAGGCTCCAGAGCGCCACGCCCACACCAATGAGCATCCAGCGCGAACGTTTCTCCGCGAGCCGCCCGAAAATCGGCGCGGCGAGCATGTAGGTCACCATGAACGCCATGTTGAGCAGTCCGATGAGGGCGTTCTGCGGCTTGAAACCAAACGCCGTTTGAAACCACTGAAGAAATCCCGCAAGCGCACCGGCATTCTCGGCGTGCGCGCCAAAGAAAGCCTGCCGCACGTCCGGCACAACCGCCGCCAGCACCTGCCGGTCAATGTAATTGAACAGATTGATCAACAGCAGGAGTACGAGTGCGGCCCGGGCGCCCGGCAGAGAGGACTGTGACTCCGACTGAGAGGTGGGTGCAGAGGCAGGTGACGCGGCGTTCATCGAGCGCAAGGCTAATCCGTCCGCGGCAAAAGTGTGAATCGAAAAACTTTCGACCCCATAAAGAATCGCGAAGCGAAAAGACGCGAGCGAAACGGCTAACGCGAGGGTTCGTTCATGCGCCTTAACCAGTCGCCGTCCAGCTTTTGGTATGCCGAGAAACCGGCGGGGCCGAGTTTGGCCGCAAGAGCCTGCGCAGCCTCCGTGCTCAGCGTTTGGAGAGCTTGCGCGCTCGCTTCCGCCGAAATGGATTTGTCCGCCCGCAGCCGTTCCACGGCCTGCTCGGCGGTCCGGCGAAGATCATACGCCTCCCCGGCGACCGCCTCCGGCAACTCCAGTCGCTGGGCCACGCGATGGAACGATTGAAAGCGCGAATCAATTCCCCGCTCATAGGCGGCCAAACGCTCTGGCCCGAGCAACTGGCGAAATTCCTCCTCCGGCATCGCGACGCCCGGCACGCGTTTTTCCGCTTTGGCTTCGTCCCGGGCCGCCTGAATTTGCGCCGCCAGCCGGATTTCCGATTCGCTCAAGTCCATTCCCATCACCATCCCGCGCAGACGCGCCCCGCCCGATTCACGCAGCCGCAACTCGGCGATCTCCGCCGGCGTCAGCGCGCCCTCCAACGCCGCCCACCGAGCGGTGGTGAGTTCCTGCTGTTTGGCCCCGCGTTGTGCGCCAGTGAGCTTGGGTGTCTGAAGAAACGCGGCCCAGGCACGCTCGAAATCCTCTCGCCCGGCAATGTAACGCTCCCGCTGCTCCGGTGACAGGAAGTCGGCAATCCGCTCTGCGTCGGCGCGTTGTTGTGCGCGGGTTTCCTCGCGGCGATCAATCTCCCGCGGCGTTTCGCCGCCGAACAATTCCGCCAGCAATCCGTCGCGCTCCTCTTCCAGCGCGCTCAGTTCCTTGTATTTGGCGTTCACCATCTCTTCCATCTCCGGCGGGTTTGATAGCAGCCGCCAGAAATCCCCCGTCACCCCGTCCACCACCGCCTTCACCCGCGCGCCATAAAGCTCATTCACGTCCGCCCCGAGCAAATCGCGCACGGTCGGCTCGGGACAACCGATGGCCCGCAAGTTGGCGGCGTACGCACGGTAATCCGTGGATTCAATCTGCGCCCAACTGAACGGCTCATTGACTTTGACCACGGCTGCCACCGGAGTGCTCGGCAGCGGCGCGGCGGCGCGCGGTTTGACGCGGGGTACGCGGTTGGTGATGACGCGGGAAAAATCCGCACGGCCGCGCGGACTTGGTCTAGTCGTCTCCAGCCAGACGATCACCGCGGCCAGCGCGAAGTTCAGGAAGAGGGAAAGACGAATCGCGAGTTTCATAACCGGGTGACGTTCGTGACCCACGCGCCGCCGCTGCCGAGGTATTGTCCGGACGCCGTCGCACCCAGGATTTTCAACACGGCTTCCTGGGTCTGCGACTGGATGCGCGCGAGCCGTTGCGCGCGTTGGGATTCGGGCACGGACGCATCGGCGCGCACCGTCGCCACTTCCTGAGCGGTGGCCCGGCGCAATTCATACACGCTCACCGCCGCTTCGGGCGCGAGTTGATTTTCCCGGCCCAACTCGAACAACGCGCGGAAGTCGTGATCGGCCGCGCGCTGGAACTGGGCGTAACGCGTCTCCCCGAGCGCCTGCCGGAGTTCCGTCTGGAATCGCTCCTCGGCTTCGTCCGACAGTTTGGAACCGCCATCCGGCGAGCCTTCCAGCCCGGCAACGATGTGCAGGCCCCGCAACAGGCCGATCTGCCGGATTTCCGCGAGCGACAGATCGGTCGCGGCAAAGCAAACGTCGTTGGCAAATTCAAGGAAACCGGTCCGGGCCGTGAATTCCTCGAACTCGGCGGGCGATAGCACCGCGCGCAGCTCCCGCTGGAAGAATTGCTTCGCTTGTTCCAGCGCCTGCTCGTCCTCCGCCAGCGGCACACCGCGGGAACGAACGTTGACCTCCTCCGACCGCGCTTCCGCCCGGGCGAACGTCATCTGCAACTGCCAGTAATTCTCCTCCGGCATCGGCCCGCAGACGAAACGCATCAAGGCCTGTTCGACCAGATCGTGGCGCGAGCGGGCATTTTCGGGAAACGCGCCGCCGCCCAGCGCGCGCTCGACCTCCGTGCAGATCCGCTTCGCCACCGCGAGGTTCTCCAACTCAATCAACCGCTCCGCGCGTTCGCGCTGCCGCCCGGCGGTCCAGAACGGAAGCGCGGGCTGGAGGGCCGACAACTGATCCAGCGCGCGCCGGGCGCGGGCAAGCACGAGATCGCGCACGGTTTTCTCGGGGCAACCAACCGCGCGCAGATTCGCGGCGAGTTGAACGAAATCGTTGGTTTCCATCTGCCGCCAGTGAAAGCGGTTCGTCTGGTAGGCGATGGCGACCTCGGCGGCGCGGCGCGGCGGCGCGGAACTCGGTTCCGCCGGTGGTTGGCTCGCGGGCGCGACGCTGCGTTCCTCCGCAACAACGTCGCCCCGCGCCCGCCCCAACCGCCACGCCACCCAGCCGATGAGCACCAGGTTCAGCGCCAGCGAGAGGATGAAAACCGAACGCGTTTTCACGTTGGAGAAATTGCCACCCGCGACCAGCGGGCGTGAATTGATAAACTTTTCGAGTTATTGAGACGGACTTGACGTGATCGCGTCACGCGTCGGCTGGCGCTGGCGAATCCAAAAGCCGGCGCCACCGAGGCCGACAATCATCAGCGCGGCGATTTGATAACCAGTGATCGGCCCGAGCACGCGCGGCGTCTCGCGCAGGAACTCGTGAGCAAAGCGGAACAGACCGTAGGCCACCAGGTAGAGATGGAAATGTTGATTGGGCAAAACCCGGCGGGCGCGCAGCACAAGAACCCCGGCAAGGGCGAGCGCGTTGAACAGCAACTCCACCTGCGCCGCCGGCCAGCGCGCGATGCCGTGGGCATCGTTCACCGTGAACCAACTGGCCGCACAGGCATTGCCGAGGCAACAGCCGTGCAGCACGCAGCCAATGCGCCCCAGCATGATGCCGACGGGCGCGATGATCGCGAACCAATCGCCCGTGGCGCTACGGTAGCCGGCAAAGCGTTTCGCAATCTCCACCGCCGCATATCCGCCGAGCAGCGCGCCGGTGATGGATTTGCCCGTCGCCAGAATCACCCAGCGATTTTTCTCGTGCCAATGCAGCCAGCCTTCCGCGCCGAGATAGACCAGCTTTGCGCCGAGGAATGCACCCGCCAGCGCCGCGATGTAAATCAGCACCAGCCGTTCATCTCGCTTCGCCACGCGCGACCAGAGCGCGATGCTCACCAAGATGCCCGCGAGCATCAGCCAGCCGTAGGCGGTGGAATTGGGAAAAGCGATGGCGTTC
>WBZT01000120.1_pt1 | contig 12355 bp, 11 predicted proteins | sample 5204241 | NCBI WGS metagenome assembly WBZT01 (sample SAMN12344358, study PRJNA552823) | activated sludge metagenome | biome: Activated sludge suspended growth; feature: Nitrification reactor; material: Wastewater; isolation source: activated sludge from nitrification reactor of wastewater... | reverse complement strand
GACGACGATCGGCAGCGACTGCGTGCCGCATATCCGCAGCAGGCCGACGGCAGCACGCTTTTTCCGTTTACCCGAATCTTTTTCGTCGCCCGGCGCTGACGGTGGCAGTCGACCCTCTGCTGCTTGCCGGCCTGGCCATCGCCGCGCTCTTCGCCGGTTTCATCGACGCCGTCGTCGGCGGCGGCGGACTGATCCAGATCCCGGCGCTGTTCAACGCCTTGCCGCAAGAACTTCCGGCGACCCTGTTTGGTACCAACAAGTTTTCGAGTGTCTTCGGTACCAGCAATGCGGCATGGCGCTACGCGCGCCGCGTCGAAATGCCCTGGCGAACGACGCTGCCGGCGGCGCTGGCAGCGTTTGCCTGCTCGTATCTCGGCGCGATGGCGGTCGCCTGGCTACCGCCGGCGATGCTGCGCCCATTGATTCTGCTGCTGCTCGTCGGCGCCGCGGTCTATACCTTCAGCCGCCGCGACTTCGGCGCGACGCATCGGCCGCAGCACACCGGCAGGCGCGAGTTCGTCTATGCGGTCATGCTGGGTGGCGGCATCGGCTTCTACGATGGCTTCTTCGGCCCGGGAACCGGCAGTTTTCTGATCTTTCTCTTCGTCCGTTTCTTCGGCTTCGACTTTCTGCACGCGTCGGCCGCGTCGAAGGTGGTCAATGTTGCCACCAACCTTGCCGCTCTCGCCTTCTTTGTCCCGCATGGTCACGTCCTGCCGCTGCTCGCCGTGCTGATGGCCGGCTGCAACGTCCTCGGCTCCTTCATCGGGGCGCACCTTGCGCTGCGCCACGGCAGCGGCTTCGTCCGGAAAGCGTTCCTGTGCGTGGTCGGCGTCTTCATCCTCAAGTTCGCCTACGATACCTTCGCCTAGCTTCGCCCCTGCTCGCGCGCTGTCGCCGAGGCGGCGGCCGTCCCGTCGCTGATGCCGTACTTGCGCGCCACGTGCTGGTACAACTCGCGCGCCGACGTCACCTTGGCGTTGCGTGCGTCCTTGGCCTGCGCCAGTTGCAGGAAGCGCAGCCCACGCCTGGCCAACGCCGGATCCCAGCCGCGGCGGTCGAGCAAGGTGAAGATCGCTTTCGTCGCGTTGACCAGGAACTGCAGGTTGGGAATGCGCTCGGCTGCCTCGACCAGCAGTTTCACCGAGCCCTCGACGTCGCCGCGACGCGCGGCGAGCACGCCACGATTGTTGAGTTCGACGATTTCCCGCCCCACCTGCGCGAGCAGCGCGCGGCCCTCGTCTTCCTTGCCGACGCGGGCGTAGAGGCTCTGCACCTGGTCGATGAGCATGCGATCCTCGTGGTTCTCGGCGGCCACCTTGCGCACGATGGCGCGCGCGCTTTCTGCGTTGCCGGTGACCAGGCAGGCATGCGCCAGGTCGAGCGCGAGCCGCTCCGAGATCGTCCCGGCCATGCCTTCGGCCTTCACTGCGTCGTGTTCCAGGAGTGCCTTTTCCAGTGCCCGTTTGGCCCTGGCGTGCTCACCTTCCTGACTTGCGCAGAGGCTTTCCATGACCAGCGCCGCCAGCTCGCCTTGCCGCTTGCCCTGCCAGTCGCGACGCAGTCCTTCGCTCACCAGCCGGGCGCCCGTCGTGTGTCCGCGCTCCAGCATCACGCGCGCGAGATTCGTATAGTCGTCGATACTGCGCAGCGACGAATTGCGGCGTCGCTCGAGCACCTTGCCATACGCTTTTTCCGCCACCGGCAGGTCCCGATTGCGGGCAGCCACGTCGCCGACCATCCGTTGCCGGGTCGAGTTGTTCGGCGAAATCTCCGCCGCGCGCTGCAGCACCGCCTGTGCTTCCGGCAGCTTGCCGATCGCTTCCCGCACCTCGGCAAGGAAGTCGTAGGCGGCGACGAATTGCGGGTGGCTGTCGACCAGCGCCTGCCCGACCGCCTCGGCTTCGGCCAGTTTCTGTTGCCCGCGCAAGGCGATGCCGAGACCCATGCGCGCCCAGGGCAGATGGCGTTGCGCCAGCACCTGCTGGTAGACGATCTGCGCTTCCGCATGCCTGCCCAGTGCATTCAGCAGCTCGCCCTTGAGGCGCAAGGCGTCGAAGAGAAAGCCGCTGTCCTGTCCGAGCAGGCGCTCGCAGGCCGCCAGCGCTTCCGCGTCGAGGCCGCTGTCCATACGCTCGTAGACCGTCGCGAAGAAGCGCTTCCGGTTGAGCGCACGCGCCAGCCGGGCCTGCAACTCGCCGGCCGTGAAGGGCTTGATCAGATAGTCGTCGGGAGCCAGTTCGGCGACCGACACGACGTTGTGGTACGCACGCTCGCTGGTGACCATGAGGAAGACGCTGGCGCGCGGCACCAACTGCTGCTGCCGCAGTTCCTCCAGCAGTTGCTGTCCGTCACGCCCGTCTTCGAGACGGTAGTCGGAGACGATCAGGTCGAAGTGATGTCTCCTGACCTGCCGGAGGACTTCGAGCGAAGTACTGGCGTTATCGATCGAGCCGATACCCAGCGCCGCAAGCATCGTGCGCAGCGACGTCCGGGCATTCGGATAGCGATCGATCAGCAGTGCCCGTTTGCCCGACAACTCCCTCTGCAGGATGTGCAGCAGGTCCGCGCTCGTCTCGGGGTTCGTCATGGCGGAACCTTACCCGACAGTCCTCCGTCGGGCAAGCGGCAGTGGCGCCACCTCTGCGAGCAGATCCTCAGGAGGCCGAACTGCGGATCAAATGGTCGAAGGCGCTGAGGGCCGCCTTCGCGCCTTCGCCCATGGCGATGACGATTTGCTTGTAGGGCACGGTCGTCACGTCGCCGGCGGCGAAGACGCCCGGCAGCGAAGTTTCGCAGCGCGCATCGATTTCGATTTCACGATGCCGCGAGAGCGCCAGCGTACCCGTCAGCCAGTCGCTGTTCGGCAGCAGGCCGATCTGCACGAAAACCCCTTCGAGGTCGATGCGGTGCGCGTCGCCGCTGGCACGATCGGTGTACAGCAGACCGTTGACCTTCTGTCCGTCGCCGGTCACCTCGGTGGTCAGCGCCTCGGTGATCACCTTGACGTTCGCCAGGCTGAACAGCTTCTTCTGCAACACCGCGTCGGCACGCAGAATGCCTTCGAATTCAAGCAAGGTGACGTGGCCGACGACCCCGGCCAGATCGATCGCTGCCTCGACGCCCGAGTTGCCGCCGCCAATCACCGCCACCCGTTTGCCCTTGAACAGCGGCCCGTCGCAGTGCGGGCAATAGGCGACGCCATGGCCGCGATACTGCTTTTCGCCGGGAACGTTCATTTCGCGCCAGCGCGCGCCGGTGGCGATGATCACCGCCTTGCTCTTCAGCGTCGCGCCGCTGGCCAGCCGCAGCTCGTGCAGTCCGCCGGCGTTGCCCGGCAGCAGCGCCTCGGCGCGTTGCAGGTTGATGATATCGACGCCGTACTGCCGGACGTGTTCCTCCAGTCCGGCGGCAAGTCGCGGACCGTCGGTCGCCTTCACCGAGATGAAGTTCTCGATGGCCAGCGTATCGAGCACCTGCCCACCGAAACGCTCGCTGACCACACCCGTGCGGATCCCCTTGCGCGCCGCGTAGATCGCCGCGGCGGCGCCGGCCGGCCCGCCACCGACGATCAGCACGTCGAACGGCGCCCGCGCCGAAACCTTCTCGGCCTCGCGCTGCAGGGCGCCGCTGTCGACCTTGCCGATGATCTCTTCGAGCGTCATCCGCCCCTGCCCGAACGGTTGGCCATTGAGAAAGACGGTCGGCACGCCCATGATCTGCCGTTCCGTCACCTCGTCCTGGAACAGCCCGCCGTCGATCATCTGATGGCTGATTCCCGGGTTGAGCACGGCCATCAGGTTGAGTGCCTGTACGACATCGGGACAGTTATGGCAGGAAAGCGAAATGAACGTCTCGAAGTGAAACTCTCCGGCCGTCGCCGGAATCGCGCGGATCTCGTCGATCACGCCGGCATCGACCTTCGGCGGATGGCCGCCGGTCTGCAGCAGCGCGAGGATCAGCGAAGTGAACTCGTGCCCCATCGGCACGCCGGCGAAGCTGATGCGCGCGGGCTCGCCGGGGCGGCCGACCGAGAACGACGGCTTGCGCGCTGCGTCACCGTCCCGGCGGACGACCACCTTGTCCGAGAGTGCCGCGATGTCCTGCAGCAGGGCCAGCATTTCCTGCGCCTTGGCGCTGTCGTCGAGCGAGCCGACGAGTTCGATCGGCTCCCGGATCTTTTCCAGGTAAGCGCGCAGTTGCGCCTGTATGTTTGCATCCAGCATCAGTGTTGTTCCTCTTCGATTGGCATGAAAAAGGGGCCGCGAAGCGAACTGCTTGGCGGCCCCTTTGTCCGGAACCCGGGGTCCTGCGCGGGCCTGCTCGCCCGCGCGACGTTCGCTGCGGTCTAAATCTTGCCGACCAGATCGAGCGACGGGGCGAGCGTGGCGTCACCCGGAGTCCACTTCGCCGGGCAGACTTCCCCCGGGTGGCTGGCGACGTACTGCGCTGCCTGCACCTTGCGCAGCAGCTCCTTGGCGTCACGGCCGATGCCGAGGTCGTGAATCTCGCAGACCTTGATCACGCCATCGGGGTTGATCACGAAAGTGCCGCGCAGCGCCAGCCCTTCCGTTTCGATCATCACGTCGAAGTTGCGCGTGATCGTTCCCGTCGGGTCGCCGACCATCGGGTACTGGATCTTCTTGATCGTGTCGGAAGCGTCGTGCCAGGCCTTGTGCGTGAAATGCGTGTCGGTCGAAACCGAATACACTTCGACGCCGATCTTGCGGAACGACTCGTACTCGTCGGCCAGATCGCCGAGTTCGGTCGGGCAGACGAAGGTGAAATCGGCGGGATAGAAGAATACGACCGACCATTTGCCTTTGAGATCGGCGTCGGTTACCGGAACGAACTTGCCGTTGTGGAAAGCGGTCGCTTTGAACGGTTTGATTTCGGTGTTGATCAAAGACATCTCAAGTCTCCTGTGAGTTCGGTGAAGGAAAGTGCGTGACGGACGGATGATAGTGGAGCCGCCAGAATTGTTCCAATTGATTCTGGTAATTTGATCGATAGCCAGGCGCTATTCGCCCGTCCGTTCGTGTGCCCGGTTTGACGAAAGCGGCGCCAGTGCCGATACTTCAAGCACTTGGCGACGCCTGCCCGGCCGATTCGGCGGGCGCGGTCCGCTGCGGGGGGAAGGGGCAATGGTCAGCGTTTACGTTTCGTATGCGTGGCGGGAAGAGGAACAGAACCGGCTCGTCGACAGACTCGGCGAGGCGTGCACGGCGCGCGGGATCGAACTCGTGCGCGATACGGAGCACATAGGCTATGGCCAGTCGATCCGCGCGTTCATGGACAAGCTCGCCCAGGCCGAGCACATCGTCCTCGTGCTCAGCGATGCCTATTTCCGCTCCGACTACTGCATGTACGAATTGTGTGGAATCCACCAGGACCGACACTTCGCCGACTTCCGCAAGCGGGTATATCCGATCATCCTGCGTGGGACGCACTTGTACAAGCCTGTTGAGCGGATCCAGTTCGTCAAGCACTGGATCGCGGAGGCCAAACAGCTCGAACAAGAATTGAACGGTCTCGAAGATTGCAAACACACGCTCGAACTGCGCAGGAGTCTCGAGGATTATGCCGACTTCCACCGGCTGATAGACAAGCTGATGAACGTCCTCGCCGACATGAACTCGCTGACCGAGGACGTGCACCGCGACACCGACTTCGCCGCGCTGCTCGACCGAATCAAGGGTAATGCTGAAGTCGACGATTTCCGGCGCAGGATTGTTGCCGAGGTGCGCGTTGCGCTGGGACGTAGTGCTCGCCTCCGCGACGCGCTGGAGGACAGGCTGTGTGCTTCGGGAGCTTCTCGCGCAAGCGATACCGCGGAAGCGCTCTGCGCAAGGACACCGGACAAGGCCATCGCTGACCTGCTCTTTCCGGCTACGCTCGCTTCCCTCACCCGACTGGACGAGCAACGCAAGGAATTTTCCGATGCCTGGGCCTCCGCCAAGTCGGTGCTGGCCTGGCTGACGCTGCTGGGAGTCGACGGGGAGTCCTTTCGTTTCGCGCAGCGGCAGGCATTGGCAGCGCGAAAGCTGGCTGTCGACATCGGGGTGAGGACCACTCTCGGCGTAGAGATGGTCACTTCGCATTACCGGGAAGTCGAGCCTCGACTGCGGCTTCACAGGAGCAATGTCGTTGGTGCCGGGGCGGTCCAGCTCCCGCAATACGAAAGTGGCTGGAACGCCACAGCGGTTCTCAACAATCTGTTGCTCGAGACATGGAGCTGTGTCTTCCCGGAAGAGTCCCGGTCGCATCTGGAGAAAGAGGATCGAGACAAGCTGAAAGGCGAGCTGGCTGCCCGCCGAGAGCTCAAAACCTTTCACCACTACATTCTCGTTCCCCGCGACCAGCAGACATTGGTCACCCAGCCAGAGTTTCAAAAGGAAGTCCTCGATGCGCTCGGAAACGTCAGTGTCATCGTCTTCCAAGCCGAAGGAGCGGCGCCGGCGCTTCTATTGAGCGATGAGTACTATTTCATGGGCCTGGTCCGCCAGTTTCTGACGATCCCCGAACTTCTAGCGAAGCCGCGATGAACACCACCTCGATCCCGATGATTCCCCTCACCCCGATCCCCCTGCCGCCCCGCGGCTCCTGGCCCGAGGCGGTGCACCTGTTCGACGAAGAATCCGCCTGGGCGGTGCGCTCCGCGCTGGCGGCGCAGCGGCCCCTGCTGGTTCGCGGCGAGCCGGGTTCGGGCAAGAGCCAGTTGGCGCGCGCCGCGGCCGAGGCGCTCGGCCGGCTGTTCGTATCCGAAGTCGTGCATGCGCGCAGCGAGAGCCAGGACCTGCAGTGGCGCTTCGACGCGCTCGGCCGGCTCGGCGACGCGCAGGCGATGGGCGCGCACCATTGCAGCGCCGACGAAGTGCGGCAGCGCCTCGACCAGCGCAATTACCTGAGTCCGGGCGCACTCTGGTGGGTATTCGACTGGGATTCGGCGGCGCGGCAGTACGAGCACAGCGGCGGGCGCGGCGGGCAGCCGCAGCCGCCGGCCGACTGGTCGCCGGCAAAGGGAGCGGTGCTGCTGATCGACGAAATCGACAAGGCCGAGGCCGACCTGCCGAGCGGACTGCTCGAAACGCTCGGCAACGGCGCCTTCCCCGTTCCCTGGCTCGACACGCCGGTCTGCGCGCAGACCGGAACGCCGACACCGCTGGTCGTCATCACCACCAACGAGGAGCGCGAACTGCCAGCGGCGTTCATTCGCCGCTGCCTGGTGCTCAACCTCAGCCTGCCGGCGAACGAAGCCGATTTCAGCGCCCGGCTCATCGAGCGCGGCTGCTTGCACTTCGGCAGCCGCTGTCACGCCGAAGTCTATCGCGAAGCGGCCCGCCAGCTCTGGCAGGATCGTCAGGCGGCGGCGAGCGAGGGCTTGCAGGGGCCGGGGCAGGCGGAATATCTCGATCTCCTGCGCGTCGTCGTGACCCTCGCGCCGACGCTCGAGGAGCAGCCGGAGCTGCTCGCCAAGGTCAGCGGCTTCGCTCTGCGCAAACACCCGCCGGCCGGCTGATGGGCGGCGCGGCTCCGCGGGCGGCCGTCGGCCGTGCCGACCTGCTGCGTATCTGGGCGGCGCACGGCGATGCGGCGCTGGCCGGGGCGGCGCGCGCGCTCGGCTTCGAGCCGGCGCCGGCGAGCAAGCCCCGGACGGTGTACGCGACTGGCAGCGAAGCCGCGACGCAACTCGGCGAAGCCGTCGTCGGCACAGAGCCGCCGCCGCTTCCCGAACGCCCGGCGCAACTGCCGAAAGCGCGCTTCTTCCACGTCGTCGAGCACCGCGAGCGCGCGCCGGAAGCGGCCACCGCCGCCGGGCCGGCAGCGCCGCCGTGGCTGGCCAGCGCGCAAGTCCTGCGTGAAGATCATTGCCCGCCCCCCGCTTCGCTGCGTCTGCCGCGGCGACAGCCGCTGACTCGGTGGTCGCGGCTGTGGCCCTTCCTGCGCCGCGCGCTTGGCCGCAGCGTCGCTTCGCGCGAACCCGACCTGCCGCGGCTGCTCGCAAGGCTGACGCGCGGCGAAGTACTGCGCACGCTGCCGCTGCTCGTGCGCCACGGCTGGAGCCCGCGCATCGCCATCGTCACCGATTACAGCCGGCGGACGCGGCCGTTTCACGAAGACTTCAACTCGCTGCAGCGCGCGCTGAACCGGCGCCACGGCCGGCTCGGGATCGATGCGAAGATCGTCGCCGGCGATCCCGGCCGCGAACTGCGCGTCCGTGAGCCTGCGCAGAGCACGCCACGGCGCTGGCCGCTACCGCCGCCTGAAACGCCGGTGCTGATCCTTGGCGACCTCGGCCTGCTCGATGCCGCGCCGGAAGCGTTGCGCGGCTGGCAGCAGTTCGGCCGGCGGCTGCGTTCTGCCGGCTGCCGGCCGCTGGTCCTCTGCCCGGTGCCGGCGCGGCTGCACGCGGCGAGCCTGCAGAGCGGTTTCGCGATCGTCGAGTGGGACCGCGGCAGCCGCCTGCGCGAGTCGTCGGCCGGCGTTCCGGCGAGCGGCCCGGACGAGACGCGGCGCGCGCACGCTGTCGATACGCTGCTGACCATGCTGGCGCCGGCGGTGGTCATCGAACCCGACCTGCTGCGTGCACTGCGCTACCGGCTGCCGGCCGGCGAAGCCGACGTGCTCGCCGAAGCGCTCGTCTGGCAGCATGCCGACCTCGTCACCAGCGCGCGCGGCGGACAGTTCGCCGGCCCCGAGGCGATCGCCGGCTACCAGCGCAAATTCGCCTCGCTCGCCGCGGAAATGCGGCAGGCGGCCGTCGACTGCCTGCTTGCGCAGCACACCGGCCTCCCCGCTTCGGTGCGTCACGCCGAGGTGGCCGCCTGCCTGCATCTCGCCGCAGGCGCGGTGCCGGCCCGGATCGCCGCAGAAGCCGAAGAATGGCAGAAGGACGTCGCCGCGACGGCGTGCCCAAGCGGCAGCAACGCAGCGCTGCGCCAGTGGCTGCAGCGGCACGTCACGCGGCAGAGCGACGCGGCGCTCGCCGCCAACCCGGCGCTCGCCGCGCACTGGGCGCTGGCGCAGCGCGAGCGGCTGGCCGCCGGCGAAGCGGTCGATCTGCCGGCCGGCGTGCGCGAGGAAGACGTCGCCTATTTCCTGCACGACGACCGGCAAGGCCCGGGCCGCGTGCCCTGCCGCCTGTGCCAGCGCGGCGACGAACTGTGGCTCGAAGCAGAGGCGGACGGCGCGGCGCCGGGCAGTGGCAGCCCGTATGCCGAGCTGACGCTGGTCGATGCCGTCGTCCGGCTCAGCGTCGCCGGCGACCGCGGCGAAGCGGTCAGCCGCCGCTACTTCGCCATCGCTGCGCTACCGCAATTGCTCGCGCGCCTGACGCGCGAGGTCGCCGCGATCACGCTGCACGCCGAACATCTCGACCTTGCCGTCGCGCCGCTCGGCAAACCCGTCTGGGCGAGCGCGATCGGCCGCGATTCGCGCGGCCTCTACGCCGAGGTCTGCTGGCGCGGCGAACGCTGCCGGCTCGACTGGCAGCCGCCGGACCAGCAGCGGGAGTGCGGCTGGACGAGCGACCAGCCGCTCGGGGTCGATCGCTTCGGGCTCTACGCGGAGATCTCTATCGGTGACGTCACGCAGCGTTTCCGCTGGATCGCCCCCGGGACCTTCGAGATGGGCTCGCCGGAGGACGAGCCGCAGCGGACCGACGACGAGGTGCAACACCAGGTGACGCTGACACAAGGCTACTGGCTGGCCGACACCGCATGCACACAGGCGCTGTGGATGGCGGTGATGGGCAGCAACCCGAGCCGGTTCCAGGACGACCCGCGCAATCCCGTCGAGCAGGTGAGCTGGAACGACGTACAGGAATTTCTGGAGAAGCTCGATCGCCGCGTACCCGGCCTCGATGCGCGGCTGCCGAGCGAAGCCGAATGGGAATACGCCTGCCGTGCCGGGACGACGACGGCGTTCTCGTTTGGCGCCAACATCACGCCGGAACAGGTCAACTACGATGGCAACCACCCCTACGCCGATGGCGAGAAAGGCCTGTATCGCGAAAGGACCGTACCGGTTGCCTCGTTGCCGGCGAACGCCTGGGGCCTGTACGAAATGCACGGAAACGTATATGAGTGGTGTGCCGACTGGTACGGAGACTACCCGAGCACGCCGCAGGTCGACCCACGTGGAGCGTCGACGGGCGCCCGGCGCGTGTTGCGCGGCGGCTCGTGGTACGGCTACGGCGGGGGCGTGCGTTCTGCCCACCGCCGCTACTACTACTACGAGCCCGGCGAGCGCAACAGCGGCATCGGGTTCCGGCTCGCCCCAGGTCGAGGGCGGCCGGCGGAACCGGCGGGGGGAACGGCGGCGGCCGCGGAGCGGACGTCGCCCGCCGAACTGCCGCCCGGGACGGGCGGCAGTTCGGGCGCGCGCGGCGGGAAGCCGCGCGCGTGGTCGCAACTGATCCGGGACTGGTTCACGCGCAAATGAAATTTCACGTATTCACGATCGAAGTGCGCGATCCCGGCCCGGGACAGGATGCGCTCAACGCTTTCTGCGCGCAGCACCGCGTCACCGAGGTCGACAAGCGCTTCGTCGACCAGGGACCCTGCTCGTCCTGGACTTTCTGCGTCGCGACGCTGGACGGCGACGGATCGGCTCGCCCGGTCGGCGAACGCAAACGGGTCGATTACCGCGAAGTGCTGAACGAGTCGGACCTCGCCGTCTTCGCCGAACTGCGCAACCTGCGCCGCGCGCTCGCCGAAAACGAGGGGGTGCCGCAATTCGCCTTGTTCACCAACGAGCAGCTTGCCGCGATGGTCACGCAACGGGTCAGCACCCCGTCGGCGCTCGGCGAGATCGAGGGCGTCGGCAAGGCGCGAATCGACAAGTACGCCCGTCACTTTCTGCCGTTGCTGAAGAAGGCCTTCGCTGCGGTGCCTGCAGCCAATCCCGCCAATGAAGCGATTCCGGATTGACCTCGCCGATCTGGCGTGTGCCGACAACCTGGCGTTGGCTGCGTGGAAAGCGGCGCGTGGCAAACGGCAGCGCGGCGAAGTGCGGCGCTTCTTCGCGCAGTTCGACGAGTCGATCCGCAGGCTGCGTCACGACATCCTGGCCGGCAGCGCCCCGTGCGGCGAGTACCGCAGCTTTCTGATCCACGACCCGAAGGAGCGGCGGATCCACGCCGCATGCTTCCCCGACCGCGTCTTGCAGCACGCGATTCTGAACCTCGCCGAACCGGTTTTCGAGCGGACGCTGGTGCCGAGCAGCTACGCGTGCCGGCCGGGTCTCGGCGTCCATCGGGCGATTCGCCACGCGCAGCGCAACCTGCGGCTGCAACTGAAAGAGAACGTCCAGATCAACCGCAGCGAGCGCGGCGTCACCTACTGCGGCGCACGCGTGCTGCGGGGTTCGCTGCGTCTGTCGGCGCGCAAGAAAGCGCGTTACTGCCAGGGCCGCGAGCAATGGGAGGCGGCATGGTGCGAGGGAGCGATCGATGCCCTGACCTTGCAGCGCGGCTATGCGGCGGTGCTCGCGCCGACGCTGCACTGCGACAGCCTGAGCTGGCGAATACGGCAACTCGAAATCCACCCTTCGCGCTATAGTGACGAATGAGCGAATTGGCCCGCTTGCGGCCGATGCGCTCGGCAACAGCAGCAGAAAGGGAGGCCGTCGCGGGCGACCAGCGCGTGTTGCGCGGCGGCTCGTGGAACAACAACGGCAGGAACGTGCGTTCTGCCAACCGCAACTACAACGAGCCCGGCGAGCGCAACAACAACATCGGGTTCCGGCTCGCCCCAGCTCTCGGGTCGAAGAGAACGGCTCGCGACCAGACGACCTTCCTGTCCGTCCGCTTCGGGCGGCGAAAAGCCAATGCCCTTCGGCAGGCTGGTAGGCGAGACGCCGAACGCCTGCCGAAGCGGCGATCTCCGGGACGCCCGTGATGCCCGCGCTCTTGCCCGCTGACGACGACGTGACGATCTTCCTACCCGAGCGCTTTCCGCTGCCGTGGGCGAGCGCCTGGGGCGACGACGAGTACGGTTTGTGGATGATGCTCGAACTGGGCGAAGCCCGGCAGCGTTTCCGCTGGATCGCCCCCGGGACCTTCGAGATGGGCTCGCCGGTGGACGAGCCGCAGCGGTTCGACCACGAAACGCCCCACCAGGTGACGCTGACGCAAGGCTACTGGCTGGCCGACACCGCATGCACACAGGCGCTGTGGATGGCGGTGATGGGCAGCAACCCGAGCCGCAACCCGAGCCGCTTTCAGGTCGACCCGCGCAATCCCGTCGAGCAGGTGAGCTGGAACGACGTACAGGAATTTCTGGAGAAGCTCGATCGCCGCGTACCCGGCCTCGATGCGCGGCTGCCGAGCGAAGCCGAATGGGAATACGCCTGC
>WBZT01002622.1_pt1 | contig 12357 bp, 12 predicted proteins | sample 5204241 | NCBI WGS metagenome assembly WBZT01 (sample SAMN12344358, study PRJNA552823) | activated sludge metagenome | biome: Activated sludge suspended growth; feature: Nitrification reactor; material: Wastewater; isolation source: activated sludge from nitrification reactor of wastewater... | reverse complement strand
ATAACGTCCGGTGAATAACGGGGCGGCACTAGATAGGATAGCTCGGCTTGACGCGGGGCGACCTGAAAGTGTCGCCCCTTTCGCGTTTCTAGGACAGTGCCAGGAGCACACAATGAGTGACACAACCCCGGCCCCGGCGGCCACACCCGAAGCCCAGGCGGCAGACGGACAGCAGATGGAACCCGAACAGACGAATAGCGAACACGCGCAACTCAGCCCGGAGCAGCTACGCGCCGAAGTGGAAGCACTCCGCAAAGAGGCCGCCAAGTGGCGCACGCAGCTACGGCAGACGGAGAAGGCCCAGGCCGACGCGGAGGCCCACCGGCTTAAGGAACAGGGCGAGTACAAGACGCTCTATGAGACGGCCGCCGAGAAAGCCGCCCGCGCCGACGCATTGCAGGAACGGCTAGACGCTATCACCGCTCAGGCCCAGGCGGCCAACGAGCGGCGCGTGGCCGCCATTCCCGACGCGATGAAGTCGCTTGTGCCGGAGTACGACGACCCGCTGAAGCTGGCCGAATGGCTGGACGCCAACGCCGCCGTATTCAGCCGCCCCACGCCGCCGCCAATGGACGGCCGCGCCGGTGGCAACGGGACGCCGGCCACAGTATCCGATGATGAGGTGCGCGACTTTGCGACCCGGATGGGAATCCGCCCGGAGAACGTTGACCGGGCACTTCTAGCGAAACTAAAGAGGTAATGAGATGGCTTTTGGACGCAATACAGTTCTGTCACATGTGCGCCCGCTTGTCGTCGCCAACGACCCCCGGACGATTATCCGCCAGGGTACGCTGGGCGCGACCACGGAGGCGGGCGAGATTGTGGCGCTACAGAGTGATGGCAAATACGACCCGGCGGCCGCGTCGGGCGTCATCAAGTTCGCCGGCGTCGCGCTGAATAGCGGCGGCGACGGCGACCCCGTGGACGTGCTGCTCTTGGGGCCGTGCGAGGTGTTGGCTGAGGCGACGCCCGGCACGGTTATCTACGCCAGTGATACAGCTGGCGAGTACTCCGAGACGGCGGGCACGAAGTCTTTTATCATCGGCTACGCCGAGACGGCGACGATTCTGTTCGTTCATCCTCAGCCGGTGGCGCTGGCCTAAAGGGGGCATGACATGACACTTCTAGGCAACCGCGACACCCGCGACAACGTTATTCTGACCGGCGTGGACGCCACGCTGTTGACCAACTACCGCCTGCGCGACGGGGCGACGTATGAAGACGTGGTGAACATGGCTAATGCGGCCCTCGGCGGATTTAACGCCGGGCTGGGCAATGACCCGTTTTGGTCGATGCTCATTAGCTTCACCGACCAAATGGACACGCGCTATGCCGTCGGCAATAGCGCGGCGATGGTTCCCCATACCGAATACGGCCGCCCCGACCCGCGTCGGGCTGAAATGGCCGGGCATATGCTCCCGCTGCGCAAGTGGGATCACATGCTGGGCTGGACGGCCGACTATCTGGAGGAGGCCCGTCTAGACGACCTCGCGGCCGATATGGCTATGGCGATTGATGCGGCTAACAACCGCTGGCGCATCGCCCTTTTGCAACGGCTTCTCAAGCGTGGTGACGACAGCGGCGTGGTTGTCGGTCTGAGCACGACCGGCCTTTCGCCCGGCTTTGCGACGGCCGCGGCTTCGACCGGTGTGGACTTCATCCCGCCGACCTATGCGGGCACGACGTTTACCGTTGACCATGAGCACTATGTGCCCGATGCCGGTGGCGCGTTCACCCTGGCCATCTTGCAGGATGCCGCGGCCGAATTGCGCGAGCACGGCCACGAGCCGCCCTTTGAGTTTCTGATTAGCCCGGCCGACGAATCGGTTATCACGGCGATTAGCCCCGGTTTCTTGGGCGTCAATGAGGCGCTTGTCAACGCCGGTGTCCTGGCGGCGCAGGTCAACTTCACTGGCGCGACGGTGGACGGCAAGCGCCCTATCGGTGCTATCAGTGACTTTCGCGTCTGGGTTGTGCCGGGTATGCCCGACAACTACGGCTTCGGTTTCAAGAGCTACGGCCCCAACAACCCGCGTAACCCGCTGCGCGTTCGAGTGCCGCTGGGTGCGCGTGCGCCTCAGTTGCGTGCTATCCGCGACAGCAACAACCCCGGTATTGCGCCGGTGCAGAATCTCATGACGCAGATCGCCTTTGGCGTTGGCGTTGGCGACCGTACCAACGGCACGCCGCGCTTTGTCGGCGGCGCGGCCTGGGCGGACGGCACGGCGGCTTAAGGAGAGTGGAGGGCTAGTGAGTGACATGGGCGAACCGGTAACACTGTATAGAGCCAACGGTGAGAGCGTGACCGTCTACACCAACAACGCACGTGAAGCCCGACTAGTAACAGGTGAGTGGTTTGCGACGGAGGCGGAGGCTCAGAGCCATGCCGCGCCGCAACCGCCCGCCCCAGAGCCAGAGCCAGAGCCAGAACCCGCCCCGCCGAAGACCAAGCGACCGGTCAGGGGCAAGGCGGGCCAGTGAGCTACGGCACGACCATCGGCGTCGCCGCCCTTGCGCCACGCTACGCCAACGCTGCGGGCCGTTTTGACGCCAACACGACGCCAACGCTGTCGCAGTTAATGGAGTGGCTCGCGCAGGTTAGCGCCATGCTAGACGTGGCGCTGGCCGGCTACGGGGTGGCGACGCCGGTCGTAATGAGTGCCGTGTTGCCGATGTTGGATGCATTTACCAATGCACAGGCCGCGGCAATGGTACGCGGCGTCAATGGCCAGGGCCAGTTTGCTGAGAAACCGACCACGGCCGACGAGATGTTGCTCATCATCGGGGACGCGGCCGGGGCCTGGGTGCGCAAGAACGTCATCGGCCTCGGCGCGCTGCTGGAAGTGACGCCGGTCGAAACGGCCACGGCCGTTGTGACCGTAGGCTCATTCATCCGGCGCGACGGCTACAGCAGCGACGGGCATGAGTACACGATGTAACGGAGGGGCGGCGTTGTAACGTCATTTGTAACGGTAGTCGCCGCCACAACCATGATACGGTTCCAACTCATCATCATCGGACAAAATGCCGTTACCAACAAGCTACGGACGACCGCGGCCAAAGCCCCCCACGCAATGGGCGACATCACCTATCGCTGGGCGCAGGGCGTGCGGGCCAAGCTGAAGTCCACCCCCTACCCTCCCAAGCGACCGGGGCAGCGTTATGTCCGCACGGGGCGACTGGCGAATAGCTGGAGCGCCGTGCGCATGTCGCAAAGCACGGTACGCATTGCCAACAGTGCCCCGTACAGCGTCTACGTGGTCGGCAGCCGCACGCGCCGACAGGCCTGGATGCACCTCGGCCGGTGGTGGAAGGGGTACGACGTGATTGCAGAGAATCGCCCGGAACTCCGCGCGGCGGTGATAAAGGAACTGGACAAGATGCTGAAATGAGTGAGGCAACGATTCAGGCGACGCTCACCCAGGCGCTAGAGGGCGTCGTGCGGGATGGCAGCATCCTCATCAACGACTACCAACGGCCGCAGGTGGCCAGTCGTGACTTTGCGCCGTGGCTCATCATCGAGATGGCCGACGATGTGACGTTGACGACCGGCGACAGCCTGACCACGCCCTCAGTCGAGTGGGCGGCCTACGTCGCCCTGCTGACCTACCGCGGCGGTCGGGACGACAAGGCGCACCTGGATGCGTTCCAGGAGTTGCGCCAGCGCGTCCTGGCGGCACTGGCCACGGCCGCGCCGTGGGCCAACATCCGCGCCGTTGACGCGGCCGGGCCGGTCGCGCCTTACTTCGACCGTGACGGCAATCCCGATCCCGACAGTCTGTATCAACGGCTGGCGGTGACTGTTATCGAGTATGGAGTGTAATTATGGCAGGTGACACAGGACAAGGACAATCCGCGACCGTCTTCTCTCAGGACATCCCCAACGTCCAGAGCATCGAGGTCAATAACACCGGTGAGGTGTTGAAAGAGACGGTCGCTGATGGCGTTGTGACGGCGGCCATTGGCACGGGCTGGGAGTTTACGGTGAACTTCATCGCCCCGCTCACGGCCACGCACACGCTGGAAGGCGCGATCAAGGCGGGCACGAGTGGCTCTATCACCATCGACAGCGGCAAGACCCGCTACACGTCGGCCGCGGCGCGGAGTAGCGGCTTCCGCAAGTCGTCCCCGTCGGGCGGGTTCATCACGTATGGCCTGACGCTGACCGTCGATAACGACCCGACGCTGGCCGCGGCCACGTAAGAATGACCACACAGGAGGATGTATGAGCAACAAAACGGGCGCGGCCACTGACCGCGACGTGTTCGGCCGGGTATGGACGCTTAAGGGCGACCTACGCCAGCGCGACGTGGCGGCGTGGAATCGAGCCTACCTTAACCACCCGAATCGAGCGGCGCTGGCCGACGAACGGCAAGCGGCGCTCCAGGCGGCGATTGAAGCCGGTTGGATTCAATCGCCGCCATGCAGCTATGAGGATGTGACGGTCGACGGCAAGACGCGCCGGCGCTACTTCTTCGATGGCGTAGAGGTAGACGACATGCTGGCCTCAGAAGTGGCGTTCTACGGCACACTCTGCAACGCCTACTACGAGGACGCGACGCGCATCCCAAAAGCCTCGTCCTCGCTGTAGCGGCCCACGTCGAGGACGGCGCGCCGCGGCCGGTTGAATTGGACTGGTGGCTACTGAGGGACTGGGGGCCACCCCTCGAAGGCGGCTGGCTGGACTGGCCGGCGGGCGAGTTTGCCCGCGCCCGCGCCGCTCGTAATGTGTACGTCGCCATGAGCGGCTTCAAGGACGCTAAAGACCTGCCGGCCTGGTGCGACAACAATCCGGCGGCCTGGAATATCGTGACAATGGTGTTGAACATGAAGGCAAGGCGCGAGGCGGCTCATGGCTGACGAAAAGGCGACCTACGAGGTCGAAGCCAAGTTTACCGGCGAAGGTGAGCTACGTCGCGGCGCGGCTGAGTTTGACCGACTGGCCGACAAGGGCAAGGCGGCACTCAGGGAAAATACCATCGCTCCGTCCCGCGGCGTGTCGATGCGCTGGACGGAGCTGTCTAGTGCGCTAAGCGTGGCGGGCATGGCGTTTAGTGCCGTCGGTCAACGGGTGCAGCAGGTCTATGCCACGATGCGCGAGGGCGCGCAACTCATCACCACTACGGAGCGATTCGGGAAACTGGCCGCGCAGATTGACACGACGGCCGATGCGCTGTTGGGCAAGATGCGCACGGCGACGAAGGGCATGATTGCCGACGCCGAACTCATGGCGTCGGCGTCCGGCATTGTCTCGCTACGCCTAGCCGACAACGAAGAACAGGTCGTACGCCTGTCCACCGTTGTCGGCACGCTGGGCTGGGACATGCAGCAGGTTATCTTAACTTTTGCCAACCTATCCACCATGCGCCTGGACGCGCTAGGGCTATCGGTTGAGGAAGTCAAGACGAAGCAGAAGGAGCTAGAGGCACAGGGCTACTCCACGGCCGCGGCTTTCAAGGAGGCCGTCATCCAGGCCGGCGAGATGCGGCTAGGCGTGGGGGGCGTTAGTGAGCTAGAGGAGGCCGTCAAGCGGCTAGAGGCCCAGGTGGTCAACGCCAGCAACGCATTTAAGGAGCAGTTTGCCACGGGTATCGCTGAGGCACTGGACGAGGTATTGCCGCGTCTGGAGGCGGTCGGCGTCGGGCTAGACGACGTAACCGGCGCAATCGGCAAGAAGACCGGCAGCATACTAGGCGAACAACTTGCACCGACCGCGCTAGCTATCGAGATGGACGACCTAAAGAAACAGCTAGCCGACGTGCTTGGCTCTACGGAAGCGGCCGAGGGGGCGTTTGCGCGTCTCGTTCGGGCGCAGAATCAAGCCGGCATCGCCCAGCACGGGCTGATTGACGGCTTCTTCAGCGCGACGGTTGCCACTGAAAATCAAACAGCGGTGATAGAGGAACTTATCCAGATCATCGACCAAATGCGCATCGTGCAGCTACTCGGCGGCGACGGCTGGCAGGACTACTCCATCACGACGGCTGAATATAGCGAGATGGCGGCCGCGGCGGTGGCCGACGACCAACGCGCCATGCGCAAAGAGATGATGGCGACTTTTGCGCTGGCCGCCGGCTTTGGCGGCGGCGGGCTAGGCTGGGCGGGCGGGCGCTTTGGCGAGCCCGCCCCGGCCACGCCGCTAGTATCCACCCGCACATCGGCCTGGGGAGACGCCCGGCAGCGGCAGAGGGAGGCCAACACGGCCTACGTTCGCCATGACCCCGGCTTCCTGGAGCAGGGCGCGGCGGCGCGGCGGTCGATGGCATACGACACCGCCGCCGTTTACAGTTACGGTAGCGCGCTTTCTTCCCTCAGCACGGAGGAACAGAAAGCGGCCGAAGCGCACCAGAGCTTTATGTCGGCGTTCAATCAGGAGCTAAGCGCCAAGCCCGAAGACGGGCTGTATGACGCATCCGGCGTGGCCAACGTAGAGGCAGTGAACAAGGCACTCTACGAACAGGTCGAAGCGGCGGGCGCATCGGCGGCGACGCTGGCCATGCTGGGGGTGGCGACCGGGCAATTCACGCAGGAACAGGCGGAGGCGGCGCTAAAGGCAGCCGTCTTGCAAGAACAGATTAAGGCCATAGCCGCGGCCGTCGTGGCCGGCGACCTGGGCATTGGCGAGGCCCTGGGCCAGCTAGGGCAGGTGCGGGAGGCGCTCGACACGGCCAACCTACAGAGCGCTATTACCGGGGCAGGCGGGCCGCTGGACGAGACGCAGACACAACTGGACACGCTGACCGATGCCGAGCATCAGGTAACGCTGGACATGAACATCCAGCAGGTTATCGACGGCACGACGGAGGCCGGGCGTTTGATTGACACTCTACCCACGACCCGCACCATGACCATCCGTTGGGAGCAGGCCGGGGCCGATGTCATCGCCGCGTTGCGAGCGCTAGGGATTATCGTATGACGACTGTCTATGCTTACAACGGCTATGTACGCACGTTTAGCAATGGCGTGACAACGTTTGATGCCAGCGATGCGGGCGTGCATCAGAAGGGCGGCAGCGCCGACGGGCCGAAGGTCGTAACGCATCTGGTCGAGAACGATGCCGGGGCGCTAGTTGACCTGGACGGCACGGGCATGGCGACGCTTGTACCGGGCCAGGTGAAAATAAACTTTCTTTTTACCGGGGCCAACCCGAACGCGCATACACAATACCAGAACCTTATCAAACTAAAAGGCGCGCACGGCACGCTGACGATGGGCGTCGGCCGGGCGGCCGATGTCATGGTCTACAGCGCGGCGGCGCGGCTGATTGAGGTAACGGGCGACTGGGAAGGGGCCAACCGCTACGGTGTAACGAGCTGGCTGCCCATTACTGCGACGTGGCAGTTAAAGGACTTCTTGAGCACCTAATATGGCACGAACATGGGGGGCCACGCGGGCGAAATTCTGGGACGTAGCGGGCGCATGGCCTAGCACGTCACCGCTGACGGTCAACGGCGCTACCTACCTGGAAACGGTCGTAGACGGTTCCGTTACCTGGACGCGGCTCATCTCGCAAGTGGGGCAGGGAAGCGCATCTTTCTACGCCACGGCTGACTGGGATGAGTGGCTTATTCCCGGCCGCGTGTGCGTTGTCGAAAAGGTGACCAATCATACCGTTGGTGCGGCGCGGCTGCTGGCCTGCTTCATCATCGAGGACATCGAGCCGAAGGTGGCCAACGGCGTCAACGTGGTTGACGTGCGCGGGCCGGGTATCGAGGGGCTGCTAACGAAACAGCTACTATGGTCGCCTATCGGCTCAGCCACGATCACCAACACGACCATCACCGTCAAAGCCGACGCCCCCAGCGTGCGCTCCATCGCCCAGGGGTCGCCACCGGGCAACGATTCTCTCATCCTCAACACGACCAACAGCGACGATATTGGGCAGGAAATCCGCATCACCCTGGACGGCGCGGCGGGCGTCCATGTCACCTACATCACGGAGCGCTTTCTGTACGAGGGGGCGACGTGGTACATCAAAATCGCTGACCGCCTCCCGGCCGCGGCCAGCACCGGCAACCACGTGGAAATCTGGACGCGGCGCATCCGCGTTGGGAATCCCGCGCCGTTTCTGGCCGACGTATATGTATCGGTGACGATGAATGGCGGAGCGATTCATGAGACGTTTGCCACCGGCGAACTGGACACGACCGACCGGGTGACGTTGCGCGACGGCCTCCCTACCGCGGCCAACGTTGGCAATGCCGTCATGGTATCCAACCCATTTGCGCCGACGACGGCCGACGTTAGTCAGATATTGAGCCAAGCACCGGGCTGGACGGCCGTTTTCCAGACCGGCACGGGCACGGCACTCGGCAGCGCCCACCGGCCCCAGGGCGAAAGTGCTTTTGACCTTCTTTCCACGCTCTCGCAGCGCACGGGTGAATTTTTTAGGCAGCGGGTTCTAACCAATCCGAACGCACCGCACAAGTCTATCGACTGGCGGCGCACGGCCGACAGCAGCGGCGTGACGCTCGTCATGTACGACAGCGACGAACAGGCGCGGCAAGCGACGGACGAAATGAGCACAACGAAGGGAGCCGTCATTTCCCTCAGCCGTAAGCGGAGCTTGCCCCTCATTACCGCCGTGTTCCCGTCGGCGGGCGACCAACTGATTAACCTGACCAATTGCAGCACCGACGCCATCAACTATGCCAACAGCAAGGGCTGCTCCATTGTGCCCGGATACGGGCTATACGAGCCGTCCTACGTCAAGCATAACGCGGGGTATGCTACCTACGGGATGCATGAGGTACGCCAGACCTACGGCGACATCTCTTTGAGCGATGCCAAGAACACGACCGCGCTTATTGCCGCGTGCGACCAACTGCTTCTATCGGCCGTCCAGACACTCGTGACGGCGCAAGCGCGAGAATACTACACGGTCGATTGCTATTGCCCCGTCCCGCTTCTGCCGGGGCAGACGGTGAAGATAGAGAACGCCACCCGCACGACGCCGAGTGTAGCCACGTCGGGGGACTGGACAATTCTGGAAGTGACGGAGCGTCTAGTACAGGGTCGGCCGCGCACGACGCTCTCTGTTAGCAACATGAGCGGCCTGCGCTGGACGCCGGCGGCGCAATTCGCCCGCACCATCCGCGAGCTTGTGCAAGGGCAGCGGCGGGTGGCCGGCGCGGCGGGCGGTGGCACGACGATTGTCACGGCCGGCGGCGGCACGGGCGGCGCGACTGACCACGGCGACCTGACCGGGCTGGCCGACGATGACCATCCGCAATACCTGCTGGCCAGTGGCGGCCGCGCTCTGGCCGGCAACTTGACCGTCGCCGCTGGCGCGACCATCGACGGCGTAGACATTAGCGCCCACGTCGCCAACCCCAGCGCCCACCATCCCCCGGTGACGGTGCAAGATGCGTCTCTGGCCATCAATGGTCAATCGCTGCGCGTCTCCGACGCCTTTGCAGGGCCGGGGCTGGCCCTGGCCGGCGGTATCGCCAGCGTCAACACGGCCGCGGGGCTGGGGACGACCGTCACAAGTGATACCGTGGGCGTGTTTGCCGATGTCAATGGCGGTGTCATGGTCGGCACGTCGGGCGTGAAGGTGCGACTGCCTGGCAATAGCGGCCTGACCGTCGATGCTGCGGGCCTGGCCGTTGGCACGCCGGGCACGTTGACGGCTACCTCAGCGAACACGGTGAGTGGCTCACAACATACCCACGGCGTGACGGCGACGGAGAACGCCAAGACGACACCGGCGACGCTGCTGAAGGGCAGTAGCGGCGGCGACCTGACGTTGCGCACCGGCATAGCCGACAGGTTGACGACGCCGATTGTGGACACGGCCAGCGGTGGGCTGCGCCTCGACCCGGCCAACGGCGTGACAACTAATGACGGCAACCTTACCTTTATTGGGGCGCGGGCGATCACGACAGACACGGGGAGCCTAACCCTATCGCCGGCCCAGACCCTTGTTCTGGGGCCGGCGGATAGCCTAGCTCAGCTTGCGCCGACAACGACGCTAAAAACGGCGCATTGGGCTAGCGGCTTCCTGGGAACCGGCTGGGGCGTGACCTATGACGGCGCGGCCGACTTCCGTAGCATCTACGCCGACGAATTGCACGTAGCGGCGTTCATTGCCGATACGGCGCGGGTGGCCGTCGGGGCTGAGTACATCACGCCGAGCATGGCCGTGCTGGCCCGCGCCTTCACCGTCCCCGCGGTTGGGGCCACGCAGACGCTATGGGTTGAGAACGCGCCTACGCTGGGCGCGTTACCCGTCTTTGCCGACAACGATTGGGTACTACTGCGAATCTTTGACCGAAGTGGCGGGGGGCTGTTAGTCGCCAACGCCTGGGGGCAGGTACGAGGCTACCAGGCGCAAAGCGGCGACCGGCAGACCTGGACATTCACCACTCAGGCGACGACCGCGGCGGGTCAGTCCTCACCCGCGGGCGCAATCGCTCTCGACTTTGGCAAGTCGGGGGACGGCTGGTGGTGGGTGACGACGCTTGACCCGGCGGGTAGTCCCTACGCGGGAATTACCACATGGCAGGGAGCGAACCCCTACGACGAAGGCAACCGAACGCACCGGTTACGAATGGGCCAGCTACGCGGCGTTAGCGGCGTATACGAGTGGGGGCTTCAGGCCGGCGCGCCCTCTAGCTCGTTCGTGCGGTTCTCTGACCTACGCAACGAAATACACGGCACGCGCCTGAGCCTTTACGCCGGGGACGGCGGCAAGCTCCAGGTCGCCGCCGTCGATGTTTTGCTCTACCGGTCGGGCACGCAGTCATCTACGCTGAAACCCGACAGCGACGGCGCGGCCGTCAATGTGGAAAGCACAGCGGGCAACTATTGGAGCGCCATCGATGAAGGCGCGGCCGCACCGGGGTATAGCGACTATATCGCCAACAGCGCCAACATGCCCGGCGCGGTATTCCTCGGTCTGAGTAACCCGACCTCATTCACGTCTATTTTCCGCGTAGACATCAAGGCGGCGCTTAAGTCGATCGGCTTGAGCAATGACACCATCGCCCTTTATGGTCAAATTTTCAGGAGCGACGATGTAACGCCGCTGACGGGGGAAGTGCTGCTTGCTACGCGGACAACCAACACGACGGCGACCGTCACCGTGACCGCACCGCATGAGGGGTACGGTGCTGGCGGCGCTCTGACAAGTGACTGGAACGGGGCACGCCTACGCTTGCGCTGGGAGTACCAGATTAACGCCAACGAGGAGGCCATCCGCCTCGATCCATCTATCCCGTCTCTAGCTGTCGGCAACCCACTCCCCACCGGACTGACAACCGGCGGGTCGGGCATCTGGATGGGGCTGGCCGGTGGCAACTACCTGTTCCGCGTCGGGGATGCGGCCGGCACGCGGCTAGTCTGGACAGGGACTAACCTGCAATTCGTTAACAGCGACAACGCGACCGTCATCTCTCTGGACAACGCCGGTAACAGCACGTTCACCGGGGTCATGACCATCGGCGCGTCAGGCGGCATCTGGCAGGGCACGGGCACGTTTGCCAGCCCGACAAGCGGGTTGAAACTCTATAACAGCGGCGGAGTTGGGCGACTGAGCACCTACAACGCGGGGCTAGAGCAGATAACAATTAACACCGCCGGGCAGCTTGTAGCCGGCGGCGGGAAAATCATCCTAGATCGCGCGGGACTGCGGATGCTGAGCACGTTGGGCGACGCCAGTTGGCTCGATTACGCTGTACGCTGGAATCGGGCCGCCAATGGGGTGAATCTGGGCACAATTGTCGCCCGTGAGGTAGGGACGAATATCGCCAATCTAGAAATTGGCGCACATTACGACGTTTATTCGAGCGGCCTGGCCGTTGACAACGGCATCCAGATAATGAGCAACCTGTCCTCGCCGGGTAGTAGCGAAATCAACATCGACACAACCGGACACGCCTATATCGGCGGCGGCAGTGATTTACAGATGCGCGCCGGGTCAAATGGCAATAATCCGATTCTCATCGACGGTACGCCAGTAACGATGACCCACACGGCAATCATCGGCGGCGGCCTGGCTCTGGGCAGCACGTCCCTCACGCCGCCCGCGGCCGGGCGCATCCTCATGGCGCAATCCAGCGGTGCAACCATGCCGCCGGCCGGCACGGCGCTCATCTATCTCGAAAATCAAGCTAACAACAAGCAGGCGCTCTGGGTGCGCTTCGACGACGGGACATTTGTCAAGCTGGGCGAAAGCGCCAGCTAACGGTGTAAACAGGAGAGGACAGATGACACGTGAACAGATTGAGACGATGAGGCAGGACTACCAGACCCGCCGGGCGGCGCTAATTGAGGAAGCCAACCGGCAGATTGCCATGCTGGACGGGGCGATTGCCGCGCTGGACGCGCTCCTGGCGTTGACCGAAGACGCGGCCG
>WBZT01001859.1_pt1 | contig 12368 bp, 10 predicted proteins | sample 5204241 | NCBI WGS metagenome assembly WBZT01 (sample SAMN12344358, study PRJNA552823) | activated sludge metagenome | biome: Activated sludge suspended growth; feature: Nitrification reactor; material: Wastewater; isolation source: activated sludge from nitrification reactor of wastewater... | reverse complement strand
CCCCGCCCCGCGGCGATGCCTGCAAAGTAAGCGGCGCAAACCACAACCGCGTTCACAAACTCGCCGCGAGCCGGAAGAAAACTGCCGGACTGAGGTTGCGTCGCAGCCGCATGATGCATTGGCTGGCAGTGTCCTCGACGACGACATCGCCGTTGCCGGAATTGGTTGGCGCAAACCAATTGCTCAAGTCGTACGAAACCTGAAACCCAATCGAGCCGGAGGCAGCCGCCGGGTTTTTCAGGATCTGCATTTGGAGGTAGTCTTCGCCGGCCAGTTGAAGGAGTTGCGGCTGCGGCATCGTCGTCGGTGCGTTCGGGTTCGCGGACAGGAGATGGAACTCCACCAAATTCGGCAGCCCGTCGCCATCGGGGTCGGCGCCCGGCCAGGAGTTGGTTGCGGTGAGGCTCTGCCAGTTGGTCATCTGCCACTGGCCATACTCAGTCAATTGCGTGGTTAACCGCACGTCGTCGAAGTCCAGATACGTGCCGCCGCCGATGGGTTTGCTGATCCGGATAGCGAGTTGTTGATTCGATGCAACGACTGCCGCGCTCGTCACGGTGCAGGAAACGACGGTGAACTGATTCGTAGCGCTGCCTCCCGCCAGCACGTTCAGCGTCGTGATGTTGCCCGTTACGCCCGTTCCGAACGGAACACCGTTGGTCAGGAAATCGAGCTGATAACCGCCCTGAATATTCCCGTTGCGCACACCGACGGCGGCTTGGAGCGTATAAATCGTGCTCGGTTGCAAATGGGCGGCAAGCGTCTGGAGAAACGCATCTCCTCCCGGCAGTCCGGCCACGGTCCCATACAACGTCGCCACATGACGGCCATCCATGTTGGTCAACACCCCGCCGTTGATCGTGTCAGCAGTACCGGAGTAAGTCGAGGCTGTCGGGTTCAGGTATCCGCCGGCGGCAGCCGTAAGGTTCGTGCCGGCGGCGTTCAGCCGATTCCAGCCGATGACCTGCGAGAGGAGTTCCGTCCGTCCATCCAGCAACGCGGTGTTCGATTCGAAGTTTCCATTCTTCACCGCCAGGGTTTCGATTCCTAATAGTGCGTCCGCCCACATTCGCCCGTGTTCCGCCAGCCCCGTCGCGTTGAAGTGCACCGTGTCTGACAGTTTGCCTTCCAGATGAAAGTCATCTGTGCGCGGACCGCGAAAGCAATCTGGCACGGTGTAAATGCACTGCCTTTGGCCGGCCATCACCGCTTCCTGCGCGGCGAGGGCATTGCCCGCGTTGTATCCCACTTCCGCGATGCCCCACGGCACGCTCCATCCGGCGATCGCGCGCGAACTCACGATGACGTTGCTCAGCATTGTCGCGTAACTGGCAGCGGACGTTCCACTGGCGGCGTCGGTTTCGCCCTGATGCCAAAGCACGGCGCGCACGCCGTTCGTGCCGAAGAGGCGCATCACGTTGCTGATGTTCTGGAATGACGTCGTGCCCGGCAACCACGACGCGAGCGCCGAGCCGCCCACCGCCAGGCAGACGAATCCCACCGGCACCTGGTTCGAGGCCACGAGGATGCTCCCCAACACCGGCCAGGGCGAACCGCCCGTTCCCATGCCCCCGGAGTTGTCCGGCTGACCGTCTCGCGCGAATTGCCAGGCCTTGGGCGCGACATAAAAAGAACTCACGCGGTCGTCCGTGGGAGTTTGCTGCGGGCTGCCAAAGCAACCCGCATTGGACTGGCCGGCGGTCACGAAAATGTCGCCGACGCCGAGGCGAGTCACTACCGCGGTCGCCAGTTCATTGGTCTCGGCGTCAACCGCGCGCACCTCGATCTGATACCAGCCACCGGCAGCGATGTTGGCCATTGTGCCAGTGAACGCGCCGTTCGTGGCCGCGTCAACGATCACCACCCAATCCGTGGAAACGCCGTTGTTGGTCGAGCCGGCCATCACCAGCATGCGCGCCTCGATGCGCGCGAGGTTGGTCAGGCTGCCGGCCAAACCGGTGACGGTGAACCGGCCGAGATTGTCCGCGTTGCGCTGAACAATCTGCCGCGGCCGGGGAAAGCTGATACTCAGTCCGGCGTGCGCGGTCACAACAAATCCAAGAGCCAGCCACGCACCGATGACCACGGCCAATAATGGCGTCACGCCTCGCCATCCCCTCAGAACAAAACCGGAAATCTGACCGCCCGACGTGTGAGCGTGGTTTGTTAATTTTGCCGTGGTTGCTTTCATTCACTCGTCAGCGCGTCGGCCGCAAACTTTTCGCCGAACTTTTAGACTGCACCCAGTCAATGTCCACATTGTTCGGCGAGGACCACGGCCAGCCCGTTGTCAAAGCGGTTCGCCGATCGCGCCATTTGTGAATCTCCGAATGCCCATCCGCGAACGAGAAACTCCCGGCGTTGTCATGATACGGCGCCGGCACGTCCGTCGTGTGTTTATTCGCCATGTCGTTCGGGTCGTAAGTGTCCATGTCGGTCCCGAACATGCCGTTGTTGATGCTGAGTCCTTCGTCGAGAAACACAAACGTATTGACCGGTCCGGGCCGGGTCAGGTCGGACGTCTTATAGTAGATCAGGTAGCCAGGCGTCCACGTCTCGTAACCGAAATAGATGTTCATCGTCAAGGAGCGGCAACACGGCGTGCCGACGTAACCGGCCTTCGTGCTCTTACGCGGATCGGCCGGGCACTTATAGACTGCAACGTTGCCCGCGAGGTAGGGATTCAACGGTTGCTTGACCAGTTCACGGTTGAAGTCGATGAACTGATCATTCGACGGATTCCCGACATCCACGCTCATCCAATCAACGGTATTCAAGGTCCGTTCGTTGTTGTCACTCGCATACATCAGCCAGGCAAGCGTGAGCTGCTTCGTGTGATTCATGCAGGTCAGCCGCTGCGCGCGGATCTTGGCCTTGGACAAGGCCGGCAGCAGCATCGCGGCGAGAATGGCGATGATCGCGATGACGACGAGCAATTCGATCAACGTGAACGCGCGCGTTGCAATTCTCCCGGCCGAGGCAAATTGTTTCATCTGCGCTCAGCGGGTTGGATTGAGGATTTTGGCGGAACTTTTTGATTGAATCCAATCAATGTCCGGGTTGTTGGGCGAAGACCATCCGGGGCTTTTGGGTTCGGTGGTCCGGGCGTCGCGCCATTTGTGAATTTCCGAGTGCCCGTCCGCAAACGAGAAGCTGCCAGCCATAGCGTGATAGGTTGCGGGCACGTCCGTGGTTTTCTTGCCAGGCAGGTCATTGGGATCGTAGCTGTCCATCAGCGTGGCAAAAAATCCGTCGTTGATCGTGGGGCCTTCGTCGAGGATGACGAACGTGTTGACGGGGCCGGGACGGTTCAAGTCCGACATTTTTTTGTAAACGAGATAGCCGCCGCCCCAGCCGATGCCGATCCATGAATTCATGGAAACACTGCGACATGCGGAGCGATCAACAATGGCGGGAGGCAGGTTCATGGAGCTCACGCGGCGATCGCCGGGACACCGGTACACTTTCGTGTTGTTGCCCAGATACGAATGCAACGGACTTTTAGGCAGGTAGGCGCCCGGGTTTCCGGAAGTGTCAATATCGAGAAACTCCAGAGTGCCCGGATCGAACACGTTGCCGCCAACCCAGGCACGGGAATCCAGCAAACGATCGTTGTCATCGCCGGAATAAACGATCCAAGCCAGCGTGATCTGCTTCGTTTGGTTCATGCACTGAATTCGTTGCGCTCGCACTCTCGCTTTGCTGAGCGCTGGCAGGAGCATCCCCGCAAGGATGGCGATGATCGCGATGACCACCAGCAGTTCGATGAGGGTAAATGCCGCGCCAAGGCGATTGGTGCGGAGCGAGGAAGGAATCTTCATGACTCAGCGCGTAATCGGGCGGTCACGCTTGGCCGTGGATTTCGATTCCAACCAATCCACATCGTTCGCTGAGGCGGGAATCTGCTTCAATTGGTCATACTGTCGCCATTTGTGAATTTCAGAATGCCCATCGGCAAACGACAAACCGCACGCGCGGTCATGCCAGGAGCCGGGCTCATTGCCGAAACCGGCAGCCGCCTGCGCGGCGCGATCTCGCGGGTCGTAACCTGTCATGTCCGCCACGAACCAGCCGTCATCAATGCTGAAGCTCTCGTCCAGCAGCACAAAGGTGTTCACCGGACCGGGCCGCACAAAGTCACTCATCTTTATGAATTCGAAAAAGCCCGGCGAATCACCCCGCGGGCCGTAATGCCCGATCCAGTTGTTCATGGAATAACTACGCGCACCCGGCTTGCCCATGGTAGCTGGAGCGGTACTCCGCTTGATGCTGCCGGGACATTGCCAGACGGTGACGCTCCGGCCGACGTATGGACTCAGGGGCAGGTTTTTATGCGATTCATAATCGGTGAAATCGAAGCTCGCCGTGTCGCGCATGGAGCTGTTGCCGCACCACCCGAGTGAACTCAGGCAGCGGTCGTTGTCGTCGCCGTTGTACATGATCCAGCCCAAGGTGAGTTGTCTGGAGTTGTTCATGCAATAAACCATCTGCGCCTTAATCTTCGCCTTCGCCAACGCCGGCAGGAGCATAGCGGCGAGAATGGCGATGATGGCGATGACGACGAGGAGTTCAATGAGCGTGAACCCCCGACGCGGGCTGGCCTTGCAAGAAACGGGTGTCACGGCATCCATTTGGGAAAGCCATCCTGCTTGCGCGGATCCGCCCACCAGAGTTCAAATTCCTTGTTCCACCGCAGCGCCCAGATTTTTCGGACACGCACATTGCGGACGCTCCCGTCGAAAAACACGAACTGATTGCCTTTGCCGTGGCGGTAGAACGAAAAGTGACAGAATTCAAAATCCAGTCCGCGCCACTGCCCGTTGGCGTACGGAAACTCGTCCATGTGGTGCGGCCCACCGCCGCGCCACATCGCGTCGCCGAACATCGGGGTATCGAAAGGAAAAGACGGCGCGCTGATCTTGCGCCAGTTGCGCTGTGTGGGCCGGCCTTGAATCTCAAACACGCCCGGGCCGGGATTGTAGTTCCAACAGTTCTCGCCGTAACTGGCGATGAGATTTCGATTCGGCGAGCCGTAGGGCGTGGATGGGTCAAGGATGGGAATCTCGAACGCCGAATGCGGGCCGCCGTAGCCGGCCACGTTTGGGTCGTTCACATGGGTCACCGATTCCACGTTGGCATTGCCATTGCGCCGGCGCTGCGTCGCGTCCGGACAGAGGAGCAAGGCAGGCTTGCGACGGTAATATTCCTGCAACACCGCACACCACTCGCCGCGCGGAAAACCGGCCGTTGTTCCGGTGGAGAAGGAACCGTTGTGGTCCTCGCAATACAGATTCCAGAAGATTCCCCACTGGCGGAGATTGGAAAAGCAGGAGGCGGCGAGAGCTTTCGATCTCCCCTTGCTCAAGGCCGGGAGCAGCATCGCCGCGAGGATGGCGATGATAGCCACAACCACGAGGAGTTCAATCAACGTGAAGCCGTGAACGCGGCACGGTACCGGGCTAGCGCACCGGCAGTTTGCCGTCGAGTTCATTCCGGGAATCGCGGAACTTCAGCATCACATCCGTCCGCGAGCGCACGTGCAGTTTTTCGTAGATGTGGCGGAGGTGATTCTTGACAGTGAAGACGCTGATCGAGAGCTGCGAGGCGATGTCCTTGTTGGCGAAGCCGCGCAACAACAATTCGAGAATCTCCTGCTCCCGGCGGGACAATCCCTCGCTCGAAGCGCCGGGCGGCGCGGGCTCTTGAAACGCCGCCACGACCTGCCGGGCAATCTCGCTCGACATCGGCGCGCCACCGCGTTGCGCCTCGTGGATGGCTTCGAGGATTTCGTTGGGCCGCGCGCGTTTGAGCAGGTAGCCGCAGGCGCCCGCACGCAGGGCTTTGAACAGCGTTGCGGAATCGTCGTACACCGTCAGCATGATGATCTGGAGCTTGGGCAGTTGCTGACGCAGCAGTGCCGCGCATTCAATGCCGGAGCGATTTGGCAGATGAATATCCATCAGCACGGCGTCCGGGGGATTGCGGGGAATTTGCTTCAGCGCCTCCTCGCCGCTCCCGCAGCTACAGACGCAGCGAAAACCGGGCGAGAAATTTAACAGCCGCTCCATCGTGCGGCGTAGTCCGGCATCGTCCTCAACCAGGGCCACCGTGATCACGCTGGCTTCACCCGTCGCGCCGGACGGACGAGATTCGACATGAGTGGTTGCGGTCATGGCGGCTAAAAGCGTTGCTTGAGCACCAATATCGCGCCCCTTCGGACCGGCAGGCAATGGCACGGGGGAACTAATTTGTCCCGCTGCTGGGCGGGGCGGATTCAAGCCGCGTTTGCCGGTTTTGTTCACGTTCGTTCGCCAGATTGCAATGGCAGTTCAAGCACCACCGTCGTGCCCGCGTTTGGTTCACTGCTGATTTCGCACCGTCCGCCGAGCCGCCCGAGTCGTGCGCGCATATTCACCAATCCATCCGCGCCTTCGCGCTCGCTGCCCAGGCGGAAGCCGCGTCCGTTGTCAACCAGGGTCAGGCGAAATGTCGCTGGCGTGGCGAGAATTTCAAGCTGAACTTCGCTCGCGCCCGAGTGTTGGATCACGTTATGCAGCGCTTCCTTGAAGGCGAGATACAGCTGGTGCCGTTGTTCGGCGTTAACGACCGCGTCAGGCAATGTCGGGCTGACCTGCAAGCGGCAGGCGACGTTGGCGGGTTGAAGACTGTGCTGGGCGAACTGGCACAGGTACCGCGCCAGCGAGGAAACAGTGTCGTTCTTCGGTTGCACCGCCCAAACGATTTCGTCCAGCGCCAGCACCAGCTCGCGGGCGCGTTGGTCAATTTCTCCCAGCAACCCGCTGGCCAGGTCGGATGTCACAGCGGGGTTTTGGGCTAGCGCCGTGTTCAAACTGATCTGGGTCAAGCCGGCGCCGAGGTCATCGTGCAAGTCCTGGGCGATGCGGGCGCGCTCACGTTCCGTGGCGCGCTGGACTTCCAAACGCTCAATCTGCCGACGATGCCGTTGCCGCACCCCGCGCAGGACCAGCGCTCCGATCAGACCAAAGCCCGCCGTCGGTGCGGCAACTTGAAACCAACCGGTCTGCCAGAAGTGCGGCTCCGCGGTGATCCGGAGTCGGGCCGTCTGTTCGCACCAAATGCCGGCATCGTTGCAAGCCTTGACCTCGAAGTCGTAATCGCCCGGCGGCAGATGCGGATATTCGGCCAATCGTTCGCCGCGCGAATCCACCCAATCTTCATCCAGGTCGCGCAGACGATATTTGAACTGCACGTTCGCCGGCGCCGTCAGACTCAACGCGGTAAATTCAACCACGATGCGTTGGTAGCCGGGCCGGATGCGCAGATGCGGTTGCTCCCGCGACCCTTCCAACACCGCGACGGCGTTCGAGTTGGCGACGCGTTGGCCGAGGTCGTAAATCGCGAAGGGCTGACCATCCACCTTTGCGCTTTCAATAATGACGGGTGGCGGAATGGGATTCTCGCGGAGGCCCGGAGCATCCACCACCATCAGGCCAGACTGCATCGGAATCCAAAGCTTGCCATTGGTACCACTCATGGCTCCCGGCCAAAATCCGTAACTCGCCTGCGTGCCGGGGAGGCTCTCATTCCGGCCGAAAGTAACGGCCCGAAGAATCGAATTCCGGCCAGAAGCCAGGTCATCAAACTCGCTTTGTTTGATGAAGTAGATGCCGCGATTGCCGGCAAACCACAGCCGCCCCAAATTGTCCGGGATGATTTGGGAGACATAATCCTCCGGCAATCCTTCCGCCTGGCCGAATCGCCAGAACTTGCCGTCGCGCAGTCGCCCCACGCCGTAGCCCGCGTAGCCAATCCAAATACTGCCGTCGGACGTCGCCGCGAGACATCTCATGGTTTGCTGGCCGGACTGAGATTTCGGCGTGGCCTCAACGAAATTGGTTTCGCCAAACCGCAACAACAGTCCAGCCGAGGTGCTGGCCCAGATTTGCCCTTTCGCATCCGCAACCAACGCAGCCACGTTGCCGCTGTTGGCGGGCAGTTCGAACGTTTTCCATTCACCTTTGCCCCGCCGCTGGACGAAGTGCCGCAAGGTGTTGATGCTTTCGGTGCCCACCCACAAATCGCCATTCGGCACCGGGAGTAATGCGTTCACGTAATTTCCGGCGAGCCCGCCGGATATGAAGAAATTGGTCACCACGTATCCGTCCCGCCACAAGTGGAGACCACGGTATTGCGTGCCGATCCACACCCCGCCCTCCGGCGCGGCACAAATGCACTGAGCGTAATCTTCCGACCAGTGTTCGGCTTGCCCCAGGGGACGCCAACCGAGATGATCGCGCCGAATCACGCGGCCCAGTTGGGAAACCGCCCAAAGGGTACCTCCGGAATCCTGACAGAGCGAACGTATGGCTTCACCGGGAACACCGCTGGCCAGATCCATCACTTCCGCAACCGTGGGTCGCAAGCGGTTCAAGCCGCCGCCACGCGTGCCGACCCAGAGATTTCCCTCCCGATCTTCCCGCAGGCAGGAAATTTCATGATGCGAACTCGGCACGCTCTTGATGCTGATCCCATCGTACCGAAACAAGCCCCCGTTACGCGTGCCGATCCAAAGCGCGCCCGAACGGTCTTCGTAAAGGACCGTGGGCGTGACATTGGGCCGATCGGTTGGGAGCTTGCCGATCTGATGCACGCGACTGTCCGCGTCATAACGCGAAAGCGTGGTGGAGGTGCAAAGCCACACCCCGCCCTGACGGGAACCGTGCAGTCGTTGCGCCGCGAAATTGAGCTTGGGGATAAAGCGGGCGCCTTGAAAGATGCCCAACGAACCGCCTTTCATGCACCAGAGCTGGCCGTCGTTGCCCATCGCCATCTGACAGGTTCCGCCATCGGGCAAACCATCCTGATCCGTGCTGGGGACAATCCTTCCGGCGTGAAGCCTGACCAGATTTCCGCCAATATACGGCACCCAAACCGCGCCCTGCGCATCTTCGATGATGAGCCGAATTTCCTGGCGCAAAAGTCCATCCGCTGCCGTGTACGTCGTCGTCTTGTCACGTTCCAGACGGATCACCACGCCCAAATCTTTTCCCACCCACAAGCCATCGTTGTGGTCGAGTGCTAGCGCCTGGATGCGGCCGGTTGGTTCGCCCGCCGCAGTGACCGGCGCGTATTCCTGAAAACGTACGCCGTCGAAACGCGCCAGCCCGGCGTGGGTGCCGATCCACAGAAAACCGTCTGCCGTCTGCTCGATCCCCACCACGGTATTGTCCGGCAGGCCATCAACTGCCCGCCAGGTTTGCAAGGACCAGTTGAGATTGGTCGCCGCGGCCTGAACCACATTGGTGGCAAACCACAACAGCAACAGCGCAGCGGCTTTCCTCGCCAACAGATTGGAGCAGTGCTTGGACATTGATTTCCAAAGCGGATATACAGGGGAGTCAGGCCGAGAACAAGCCGACGGATCAACCCAATGCCAGTAACAACCCTGGTTCACGCACTAAAGGTCGGCGGATCAGCCGTTCTCGGAGACAGATTGGGAAAGGCTTTCGTCTCGCGTGTCTGCTCGAAGCCGCGTTCCTCTTCGAGCAATTTGCCGCATGGTCACTGGCCCGCATCCCACCCGGTGATTAGTCCTCAAGAACTATTTCACCTCTGCGAGGTCTCTGCTAGACTCGCCGCCATTCCGCGCCATCAAAATGATCCTGCCCCCTAATTTGAATTGCTTCCGCCGGGCTTTCACACTGATCGAACTGCTCGTCGTGATTGCCATCATTGCCATTCTGGCGGCGATGCTCCTGCCCGCGCTCACCAAAGCGAAGCAACGCGCGTACGCGGTCAATTGCGTCTCCAACTTGAAGCAGTGGGGTGTCATCTGGACGATCTATTGCGACGAGCACAACGGTTCGTTTCCAGACGGTATGAGCGTAGGCTGGCATCGCGGCGACTGGCTGTACGTCCTCCGGCAATACTACAACGGCAAGCCGCAATTGTTGCATTGCCCCGGTGCGACATTGCGCTGGAAGAAGGGCGCGGCCCGGGAAACGCTCACGCATCCGAATGACGTCAATGTCGAAGACCACGGCGGGCCGTTTAGCGCCACCATGTTTCCATTAGCCGATCCCACCAAGCCGGCCTACAACATCACCGCGAGCTACGGCGAGAATTGTTACGTGTACAACGCGCCCGCCAGCGTCACGGAAATTCAAGGCCGCCCGACTGCGCGCAACTGGCGCAAGCTGGAAGCACCGCTGCGACCCACCGAAACGCCGATCATGGGCGATTCGATGTGGCGTGGCGGAGGTCCGCATCACAACATGTATCCACCAACTTTCAACGGCCAGTGGGTTGGCCCCGGCGGAGAATTCAATCACTTCGCCATGTTGCGGCATGGCAAAGGCATTCAACTCGGGTTCTTCGACGGCAGCGCCCACGCCGTGAAAGCCCGCCGACTCTGGTCGCTCTACTGGAACAGGGAATTCCTGGTCAATTACGCCTACTCCATTCCGACTTTCTTCCCGGCCTGGATGCCCAATTAGAAATCGCACGCCGCGACCACGAAATGAACCCACGGACCCAATCGCTCTTGCAACGGTTAATCTTCTTCTGCTGGGCTTTCCTGATTTCGTCAGGGGCGCTGCCTGCCGCGACTCGCCCGCCAAACATCTTGCTCATCATCGGCGACGATCTTTCCTTTCACGACCTCGGCTGCTGGGGCAACCGCGACGTTCACACACCGAACATTGACCGGCTGGCCAGCGAAGGACTGCGGTTGACGCGCTGCTTCGCGCCTGCGCCAATGTGCTCGCCCCTGCGCCAGTCGCTCTACACCGGACTGCAGCCCGTGAAGAACGGCGCGTATCCGAACCACTCCTTCGTCAAGCTCGGCACAAAGTCCTTGCCGCATCATCTCCAGCCGCTGGGCTATCGCGTCGGACTCGTTGGCAAAACGCATTTCGGCCCGCCGGATTGCTACCCGTTCGAATATCCAGGCCGAAAGAACAACCCAACGAATTCCGCCGCAACGCCATCAGCCCAACCCAGCGAACAAATCGGCTCGCTGGACATCGGCGCCATCGAGGAATTCATCCGGCGCGATCCCAGCGCACCCTTCTGCCTCGTCGCCGCCTCGAATGAACCGCACAGCCCGTGGAATCGCGGCGACGCTTCGCGTTACGACCCAATGAAGCTGAAGCTCCCGCCTTACTTCGTGGACACGCCGGAAACTCGCGCGGCGCTCGCGAGCTATTACGCCGAAGTAACCGTGCTCGACGAACAGGTCGGTCGGATCCTGCAACTCCTCGCGCTAAGCGGCCAGGCCAGCAACACCTTCGTGCTCTTCATCAGCGAACAGGGTTCGAGTTTTCCGCACAGCAAATGGACGCTCTACGAACCCGGCATTCGTGGGGCACTCCTCGCCCGCTGGCCGGGCCGAATCGCGGCGGGCAAAACCACCGAGGCGCTCTGTTCCTATGTGGACATCCTGCCAACGCTCATGGAAATCGCTGGCGGCTCGCCACCGGCGGGACTGGCCGGTAGCAGTCTGCTACCGCTGCTCGAAGCGAGAATTAATCGCCACGCGGATTACATCTTCGCCGAGCAAACTTCGCGCGGCATCGTCAATGGGCCCTCCGCCTTTGGGATTCGTTGCGTCCGTGACGCGCGCTTCAAGTTGATTCTCAACCTTAACCCTGAAATTGCATTTCGCGACGAGGCCACCGCCGAGAAGAATCCTGTTTTCACCTCGTGGCGCAAACTGGCCGAAACCGACTCGGTTGCCCGCGAACAAGTGGATCGCTACCTGCATCGCCCCGCGCTCGAACTTTACGATTGCGAAAGCGATCCGTGGGAAACCAAAAATCTTGCCGCAGACCCGGCGCAACAATCGCGCGTGAAAACTCTCCGCGCCAAACTCGATGCGTGGATGCAGGAGCAAGGCGATCTGGGCGTCGCCACCGAACTCGCCGCAAACAAACGTCAGGGCGGCGCGAAGAAAGCGGCAGCCCAAGCGGAAACCGAATGATTCCGGCGCGCGGCAGAGACCAACGTCATTGATCTTGCGAGCCCCTTTCGCCGTGCGCAAAGGTCACGGTTGCACTCCCACCCGTGCCGCCCAGCGTTCCCATTGGCTGCCATCATTCTTGGCGGAAACGAGTTGCTCGTTCTCAAAGCCGAAATGGAGCGAGACTCCGACGGCGGGATCGCGGCGATGCGAAATCTTCAAGACCTCGAAGCCGTGCTCGTCGGCCCGGCGCTTCAGATCGAAGTCGAACGCCTGCCGCTACGCTTGCAGGCTGCGCCAAGACAACGGCCAAAGTTGCAGAAGTTGGCTATTTACTGGAAGTCTCGGTCGGCCGAGTGCTCTTGGTGGCAGAGGCGGGTTTCTGTAACGAAGGCATGTCGGCTGCTCACATGGGGATGGGCACTCC
>WBZT01002621.1_pt1 | contig 12388 bp, 11 predicted proteins | sample 5204241 | NCBI WGS metagenome assembly WBZT01 (sample SAMN12344358, study PRJNA552823) | activated sludge metagenome | biome: Activated sludge suspended growth; feature: Nitrification reactor; material: Wastewater; isolation source: activated sludge from nitrification reactor of wastewater... | reverse complement strand
CCAAGGCAGAAATTTCGGATAATCCTCGACCGCATCCACCAGATGAAACATGCTTTCGACGGAATGCATCACCAGCACGGATTTTTCTACCTTATACATGCCTCAATACAAACTAGCGTAAAATAGCAATTTTAAGCTATTCACACACCGCATGAGCATCGCACAGAATAAAAAAGCCTTTTTCGATTACTTTATCGAGGAAAAATATGAGGCGGGCATCGTGCTGGAAGGCTGGGAAGTCAAAGCTATACGCGACGGGCGTACCAACCTGAAAGAGGCTTATGTCATTATCCAGCGCGGTGAACTGTATCTGCTCGGTTGCCATATCACGCCTTTAGGGGCAGCATCCACCCATATCCGACCAGATGCCACCAGGACGCGTAAGTTGCTGTTGCATAAGGAAGAAATCGTAAAATTGATTGGCAAGGTCGAGCGTGCAGGTTATACCTTGGTGCCGCTGGATATGCACTTCAGCAAAGGGCGTGTCAAATTGCAAATTGGCCTCGCGAAAGGTAAGAAGCAGCATGACAAGCGCGACACAGAGCGTGAGCGTGACTGGAAAAGAGAGCAGAGCGCGATCATGAAGAGCAAGAACAGAAGAGCATAATTTGTGTCGCGCTTGCGGCGTAGGCTAACCTTTAGGTTAAGTGAGCAGAGCGAACGGCCGAAGCCACAAACGCGAGGCGAAAAAGATTGGAAGCGTGAGCAAAGCGCAATTATGAAAAGTAAAAACAGAAGAGCATAGCCTGCCGAAGTTTGCTGCATAATATTAGGAAACGCGGCATAAGTTCACACTAAGAAGTTTTCATACATGCGCGCGCGTTTCATTGGGTGAACTGCTGCCCTGTAGGCCAAGCGGGATGCGCCTTCCAGGGCAGGTGTTTGAATAATGAAAATTTTGCTTGAGAATTTAACCCCTTACTCTTGGGTTTCTTGGGCGCCAGCGGGCGAATCAAATGGCCGATAGCTGGTGCCAGAATAACCAATACCAGATTCAATCAGCAAGCGCCTAAACGTATCATGCAGGTTTTTCTCCAGCCATGGACTTAACAGGATTTTGGAAGTATCCCCCCCTAAAATAGCAAAATAAGCGTGGCGTGCGGCCAGTGTCTCCGCATTTAAACCCATCTGTTGGTATGTAACGCACAGATACACAAAATTGGGCGGAAATGTTGCGCCTATTTCACAACCGCGTTTAAAGGCGGCAATGGCTTTTTCGTAATCTTTCAGTACATAATGCGCCAGCCCGAGTGTGTATTCGTAAAAAGGCGAGGAATGCGGATTCATGCGCTGTGCTTTTTCGATGTAATACAGTGCTTCTTCACCAAAGCCGGCACACGATAAACTCATCGATAAAAAGATGTAGGCCTCGAAATTATTCGGATCTATCGCCACTGCTTGCCGACAGGCGGCAATACACTCGTCCCGGTTGCGATGCCATAGATGTGTCCAGCCCAGAATGGATTGCACATAGGGTAAACGGCTGTTGATGGCGGCTGCTTTCTCGGCATGTACGAGCGCATCCTGATACAACGCTTCGTCTGGCTCCCAGCGCATCACCCATAAAAAAAGCAGTGTCCTGGCCAGCCAGGCATGTGCCGAGGCATAGTTAGGGTCCAGTTCCGCTGCTTTGGTGAAATGCGCCCTGGCTTCCGCGACAAATTTAGGGGCGTATTTCCAATGGCAGGCGATTCCGCGCAAAAGCTCATCATGCGCCTCAATGCTTTCCGTCCCTTCGTGACCGAACAGTTGCGCTTCTGCAGGAGAGAGCTTGATCTGCAGTTGCTTGACGATGCTCAGTGTGATTTCGTCCTGCAAGGCGAAAATCTCCTGCAAGTTACTATCATACCTGTCTGCCCAGACACTAGCGCTGGTTTGAGCTTCGATGAGTCTGACCGTGACTCGCACACGCTTCTCTGATAACTGGATATTGCCTTCCAGCAAGTACCTAACGCCGAGCAATCCTCCAATTTCTTGCGATGACTTGTCTGAATTGCGGTAGCGGAATGAGGACTGCCGGGAAATCACCAACAACCCGGATAACTGTGAAAGCTCAAAGATCAGGTTATCCACGATACCATCAACAAAATACTCCTGCTCCGGATTAGCGGAAAGATTGGCAAAGGGCAAAACAGCCAGTGAAATTTCCTGTTCAAACAGCTTGTCTGAGTATTTTGGCGTTGTGATAACTGGTTTATCTGATGACCGGCGATTTCCGGAGGCGTGAATATCAATCACATAGCCACCTTTAGGCAACGCAAAAACCACGGCATCTACATTGCCATTTGAACCATAGTACTCGCGCAGTTTGGTGCGCAGTCTACCCACTTCCACGCGCACAATGGCATCGGTCGTCGGGTCGAAATCCACGCTGCGACCGAATAGCTCCACCCCCAGCGTATAGCCTTTTAATCGATGGGCATTGCCAGAGAGTGTTTCTTTGACGAGATAGCGCAGTAAATCTTGCTGGCGGGGAGATTTTTCGAAGGGAGGGCTGGACAAAAGACGCTCCAGACACTCCTGAACCAGTGCCTGATTTGATGAAACATTTTTAGAAAGATGTTGGTCCATTTTTCGTTATCTCAAACCAGTCTTTTCGATTAAGCGCTCAAAATCATCAGCTAGTTCTTTATTTAACCATACAGGTTCAGGTGTTCTAGATAAATCGCCACCTATAATGGAAAGAAAGGTTTCTCGGCTAGCCAACATTTCCTCTTGTCTGCCTGCCAGATTTAAAGTCATGCACAAAAGAACATGGTTGGGCGGAAAAGTGGCACTTAATGCACAGCCACGTTTGAAAGCTTCAATCGCTTTGTCGTAATTCTTGAGTACAAAATGTGCCTGGCCAAGTGCGTACTCATAAAATGGGGAGGAGTGTGGGTTTAGGCGCAGCGCTTTTTCAATATAGTACAAAGCTTCCTCACCAAACCCTGCACCGGATAGACTCATAGACAAGAATAAATGAGCCTCGAAATTATTGGGATCCATTGCTACAGCTTTTCTGCAAGAAGATATAGATTCATCTTGGTGCTTAAGCCATAGTCGCGCCCAGCCAACTACCGCATGTGCAAAGGACAAATTCTGATTTAATCCAACAGCTTTTTGCGCATGTGCCAGTGCTTTTTCTCTTAGTTCTGCATCTGTATCCCATTTCATAATCCATTGGAACAGGTAAACCCTCGTCAACCATGCATGTGCAGCCGCGTAATTGTGGTCAAGTTCCACCGCTTTGGTGAAATGTATGCGAGCTTCCGCAACAAATTTTGGCGCATATTTCCAATGAAGCTCCATCCCGCGGAGCAGGGCGTCATGCGCTTGAACGCTGGTCGTGCCCTCGTGGCCAAACAATTCAGCTTCTGCCGGGGCTAGCTTGATTTGTAGTGCCTTGACAACATTGAGCGCAACATCGTCTTGCAAAGCAAAAATATCCTGTACGTTAGAATCAAACCGTTGAGACCAGACATGATTGCCAGTATTAGCGTTGATAAGGTTTGCCATCACACGCACGCGTTGGTCGGAGCGTTGTACACTACCTTCAAGCAAGTATTCAACCCCTAGTGCTTTGCCGATTTCCCTAGAAGTTTTTGTCGTACTACGATAATGGAATGAAGATTGCCTGGAAACGACCAGCAAACCAGATAACCTGGACAGTTCGTAAATGAGGCTATCGGTAATGCCGTCAGCAAAGTAATCCTGCCCGGCATCCATGCTCGTATTAGCAAACGGCAGTACGGCAAGAGAAGTCTCGTGCGCCATAGTGAATGGCCATGAGTTTGTGGTATCTACAGCTTGTTGCGCAGTTTGGTTTACAATGGGTTGTATTGAATTTATCTCGATTTGATAGCCGCCTTTGGGTAAGCCAAATTGCACGTTATCAGTCTTGCCAAACATCTCATAGTACTCGCGCAGCTTGGTGCGCAGTCTACCCACTTCCACGCGCACTATCGCATCGGTGGTCGGGTCAAAATCCACACCACGGCCAAATAACTCTACGCCCAGCGTATAACCTTTCAGCCGTTCCGCATTACCTGCGAGGGTTTCTTTAACCAGATAGCGCAGCAAATCTTGCTGGCGGGGAGATTTTTCAAAGGGAGGGCTGGAAAAAAGACGCTCCAGACACTCGTGAACCAGTGCCTGATCTAGTACAGCTCCCTTTTGATTTCGATCATCCATGATTTGTTGTTATTCACGAGCGATGGAAGTAACACCTTTTTAACGTTCAATGTAACAGTAAGTAACTTATCTCGCAATCACAAACGCTTTATTCTGCAGCTGTCAGATTAAATTTGCTCTAAAAAGGAAAAAACATGAACACCATCACCGCCAATGCGCAATTGAATGCTTATTCCAACTACGCGGCACAAACTGCCGTAGAGATTCCGGCAGATACCAGCCAAAGCGACATCAGCCGTATCGTTGCGCAGCTCAAAGCCGCGGCAAAAGAGTTTGCAAGCTTGGCGATAGACCAGCGCATTGCATTGGCAGAATCCATGAAGCAGGGCTATGTGGATATTGCCGAAGCCAGCGTTTATGCTGGCTGCAAAGCCAAAGGCATTGCCATTGGTTCTCCGCAGGAGGCGGAGGAATGGGCAACCGGACCGTGGGGTACACAGCGCCAGCTGCGCTTGATCATCGAATCATTACGGGCATTTCAAAAAACCGGCAATACGCCGATTGGCAAGCTAAGTCGCAATGCGGTGGGGAATTTGTCCGTGAATGTGTATCCCAATAATGCCATAGACGGCATGCTGTTCAAGGACGTGACAGTGGATGTGCATATGCTGCCGCACGTGACCGAGCCAGTGTTGCAAGCCACTCGGGCTGGTTTTTACAAAAAATCTGACCATCAGGGCAAGCTGGCGCTGGTGCTGGGGGCAGGCAATATTGCTGCCATTGGCGTGATGGATGTGATTACCAAGATGTTCAACGAGGGCAAAGTGTGTATTCTCAAAATGAATCCTGTGAACGCCTACCTTGGCTCGTATATTGAAAAAGCCTTCAAAGCCGCAATCGACAAGCACTATTTTGCCGTGGTGTATGGCGGCGTGGAAATCGGTCGGCATCTGGTGTATCACCCCAATATCGACGAAGTGCATCTGACCGGATCTGACAAAACTTATGACCAGATTGTATGGGGTGCGCCGGGCGCGGAGCAGCAGGCACGCAGGGAGCGCAAAGAACCGCTGCTGAAAAAACCCATCACCGCCGAGCTTGGCAACGTGTCCCCGGTTATTGTGGTGCCCGGGCCATATACCGATAAAGAAATTGCATTCCAGGCAGACGCTATCGCAGCGGCCATGACCATGAATGCCTCGTTCTTCTGTAATTCCGCCAAGGTGCTGGTAATGCCCAGAGGATGGGCGGGCAGCGGCAGTTTTATGCGGGCGATTCAAAAAATATGTGGCACAGTCGAGCCAAGAAAAGCCTATTATCCGGGCGCGGAAGACCGCTGGAAAACGCTCACCAAAAACCGCCACAACGCCATCAGCATTGGCAAGCCAACAGCAGGCACATTGCCCTGGACCTTCATTGCCGGGCTGGATGCTAATGACGAAGAAGTGCTGTTTCGCGAAGAGGCTTTCTGCTCCGTATTTGCAGAAGTACAAGTGGGCAGCCAGAATCTCATCGAGTTTTTGGAAAAAGCAGTGGCTTTCTGTAACAACAAGCTCTGGGGTAACTTGAACGCCACCATTATCGTCCACCCAAAAACGCTCAAAGACCCGGCCGTGAAAGCCGCATTCGAGCAAGCTATCTGCAAGCTCAATTATGGCACTGTGGCGGTGAATACCTTCCCGGGCATTCCCTTTATATTTGCCTCGCCACCATGGGGCGCACACCCAAGCAGCACGCCAGAGGATATTCAAAGCGGGAATGGTTTTGTACACAACACCGCCATGCTCGAAGGCATCGAAAAAACCGTCATTCGCGCACCGCTTACCGTGTTCCCCAAACCGGGTTGGCTGACCAGCCACCGCAAAGCCAATGTGGTGACCAGGCGCATTGCGGAAATGGAAGCCACCGCAAGCTGGGGCAAGGTGCCGGGCATCGTGTGGTCGGCCATGCAAGGATAATTTTTAGTCGTCATTTCATCATCAACAGGAGAAGAGAATCATGAAAACCGCAACCAACATCATTGTAAGTTTAGGTGTTTTTTCAACCTGCACACTGTTTGCAAGCCAGGCCCTGGCCGAGGGTGGCAAGATTGCCGGCGCAGCAGATTTAACCTATGCCAAACAGGAAGCCTCACTCGCACCTTCTGCCGATGGGCACATGCTGGTGTTTGGCGAACTGACTGGCACCAACAAAAACACCGATGGTAGTGGCTATATGAGCGATGCGGATGCTAGCAATCGTGAGATTGGCCAGCTGTTTCAGGGCAATGGCCCGCACTCTGGCTATTACACCATGAGTAAGGATGGCAATACCACCACCGCCTTGTGGAAAGGCGATGTGACGACCGTGCTGGCGGAAGATGGCAGCCCACGCACCAGCTTCAAGGGCACTTGGGAATATGTGGCTGGCACCGGCAAATACAGCGGCATCAAAGGCAAGGGTAAATACAGTGGCTATTTCACATCCAAAACCACCTATCACGTGGATTGGAATGGCGAGTATTCGGCGAAATAGCGGGCTGAGCGAGGGTGCTGCAATCACCATCTTCACCGCCAGTATATATATTGAAAGCACAAGGTAAGGTCATGAATAGCATCGTAAACGACACGAATATTCTGCAAGAAATGGGGCACTTTGGCCAACTGGTAGACCTGATTTACCAAGGCGCAACCAGTCTGCTTGCCATGGATCACTTGCCGGAAGGCTTGCTACTGCTGGATGCCAATGGCGGCGTGGTGTTCTGCAACAAGCAGGCAAAAGAGATTCTGAACCAGGATGACGGCATTGCCTTGCGCCGGACAAACCGCCAAAGAACAATGCCTGAGCTGGTGACCCGGGATATGGCGACGCAAATGGCACTGGAATCAGCCATCACCGCGATAACAGCGCCCAATGTGCACGCCATCAGGCAAGTTCCCCGGGCATTGTCCATACAACGCTTATCCGGCAGGGCGCCTTTCCAGCTCAGGTTTATACCGTTAACTGCCTCCGGCCATGGCTGGCGCAGCGCCAACGCGATGAGCGGCATGGTGCTGATTGCGCAAAGCAGGGCGGAAACAAGCCTTTGTGCAGAGACGATGAAAACCATGTATGGCATCAGCCCGGCGGAGGCCAGGCTGGCTGAGTTGCTGGTGAATGGCGATACAGTGAAAGAAGCGGCTAGGAAGCTGAATGTGAGCGCCAACACGGTAAAAACGCAGCTGCAGGAGATATACCTGAAAACCGGCACCAATAGCCGCGCCAAGCTGACCAGGATTTTACTGAATTTAGCCATCAACACTGCAAATTAGCCCGAATGGGCTATTGAACGGAATCGCGGGGGGGGGGGGTAAATTCTGCTACAAGTAGATGTTACGTTGTGGGGATGACCCGAATGGGCTAATGCATGCAGGGCTAAAATCACCCTTTTGGGTGATGCGGGCTACGATAGTTTTGCTTAGGATATGAGCAAAGAGAATAGATGTATCAATGAATTAATACGCATATTTACAAGGGAAAATATCATGAAAAAACTCAGTTTATTTACTGTTGCCGTGCTGGCAGCTTTTGGCAGCAGCGTTGCACAGGCGGAGGTTGTTTCCAGTGCGTGGCTGGGACCAGTTTCTTATACGCTTGCGGACTTGGATGTAAACGACGGCGTTGCGCCCAGTATTCAGTTTTATAGTGCGGAATCTTCAAATGGTGCATATGCGTGGGAGGGCGTGACAGTATCTAGTCAGGCCAATTTTTTCGTCCCCGGGGTGTATGCGTCATATTCTGCTAATGCGAGCACTATTTTGGCCAATGCAAGCACGTCTATCAATGGAACCAGTTACGCCGACACCATTATTACTAGCCATGGCAGCGCCATAGGTAGTCCAGCGCAGAATGGCTATTCAGCGTCAAGCGTAGGAGTTAGTTATTTCACGTTAAGCGGGAATACTGCGATTACTTTTTCTGCCAACGCACAAGCGAGCGCTTCAAACAATGCACCTTATGATCCAGCACTTAGTTCCTTAGAGTATTCTCTTGCAATTGCATATATAGTCGGGCAGTTTACTTATACCACAGGATCCGATGAAGGACTCACCCAAATGGCTGTAGATCAATTCTTTCTTAGTGGGCATAACAACGCAGTCAATCCAATAACAGGTGAATACGAAAACTTTAATCAAAGCCAATCCCGCCAATTGTCTTTTACATTCAATAATCCGTTTGCAGAAATTATGGATGGCAGGTTGATTCAAGGTGCTGCTGCGGAAGGTTATAGCTATTCCAATTATGTGGCACCTTCTAATGTGCCAGTCCCCGCCGCGCTACCGTTGATGCTGTCAGGGTTGGGGGCGATTGGGGTAGCCGTCAGAAGGCGTAAGTTTAATTAACTCATTCTTGCTTGCTGGGAGGCTGATATGTTTGGAGACTATGTTTTCCCCATCAGAATTACTTTGTTGCTTTTGGTCATTCCAATACTTGTCGGTTGTGCGGGAATGCATGATACGCTTTATCGCGGTTATTCAGTGGATCCCTTAATACCTGAGTCTTCGAGTGGAATCTCCAGCCTGACACAAATAACTACTTTTAAAAAAGCTTTGGCAAAAGAAGAGGTCATTAGCGAAAACTGTGTTAGTGATTTAGGCTGTACTTTATCGGAAAAAAGTGCAGTGGTTGTTGGTTTAATGGCCGCCTCGGATCGGCAATGTAACGAGCATGTTAAATCTATTTTTGGAAATGATGCAGCATATAACTTGGGTTTTGGTACAGCTACCAATTTGTTTGCGGGCGCAGCCACCGTGGCCGGTTCAATGGGCGCAAAAACCTTGTTTTCGTCTATCGCTTTGTTTTCTAATGCTGAACGCTCTTTGGTAAACGAAGTTGTTTATAAAACAATGCTTGGTACAGCCATTACTACTAAAATTAAAGAAAGCAGATTAGCGACAAAACAGCACATTTGGGCACGCTTAGAAAATAGTTCGGCAGAATATCCCTTGGATATTGCAATACATGACGTTGTGGACTATCACTACCAATGTTCATTTATGAATGGTCTGGAGTTGGCATTAAAAGAAGGTACGCAAAAAACATCGACGCAGAATCGTATTGATTCACTCAATAACTCGTTGGTGTTGTTAACAATGAGGTTGAACAATAGATGGTTGGAGTTGAAAGAAATTCACAAATCTTCAGATGAAGGCAAGCTTCAAGCAGACTCAGTTTATTCAGGAATTAAAGATCGAATTGATGCCATCAATAAAGAGCTGGCGAAGTTGGATATGAGCGCAAACTGAGGTGTTGTGCGGCAGTTTGGTGATTTTTGACAAACTAGCCGGGAGGCAGGTATGAAAGCTTTTTGTTTTCTATTTTTTCTATGCCTATCCTTGCTGGCCTATTCGCAGGATTTGAAAATAGTATTTGTTGGAGATTCTCAACAGAGGGAAATTTTCGGGAGTCCGACTGGTTTTTCGTCAAAGCAAGCGCAAGAGCATAGCAAAGTTGCTATTCGCTCATCGGAACAAGATTTGTTTTCAAAATATGTACAACGTATGGTGCTTGAATTGGAGTCAGGTGCCAGCACAGTGATTCACCTAGGCGATTTATTGGATTACTCTTGTGCATCAGAATGGGATAGCGCTTTGGATGTGCTAGCTCAGGAGGAGCGTAACAAAATATTTCTGGCCACAGGAAATCATGATGGCAATTTTCAAGGAAATAACAATTACGGTAGTTTGGTTAAATTTCTTTTGCGCATCATGAAAATATTTAATCCGAATTATGACCCTAGTTTAAGTGGGCATTTCGGGGCAGTTTGCAATCGCAGTCAAATTCCTGCCATGGCTGGTTATGAGAACACACAGTTCAGGAAAAAAGACGTGTTTTGCGCATACCTTAGAACTTTGCGCGGTTTTGAAATGAGTGGTGATGAAGGTTTGTTGCGTTTTTGCGAGGTTGTAGAAAACGCAAGAAGTCAGCCACTAGATAGCAAGGAAGCATTATATGCAAAATTGCATTTTCCCAGTGAGAATGCGGATTTAACCGTACCCATGGTTTATCACGATGACTTTGCTTGGTCGTTTGTAGCGCATTTCCCAGAACTACAAACCGCATCATGGACATCAGGTTTTTTTGTGCAATCATTGAGTTTTAGCCTTTCGGAAAATTCAAAGTTACATTTTGTTTTGCTTGATGCTACAGACTGGCAAGCAGAACCTTCTTTTGGCTTAGGAGATATAAATCTTAATTGTAATGCCAGTACTTCAAGAAGCGTAATGAGCACCAAATGTGGCAATGTTTCAGAAAAGCAACGTGGGATTGTTGGAAACTATCTTGATAGTCTTGACCCCAATGATATTGTAATCTTGGTCGGACACTATCCAGTCAAAGAACTGGGTAAGGAAACCTATGATTGGGTGCTAACGAACGTAGGGAGTGACTTTGAAAAAAAGCGTATGTATGTTTCCGCACACACACATTCAGGATATGTAACGAATGAACCTGTAAAAGAATTAAACCTAGATTCTTTGATTGATAATCCCCCTACCTATTGGACGATGGTGCAGAATTCGCAGTCGCATAGTGTATGTTTTTACCAGCACAATATATACGATAAACTTAATTGTAAACAGGTTGTTGGGGAGGGTGAAGCTAACCTGAGGACAGTTATTCAGCATTATAAACACCAGTCGGCACCTTGGTTTTTTGATGGAGGTGAGAGTCAATGGCGTGTGCGTGCGGAAGATGCTTTCAGGGCTATAAATGATTTTATTTCCAAGAAAAATTTGGATATTGCTTGCGAAGCAAAGGAATCAGAGTTCTTTAGAGAGTCAAGCATGCAAGATATTATTCAAACTGTGAGCTTATGTCAGGATCAGTTGGATGATGCAATCAAACACAATCGAAGCTTGCAAGTATATGCGGCATGTCAATCAATTGTTGGAAGTGAAGTGTTTCAGGAAAGCTGTTCAAAGGAGACCGCTAAAAAATTCTGTATTCTTTACTAATCACAGTGACGAGTGATATGTAAGGTAATGTAATTTCAAGAGGAGATATTACCTGCATTGATATTGCTTGACTCAGTTTCATATTGCCTTATACTTGTACAGTATATTGAACATAAAGAGGCAATATCATGCAAGTGATTAGTTATTCCGAGGCGCGAAACTCACTTAAAGCCGTGTTGGATAGCGTTACCAATAATGTGGACGTGACCATTATCAACCGCCGCGATGCCGACAATGCGGTGGTGATGTCGCTAGACCACTACAACAGTTTGATGGAAACCTTGCATCTATTGCAAAGCCCCGCCAATGCCGCGCACCTTGCAAAATCTATCGCCGAACTTAAAGCGGGCATGGCCACTGCTAAAACGCTCACCAAAGAATAATAAAAACGAATGGCGCGCGCGATTTTATTCACCCCTAGCGCATGGGCAGATTACACCTATTGGCAAGGGCAAGATAAAAAAACGCTCAAACGTCTTAACGCATTGATAGAAGCCGCAACGCGCGAACCTTTTGATGGCTTAGGCAAGCCCGAACCCTTGCGCGGAGATTTAACCGGCTTTTGGAGTAGGCGCATAGATGATGTGAATCGGCTGGTGTATCAAGCCTCCGATACCGAGTTGCACGTTATTGCGTGTAGATACCATTACAGCGATAAATAACCCTTTAGCCACACCTGGCTCAGCCTGTTAACTGGTGCGAAAGCCAGATAGGCTTAGCTTTAAATGGTGTGACTCGCTGTCTTTTCGCACGCCGTGCTGGCGGGGCTTAACCCTCCGCAAGCTCTGTCAGCACGGTTGGCAGCATTTCAACTATATCTTCGGCAATCAGCCCAATCCCAAACAACCTTGCCGCCTCGGCGTGTATCCAGGTGGCTGCTGCTGCGGCCTCGAAAGCGGGCATGCCTTGCGCCAGCAGGCCGGTGATGATACCTGCGAGTACATCGCCCGAGCCAGCGGTGGCAAGCGTAGGCGAGGCATTCTCGTTGACGATCAGGCGTCCTTCCGGGTCGGCAATCAGCGTGTCGCTGCCTTTTAAGAGTACGATTGCGCCGGTTTGCCTGGCTGCACGTGTGACAGAGGCATTTCTGTCATCATCCAGGTCAAACAGATGCTTGAATTCGCCTTCGTGCGGGGTGAGTACGCATGGTGCCTGAATGGTGTTCCTCAATATGGCCTGATGGCCAGCAAAGGCCTTGATTGCATCTGCGTCAATCACACATGGGCTTGCTTTGGATAAAATCGCTTGCGCTTGTGCTCTGGTTTCTTGAGATAAGCCTGCACCCGGACCTATGAGATACG
>WBZT01002619.1_pt1 | contig 12393 bp, 7 predicted proteins | sample 5204241 | NCBI WGS metagenome assembly WBZT01 (sample SAMN12344358, study PRJNA552823) | activated sludge metagenome | biome: Activated sludge suspended growth; feature: Nitrification reactor; material: Wastewater; isolation source: activated sludge from nitrification reactor of wastewater treatment... | reverse complement strand
ACTAATATCATTTTCTTTGTTTCCGTGAAGCTTCCGGCTTTTAATTTATAGAAATAGATGCCGCTTGCAAGCTGAGATGCGTCAAACGATACCTCTTTTACACCGGGGGTTACAAATTCATTGTTTGCCAGCGTGCGGACAAGTTTTCCCGTGATATCGAACACTTCAATCGTCACACTGCTTGATTTCGGAACAGCAAACCTTATAGTAGTAGACGGGTTGAATGGATTTGGATAATTCTGTTTAAGCTCAAATCCGTTCGGCAGTTCGCTGCTGATAGGTTGAATTCCGATAATAGTAGATTTGAAGCACTGGTATACCGGGGCAATGATCTGGCTTTCTATGGTATTGCTTACTCCAAAACCCTGGCATCCCGGAACTGGAGTACTCTGATATGTAATGAGAGCTCCTGTTGTGGTATTACCTTTTTTTGCAACAACGGGATACATTTCGTCTTCAGCAGTAGTGTTGGTAATATTCTGAGGATTTGACCAAGTTAATCCGCCGTCGGTTGATTTAGTTGTGAATATATCGAAGAAGTTGAATCCTTCTGAAGAAGTATCAGGCCTTGCAACTTCAAATGCAACATGTATTACAGACTCGTCATCCGAAAAACCGATTGAAGGATGCCCAACAATACTTGCATTTACCTGGTATGCAAATCTGAAAATATTCTGAATTGTACGAAGCCTGGTAACCTGCCTGAATTTCGCAGTATCTGATAAAACATCAACATTTAAATAACTTGCAATCCTTACCGGGTTACCTCCGTTAAGGCTTGGGCTCCATATGCAAACATTATAGCCTTTGCGGTTGGAATCCAGAAGCGTTTCGCTGCCTGGCGCCCAATTGCCGTAGCCGGTTCCGGGCTGAGTTGTAAAAACAAGATACGGCTCATTCGTGGATGTTTTAACAGCTGCATCCTGGTGCCAATATGGCTGTGCAGAGTCACCATTTATCAAACCGCTTGCCATAATTTTTTGTACAGATGACCATGTCGAACCGTTATCAGTTGATTTCTGATACCTGAAGCATGAAAACTGTTCGCCCCCATTGGTAGTAGATTCATTAATGAAATTATAGAATGCATGCAGTGAATTGTTTGGGGCTGCATAAACATCATAAGACGCAACGAAATCAGTGCTCGGGGTTTCGAATACCATATTTCTGCTGCCAAACGTGCTTGTAGCAGGGTCAAAATTCTGTGAATATATTGTATCATTTCTTTGCCACAAGCCAGCAACTTTGCCATTTGACATTTGGGATACAAAGTAATCGGTATTGCCTGCCTGCCCTGTTCCTGGAACATAATAAACCGTTCCGGTTCCGGCTCCCAGTACCACATCAATTCCTACACCGCCGGCTCTTAAGGTACCGTTCCAAATTCTACCGCCCGAACCAATAGTGGTTCCTGTACCGCCGAATAAGTAAAACAGGTCCGGCCAGCGGCTCTTTCCAGAGGTCATTTCAAATCTTGAAGTAGATTCCCATGTATTGCCTTTTGTTATGCTATAGTTATAAACTATCCTGACGGTGGTACCGCCGTTGGCATTGATCGCTTCGGCAGAATCAAGATATACCATTCCAACAACAACTGTATCATTAGTAACTGCAATCTGGTTTAATGTATTGCCGTTGGTAGCATAGTCAGAAAATCCAATCATTCCTGGGATCGCATTTGAAGGTACAGAGAATAAAAAAGGAACCGGAATATTTCCGTTCCTGTAGAAAGGAAAGCTGGGCTGCTTTACCGTGTCTTCTTTTTGCTGTAAATATTTGGGAGCCCGGGTTACACTGCTGGTCTGCGCAAATGTTATACACGAGCTTACGAACAGGACTAAGAAAAATGAAATTCTAAAAGTCATAGTGCTATTTGTTTTTGTGTATTAATATGAAGCCTAAAATAAATATAATATAAATATCCAGCGATTTCAAGTATAATTCCGGAAATTATTAATTCAGAGCTATACCATGAGATATAAAAAAAGGCAGGCTCAAAGAGCCTGCCTTTTTGAAACGAATATTTTAAACTGATGCCTGTATTATTTTACAAGAACCATCTTCTTTGTTTCGGTGTAGCTGCCTGATTTAATTGAATAGAAGTAAACACCGCTTGGTAAGTTAACAGCGTTGAATTCTACTTCTTTAACACCGGCTGTAACAGCTTCATTTCTGGCTAATGTAGCGATCAGTTTGCCTGTAACATCAAATACTTCTAATGTAATATTTGCTGCCTTAGGAACTGAGAACCTGATCTTTGTAACAGGGTTAAACGGATTCGGGAAATTCTGTTCGAGATTGAACTTGAACGGAACTTCATTGCTTATATTATTAATACCTATTACGTTATCAAGCTTAGCCCTGATAAATCTCTGCTTAGCAAGTGATTCAGCTGCAGGAGGAGTCTGGGTTACGCTTCCAGGAATTGAATCTGACTGGTAAACAAGGTTAGCATAGTAGAATCCGCCTGTTTTATCATTTGTCGGTGAAAGTGATGCGAATCTGCAGTCTCTTAACGGACCTGAGTTATTGGTAAGCCTTGTTGGAGGGAATTTCCAGTTAGCGCCGCCGTTTGAAGAAGTTGTAAGATAAACATCATAGAAATGTGAACCGATAGCATCTGTATCTGCACGTGAAACTGCGAAAGCCATCATAAGAACCTGGCCGTCATTTGACCTTGAAATTGAAGGCCTGCAGATCGATGTCATAACGTCAGTTGCACCGCCGTTACCGTTGTTGCTCCATGCTGAGTCAAACGGGGTAAGAACCGGGTTTCCGCTGTTTACATCAGGTGCCCAGAAACCGATACCTGCTGCGCCCGAAGGATAATAACCGGTAGCTGTGATACCAAGTAACTCAAAAGCAACTTTAGGTGTATTTCCAACGTATGTTAAAGTAACACCTCTTAAGCAGCCGTAAACGCCGTCAAGATAAACAGGTGCATCATAAATTTTCTGAGGAGTTGACCATGTAAGACCGTCATCTGTTGAGAAGGTATAATGAACATCACCTGAATTTGCTAATACTGAGAAATCGTTTGCAACATATGCAAGACCGATCCTGCCATCAGCGCCTCTTGCGAAGCTGTATGTTTCAGCATTGTTCACGTCAGGCCTTCTTACCCAGCCTGTGAAGCTTGAAGATGTAATGCTGTTGGCAACATTTGTTGATGCAAGTGTATCTGCACCGGCAGAAATATTCATTGAACCGATTACAACAACTTTCCTTGTGTTTGAAACACTGGATGTTGTTTTAATTCTTCCCCAGATGTTCTGGAGTGAATTGAACGGGTTTGAACCCGGATCTAACTGTGTGAAAGTTCCAGCACCAGGAGCAACGTCTGCGAATATCTGTAACCTGGTAGGAGCACCACCGAAATCAGTGTGTCCGCCGATAACTGCTGAACCATCTGATAAACCGTCAACAAAACCAAAACCATTGGTTCCTGTTGCGGGATTCGGACCGTAATCAGTCCATGTTGTGCCGTAATCTGAACTGAACATGTAATAAACCCTTCTATCAGCAGCAGGGAATGTTGGTGTTAAGTTCACAGTGTAAACTGCATGAATGTTTCCGGGAGTATTGGGATCCTGCCAAATCTGCTGGCAAACACCGTTACTCTGAAGATCATAAATTGTTTGGGGACCGGTACGAACATCTGTGTAGCTAACTACTGAATCCGAATAAACTATCGGATCAAAGTTGTTACGATCAGCATCTATTACCTGTCCGCTTCTTGATGTTGACTGTTCAGATCCAGTAATAACAGTTTTAGGATAAAGCTGAGTTTTCCTATCGCCGCCGTTATTGAATGTGAAATTTAAAGCAAGACCAATTACCACTAAGATTAGAAAAGTTGTGGAAATCTTTTTGATCATGTTATTTCCCTTTCGTTTAGATTGTGTTAGATATTCTTTAAGATTATTCTTAAGTTCTGCTGCAATATAATAAAAATACAAAATATTTCAAGTATATTTAAATTAATACAACATTTGTTGAAATAGTTCTGTAGTTTATCATTATTTCAGTAAAATCATTTTCTTGACATCAGTGAAGCTGCTGGATTCCAGCCTGTAGAAGTATATTCCGCTCGAAAGATCTGCACCGCTGAAATCATACTTATACTGACCTGCTTGCAGTTCCTGGCTAAAGTAAGCCACTTCGCGACCTACCACGTCATACACCCTGATGCTAACAACTTCCATCTTCGCAACATCAAATTTGATGGTTGTTGAAGGATTGAACGGATTCGGATAGTTCTGGTACAAATTGAACTTCTCAGGAACAAGTGAAGATACCTGGTTAATACCGATCACATTAAACCTGTTTTTTGCAGCATTGCTATTTGTTACAAGATCCGCAAGGTCATTTCCTTTTACAACAGCAAAACCAACAACAACCGAATCATTTGCATTCAGGTTTATAGGGCCTGCAGAAACCACATAGCAGTTTATGCCCGGGCCAATTCCGGTATTTACTATACCATTGCTCATTGCATCCCATTTTTCCTGGGTTGTGAAGCCGGTTAATACATCAGTTCCGTTTATAGCTTTATAGTTCAGCGTTTGGCCCGAAAGGAGGGTAACGCCTAAGTATGGATTTGTTGTTGTATTATTAAATGAATAGCCAATCTTATTTGCAGCATCAACTGCAGTTGTATTATTGGAATTCACTCCGTTAGGTGTATAGTACATGTACATACCGGCAAACATATTTGTTATGTTTGAACCGCTGGTATTCTTGATAGTATACCTCAGGATTATATAATTTGCGTCAGCGGGTGCATTCCATGCAAAGCTTTCAGACCTTACAGTTACGCCAACTTTGTTAGAACCGGCGCCGTCATCATTAAAATAACCCCTGCCGTCTTCGTTAGAAAGAACTCCCGGGGACTGCATAATGTATGATGCAAGCGGTGTGAAATCTGTATCAGACACATTCGCGGGAACTGTTCCTCTTCTGCAGTCATCTGAAACCTTTGTATTGCTGGTACCTATCATAAGTCCGCCTTCAAATATCTGGCTTCCTGTGTATCCGGGGATATTAAGCCCGCTTCCGTAGGCCTGGGTCTTCTTTCCAACAGCGCCGTCTTTTGTTAAAGAAAGCTTCATGTTGTTGACATTATGTGTAGCCCAGCCCTGCCTGAATGTAACAGTGAAATTGGCAGTTACGTTATCCACATAAACGTTATTGCTGGTTCTTAATGTGAAAGTGATATTTTTATCAAACGGGCAGGTACTTTTAGCTTTTACCCTGAATGTTGCTGAGGGCAATGTATTGTATGTTGTGTATGCGCTTAAGCTGCCGACATAAATTGAATCCTGTACAATTTCTATATCAGGATCGGTTGAAGAAAGCCTGAGGGAAACATTGCTTCCGGCAAGCCAGATATTCTTATATGTGAGCGAAAGCGTCACAATTTCATTTACATCAAAAACCTTATCATTATTTCCATATAGAGAGTCGCTTGGATTATTTGAAACCAGCGAAACTATAGGATGATCTGCAACGCATTTGAAAGCATTTACTCTTCCCGTGCCGATCAGACCAACGTACGTGGGATTCAGGTTATAGATGCTATCTACACCAAGCAGAAGCCTGTCAACAACCTGCTGTGGAGTCCATGCCGGGTATTTTGACCTGATCAGGCCAACAACTCCTGAAGTTATGGGGGTTGACATAGATGTTCCGTCAAAAACCGCATAACCGTTATCCCAAACAGTACTAAGAATTGACTGCCCGGGGGCTATAACATCAACAGTTGTATGATAATTTGAGAAGCTTGCTTTAAGATCTCCTGAAGTGGAAGCAGCAACATTAACAACATTATCATATGATGCAGGATACCTTGGAACATTAAGTCCGTCATTGCCTGCAGAAGCACAAATCACGACACCGGCAGCCCATGCATTGTTTATGATATTCTGTGTTGCTGAGCTGTATGAACCACTGCCGAAACTGCAGTTTATTACATCCGCTCCATTTTGGTACTGGTAAACTATTCCGTCGTTTGAATTGAATATGCTTGTTGATGCGAAATCCGGTGCATGCTTTGAAATTCTGAGCTTACATTTAAAACCTGAACCAGCGCCATGCACGCCGTTGTTGGTCACCTGTGAAGCATCGCCTGAAACATGCGAACCATGATCGCTGCCGCCCATAATATTGGGATCATTATCATAATAATAGAAATCCCATCCTTTAAAATCATCAATAAATCCGTTTGCATCATTATCTATTCCGTCAACAGGGTCAGCATAATTATATTTTATGTTTGCTGCGAGATCGGGATGATCAAAATCGCTGCCGCTATCAACTATACCGATAACAACATTTGTATCGCCCTGTGTAATATCCCATGCCTGGTAACAATTGATCTTTCCGATGTGATATTGGGAACCAACAACAGGATCGTTTGGAATAAAATAAGAATCATAAACAAATTCAGGCTCTGCCCATTCAAGAATATCCTTATTCTTTTCAAAAACTTCTTTAGCCATTTCAGTAGGGTCAATATTGCCGTCATATTTTATCCTGAAGAACTTTGCGAGGTCATCATCGCCTTTCAGTCTCATTGAAGGATTGCTTTTCAGCGGGTATGGCTGAAATACACTCTTCACATCATACTGTGAAATTATATTGTCAATCGATTCAAAGCTTGTACTTCTGCTGGTATAATTGTTGTTAGGCTGTTTAAACTTAATATTTATTATTCCGGGTTGATATTTTGCACCGTCTGAAAGTCTGAGAATAACCCTTTCTTCAATCCTCTGGTATTTCACAGCAGGATTATCGGTGAAACTGAACAGACAAATACAAATTGGACAAAGAAGAAGTAAAAAGAACTTTCTCATGGTAATACTTTTGTTGTTTTTTTCTAAATTATGAGTTCAAAGTAAAAATAAAATATGATTCTTGCAATGCTTTAATTAGAAGAAAATGTTATATAGATGATATAATCATTAAATCAGGTAAATAGTTCTTCTCTGCAAAACACAATTCTGAGTTCATATTATTGAATTGAAATACTATACTATAATATACATATTTGACTAATATGAGCAGACCTTTTGAGTGGTTTATAGATAAACTTGAGTATTTTTTCATTGAAACAGGCAGGATTGCCCTCCTCATTTGGGGGATAATTCTAAGTTTTCCAAGAGTTTTTCGTGACAGGAAACTTATCCTCGACCAAATGGAGCATATCGGCGTTGGGTCAATTCCTCTCGTGATTATTATCGGCTTTTTTACAGGTGCGGTTTCTTCATGGCAGGCTGCATATCAATTCCAGGGATTTATTTCACTTTCTTACCTTGGCTCAGCAGTCACAAAAGCTATTTTTATTGAGCTTGGACCCGTTTTGACGGCGATTGTGCTTGCAGGAAGAGTTGGTGCATCTATGGCAGCAGAGATCGGCACTATGAAAGTTACAGAGCAGATAGATGCACTTGAGTCGCTTGCAATTAACCCGGTTCGTTACCTTGTTATGCCGAGATTCCTTGCATGCATAATTATGCTTCCTGTACTTACAGTAATCGCCAACTTCATCGCTATCATGGGAGCGTTTCTTGTTGCTAATTTGTTCCAGGATGTTTCCGCGCAGGTGTTCTTCAACAGCGCAAAAAGAGTATTTGAGATCAAAGATATAGCCGGGGGATTAACCAAAGCATTCTTTTTCGGAGCGTCAACTTCTATTTTGGGATGCCATGTTGGACTGAACGCACAGGGCGGAGCACAGGGTGTGGGAAATGCAACCATCCGGGCATTTGTGCTTGCTGCGGCTATGACACTTGTACTTGATTATATATTGTGGACTACGATCTTCGGATAATGAATAAAATTATCCGCAACAAAAAAACCGTTTGAATGTCAAACGGTTTTTTTATTATACAGATTAAAGAAAACTTCTAATACATTTCAACCAAAGTTCTTGCCATAATCATTTTCTGAACTTCGCTTGTACCTTCTCCAATAGTTGTAAGCTTAACATCCCTGTACAGCTTTTCAACCGGGAATTCTTTTATGAATCCATAACCGCCGTGTATCTGTATTGCTTCGTTAGTTGCTTTGCATGCTATCTCACTGGCGTAATATTTAGCAAGCGATGCCGCGAACTTGAAATCCTTACCTTCATCTCTCATAACGGCAGCCTTGTAGGTCAACAACCTTGCCGCTTCAACTTCAGTTGCCATATCCGCGATCTTGAACTGTATTCCCTGGAAATCGGAGAGGCTTTTGCCGAACTGCTTGCGCTGTTTGGCGTACTTTACTGAGTGCTCCAATGCTGCCTGCGCGATACCAACTGAAAGCGCAGCAATCGAAATCCTGCCTCCATCAAGTATCTGCATACACTGCTTAAATCCTTCTCCTTCTTTACCGATGAGGTTCTCTGCCGGTACTTTGCAATTATCAAAAACGAGTTCGCATGTATCGCTTGATCTCATTCCAAGCTTATTCTCTTTCTTGCCTACACTGAATCCTTCGAATCCTTTTTCAACTATGAAGGCTGATATGCCTTTTGAACCTTTTGATTTATCGGTAACGGCTGTGACTACTGCTGTCTTCCCCACTCCGCCCTGTGTAATGAAATTTTTGCTTCCGTTCAATATATAATAATTACCTTCTTTTACTGCAGTTGTTGCCATGCTTGCAGCATCGCTGCCTGAAACGCTTTCGGTAAGTCCCCATGCGCCAAGTTTCCTGCCTGAGGCAAGATCTGGAACGTATTTCTTTTTCAGCTCTTCGTTAGAAAAAGTATAAATGTGGTTTGTACACAACCCATTGTGCGAAGCAACAGTTAATCCCATAGAAGGGTCAGCTTTTGAGATCTCTTCCACTATAATAGCATAGTCTAATATAGAGAGATTTGAGCCTTCGTACTCCTCGGGGAACATTATACCCATGAACCCCATTTCTGCCAGTTCATTTGCAATTTCCCAGGGGAATTCCGAAGTTTCATCGTATTTCATAACATTCGGTACTATCCTGCTTTGAGCAAAGTCTCTTGCCAGTTTTTGAATCTCTAAATTACTTTCTGAAAGATTAAAGTTCATGACTATTATATAAATTTAGGTTCTAAATTACTTATCCGTTAAAAAGCCCGTCAACAAAATCATAAGGTGTTATCTCCCTGCCTGAAATGCCCGCTATCTTATCATCAAGCAGGCTCTTCTTTTCTGCTGTCCAGAATTTGTGCTCAAGCCTGTCATTCACCAGCTCATTTATCTGCTTAAGCAGATTTTCTCTTCGTTTACTTTCAAGCTTTCCCTTTTTTAAAAGGTATTCCCTGTGCAGCATTATAAAATCAAGCAGTTCATCAATTCCTTTGCCTCTTGAGGCCACAGTCTTTACAACCGGGGTTTCCCGGTCGCTTTCTTTGGTCATTTTCAGATGCAGCATAGTTCTTAAAGCTATTCCCAGCGCCTCGGAGCCTTCCCTATCTGATTTATTTATTACAAATATATCACCAATTTCCATCAATCCTGCCTTCATTGTCTGCACAGCGTCACCTGATTCAGGAACAAGCACAACAATTGTAGTATCTGCCGTCTGCGCTATATCAAGCTCCGATTGGCCAACTCCCACAGTTTCAATTATGATAAATTCCTTTCCCGATGCATCCAGTATCTCGCAAGCCTCTTTTGCTTTGCGGGAAAGTCCGCCAAGGCTGCCGCGCGTAGCCATTGATCTTATGAAAACATCTTCATCAGTCCCGGAATCCTGCATACGGATGCGGTCGCCAAGCAATGCGCCGCCCGTAAAAGGGCTGGTGGGATCAACTGCAATTACACCTACTGTATGTCCTTTGGCCCTAAGCAGCTTTGTTAAGCTGTTTGTAATCGTGCTTTTCCCGGCACCGGGGGGACCCGTAATACCAACCAGGTAAGCTTTGCCTGTGTTTTTATAAAGCTTTTTCAGCAATAAACTTGCCTGGGGCGATTCGTTTTCAACAAGAGATATTCCCCTTGCTATAGCTGATTTTTCGGAACGCAGAATTTTTCCTGCCAGTGCGTCTATCAAGATTATGTATAGTTAATGCTTCTTTTATTTCTTAAAAAACTCTGTTGTGATTTTGAGTCCTTCTTCAATTGATGTCTTTGGTGTCCATCCCAATTCTTTGTTTATCTTCTCGTAACTTAAAACTGAACGTTTCTGCTCACCCAGCTTTGCAGGTCCGTGCTTTTCTTCAAAATTGGTTCCGGCAAAATGGTTTATCCTGTTGAAAATATAATTCACATCAGTTTCTTTTGTAGTTGCCACGTTATATATTACCGGACCTTTGGCTTCTAAAGCCAGAACATTCGCGTTCACAACGTCATTCACAAATACATAGTCACGGGTCTGGTCGCCGGGCCCGTTTATAACAGGCTGCTGGCCGTTCAATATCTTATCAGTAAATATCGCGATCACTCCGCACTCACCATGGGGATTCTGCCTTGGACCATAAACATTTGCATATCTAAGCACAACGTAATCCAGCCCATAAACATGGTTATAATAGTAGAGATATTTTTCCACACACAATTTGTTTATGCCATATGGCGCATAGGGCCTGGTTGGATGTTCTTCATCTGCGGGGAAATAGTCATGTTCGCCGTAAATTGCTCCGCCCGTTGAAGCAAAGATAAATTTCTTTACACCGTTTTTGATGGCATTTTGCAGCAGGTTAACCGAGCCTGCAATATTTACATTAATATCAAATGCCGGGTCATCAACTGACTTTCGCAGATCTATCTGCGCAGCATGATGGTTAATGAGATCGATCTTGTTTTCCTCAAAGACTCTTGAAATACCCGCGTCACATACATCCAATTCATAAAACTTAGCTTTTGGATTAATGTAATCCTTCACACCGGTTGACATGTTATCGATAATTACAACATTATGTCCTTTTGAAATATATGCATCAACAATATTTGAGCCTATAAATCCTGCACCGCCAGTTACTAAAATATTCATTTCTATATTACCTGTTATTATAGTCCTTTTTGGGCTATATCTTTTCTGAAGTATTTGCTGTCAAAATCAATTTTTTCTGCGTTGCTGTAAGCAATATCAATTGCTTCCTTCAATCCGTTTTTTGAATAACCAACAACATTCAGTACTCTTCCGCCGGAAGAAACCACTTCCCCGTTATTAAACTTAGTGCCTGCGTGGAACACCAGACAATCGTTGCCAATGTTATCCAGCCCGGTTATCTTTTTTCCTGTTTCATAACTATCTGGATAGCCGCCTGAAGCAATTACTATGCAGCAAGTGTACCCGTTATCAGTCTCGAGTTTATACTTATCAATATTACCGGATTCCGATGCCATGAACATTTCGAGCAGGTCGCTCTTTACCAGCGGAAGAACCGCCTGTGTTTCAGGATCACCGAACCGGGTATTGAACTCTATTACAAACGGATCGCCATACTTATCTATCATCAGTCCGCAGTACAAGCAGCCTTTGAACTCGCTGCCTTCTTTTTTCATGTTTGCCAGTACCGGCTCAATTATACGCTTCTTAACTCTTTCCAGAACTTCAGGCGTTACAACCTTTGCTGCCGGTGAATAGCTTCCCATTCCGCCGGTATTTTTGCCTGTTTCGTTTTCGCCGATCTTCTTGTGATCCTGAGATGAAGGAAGAACAACATAATTCACTCCATCACTTACAGCGAAAATAGATGCTTCCTGTCCTTCGAGGAATTCCTCAACCACGATACTGCTGCCAGCCGAACCGAATACTTTGCTTTCAAGGATATCTTCTATCGCAGCGGCTGCTTCATCATGCGAAGAGCAGATTATTACTCCCTTACCTGCAGCAAGCCCGTCGGCTTTTATCACAAGCGGATACTTTGCTTCTGCAAGGCACTCCTTGGCTTTACTGCTTTCATCAGCAGAAAAAACATTATACGCTGCGGTTGGAATACCGTGCCGCTTCATAAAATCCTTTGAAAAGCTTTTGCTGTTTTCAAGCCGTGCAGCGGCTTTTGACGGACCAAATATTCTGTGTCCTTTCGAACTGAAGATATCGACGATTCCCTTTTCAAGCGGTACTTCGGGTCCTACAACTGTAAAATCAATCCTACTCTCTGTTACAAACTTCAGCAATCCATCAATATCATCAGCTTTGATATTCACATTTTCAGCACAGTTTGAAGTGCCGGCATTTCCCGGAGCGATGTATAATTCGGTGACCAGCGGACTCTGTTTAAGCTTCCACGCAATTACATGCTCTCTTCCGCCGCTGCCTATAACAAGAACTTTCATCTATCTGATATAATACTAAACTTTTAATGTTTCCGGTAAATTTACTTCTGCAAGCTTTGTGAACTCCGCAGCCAGTTTTCCTGCCAGTTTTTTTCTGTCGTACAGCGATGTCATTTCATCAGAAGGCACAGGAAGACTGCCT
>WBZT01002614.1_pt1 | contig 12403 bp, 12 predicted proteins | sample 5204241 | NCBI WGS metagenome assembly WBZT01 (sample SAMN12344358, study PRJNA552823) | activated sludge metagenome | biome: Activated sludge suspended growth; feature: Nitrification reactor; material: Wastewater; isolation source: activated sludge from nitrification reactor of wastewater... | reverse complement strand
CATGATCGCTTCGGGCAAGACGCTCACCCAGATCGCCGAGGAGCTCAAGCTCAGCGTCAAGACCGTCAGCGTCTATCGGGCGCGCCTGCTCGAAAAAATGAAGTTGAAGAACAACGCCGAACTGACCCACTACGGCCTCAAACACGGCTTGGTCGATTAGCGCCCTCCAGCCCAGGACTTCAAGTCCTGCGGATTTCTGCCGTTAATTCACGGCGAAGGATATCCATTCATGGCTGAGATCACCCAACCCTCGGAAATAGCACGCGAAGCCTTGCGCCGGCTGGCCACCCGGCGCATTCCCCCCACGCCGGATAACTACCGTACCCTTTATCACGAGATCGCTGGCACGGCAGCAGGGGAGGAATTCCCCGAGCGCTCGCTGAAAACCCTGGCCGGACGACTGCCTCGCGCAACCCCCGAACAGGCCCGATTCGTACAGCAGCTCGACTCGGCCGTCTCCGCCAAGGACTGGGCTGGTCTGACGACAGCCATGGCAACGGTGCTCAAGGCGCTCGAAACCGAACCGCTCGATTGGTCCGAGTTGATCGGCGAGCTGCTCGGGCAGATGGAACGCCGGCACTCTGGCCTTACTCCCGCCAAAAAACGCGAGGCTGTTGGCCACATCCTTGAGTCCGCAGGGTCTGACCCCGCCAACCTCTTCGAGCGCATGCAGTCCCTCCTGCGTTCCTGGTCCAGAACCGGTGGTGGTGCTGGTGCCGGTGCCGAGCCCTCCGCCCTGACCGGAGAGGTCGCGCCCGCCCCCGAACCGTCTGCTCTGGAGCGCAGACCCGATGGTTCGACGCCTCTCGCCGGCGCCGCGGAATCCCGGCTGCCCAGCGACGACCTGCGCGAACTCATCGCCCAACTGGTGGAAAGCTCGATCAGCATGCTGCTGATCGATACGCCAGAACTGGCCGATGAAGCGACCTCACTGGCAAGCGGCGTCAGGCAGGCTCGCGATGCGGCGACGTTTACCCTGCTCACGAAGCGCCTCAAGCAGTTCAACTATCGCCTCCACTTCGTCTCGGAGGACCAGGTCGAACTCAAGGCCGCCCTGCAAAAGCTGCTCCAGCTCGTCATCGAGAACATCAGCGAGCTGGTGGAGGACGACAAGTGGGTGCAGGGGCAGATCGGCATGGTGCTCGATCTATTCGGGCAGCCACTCAACATCCGCAGCCTCGACGACGTCGGCCAGCGCCTGAAGGAAGTCATCTATCGCCAAAGCACGTTGAAGAAGAACCTCAATGAGGCCAAGGAGCGGCTGCGGGCCATGCTGGCCGGCTTCGTCGACCATCTGGCCACTTTCTCGGAATCGACCAGCGACTACCATGACAAGATCGAGAAATGCGCGGAAAAAATCAGCGCCGCCAACGATCTCGCCGAACTGAACGACGTCATCGAAGAGGTCATGCGCGAGACGCGTGTCATCCAGCTTAACGCGCAACGTTCGCGCGATGATCTGAACGCCATGAAGGCACGCGTTGACGAAGCCGAGCAGGAGGTCGCCCGGTTGCAGAACGAGCTTGCCGAAACCAGCGAAATGGTACGCCACGACCAGCTCACCGGAGCCCTTAACCGCAAAGGTCTGGAGGAAACCCTGGATCGCGAACTGGCACGCGCCAGGCGGCGACAGACGCCGATCTGCGTATCGCTGCTCGACGTCGACAACTTCAAGACGCTGAATGACACCTACGGCCACCAGACCGGCGACGACGCCCTGATCCACCTCGCCCGCGTCATCCGCGAGACCATGCGGCCGCACGACACCCTGGCCCGCTACGGCGGCGAGGAGTTTCTCATCATCCTGCCGGACACTTCGCTGCCCGATGCCGTCTCGGCGCTGACGCGACTGCAACGCGAGCTGACCAAGCGTTTTTTTCTATACAAGAACGAGAAGCTCCTCATCACCTTCAGCGCCGGCGTCACGGCCTTCCGCAGCGGCGAGCAGCGCAACGAAGCCATCGCGCGCGCAGACGCGGCGATGTACCAGGCAAAGAAGACCGGAAAGAACCGCGTCGTTCCGACAGAATGAACTCGGAAGCAGAAAAGAAAAATCGCCGGGGGATGCCCGGCGATTTTCCTTGGGAGTCAGGGGACTTCAAAACCCTGCACGCAATGAGGCGTGTACAAGCATTATCGGCCCGAGTTTAGGAAACTTTAAGGATTAATTTGCGCCAAGGCAGAAAAATCCTTTCGGTCAATGGAATAGGGCAGAACCTTGCGACATCTCCCTAAAGTTTTTCCGCCTCTGACCGATAAAGCTCCTGACGGCAACATCATCGCTTACCGGATCGGGAGTCAGGGGGCGAGAGGCTGTCAGAACCCTCAAACTCGCAAGGAGATATGTCATGCCTCAGATTATCAATACCAACATCGCGTCGCTGAATTCGCAACGCAACCTCAATACGTCGCAAACTTCACTCGCCACTTCCCTCCAACGCCTCTCCTCCGGCCTGCGCATCAACAGCGCCAAGGACGACGCAGCCGGCCTCGGCATTTCGGAGCGGATGACGACGCAGATTCGCGGCCTCAACCAGGCTGCCCGCAATTCCAGCGACGGCATTTCCCTGGCGCAGACCGGCGAAGGCGCGCTGGCCGAAATCGCCAGCAACCTGCAGCGCGTTCGCGAACTGGCTGTGCAGGCAGCCAACGCCACCAACAGCGCCTCGGACCGCGCCGCTCTGGACCTGGAAGTGCAGCAGCGCCTGGCTGAAGTCGACCGCGTTGCGTCACAAACCTCGTTCAACGGCCAGAAACTGCTTGACGGCAGCTTTGGCACGGCTACTTTCCAGGTCGGCGCCAACGTCGGCGAAACGATTTCGATCGGCCTGTCGACCAGCATGCGCACCACGGCTATCGGCAAGACCGCCGACTACGTGAACGGCTCGACCGCCTACAGCACGAGCACTGCCCTGGGCCAGCAAGGCACTGGCGTGAATATCACGAACGCACTGGCCTCAGGCGATCTTTCGATCACCGTCGGCTCGAACACTGCCGTCGCCGTCGGCGCCTCGTCCGACAATAGTTCGGGCGCGGGCAATGCGGGCCGGACGGCAAGCAGCGCCTACTCGAAGGTCAAGGCCATCAACGAATCGAGCGTGCCAAACCTCACAGCATCTGCCGACACCACGGTGGTGTTCGATTACACGACACTGGTCAGCGGGGCCGCTGCGGACACCTACACCCTCAGCATCAACGGCACGAACATCTATAATGCGGCTTCGCAAACCACTATCGCCGGCGCCGACATGGCCATCGCGATCAACGCGAACTCCGCCGCCACCGGCGTGACGGCCACGTTCAGCAGCGGCAAGCTGACCTTGAACGCGTCGGATGGCCGCAATATCGTCGTATCCCAGACGGCCACCGATGCCGATGCCAGCAGCAGTCTGATTGGCTTCGGCCTCACCACGACATCTGCCGGCCTGAACAACACTGCAAACGATGCGCTCACCGCCACAACCGCGGCCACTGGCGTGGCAGTGTCCAACACGTTTGGCGGCACGATCCGGCTGACCTCCACCGAATCCATCACCTTGTCCGGGAACAACGAAGCTTACATCGGCTATGCCGACGGCAGCTCGATGGCGCTCGGCGCCTCCGCGCTCAACTCGGTTTCCGTGACCTCGGTCGCCAACGCCAACGTCGCCATTACGCGTGCCGATGCCGCGCTGACCTCGATCACCAACCTGCGTTCGACCTTCGGCTCGATCCAGAACCGATTCGAGTCCGTCATCTCCAGCACACAAGCTACGGCGGAGAATCTGACGGCGTCGCGCTCGCGGATCCAGGATGCCGATTTCGCGCAGGAAACGGCCAACCTCACCCGTGCCCAGATCCTGCAGCAGGCCGGTGTGGCGATGCTGGCGCAGGCCAACGCCCTGCCGCAGCAGGTGCTGACGCTGATCCGCGGTTAAGGCAGGCAGCAGCATGACGATACGCGGGCCGGCCCACAAGGCCGCCCGCGTCGTCGCAATGTTCAAGGAGCAGGAACATGGCGATACCCCAGATTAGCGGACCGGGCACCGTTGCCCAGCCCACGCAAGCCAAACGCGCCGAGCCGCCGGCCAAGCCGGCATCGGAATCCGCCACGCACCCGGAGCGCGAGCAAGTGCAGGAAGTTGCCCGACAGCTTCAGCGTGTCGCCGAGCCGGTGGCACAGAATTTGCAATTCATGGTCGACGGAGAAACGGGCAAGACCGTGATCCGCGTAGTCGATGGCGCCACGAAGGAAGTGATCCGGCAGATTCCCAACGAGGAAGTGCTGGCGATCGCCCGGGCGATGGATCGGCTGCAGGGCCTGCTTCTCAAGGGCAAGGCATAGCGAAAACAACGGGTAACAAACAGGAGCAATATGGCGCTCTCTTCACCGGGAATCGGCTCTGGCCTGGACGTAAACGGCCTGGTCAGCCAGCTCATGGCGCTGGAGCAACGCCCCTTTACCCTTCTCGCCGCCAAGGAAGCGAAATACCAGGCGCAGCTATCGGCCTACGGCAGCCTGAAGGGCGCCCTCTCCTCCTTCCAGGGTGCCGTTGCCGCGCTCGCCACCCCGGCAAAATTTACCGCCGTCAAGGCAAGCGTTGCCGACACGGCAGTCCTGACGGCCAGTGCGGCCCCCTCTGCCTCGGCCGGCAGCTATTCCATCCAGGTGCAGACGCTGGCCCAGGCGCAGAAGCTCAAGTCGGACACTTTCGACGCTACCAGCGACGCGGTCGGCACCGGCAGCCTGACGATCCAGTTCGGCACCTACAGCGGCGGCAGCTTCACCCTCAATCCGGACAAATCCGCCCAGACGATCACCATAGGCAGCGCGAACGCTTCGCTGGCCGGCGTGCGCGACGCCATCAATGCCGCCAATGCCGGCGTGACGGCAAGCATCGTCAACGACGGCAACGGCTACCGCCTAGTCGTTTCCTCGAAGGATGCCGGCCTCGCCAACGCCCTGAAGATCACCGTGGCGGACGACGACCTCAACAACACCGACGCCGCCGGCCTGTCGCAACTAGTCTACGACGCCACCACCGGCGGCACCACGAACCTCTCGCAAACCGTCGCCGCGCAGAACGCGACGGCGGTCATCGACGGCATCACCGTCATAAAGTCGACCAACACGCTGACCGACGCCATCGACGGCGTCACCCTGACCCTACTGAAGGAGGGCAGCACGACGGCCCTGACGGTCGCCAAGGACACGGCCGGCACCAAGGCCGCCGTCGAGTCCTTCGTCAAGGCCTACAACGACCTGAACAAGACGCTGACCGATCTGTCGAAGTACGACGCCGCCAGCAAGCAGGCGTCGATTTTCACCGGCGATGCCACGGTGCGCTCAGTGCAAAGCCAGCTGCGCGCGCTGTTCAACACGGCGCTGTCTTCGGCCGGCGGCGGCCTAACCACCCTCTCCGACATCGGCGTGACCTTCCAGACGGACGGCACGCTGAAGCTGGACTCGAGCAAGCTGACGGCTGCGCTCAACGACGGCACCAAGGACGTTGCCACGCTGTTCGCAGCCGTGGGCAAACCGACCGACAGCCTGGTCTCCTTCGTGTCATCGACCATGGATACGAAGAACGGCAACTATGCCGTCAACATCACGCAGCTGGCCACCCAGGGCAAAGCCGTCGGCCAGGGCAATGCCGCGCTGACCATCAATGCCGGCAGCAACGATGCCCTCAGCCTGACGGTAGATGGGGTTGCGGTCAGCGTGACCCTGAATGCCGGCACTTACCTGACGACCGCGGCGCTGGCGGCGGAAATCCAGTCGAAGATCAACGGCGTGAGCGCGCTCTCGTCGGCGGGTAGCAGCGTGACCGTCACGGAGTCGGGCGGCAAGCTCACCGTGACGTCCGGCCGCTACGGCTCGGCATCGACGGTCGCCGTCACCGGAGGCAACGCGGCCAGCGACCTCTTCGGCGGAACGACAGAGACGGCCGGCGTGGATGTCGCCGGCAGCATCGGCGGCGTCCCCGCCAGCGGATCGGGCCAGGCCCTGACCGGCGTCGGCGACGCCACGGGCCTGAAGATCAGCATCACCGGCGGCAGCACGGGCGACCGCGGCACCATCGGTTTCGCCCGCGGCTATGCCGACCTGCTCGACAAGCTGGTCGGCCGTATGCTGGAGAACGACGGCCTGGTCGACGGCCGCATGGACGGCATCAACGCCTCGATCAAGGAACTCGGCTCGCGGCGGGAGGCGCTCGCCAGCCGCCTTGTGCAGATCGAAAAGCGCTACCGCGCCCAGTTCACGGCGCTCGACACGATGCTGGCCAGCATGACGCAGACCAGCAATTACCTGCAGCAGCAGCTGGCAAACCTGCCCATGGCAGGCGGCTCGAATACATAACACGAGGAGAAACCCGAGATGTTCGCGGCAATGCACAACCCGAAGGCAGCTTACGCCAAGGCGGGAATCGAAACCGGCGTCGAAACCGCCGATCCGCACAAGCTCATCCTCATGCTCTTCGAGGGCGCCATGCTGGCCGTGGCCTCTGCCTCCCTTCACATGAAGCGCAAGGGCGGCGCCGACGACGTGGCGCGCAAGGGCGAAGCCATCTCCAAGGCCATCAACATCATCACCAATGGCCTGAAGGCCAGCCTCGACCAGGGCGCCGGCGGCGAACTGGCGGGCAAGCTCGGCGCGCTCTATGATTACATGAGCGCCCGGCTCCTCTACGCCAACATGCACGACCAGCCGGCCATCCTCGACGAGGTGAGCCACCTGCTCGCCGAGTTGAAAGGCGCCTGGGAACAGATTGGAAACAAGCCATGAGCACGCTTGCCCTGTATGAATCGATGAGCGCGATTTCCGCGCAGATGGTCGAGGCAGCCAGCGCCTGCGACTGGGAGCGGCTGGTGGCGCTGGAAAAGGATTGCGCCGGCCTGGCCCGCCACCTTGAGGCGAATGGCGAGCCGATACGGCTATCCGACGCGGAGAAAACGCGCAAAATCGCTCTCATCCATCGCATCCTGGCCGACGACGCCGAAGTGAGGCGCCATACGCAACCGTGGATGGAGCAGGTCAAGCGCTTCCTCGGCGACGGCGCACGCGAACGAACGATGCGCCGGGCTTACGGCGCCCATGCCGGCTAGTAGCCGCCTTGCCCCGGGATGACCCTGTCGGGGGGAAGACTTCATGATTCCCACCGATCTTGCCGCACGCCTGCGAACTCTGACGGAATCCCTCGTCAACCCGGTCTCGCCGGTACACGAGATTTCCGCCGACCTGCCGGAACTGCCGGTCGGGCAGCGCTTCACCGCCCGCATTGAAAGCGCCCTCCCCGACGGCACTTTCCGCGCCCTCGTCGCCGGCAGAAGCCTGACGCTGGCGCTGCCGCAGTCGGCCAAGCCGGGCGACGCGCTGGAACTGGTTGTCACGGCCCGCACACCGCGGCTGATCGTCGCCGAGGGGGCGGAAGAAACGTCCGCAAGTCGCGCCTCCCCGCCCGCATCTGCCGCGCCTACCCTGTCCCGCGCCGGACAGATCATCAGCACGCTCCTCGCCGGCGAAGAGCGTGCGCCGCAGCCGGCAACCATCACCCGCACCGCCCCCCTGCTGCCCGCGCCGCCCCTGCAGACCGCCCAACTCGTGCCGGCCTTGCAGCGGGCCATCGTCGAGAGCGGGCTCTTCTACGAGGCCCATCAGGCGCAATGGATCGCCGGACGTTATACGGCCGAAGCTCTCGCGCGCGAACCGCAGGCACGCCACGCCGGCACGGCGTATGCGGCGCCTGCCAGCGTCGCTCCGGCCGCAGCGGAGGAAGTCGCGGCCACCGCCGCCGCACGGGATGCCGAGCCTGCCGCCGGACGCGGGCTCGCGGCAAACACAACGACCCTGCCTCCCGAATTGCAGCCGCTCGTCCAGCAGCAACTCGATGCCGCCGTAACCCAGCACATCATCTGGCGCGGCGAAATCTGGCCGGGGCAAACCCTGCACTGGGAAATCGAGGCGGAGGAGCAGCAACGTGACGAGGCCGGCGAAGCCCCCGCCGAGCAATGGACGACGAAGCTCGGGCTCACCCTCCCCCGGCTGGGCGAGGTCAACGTCGCGCTTACCCTGATGCAGGGAAAAGTCAGTCTCGTCATGACGGCGAGCACGGGCAGCGCCGACACGCTGCGGAACGGCTTGGCGGACCTGGCCGCCGCTTTCGCGGCCGCCGGATTGCCTTCGCTCACCGCAGGGGTGAATACGCATGAATCCGCGTGAGCCGCGGCAGGAAGCGGTGGCCCTGGCCTACTCCGCGGCGGACAGCGCGCCACGGATCGTCGCCAAGGGCCGCGGCCTGATCGCCGAGGAAATCGTCGCGCGGGCGCGCGAGCATGGCGTCTTCGTGCATGAGTCGCCCGAGATGGTGGCGCTGCTCATGCAGGTCGACCTCGATGCCCGCATCCCGCCGCAGCTCTACGTTGCCGTGGCGGAACTGCTGGCCTGGATCTACCGACTGGAACACGGCCTCGAGCCGTCCCCGGCCGCACAATAATGTAAACTTGCGGCATGAGCGATACGAAACATAACGACCAAGCGGGCAAGGAGGACAGGGACAGCCCGCCGCTCCGCTTCGAGCTGATGCAGGCCGACGACTACAGCAAGTACCTGCTGCGATCGAAGAAGGAAATCGTCTTCCTCCTGCGCGCCATGCGCGACAAGGGTGCCCTCATCACCGTCTACTTCAATCAGGGCAACGACTTCCTGCTCACCACCCTGCTTTCGGTCTCCGCCGACGGCGGCAGCGTGCTGCTCGACCCGGGCAGCAACGCCGAGATGAACCGCAAGGCGCTGGCCAGCGACAAGCTGATCTTCATCGCCACGCACGACAAGGTGAAGATCCAGTTCAACGTCAAGCACCTCGCCAAGGCGGAATACGAGGGCCGGGAGGCCTTCAGGGCCGCAATTCCGGAGGAGCTGCTGCGCCTGCAGCGCCGCGAGTTCTACCGTCTGACCGCGCCGATCGCCCACCCCATCCGCTGCATCATTCCCGTGAAGATGGCCGACGGCAGCAAGACGTCCGTCGAGACGACGGTGATCGACATCAGCGGCGGCGGCCTGGGCGTGATGGCGCCGCCCGAAGGGCTGGAATTCGAGACGGACCACCTGTTCGAGAACTGCCGCATCGAACTGCCGGATGTCGGCACGGTGCTGGCCACCCTGCGTGTGCGCAACGTCTTCGAGTTCACGCTGCGCAGCGGCGCGAAGACCAAGCGGGCCGGCTGCCAGTTCGTCGACCTGCCCGGCCAGATGCTGACCCTGATCCAGCGCTACATCATCCGCGTCGAGCGGGAACGCAAGGCCAGGGAAACCGGCATGATGTGACCGTTTGGCGGATGGAAGGCAAAAGCGGCGCCCTGGCGCCGCTTTGCGTTTGTGGCGCGCAGATCGCTTACACCTGCATGTTCATGATGTCGTGGTAGGCGGAGACCAGGCGGTTCCTCACCTGCACCATCTGCTGGAAGGACAAGTTGGCCTTCTGCAAGGACATCATGACGTCCTGCAGGCTGGCGTTGCCGGTGCCGGCGGAGAAATCCTGCGCCAGCTGCTGTGCGTTGACCTGCGCCTGGTTCACCTGGTCCAGCGTGCTCTTCAGTATCTGGCCGAAATCGGCTGCCCCGGCCTCGCCGGCCTGTTTCGGCTGCAGGGCCTTGCCGGAGGCGAGTTGCGCCGTCGCGCGCAGTTCGGAGAGCATCTGGTCTATGCCGCGTGTGTCCATTTCAAAACTCCTTAGGCTTCCGGCCTGACAACAGCAATCCGCGTGCCAGCATCTGCGGCGGTCAAATGGCCCCCGCCGTGCGGTACTGCTGCAGCTTGTAGCGCAGAGTGCGCTCGGAAATGCCGAGCAGTTCGACCGCCCGCTTGCGCGAGCCGTTCACTGCCGCCAGGGTCTCCAGGATGTGCTGGCGCTCCAGGTCGCGCATGTTCGAGGGCGCCGCCTGGGGCCGCTCGGCAGGCCGGATTTCCTCATGCGCGACAGGCAGTTGCGGCAGCTCCGCGGGCGCCGAGAACTGCAGGGACAGCTGCAGGTGCTCCGCCGCCACCGCATCGCCGCCGGCCAGGATCAGCGCCCGCTGCACGGCGTTTTCCAATTCGCGCACGTTGCCCGGCCAGGCATGGGCGGCCAATAGCGCCTCGGCGTCCGCGGCAAACCTTGCCGCCGGGCTGCCGTGCAGGGCGGCAAAATGGCGCGCCAGCGGCACGATGTCGGCCGGCCGCTCGCGCAGCGCGGGAATCTGCAGGGGGAAGACGTTCAGCCGGTAGTAGAGATCTTCGCGGAAGCGGCCGGCGGCGACCTCCTTGGCCATGTCGCGGTTGCTGGTGGCCAGCACGCGGATGTCCAGGGGAATAGGCTTCTTGCCGCCGACGCGCTCGACCTCGCGCTCCTGCAGCACGCGCAGCAGTTTCGCCTGCAGCGCCAGCGGCATTTCCGATATTTCGTCGAGCAGCAGCGTGCCGCCCTGGGCCTGCTCGAACTTGCCGGCCTGCGCCGCCTGTGCGCCGGTAAACGAGCCCTTCTCGTGGCCGAACAGCGTGGCCTCAAGCAGGTTCTCGGGAATCGCCGCGCAGTTGATGGCGACGAAGGGCGCGCCGTGCCGCGGGGACTGACTATGGATGTGCCGCGCGAAGACTTCCTTGCCGGTGCCGGATTCGCCGGTCAGCAGCACGGTGGCCTCGGTCTTGGCGACGCGCGCGGCCAGCGCCAGCAGGTTGCGCGTGCGCGGATCGGCGGCGATGACGCCCTCCGCCTGCGCCGGCTGCGCCGCATGGCGGGCGACGTGCTCGAGCAGCACCTGCGGCTCGAAGGGCTTCAACAGGAAGTCGCAGGCCCCGGCGCGCATCGCCGAGACCGCCTTGTCCACATCGCCGAAGGCCGTCATCAGCAGCACCGGCAGGTGGGGGGAGTTCGTGCGGATGGCCTTCAGCAGTTCGATGCCGTCCATCGGTTGCATGCGCAGGTCGCTCACCACCAGGTTGAACGCCTCGCGCTCGAGCAGGCGCAGCGCCGCCGGCCCGTCGGCCGCGCCGATCACGCGGTGGCCGGCGCATTCCAGCGTCAGGCACAGGGCGTCGCGCAATTGCAGGTCGTCCTCGACGACCAATACGTTCAGTGGCTCAGGCATGATGTTCTCCGTTCCATCGGTTGCGGTTGTTCGGTGGCGCCGGCCGGGTTTGCGACCACCGCCGGCAAAGTCAGTCTGAACAGGGCGCCGGCGCCGGGGGCGGACTCGACTTCGATGCCGCCGCCGTGGGCGCGGGCGACGCCGCGGGCGATCGCCAGGCCCAGGCCGGTGCCTTCGGCGCGCGTCGTGAAGAAGGGTTCGAACAGGCGCTCGCGGGTGGTCGCGTCCATGCCGCGGCCGTTGTCCTGCACGCGGATGCACACCGTCGCCTCGGCCAGCGCGGCATTCAGCTCGACGCGGCCGCCGGCGGCGCAGGCGTCGAGGGCGTTTTCCATCAGGTTCACCAGTGCCCCGGAAAGCGTCTTGCGGCTGCCGGTCACGGCGGCGCCGGCGCTGTCGTCGGCGACGACGAAGGCGACTTCGCGGCGGCGCGCCAGCGGCTCGAAGATCTGCGCCGCCTCGGCCATCAGTTCGGACACCGGGATCGATTCGCCGCCGCTCGCCTCGCCGCGGGCGAAGGTCAGCATGTCGCGGATCAGGCGCTCCAGGTGCTGCAGGCGCTCGACCACGCGGGTGCCGCAGCGCGTGCGCTCCGCCTCCGGCAGGCGCGGGTTCTCCAGCGCACCGGCGTAGAGCAGCGCCGCCGCCAGCGGCGTGCGCAGCTGGTGGGCGAGGCCCGCCGCCATCTCGCCCATCGCCGCCAGGCGTTCGTTCCTCGCCGCCAGGGTCTTCATGCGGTGCGCCTCGGTGACGTCGTGGATCAGCACGATGCGCCCGCCGCTCGCCGCCAGCCGGGTTTCGGTGACGGCGATGCGGCGATCCCGCAGGCGCGGCATTTCCCATTCGCCCGGCGTCGTCGTCGGCGCCAGGCAGGAAGAAGTGAACTCCTCCCAGATGCGGCCTTCGATGTCGGCGCCGAGGATGCTTGCGGCGGCCGGATTGGCCTGCTCGACGCGGCCGAAGGCATCCAGCACGGCCACACCGGCCGGCAAGGCGTCGAGCAGCAGGGCCAGTCGCTCGGTCAGCGCCGTCTTTTCCGCGATTTCCTGCTTCAGGCGGCCATTGGCCAGCGCCAGTTCCGCCGTCAGGCCGGCGACCTGTTCCTGCAGGCTGGTATACGCGCCGGCAAGATCTTCCGAGGCCTGGCTGAACAGGCGAAAGGCTTCCGCCAGGCGGCCGGCCTCGATCTGCTGCGGGTTTTCCGTTTGGCTGTCCATGCGCTCTCCCTTTTGGGATGGCCGCAGATTACGCCCGCGGCAAACCGGCCAAGCCGGCAAATAGGAGGCAAAAATTGCCGCTT
>WBZT01002613.1_pt1 | contig 12404 bp, 12 predicted proteins | sample 5204241 | NCBI WGS metagenome assembly WBZT01 (sample SAMN12344358, study PRJNA552823) | activated sludge metagenome | biome: Activated sludge suspended growth; feature: Nitrification reactor; material: Wastewater; isolation source: activated sludge from nitrification reactor of wastewater... | reverse complement strand
CAGCACACCGACCTGAGCAGTGCCGGGTCAGGACGCCTGGGCGGTCGCCGCGGCCTGCACGGACTCACCCTCGGCGATGACCTCCTTGGCCCGGGAGGCGTAGAGGTCGACGTACTCCTGGCCGGACAACTCCATCAGTTCGTACATGATCTCGTCGGTCATCGAGCGGAGCACGAACCGGTCGTTCTGCATCCCCTCGTACCGCGAGAAGTCCAGCGGTTGACCGATCTTGATACCCACCCGGCGGATGCTGGGCATGATCTTGCCGGGCCGCTGGATCTCACGGGTACCGATCATTGCCACGGGGATGACCGGAACGCCGGCCTCGAGGGCGACCCGAGCCACACCGGTCTTGCCCCGGTACAGACGGCCGTCGGGCGAGCGCGTGCCTTCCGGGTAGATGCCGAGCAGCTCATCCTGGCCGAGCACACGCAAGGCGGTGTTCAGAGCGTCGTCCGAGGCCGATCCACCGGAGCGATCGATGGGCACCTGACCCACGCCGCTGAAGAAGGCTCGGGAGAAGAAGCCCTTGAGGCCTTTGCCGTTGAAGTACTCCGCCTTGGCCAGGAACGTGATGTGTCGTGGGACCACCAGCGGCAGGAAGAACGAGTCGGAGAAACTGAGGTGGTTACTGGCGAGGATGGCCGGGCCATCCTTCGGGATGTACTCCAGACCCTCCACCTGGGGGCGGAAGAGCAGACGCAGCCAGGGGCCGATGAGGATGTACTTGAAGAACCAGTACAACACCGACAGCCTCCTGAATTCCGATCTCCACGTCCGACCCTACGCAACGGCCGGACCGCGCGGCAATCGAACCTCCCAAGCGTTGGGCGAATGGACCATTCCGTGACCATCGGGTGGACGAGCCGGGGGGTCGTCGTGTATCGGCGTGAGACGATCACGATGACATGGACCGCCGTCGCCTCGAGGAATCGAAATCGTGCCGTTGCGCCACCAGTGCTGCCCCCATTGCGCGCACGGGTCCGGTACGCCTTCACCGCACCCCGCCAGCTGCCCCGGGCACTCACGGGGGCCGGAAACCGACCGCACCCTCGACGGGCCGGCACGCCACAGCGACACTGGAACGGTGATGGGCATCTATTGGGGCAGCGCGATCGGAGCGCGACCGGGCCCAGCAGTAGGTGTCGGACCTGCGTGGGAGGGGGCATGACGCGCCCCGGGGACGAGGTCCCCTATGACGAGAACGCCTGGGAGCGCATCGTGGCCGACCTCGGCGAACAGATGCCGCAACTGCCCCCGGAGCCGGCCGACCCGCCGGCACCGGCGCCTCCGGATCCGGAGGACACCTTCGTGCCACCCGAGCCTCCCCCACTGCCCAAACTCGACACGATCGGGCGCGTCGCGTGGGGCGGTGTTCTGGGCGGGCCATTGCTCCTGCTTCTCAGCGTCATCATTCCCGGGCTGATCGGACCGGCTGTGGTGACCGCGGGGATCCTCGCCTTCGTCGCGGGATTTCTGACGCTCGTATTGCGCTCGCCGCACGAGCCGGAGGACGGCTGGGACGACGGCTCGGCGGTGTGAGGGCCCGCAGCGTGGATCGGCGGCCGGTCCGCGTGCCAAGATGCCGCCATGACCATCACCGAAGTCGTCCAGATGCAAGGCCACCTCATCGACTCCGGGGCCCTGAGCCGGGCCCTCGACGACATCCTGGAATCCGGTGCCGACTACGAGATCCAGGACCTGGTCTTCGGCAAGACGAAGAACGACGAGTCACGGGCCCGCATCCTCATCTCCCATGAGGACGACACCGCGCTGAACGACCTGTTGGTACGCCTTCAGAACCACGGTGTGAACCCGGTTGAGACCAGCGATGCCGAGATGGTCCCGGCACCCATGGACGGCGTGTTCCCCGAAGGATTCCACTCGAGCACGAACTTCGAGACCTTCGTCCGGATCGCCGGGGAGTGGGTTCAGGTACAGAATCCCGAGATGGACTGCGGCTTGGTCGTCCGCGACGGTCACGTGACGACGGTGCCGATGTCGGACGTGCTCGAGGGTGAGCCGGTCGTCATCGGATTCCTCGGGGTGAAGGTCATCGTCCCCCCGCCGCCGCGGCCGGAGTCCGAGTCGGTGTTCGAGTTCATGAACTCGGTGGTCTCGAGCGAGAAGCCGCAAGCCCTGCAGGTGCGTCAGATCGCCGACCAGATGCGCGACTGCAAGGCCGCGGGCAAGCGCATCCTGTGGGTCGGCGGACCCGCCATCGTCCACACCGGGGGGGCACCGGCGCTGTCGCGGCTCGTGGCTGCCGGGTACGTCGACGTGCTCTTCGCAGGCAACGCCTTGGCCGTCCACGACATCGAGTCGAACATGTACGGCACGTCTCTGGGGATCGACCTCAGCAAGGGCTCCGGGGTGGACCACGGGCATGAGAACCACATCCGCGCCATCAACCGTGTGCGTTCCTACGGCAGCATCGCGGGGGCGGTGGCGGCCGGGGCTGTGACCGACGGCTTGATGTACTCGATGGTCAAGGCGGACAAACCGTTCGTGCTGGTCGGTTCGGTCCGCGACGACGGTCCGCTGCCGGACGTGTACACCGATGTCATCGAGGGCCAACGGGCCATGCGTGCCCAACTCAAGGACGTCGGGTTCTCGATCATGGTGGCCACGATGTTGCACGCGATCGCCACGGGCAACATCCTGCCCGCCTCGATCCCCTTGGTGTGTGTGGACATCAACCCATCGACCGTGACGAAACTGGCCGACCGGGGCAGCGCCCAGGCCCAGGGTGTGGTCACAGACATCGGCCTGTTCCTCGAACAACTGGCGCTCGAACTCGTCGGCTGAGAGCGACGGATAGGCGGTCAGCGGAAACGCGCGAGGTCCGCTGCCCCCACCAGGCCCGCCGCGTTGCCCAGTTTGGCGATGAGGACCTTGGGCAGCTGACGGGTCTCCTTGCCGGACACCGACTCGGTGAAAGCGCGCACCGTCGAGGCGAGCAACAACTCGCCGGCCTCGCTCACCCCACCGCCGATCACGAAGCACTCGGGATCCAGGATCGCCGTGACGTCGGCCATCCCCTGCCCCAACCAGCGCGAGACGAAGTCGAACGCGGCCAGCGCTACCGGGTCACCTTCGCGCGCAGCCTGGGTGACGTGCAATCCCTGGACCCCCTCGGGGGTCCCATCGCCGAGGTCCAGCAGTGTCTCCGCCTCCGATCGGCGCTCCGAGGCGAGGTAACGGGCTTCGCGCACCAATGCGTTGCCGCTGGCGTACTGCTCCCAGCACCCGCGGTTCCCACACCCGCAAGGCCGTCCGCCGGGATCGACGTTGAGATGGCCGAACTCCGCTGCGGCACCCCAGCGGCCCCGGTAGAGCGACCCCTCGAGGATGATCCCCGCGCCGATGCCCGTACCCACGGTGATCGTCACGACGTAGTCACGGTCCTTGCCCGCACCGAACCGGTACTCCCCCCAGGCGGCGGCGTTGGCGTCGTTCTCGACGACGACCGGAAGCCCCACCACGGACTCGACCGCCATCCGTAGTGGTTCGTCCTTCCACCCGAGGTTCGGTGCGAAGTTGACCCGCGAGCGCTTCTCGTCGACGAAGCCGGCGGCCCCGATACCGACGGCCTCGATGTCGTGGTCCTTGCGCAGCGCAAGGACCATCTCCGAGACCTTCTCCTCCACCTGCTCGGCGTCGCGACCGGGGGTCGCCGCCCGGACCCGGGCCAGTATCCGCCCCTGCTCGTCGACCACACCCGCGGCGATCTTGGTGCCCCCGATGTCGATCCCGACCGTCAGTCCCATGACTGCACGCTAGGCGATGGACCTAGTCGTTCGCCTGTCCGCTCTGGCCGAGGAAACCGGCCACGAGCACGTTGATCTGGGACAGCGCCGACCGTGCACTCTGCGCCAGTTCCGGGTTGGTGCGCTCCAGGGCATCAAGCCCCTGACAGACCGGGCAGTCGGTGCAGCGGACCACCTGCTGCGCCGGCTCCGGATCGGGCTCGGGCTCGACAGGGTGCTGGTCGGCCACCTGAGCCAGGTATCCGGAGGCCGCGGTGGCGGCGTTCTGCGCCATCTCCGTGGCTGCGGCGACCGCACCCGACTCGACTGCCCAGTCCCGCAGCGCGCCCGCCAATTTCAGCCCCTCCACGAACACGGAATCCGCCGGTGGACGCTGCGGCTCGCTGTGCCACCAGGGCGGGGTGTTGCCATCCTCATCGCGAGGCGGCTGCGGCTCGTGGTCCTCGTCACTCACTGCTCAACCCGCTTCTTCAGACCCTTCAAGGCGGTGTCCACGATGACCTTCTCGGCCTTTCGCTTGATCGAGCCGATCACCGGGATCTCCAAGTCCACCATGAGCCGATAGGTCACCTCGGACTGACCGTCACCGAGGTCATGCACCATGTACATGCCGTCGAGATCCCGCAGAACCGTCGATTCGGTCAACTGCCAATTGACCTGCTGGTGGCCGTGCCACTGGTACTGGATCGAGTAGGTGTCCTTGATCGGGCCGCTGTCGATGACCATCTCGACCTCCCGAGGCCGTCCGTCCGGGAACGTGGCGAGGACACGGGTCTGCTTCACACCCGCCCACTCCGGATACGTGCCGAGGTCGGCGATCACCGCCATCACCTTCTCAGCGGGCGCGTCGATGATGATGCTCGACTCCGTTTGTTCGGCCACCGAAACCCGCCTTCCTCCACCGAGCTCTCAGGGCAAGACTACTGCGGCGGTGCGGGGGCGTCGGTCGCCGTCGACCACTCTGGCGCAGCGCCGGCGGGCCGGTCGCCCTCCAGGTCGCGCTTGAGCGCCCAGATGCTGCGCTTCCACGCCTTCGCCCGGCGAGCACGTTCGGCTGCGGCTCGCCGCCATCCGGCGGGGGTGTCCGGCCAGGGGTCAGGGATCCGCCCATCGGCCGATGGCTCGCCGCGCAAGTAGTGGTGCACGATGCATCCATCGGCAACCGGCTCTATCCAGATCTCCAGCGACCCGACAAGGGCGCCGGTCATGGACCAGCGCTGTCCGAGGATCCCGCGGTCCATGAACACCGCCAAGTTGAGGTCGGGCCACCACTGCGCCCACCGCTGGGGGTCGGCCACGATGTCAGCCAGCACCGCCGGTTGGGCCACGATGAAGGTCTCATCCACGAGATCGACGCCGGCCACCCCTCGATGATGCCCGACGACTGCGGCACACATCTGCGCGCCTACGGCGATTCCGGTGTCGCACTTGTCAGAATTGCGAGATACTACGCGTCAACTCCCGATCGACCATTCCGGTAATCACGTACACCCCAGGAACAGGAGCAGCCATGCAGGAAGTGTCAGAAGCACCACTGTTCGAGGAGATCACCGAGGGCGGGCTCACCGACAAGGTGCTCGCCCAGGCCTCGGAGAACCCCCACCGTGTGGCTTTGCGCCGCCGCCTCGGCGACCAGTGGCAGGACGTCACGTCGCAACAGTTCCTCACCGAGGTGCAGACCCTGGCCAAGGGCCTGATCGCCGCGGGCATCCAACACGGTGAGCGGATTGCGATCATGTCCGCGACCCGCTACGAGTGGACGTTGGCCGACTACGCCGGCTGGTTCGTGGGCGCGACCGTGGTCCCCATCTACGAGACCTCCTCGGCCGAGCAGGTCGAGTGGATCCTGAGCAACGCGGACTGCGTGGGCGTCTTCCTGGAGGGCGAGAAGCACAAGCGCGTCTACGAGGAGGTCGCCGGCAAGGTCCCCACCAAGCACGTGTGGGTCTTCGACGAGGGTGCGGTGGACGGTCTCGGCGAAGCCGGCGCCGACATCTCTGACGACGAACTCGAGTCGCGTCGCTCGGCGGTCACCCCGGACGACATCGCCACGATCATCTACACCTCCGGAACGACCGGCCGGCCCAAGGGCTGTGTATTGACCCACCGGAACCTGCGCTTCGAGTCCGACAACGTCATCGGCAGCATGCCGGATCTGTTCGACGCCCACGGCTCCACACTGCTGTTCCTGCCGCTGGCCCACGTCTTCGGCCGTTTGATCGAGATCGGCTGCATCGAATCGGGGACGGTGCTCGGTCACAGCGCGGACGTCAAGAACCTGCTGGCCGACCTCGCGGCATTCCAGCCGACCTTCCTGCTGTCGGTGCCGCGCGTGTTCGAGAAGGTGTTCAACTCGGCACAGATGAAAGCCACGGCCGAGGGCAAGGGCCGGATCTTCGACATGGCCGCCGGCACCGCGATCGACTACTCGCGCGCGCAGGACAGCGGCGGTGCCAGCCTGATCCTGAAGCTGAAGCACACCATCTTCGACAAGCTCGTCTACGGCAAGCTGCGGGCTGCGCTCGGCGGGAAGGTCGAATATGCGGTCTCCGGCGGCGCGCCACTCGGTGAACGACTCGGGCACTTCTTCCGGGGTATCGGTGTGACCATCCTCGAGGGGTACGGCCTGACCGAGACGTCAGCGGCGAGCACGATCAACCTGCCCGACGCGATCCGCATCGGCACGGTGGGACGGCCGATGCCCGGCGCTTCGGTCCGCATCGCCGACGACGGCGAGATCATGCTCAAGGGTGGCCAGATCTTCCAGGGGTACTGGAAGAACGAGCAGGCGACCAAGGAGGTCCTCGAGCCGGACGGCTGGTTCCACAGTGGCGACATCGGTGAGCTCGACGCTGACGGCTTCCTGCGGATCACCGGGCGCAAGAAGGAACTCATCGTCACCGCCGGCGGCAAGAACGTCGCCCCGGCCGTGCTCGAGGATCGCATCCGCGCCAACTGGCTGATCAGCCAGTGCATGGTGGTCGGCGACAACAAGCCCTACATCGCGGCACTGATCACCCTCGACGTCGAGGCACTGCCCGCCTGGCTGGAACAGCACGAACGTCCGGCGGACACCCCGCTGGCTGATCTGTCCAAGGACCCGCAGATCCTCAGCGAGGTGCAGGCCGCGGTCGACGAGGCCAACAAGGCGGTGAGCAACGCCGAGGCGATCAAGAAGTTCGAGATCCTCGACGTGGACTGGACCGAGGAAGGCGGACAGCTGACCCCGTCCATGAAACTCAAGCGCAATGTGGTGATGGCCGAGTTCGGCGATCAGGTCGAGGCGCTCTACTCCTAGACCCTCGCGCGAACGCCCGCCGAGATCTGCGGATCCGGCGGGCGTTCGCGTGCCGTCGGCCCCATCGAGCGTCACGAAGACGTCGTCGGGCGCCATGCGAATCCGACCAGGTTGTGACACCCCAGACCACGACCCCTTCGTGACACTCTCGGACCCGGTACCAGACCCGCGGTGGGTGCCCATTCCGCCGGATTGTGGAACGCCCCCCGGGCGAACATGGTGGAATCGATCGCGTGGGCACGCTCATCATCGTGGCGATCGCGACCGTCGCTCTGCTCGTCCTGCTGGGCATCGCCCTGTGGACCGTGCAGCAACGCCGCCGCAGCGGGGAGGAGTACCGTTCCGCGCACCGCCTGCTGAGCCGCCTGCAATTGGTCTCACGACAGTTGCCCGCCGGACTCGACGAGGTCGCACTGGCCCAACAGACACTCGAGCAACTCGCCCGGGACGTCCCCTCCCAGCGATCGGTCCTGTACATCCACCAGGATGACCAACTGGTGCCCTACGCCGTGCGTGGCGCCGAACGCAGCCCCTTCCCCACCCTCGACGTCACCTCGCTGACCCACCTGCGCGACGGCAAACCGGTCTGCGGCCGAGGGGTGGTGTCCGACGGCGTGGAACAAGAAGCGTTCATCCCCCTGACGCTGGGCTCACGCCTGGTCGGTGTCGCGGCCCTGCAGAACCTGAACCAGCCGTTCGACATGGCGGCTCTCAAACAGGCGATGCCGGGCGCACAGGAGGCAGCGCTGCGGATCGACACCGGACGGCTCTTCGCGGACGTGCGCACCGCAGCGACCACAGAGGAGCGGCGGCGACTGGCCCGCGAGATCCATGACGGGATCGCCCAGGAGCTGGCAAGCGTCGGCTACGCGCTCGACGTCCTCGTGGCCGATCTGCAGGGTACGCAGGGGCAGGTCCTCGCCGACGACATCCGCGCCGAAGTGCGACGCATCATCAGCGAACTGCGTCTGAGCATCTTCGACCTGCGTGCCGACATCCAGCCGGGGGTGGGACTCGGTTCCGCACTCACCAGCTACGTCCAGCAGGCCGGCACCGCCGCGGGCCTCACGGTGCACCTGGTGATGGACGAAGCACATGACCGTCTGGCACTGGCGCAGGAGACCGAGTTGCTGCGGATCGCGCAGGAAGCCGTCACGAACGTCCGGCGTCATGCCAATGCCGAAAACGTCTGGGTCACCTGCCGGATCGATCCGCCGCAGGCGTACTTGCGTGTGGCCGACGACGGGAGCGGAATGGACTCGCCGCGCAACGACAGCTTCGGGTTGGACATTATGCAGGAGCGGGCCAAACGAATCGGTGCCGAACTCGCCTGGCATCCACGGGACGGTGGAGGCACGGTTCTGGAGGTTCTCCTGAAGCCGTCCGCCGGGGACAGAGAGGAGTAGTCGGTGACCATCTCCGTTCTGCTCGTCGATGACCACGAGCTCATTCGTCAGGGCCTACGCCGCTCCTTCGAACGCGACGGGGACTTCGATGTCGTCGGCGAAGCGGGCTCCGTCGCCGACGCCGAGCGTCTCCTGCGGATCACACGTCCCGACGTGGTGGTCCTCGACGTGCGCCTGCCCGACGGCTCTGGGCTCAAACTGGCCGCCGGCGCCCGCGAACGGTATCCACAACTGGGCATCGTCATCCTCACCATGTACGCCGGGGACGAGCAACTGTTCGCGGCCCTCGAAGCAGGCGCCTCGGCGTTCGTGCCGAAGAACGCACCCTCCGACGACGTCGTGGCCGCCGCACGGCACGCGGCAACCACTCCACAGGCCTTCACCGCGAAGGATCTCGCCGACGCCATGAAGCGCAAGCTCAGCCCCAGCGGCCCGCAACTGAGCCCGCGTGAGCGCGAGGTCCTGCAGTTGCTGGCGGACGGGCTCGGGGTCGCGCAGATCTCACGCCGGCTGTTCATCAGCGAGTCGACCACGAAGACCCACATCTCGAAGTTGTACGAGAAGCTCGGCGCCGGCAACCGGGCCCAAGCTCTGATGACGGCTCTGAAACTCGGACTGCTGCGTCAGTCCGACCCGACCGTGTGACCTGAGATACTGGCCGGGTGGCCGGTGGACGACCGGACCAACAGCGATCGGAGTCACTGTGCAGTTCACGCCACCGGCACGCGGATGGTGGCTGCTGCCCACTCTGGTCTTCGGCCTCACCCGGGCCTGGCTTCTGGCGATCCCCTTCGGGCTGATCCCCTACCTCGGCGGGACGCTGGTCATCAACGACGTGACCCTGTACGAGCAGTGGGCGCAGGTCCTGCAGTCCGGACGATTCCCCGTCGGCGACGAGATGTGGCAGTACCCACCACTGGTCGGCCCGTTGTTCGCGCTCGGCGCCCTGATACCCCCTGATCCCCGCCTGGGGTTGATGCTGCTGATGCTGGCCTTCGACGCGCTCACGTTCCTGGTGCTCATGCGGCGCGCGGCGCGGGGCGACTCGCTGGAGGGTCCATGGACATGGATCGCTGCGGGCATGCTCATCGGGCCGGTCTGGCTGACCCGGTTCGACGTCGTCCCGGCACTGTTCGCCGTCCTGGGGCTGCTGGCCGTCGCACGTCCGGTGCGCTCTGGAGCGTTCCTCGCGGTCGGGGCCTTGCTCAAGGTGTGGCCGGCGCTGCTGCTACTCGCAGTCCCGCGCCGCGGTTTCGGGAAGGCGCTGGTCGGCTTCGTGGCCACTGCAGCCACGATCCTGCTCGCCCTGGTCCTCACGATGGATGGGGCCGCCTCGTTCGCCTCGGAGCAGAAGGCCCGTGGCCTACAAATCGAGTCTGTGCCGGCATGGTTCTTCCTAGTAGCCCATCACCTCGGCTGGGAGCGCACGTTCGTGTACCGGTACGGCGCCATGGAGGTCTCCGCACCCGGAGTGGAGGCAGTGGCGCTGGCGATCACGGTGCTGGGAGCGATCGGACTCGTTGCGCTCGCGATCCTGCGCCTCACAGGACGCTTCGATCGGGCGAACCCCGCCGATATCGGTCTGGTCGTCGTGTTGTTCTCGATGATCACGTCGCGGGTGCTGTCACCGCAATACCTGATCTGGGTCGCAGCCATCGCGGCCGTCTGCCTGCTCGATCCGACGACCCGGATGCGGCCGGTGATCATCATGCTGATGCCGGTGGCAGCGCTCGGGCAGATCCTTTACCCGATGCACTACAACTGGCTGATGTCGGATGAGTGGAACGGGCTGGCGCTGCAGTCCGCGCGGATACTCCTGCTGGTGGTGGCCACCGCGTGGGGTCTGCTACGACTCCTGGACACCGGGAGGCGTCGCGAGGTCGGGGTCACGTCCCTCGAGCATGTCGGTCAACCGGCCTGAGATCGTCGGCCACGTCCACTGCTGCTCCACCCAGCGCCGTCCGCGCTCGCCCATCTCAGCGGCCCGGGCCGGATCGTTCAACAACTCGCTGACCCGCCTGGCCACCGCCACATCATCCTCGCCGGGGACCACGTAGCCCGTGGTGCCGTCGAGCACGGCATCCGGAGCACCCCCCGAATCACCGGCGATGACCGGCAGACCGATGGCTCCGGCCTCCAGGTAGACGATGCCCAAACCCTCCACGTCCCACCCCCGGTTGCGGGTACGGCACGGCATGGCGAAGACGTCACCTGCCGCGTAGTGCACGGGCAGGGACTCCCACGGAACGGTCCCTGTCAACACGACGCTGTCGCCGACCCCGGTCTCCACAACGAGTTTGTCCAGCGTGGAACGGTAGGGGCCGCCTCCCACGATGAGCAGCGCGGCATCTGGAACCTGCTGCTGGATCCGCGGAAGGGCCCGGATCAGAGTGTCCTGACCCTTGCGTGGCATGAGTCGGGAGACACAGACGACCACCGACCTGTCCGCAAGCCCCAGTTCCTCGCGCAGTGCGCGACCCTGATCGCGCATGCCCGGGTTGAACACCGTCGTGTCCACGCCCGGGACGAGGCGCCGCATCCGGGCCGCTGCCGACGGCCGCAGGGCCGAGGCGATCCGCTGCCTGGTGTACTCCCCCAGGTACGTGACTGTGTCGACCGCGTCACCGATCGATCGCAGCACCGAGCGCGCCCCGGGGGTCGTGGCCCACGCCGCCTCGTGTCCGTGAGTCATCGCGACGATGGGACCCATCCCCCGCTTGCGCAGGCCGGCGGCCAGCAGGCCCAACGGAGCCGCAGCGCCGAACAGCACCCGGTCGCAGTCGTAGTCCTCGGCGATCCGCCGGGCCTTGGCAGCGACCATCGGCTCGGGAAGCATCAGCGAGGTGCGGTGCCTGACCACCGGGAACGGTTGCTGCGCGTCGAACTCGGCGGCGCGCTTCCAGGCCGGCGCGTACACGACCACCGAGTCCGGGTCCTGATGCAACAGGACCCCGTGGACGAATGCCTGGATTCCGCCGGCACGCGGGGGGAAGTCGTTGGTGACGACGAGGGTCCGACTCACGCCACTACAGTTCCGGACGCCCGGCGCCGGCGAACTCGGACATGAACTCGTTGGTGAACAGCTTCTCGTACACCACACCCTCACGCGGGCTCTTGGCATGCACGAAGTACCCGTCCCCGGTGTAGATCCCGGCGTGCTTTCCCGTGCCGTACAGGAACACGATGTCACCGGGTGCCAACTGCGTGATGTCCACACGCTGGGTCTTGTCGAACTGCCGTTGCACGGAGTGCGGGAGGTCGACGCCGGCTTCGGCCCAGGCCGCTTTCACCAGCCCGGAGGCGTCGTAGGCGTCCGGACCGGTGGCACCGGCCTCGTAGGCCTTCCCGGCCTGCTTGATCGCGAACTTGACGACCGGTTTGGTGGCCGAGTCGGGCAACTGGGCCACCGAGTCCACGGCATCGTCGGCCTGCTTCTGCTGCTCCTCCTGCTGGCGAGCGAGTTCCTCGGCGAGTTGTCGTTGCTGCTCGACCTGCAACTGCGACAACAGTGCGGTCGACTCCGCCACTCTCTCGTCGATGGCGGCCTTGGCGTCCAGAATGTCATCGCGGGCACGCTCGGCACGCTTCTCAGCCTTCGTCAACGCAGCCTCGTCACGCACCAGTTGCTGTTCGGCCGCCTCGGTGCGGACCAGAGCAGAGTTCTGCTGGCCCGCGAGGATGCGCGCGGTGTCGAGAGTCGCCAGCCAGTTGGAGGCGGTGTCGGAGGACGCCAGGACCAGCAGACTGGGGTCCACGCCACCGTTGCGATAGATCTGGCTGACCACCTGGTTGAGCGAGTTCTGGCTGGCGGCAAGGGTCTGCTGGGTCGCTGCGAGTTCGGCCTGCTTGTCGATGACTGCCTGCTGCGCTTCCTGCCAGTCGAGCGTGGCGTCGTTCGCCTCCTCAGCGGCGGCAGCAGCCTGGGTCTGC
>WBZT01002612.1_pt1 | contig 12405 bp, 6 predicted proteins | sample 5204241 | NCBI WGS metagenome assembly WBZT01 (sample SAMN12344358, study PRJNA552823) | activated sludge metagenome | biome: Activated sludge suspended growth; feature: Nitrification reactor; material: Wastewater; isolation source: activated sludge from nitrification reactor of wastewater treatment... | reverse complement strand
CAACGCCGCAGGCGATATCGATCCCTTGGCGTCCGACGGCAAGCACCGTTCCGGGCGGACCGCCGGCATCAGTCAGCCGCTCGGCATGCCAAACCTTGATCGGCCGGCCGTCGTGGACCAGGAAAGCGCCCGGTACGGGATCGAACGCACGCACCTGGCGTTCGAGTTGCTCTGCCGGCTGGCGCCAGTCGAGCAGGGCTTCCTGTTTGTCGATTTTTGCGGCATAGGTGATGCCGTCTTCCGGCTGTGGCGTTGCCGCTATCGGCCAGGGCGACTGCAAGGCCTGCAGCAGCAAGCGCGCACCGAGTGCCGCCAGTTTGTCGTGCAGCGTGCCGGCGGTCTCATCGGGAGCGATCGGCAGACTTTCAGAGAGCAATACCGGACCGCTATCGAGTCCGGCAGCCATCTGCATGAGGCAAACGCCGGTCTGCGCGTCGCCGGCGAGCAATGCGCGCTGGATCGGCGCTGCGCCACGCCAGCGAGGCAGAAGCGAGGCATGAATGTTGACGCCGCCGAAGCGCGGAATGTCGAGCACGGCTTGTGGAAGAATCAAACCGTAGGCGGCGACGATCAGCAGGTCGCAGGCCACCTGGCGCAGCCTGTCCTGCGCGTCTGCATCGCGCAACGTTGGCGGTTGGAAAACGGTGATACCGGCGCTCTCGGCCAACTGCTTGACCGGTGACGGCTGCAACGTCATGCCACGTCCCGCAGCGCGGTCCGGTTGCGTCAATACCAGCTCGACGTGATGACCGGCGGCAAGTATCGCGCGCAGGGCGACCGCGGCAAATGCCGGCGTACCGGCAAAGCACAGCTTCATGCGGTGATCCGTGCCTGTTTGGCAAGTCGATTTTTGATGCGTACCTGCTTGAGCTGCGAAAGGTGGTCAACGAAAACGCGCCCCTGCAGGTGGTCTATTTCGTGCTGGATGCACACAGCCAGCAGATCGTCGGCATCCAGGGTCTGCTCCTGACCGTCGAGATCGAGATAGCGGACGCGGACGCAGGCGGCGCGTTCGACCTTATCGTAGATACCGGGCACTGACAGACAACCTTCTTCGCCGACCTGCGAGCCGTCGCTGTCCAGGATTTCCGGGTTGATCAGCGCCAGCAACTGATCATGGGTTTCCGAGATGTCGATGACGATCACTTGCTTGTGGACATCGACCTGCGTGGCAGCCAGCCCGATGCCGGGTGCTTCGTACATCGTTTCGGCCATGTCGCGTACCAGACGACGGATATTGTCGTCGACGGCCGTCACTGGCTCGGCGATTTTTTTCAGCCGGGGATCGGGAAAGCGGAGTATCGACAATAAAGGCATATAAAACTTGATCAGTGAATTATCTGCGTGCACAATCAAACGTAGGGTAGTGAAACTGCCGAAACCCCCATACGCTTTGCGCGCCGCATGCAGTATGCCGTCGGCAATCGATCCGGTCGATCCGGGCCAGCCATTCATCCGCTGCAGACGACTGCTCGCACGAGGATAACACGATGATCCGTTTTCTGTCCGTCTTCCTTCTGGCCACCTTCAGCCTGCTGTGCAGTGCTGCCAGCCGACCCATTCAGCTTGCCGATGGAGCGCCGGCACGGCACATCGTTCTGCCAGGCGATACTCTCTGGGGACTGGCGAGCAAATTTCTCAAAGATCCGTGGCGCTGGCCCGAGATTTGGCGGATGAACCGGGCTGAGGTCGGCAATCCGCACCGTATTTATCCGGGCGACGTCATTCTGCTCGACCACGATGGACAGGGGAATCCGCGCCTGCGCTTGCAACGCGATGCCAAACTGGTACCGCAGATTCTTGTCGAGAGACAGGAATCTGCCATCCCGACGATTGCACCGAACGTCATTCGGCCTTTCCTTTCCGAGCCGCTGATCATCGAAGCAAACGGTTTGGAGAACGCTGCGCGTATCGTTGCGACATCGGAAAATCGGGTTTTCCTCGGCCCCAACGACCGCGCTTATGTCGCCAATGCCAACCCGTCGGTCGATCTGTGGCATGTTTATCGCAACGGCAAGCCGTTGCATGATCCCGAAACGCAGGAAGTGCTCGGTTACGAAGCTTTCTATCTTGGTACCGCGCAACAGCTTCAACCCGGTGAGCCAGCAACTTTCGAAATTCTCTCCGCCAAGCAGGAAATCTCCCGTGGCGATCGCATGCTGCCGTTGGTCCGCCCCGAACTGATGGCCTATGCGCCCCACACCCCCGAGAAGAAGATCGACGGGCGCGTATTGTCAGTCTATGGTGCGGTCGGTGTCGGTGGTTTCAGCTCGGTCATCGCCATCAATCGTGGCAAAGCCGATGGACTCGAAGTCGGCCATGTGCTCAGTTTGCTACGCAACCGGGTACTCGAGCAGCGTGATGAAAATGACCGTCGGGAACAGGTTGTCGTACCGCCGCATCGCTCCGGTCTGCTGTTCGTCTTCCGTACCTTCGATCGCATTTCCTACGGTTTGATCGTCCAGGCCGATAACACGATCGAGGTCAATGACTTCGTGCGCACCCCCTGAGTCCGTTCTCGTGCAGCGATGCTCTGGGCCGCTTGCGTCGGCATGCCTGGCGACGGTGGATACCGTCTCGGATACTGCTGACGATCGCCCGCCGGGTCAGCCATGGAATTGACAGAGTCGCTGGCCGACTGGCTACGCTTGACGCTGATACCGGGAATCGGCGGCGAAACGCAACGCAAATTGCTCGCCACCTTCGGGCTGCCTGAAACGATCTTCGCCAGCGGACATCGAGCGGTTGCCGATTTGATCGGCGAAAAAGCCGCCAGTCTGCTACTGACAACCGACAACCACTTGGCTGTCGAGCGGGCGATGCGTTGGGTCGAGGGACCGGGGCATGCGCTGATCTGTCTGGCCGATTCAACATATCCGCGCGCCTTGCTGCAAATTCCGGATCCGCCGGTGCTGCTCTACGTGCGCGGCCGTGTCGACGCATTGAACACCCCGGCCCTGGCGATCGTCGGCAGCCGCAACCCGACACCGCAAGGCAACAAGAATGCCGAGCACTTCGCTGCCGCCCTCAGCCAGGCCGGATTGACCATCAACAGTGGCTTGGCACTGGGCATCGATGCTGCGGCGCATCGTGGCACTCTGGCGACGAACGGTTCAACAGTCGCTTTCATCGGGACCGGTATCGATCGTCTCTATCCGGCGTCCAATCACGCACTGGCGCTGGACATCGTCGAGCAGGGCACCATCGTCTCGGAATTCCCGCTCGGTACGCCACCGGTAGCGGCCAATTTTCCACGTCGCAATCGCCTGATCGCCGGATGTTCAGCCGGTACGCTGGTGGTTGAAGCCACGATCGAAAGTGGCTCGCTGATCACCGCCCGGCTGGCCGCCGAGAATGGACGTGAAGTTTTCGCCATCCCGGGATCGATTCACTCCCCGCAAGCGCGCGGCTGTCACAAGCTGATCAAGCAAGGGGCCAAACTGGTCGAAACGGTCGACGACATTCTCGATGAACTAGCCTGGGAAAGGGATGTGACGCCCGTTGAGCAGATGCCATCACCGTCGACGGATGCACACCAGGTGCTAATCGCTTTGGGGTACGATCCCTGTCCGTTCGACGCACTGCTCGTGCGCAGCAAGTTGTCCGCCGAAGAACTGGCGGTCCATCTGCTCGAGCTGGAGCTGGCCGGCAAGGTGGCCACTTTGCCAGGCGGACGCTATCAACGGCTGGCCGGTCTTTGAGCCGGACCATTGCCGGTCCTTTGCATGGACAAAAGATATCGGGTGCTGGTGACGATTTTTCATCGTCACCATGTGTGCCAATTCGTAGCGGATTGTTTGCTGCGGCGTTCCATCGGGTCAGGTCGTTACAGAAGGGCGGTATCGATGGCTGTGCGGGCAAATCGCGGCGCTGCGCCCTTGCCTATCCACCTGATTTGTCTTGCGACCGGTGGGTCGTACGCTTGGCATTTCCTGCCACCTAGCCATTTTTCCGATGCCTCATTCGCTCTCGGACGTCGCCGGGTGGCTTGCCAAGCGCCGTCTTCACCTCTTATTATGGATTGAGCTTGTATTGACCTTAGCCACGGCGTCTGTTTGCCAGTCGCTCTATCTGCCTCTTCCGGCTTGCTGAAGACCTCCCCATGAGCAAGAAACTGATCATCTCTGAGAAGCCTTCTGTTGCCGCCGACATCGCTCGTGCGCTGGGCGGATTCAATCGCGTCGACGATTACTTCGAAAACGACGAATATATCGTGGCATCTGCCATCGGCCATCTGCTGGAACTCGCTTGTCCCGAGGAATACGAAGTCAAGCGCGGCAAATGGTCTTTTGCCCACTTGCCGGTGATTCCGCCACATTTCACACTACAGCCGATCGCCAAAACTGAGGCGCGCTTGAAATTGCTGCTCCGCTTGCTCAAGCGCAAGGACGTCACCAGTCTGGTCAATGCCTGTGATGCCGGCCGCGAAGGTGAATTGATCTTTAATTACATCGCACAGCACGCCAAATCCGGCAAACCGGTCGAAAGACTGTGGTTGCAGTCGATGACCCCGCAGGCGATCCGTGACGGTTTCTCGCGGCTGCGCAAAGGCAGCGAAATGCACGGTCTGGCCGATGCAGCAGTCTGCCGTTCAGAATCAGACTGGCTGGTCGGGATCAACGGTACGCGGGCGATGACTGCCTTTAACTCGAAAACTGGCGGCTTTCACCTGACCACCGTCGGTCGAGTGCAAACGCCGACTCTGGCACTGATCGTCGACCGTGAAGAACGTATCCGCCGTTTCAAGCCACGCGAATACTGGGAATTGGAAGGCGTTTTCGCATGCGCTGCGGGTGTATATCACGGCAAGTGGTTCGATGAACACTTCAAGAACAAGGAAGATGACGAACACGCACGCGCCGACCGCTTATGGGATCTGACGAAAGCGCTTGCCCTGCAGGAAAACTGTCAGGGCAAGCCGGGTGAGGTCAGCGAAGAGTCGAAATCATCGACTCAGATCTCGCCCTTGCTTTACGATCTGACCAGCCTGCAACGCGAGGCGAACAGCCGTTTTGGCTTCTCGGCCAAAGCGACGCTGGCTTTGGCGCAAGCGCTGTACGAGAAACACAAGGTGCTGACTTATCCACGCACTGATTCGCGCGCCCTGCCCGAAGATTATCGACCGACGGTGGCCAATACACTGGGCATGCTCACTGGCGAAGCTCTCGCCAAAGGTCACGACGAACAGTTGCTCAGCCGCTACGCCGCGCACGCCCGGCAGATTCTTGATCGAAACTGGGTGCAGCCGAACAAGCGCATTTTCAACAACGCCAAAATTTCCGATCACTTTGCGATCATCCCGACGCTGCAGGCGCCGAAATCGCTCTCCGAGCCGGAAACCAAGCTTTATGATCTGGTCGTCAAGCGTTTCCTGGCGGTCTTCTTCCCGGCAGCCGAATACCTGATCACCACGCGCATCACGCACGTCGAACAGCAGCCGTTTAAGACCGAGGGCAAGGTGCTCGTTCAGCCTGGCTGGCTGGCAGTCTACGGACGCGAAGCGCAGGAAGGTGAAGAAGGCAATCTGGTTGTCGTGCAACCCGGTGAAGTCGTACGCACCGAGGAAGTACTGCTCAGCAGCCATCAGACGCGACCGCCGGCGCGCTACTCCGAAGCGAGTCTGCTTACCGCGATGGAAGGCGCCGGCAAAAGCATGGACGACGAGGAACTGCGTAGTGCAATGGCTGGGCGTGGCCTTGGCACGCCGGCCACGCGGGCGCAGATCATCGAGAATCTGCTTGCCGAGCAATACCTCAATCGCGAAGGGCGCGAACTGCAACCGACTGCCAAAGCCTTTTCTCTGATGACACTGCTCAACGGACTCGGCATCCCCGAACTGACCGCTCCCGAACTGACTGGCGAATGGGAGTGGAAGCTGGCGCGCATGGAACGCGGCGAAATGTCGCGCCAGGATTTCATGACCGAAATCGCCGCAATGACCCAACGCATCGTCGAGCGTGCCAAGAGCTACGACAATGACACCATCCCGGGCGATTTCGGCGAATTGAGCACGCCCTGTCCAAAATGCGGCGGCTTGATCAAGGAAACATACAAGAAATTTCAATGTCAGCATTGCGAATACGGACTGTGGAAAATCGTTGCCGGACGACAGTTCGAAGCGGCTGAAATCGAAGAGTTGCTCACTCAGCGCCGTGTCGGTCCCTTGACCGGTTTCCGCAACAAAATGGGGCGCCCGTTCAACGCATTGATCCGCCTGAATGCCGATAACGCACCCGAGTTCGATTTCGGACAAGCCAATGGAGACGATGTAACTGGTGAAGAAGTCGATTTCTCCAACAGTGAAACGCTCGGTGCTTGTCCAAAATGTGGCAAGCGGGTTTTCGAACACGGCGCCGCATACGTTTGCGAAAAATCGCAAGGTGTCGGTAAAAGCTGCGACTTCCGTTCTGGCAAGATCATCCTGCAACAACCCATTGCGGCCGAACAGATGCGCAAGCTGCTTTCCGATGGCCGTACCGATCTGCTGCGCGATTTCGTTTCGGCGCGCACGCGTCGCAAATTTTCGGCGTTTCTGGTACGTGGCGCTGACGGCAAGGTCGGCTTTGAATTCGAGAAGCGCGAGGCAAAAGCTCCTGCTCGGAAGCCCGCTGTCGATAAGACGGAGCCGGCGACGGCCGCACTTTCTTCACCTTCACCCGCACCTTCTACGGCGAAAACACGCCGGCGGGTGGTCAGTCAGTAGGGAACGTTCGGCATTCGTTGGCGATGCGATCCTGTTTCACGTGAAACAAACTCGCCCCAGCCGGCGATTTTCATCTTGAACGGCCAACGCCGAGCGGAATGCGTGCTGAGAGTGTGTGCCGATCGAGCAGTATGCTGGCCACCACCTCTCGGTGATACTGGTGATACGGCGGCAAGTCATGACTAACCAAACAGCCTGGGCTGCAGGTGCCTGGGCGTTATTGAGAAAGGACGGTCCTACCGGATCGCCAGGGCAAGCACAAGTGAGTGCAAGCGTATCGGCAATCGAGACGCTCGTTGGACTGCTTTAACTGAAATAACGCAAAGAACGTTGCTGACGGATTTCGGTGCTGGTCGCCTCGCTGATCCGGTGCCGCACGAAATCAATGTGCGTTTGCGCCGCGCGCCAAGCGTGCTCCGGTTGCCGGGCGCTGATCGCCTCGAGAATCGCCCGGTGTTGCGCCATCAATTGCCGGCCGGTTTCCAGGCCGACGCCGATTTCTTTCAGCGTCCGCCGCACGTGTTCGTGCAGCAGACGCATCACGCTGGAGACGAGATGCGCGTACAGCACGTTATGGGCTGATTCGGCGATCGTTAGGTGAAACGCGACATCGGCAGCCACTTGTGCACTGCGTTCATCACCCTGATACGCGGCATCCAGACGCTGAAAAGCTTGCTCCAGACGCTGCAGATCTTCGTCGGTAGCGCGTTCCGCGGCCAGTGCGGCTGCCGATGCCTCGAGCAAAAAACGGAATTCCAGAACATCATCCTGTAGAAACGGGTGTTGCTCGACTAGTTGTTGCCAAGGATCACTGAAACTGGTTTCAAGTCGATTGGTGACGAAAGTTCCGCCGCCGTGACGGCTGACCAGCAGGTCGCGCGACACCAGCTTTTTGATTGCTTCGCGCAAAGAGGGTCGCGAAACGCCGAGTTCCACTGCCAGTTCACGCTCTGCCGGCAGGCGGTCGCCTGGCTTGAGCGAGCCTTCAAGAATGCGTAATTCGAGTTGATGGGCAATGGCATCGGGAATGCGCGGCAGATTAAGTTTCGTGTAGGTCATGCGAAGTTCGAAAACGTGAAAGTCGCCAGGCAAATCACAAACCGCCGCTTGCTTCCCGTGTGATCAGGATCGGGGGAAGGGGATGAGCAGAGATTTGGTATTTTATGGCGAATGAAAAGAAGTCCATGCCGTAGCCTAGCAGATCGTCGCAGCAATCATCGTACACTGCCTGCTAAAGACTGTGCATTGCCTCGGACAGAGCGCTGACAGTTTCCTGCAGTTGCACGAAACTGTGTTCGCAGGAAATGAAAAAGCGCAGGCGTGCCGATTTTTCGGGTACGGCGGGGTAAAGAATCGGCTGGACGTTGATCCCTCGTTTGAAGAGCACCGCGGCTAAACGTCCGGCGCTGATTGAACTGCCAGTGATCGCCGGCACGACAGCAAAACCGGCACTCGTTCCGGTATCGATGCCTGCTGCCTGCGCCTGGGCAAGAAAGTAGCGTCCTCGCTCTTGCAGGGCAGCGACACGTTCAGGTTCGCGGCACAGACACTGCAATGCTGCCAACGATGCGGCAGCTACCGGTGGGGGCATGCCGACGCTGTAGAGAAAGCCGGGAGCAAGATATTTGAGATGTTCGATCAGCGCCTTTTCACCAGCGATGTAACCGCCACAGCCGGCCAAAGACTTGCTCAAGGTTCCCATCCAGATATCGACATCCTTGCTGTCCACTGCGCAGTGCTCGCGCAACCCGAAGCCGCGCTCTCCCATGACACCGAAGGAATGCGCTTCATCGACCATCAGGAAAGCGTGATAGCGTCGTTTGATAGCGATGAAATGCGGCAGATCGGGGTAATCGCCGTCCATGCTGTAAATCCCTTCCAGGACGATCAGCACGCGCTGGAACTGCGATCGTTGCTGGGCAAGAATCCCTTCCAGTGCCTGCCAGTCGTTGTGCGCGAAAGGCAGCCGGCGCGCGCCCGATAGGGCGATTCCCTGCAGGACGCTGTTGTGGATCAATTCGTCGTGCAGGATCAGATCCTGCGGCCCGAACAGATGACCGATGGTGGTGACGTTGGCCGCGTGACCGCTGACGAAAGTCACGGCATCGTCAACTTGATAGATTTCGGCGATCGCCCGCTCCAGTTGACGATGCAACGGCCGTTCGCCGGAAACCAGCCGGCTGGCCGAGACCGAGGTGCCGTAGCGGTCGATCGCCTCTTTGGCCGCTGCTGATACGAGAGGATGGCCGGAAAGCGCCAAGTAATTGTAGCTGGCGAAATTGACGTAATCGCGTCCATCGATGCGCGTCATCGCGCCGGCGATGCCTTCGTGCAGTTTGAAAAAAGGGCTGTCGATCCCCAGTCGCTGAGCCCCTTGCTGAATGATGCGGATTTGCTGATACCCGGGATGGAGATCGAAGCGGTAATGCTGTTCGGGTGGCGGATCGCTGTCGTTCATTTGCCGGGTTTGGGCAACGACGGGCTGACCGCTGCGCTCGGCCTGACGCAGCCGGCGCTCCAGTGCCTGCTGAATCAGCTTGTCCTTGATTTGGGCGGTCAGCCCGGGAAAACCTTTGCGCGACATTTCACTTTTTCTCCGCAGAGACCATTTCCGCCTGCAGATCGGTCGTCACGGCAGCGATGACTTCGGCTGTGGCGTCGACGCCGTGCTGCTTGGCGATCATTTGCGTCTGTTCGGCGATCATTGGCGTGCCTGCCGACGACGGCGTTTCGTCCTGTCCGCGCAATTGACGGATCACCCGATCGGCCAGCTTGGCGATCGTCGGCCCTTGGCTGAGGGCCATCACTGGCAGGCGGATACCGAAACGCGCTTCGAGTGCGACGACCAGTTCGACGCCCATCAGCGAGTCGAGACCGACGTCGTATAGCGATCGATCGACGTCGATCTTGTCCGGTGACAGGCGGAGAATTTCACTGATTTCGTTCTTCAGAATCTGCATGAACGCGACGTGCAATTCCTCGTCAGGCAATTCGGCGAGCAGACGCTCGATGTCTTCCGACTGATTTTCCTCGGCATCGCCTTCTTCTGCCTGTCCGGCCAGATCGCCGAATTTGCTGCTTGCTCCGCTGGGCAGGAAGCGGCTCAGTGCCTGCCAGTCGAGTTCGAGTACCGACAGCCCCGAACGATCGTCGAGCAGCATCGCTTCCATGGCCTCCAGCGCCACCGCCGAAGGGATCGCCGCGCCGCCCATCCGGCTTTGCAAGGCATCCTTGATTTTTTCGTTGCGCGCCAGGAAACCGACGTCGTCGATCGGTCCCCAGCCGACGCAGGTTGCCGGCAGCCCCTGGGTCCGCCGGTAGGCGGCAAGCGCTTCCAAACTGGCGTTGGCCGCGACGTAATTGGCTTGTCCCGGATTGCCGAAGGCAGTGGTCGCCGACGAAAAGAGGATGAACAGATCGAGCGGCGACTGGCGGGTCAATTCGTGCAGATGCAGCGCGCCGAGCATCTTCGGCTGCAGCACGGCGGCGATTTTGCCTGCGTCGAGGTTGCGGATCAAGGCATCGTCGATTACCGTCGCCGCATGCACGACACCCTTCAACGGCGGCATGGATGTTTGTACCTCCGCGAGCAGGGTGGCCAACTCGACGCGCCGACTGACGTCGCACGCCGCCGCGTGCACGTTGATGCCCTGCATAGCGAATCTTGCCAACGCCGATTGCGCCTCTTCTCCATCCGCGCCACTGCGGCTGATCAGTAGCAGATGGCGGGCACCTTTGCTGACCAGCCACTCGGCGGTACGCAAGCCGAAGCCGCGCAGCCCGCCGGTTACTAAATAGGTGGCATCCGCCGACAGTTGCAGCGTGCGTCTGGCAGCGCGCGCCGGCGAGTGCACGGCATGGATGCCGTGCGGATAGGTGATGACGATTTTGCCGATTTGGCGGGCCTGCTGCATGTAACGGAAGGCCGCGACCACATCGTCGGCGGCGAAGGTATGGTAGGGCAGCGGATGCAGCACGCCCTCGTGGAAGAGTGCCATGATTTCGCCGAACAGCCGGCGCGTCAGATTTGGCTGTTTCAACATCAGCTGGTCGGCGTCGATGCCGAAATAGCTGAGGTTGTTGCGGAATGGCCGCAGGCCGACCTTGCTGTTTTCGTAGAAGTCGCGTTTGCCGAGTTCGAGAAAGCGGCCGAAGGGACGCAGGATCTGGAAATTACGCTTGATCGCTTCGCCGGCCAGCGAATTGAGCACCACATCGACGCCTTCGCCACCGGTCCGCGCGAGGATCTGGTCGGCAAAAGCCAGCGAACGCGAATCGTAAATGTGATCGACACCGAGCAGCCGCAGGAAATCGCGCTTTTCGTTAGAACCGGCGGTGGCATGAATTTCGGCGCCGAGCCATTTCGCCACTTGCACGGCGGCAATGCCGACACCGCCGGCTGCACCATGGATCAGCACCCGCTCGTCGGGCTGCAGCTTCGCCAGATGGTGCAGCGAATAATAGACGGTCAGGAAAGTGCTCGGAATCGTCGCCGCTGCTTCGAAGGACATCTCCGGTGGAATCGCGGCGATCGCCTTCGCTTGCGTAACAACACGGTTGCCGAAGCTGGACGGACCGAAGCCGACCACCGCGTCACCCGGACTGAAACCGCAGCCGAGGTCGCCGACACGGCTGACGACGCCGGCGAATTCGAAGCCGAGCGTCGGCCCGGCAAAACCGTTTTCGATTGCTTCATCGGAAAGCAGACCGAGAGCGAACATCACGTCACGGAAGTTCAGGCCCGTGGCATGCACTTCGACCTCGATCTCTTCGGCCGCCAGGGAACTGCGCGCTCGCTCCTCCCAGCGCAGATTGCGCAATTGGCCCGGAAACTGGAAGCCGAGCGATACCGTCGGTTCTTCGATAGCTATTGCTTGCGTCGTACTCGGTGGCGTCTGATGGCGTAGTCGCAGGACGAAGCGAGCACCATCGGCGGTCAGCAGCACTTCCTGTTCGTCGTCGGCTTGCTCGAATTCGCGGTCGAGCGCGGCCGCTGCGTCGGCGGCATCCAGCGGCGTTGCCAGATCGATCAGCCGTACCGTGCACGGGGCGGCTTCATTGAGCAGCGTGCGACCGAATCCCCACAACGCGCTATCGGCCAAGCCGACGGCTTCGCTGACAGATTCCTGCCCAGGATTCGCCAAGAGATAGTTGCTTGCATTGGCCGTAACCAGCCAGCAGGTGGTCGATTTTTCAGCCAGCGTACAAGCTTGCAGGATATGCGCCGCCGTTGCGCAGCGAGATACTTGCCGGGCTACCGCGGCATCGGCAGTTTCGTTGCCCGCGCCGTCCGTCAGGCCGGCGAGATGCACCAGTCCGTCGAGTTCCCCGTAGTTGCTCGTCGTCTCGCGCAACAATTCGGTGAGCTGGCCGGCGCTGCTGGCCGACGATTGAATGACCAGATCACCGCGCGCGCGCAAGGTTTCCGCCAGACGGTCGGCCAATACTTGCGAAAATCCTTGCCGGTCAGCGAGCAGAATCCAGCTGCGCACGCCGCTGTGCAACGTCGGGACCGACATCTGCCGTTCCGGCGTTTCATCGGGCCGCTGCGCCAGCAGCAGATAGGGGCCGGACAAGGTGTCGGGAGCGAATTCGAACGGCTCGGCACATTGCAGACCGAGCGACTGCAGATGCTGCTGCCAGAACGTGCTTGGGCGCTGGTTGGACAAGCAGTTGCCTTGCGCATCGGGTGTCCACGCACT
>WBZT01002610.1_pt1 | contig 12410 bp, 9 predicted proteins | sample 5204241 | NCBI WGS metagenome assembly WBZT01 (sample SAMN12344358, study PRJNA552823) | activated sludge metagenome | biome: Activated sludge suspended growth; feature: Nitrification reactor; material: Wastewater; isolation source: activated sludge from nitrification reactor of wastewater treatment... | reverse complement strand
CTGCCGATCCGGTGTACACAGAACCCGACCATGGGCGAGGAGTGGCGGCGCGGTTGGCATCCGGAGCGGATCGAGGTGCGGCGTACCTCGGCTCCGGTCATGATCATCGGCGCTGGTCCCGCCGGCCTGGAGGCCGCGCGGGCCCTGGGTCGGCGCGGGCATCACGTCCAACTGCTCGACGCGCGACCCGAGGTGGGTGGTCGGGTGTCGCGTGAGGCCCTGCTGCCCGGGTTGGCGGCGTGGCGGCGTGTCGTCGACTGGCGGCGCGGGGAGATCGCGGAGCTCGACGCGGTCGAGGTGTTCCCCGCCTCGCCGATGACCGCAACCGAGGTCCTCGATGCGGGGGTACGTGATGTCGTCGTCGCCACCGGTGCGACCTGGCGCCGAGACGGTCGTGGGCGCTCGACAGGTCGGCCCGTCGCCGGCTACGAGCAGGAGCATGTCCTCACACCTGACGACATCCTCGACGACCTCGAGTCCGGTTCCTGGCGGCTGCCCGAAGGGGAGGTCGTGATCTGTGACGACGACCACTACGTCATGGGGGGCCTGCTGGCGGAACTGATCGCTAAACGCGGCGGGCAAGTGACGCTGCTGACCCCCGCGCCGCTGGTGTCGTATTGGTGCCAGTTCACGCTCGAGCAGGAGCGGATCGAACGGCGCCTGCGTGGCCTCGGGGTGCAGATAGTGACCAGGACGGCACTGAGTGGGATTCGACCAGATCACGTGATCGCCGAGGCCGTCATCGATGGTGCCCCCGCTCAGTTCCCCAGCGACGCCGTGCTCCTGGTCGCCGATCGGGCACCCACCACCCAGCTTCACGACGAACTGCTCCCAGCCGAACGAACGGGGGAGTTGGACTCCCTGCGCCTCATCGGCGATGCGGAGGCCCCGGGTTTGATCGCTCAGGCGGTGTTCTCCGGGCATCGGGCTGCCCGGCAGTTCGGCGAGGACATCGACATCGATGCCGTGGAGTTCCTGCGCGAGGGGTAGCCCGACAGCGTGTCGGTGAGCACCCCGACGATCCCGGCGCTGGTCAGTGAGGTCGTCGTTTCCATTGGTGTCGGGGGGTGGGGGTGATGAGCCAGTGGGGTTGGTCGGGTCCGGTGTCGGGGTTGGCGGTGATGGTGAACCGGTTGAGGTCGATGTGTCGGTGGTGGGTCCAGCACAGCAGCACCATCTGGTCGAGGTCGGTGCGCCCTCCTGCGGCCCAGTCGGTGAGGTGGTGGGTCTGGCATTCGGCGGGTGGGCGGCCGCACATGACGCATCCGCCGTCGCGTAGTGCCAGCGCGGTGCGTTGCGCGGGGGTGGCGAAGCGGTGGGCTCGCCCGACGGCCAGGGGTTGGATGCGGGTTTGTCCCAACGCGGCAGACACCGGCGTGGGGCCTGAGTTGAGGTCGTCGATGACCACGCCGGTGTGGCTGGCGGCGCACAACGCGAAACGTACTGCGGCGTCGCCGAGCGTGACCGGCGCGCCGCTGCTGGTAGTGAGCGCAACAGCTCGGGGGTCGCGCCCGCCGGTGAGGTCGCTGGTGAGGTCGGGGCTGGGCGTGCGGGGCTGGCCGGTGGCGACGCGGTCGGCTTCGCTGACCCCGATGGTGATGGTGGTGGCCACGGGCAGACCGCTGCGGGTGGCGGGTAGATCGCCGTGGGCGGCGGCGCGGTTGACCAAGGTGATCAACGCGTCCGCGCGCCGCTGCGCCGTCGTCGTGGGGTCTCCGGCCACGCGCAGGGAGTCCGCCAGGGCATCCAAGGCGGCCATCACGGCGTCGCCTTCCAACCCGGGCAGGTCGGCTTGGATCATCGTCATGCCGGAATGTCGGCTGGACGTCAGGGCGCGGCGATCCCAGTCCAGTTGTTCCTGCCGCTGGGCGTCGTCGGGGAACAGCAGGTCCAGCGTGCGGCTGATCAGGACCTTCACCGCCCGCAGCGACAGCGACGGCAGTTGGTCCGCGACCGCGGTCAGGAATCGGCCTTCCACATCATGCGAGACGCCGCGCAGGCCTCGGGCGATCACCGCCACCACATCCGTGGACACCCGCCCGGTGCGCCACAACTGCTCCAGACTGCGGTGTCGGGCGGCGAGGCGGCCGGCCACGACCACGCCCGATGCATCCGGGCCGGACCACGCGGCCGTGCGCTGCAGATGCGTTGCCGGCGAGTGAGCCAACACGTCGTGGGTCTGCGCGGCCACGGCCGTGCGGCCGATCTCCGCGTCCAACACCGATCGGATCCGCGCCAACACCGTCAACCGATCCGCCAACCCAACGGCCGTGCCCAACTCGCCGCTCACCGGCGATTCCACGGCGGCGGTGAGGGCATCGACGATCGCGACGACATCGCTGGGACAGTTGCCCGCCCCGGCCAACAGCCGCTGCGGCAACTCCGAATCCGGTGTGGCCGGTGGTGGTGTTCCCCGTTGCATCCCCATGACATATTCGAACATGTGTTCGATCACAGGTCCAGGTCCGACACGAGGAAATCCCCAGGTTCTGCAACGGTTTCTCCGGCGAAACCCCTCCACCGGACACACCTCCAACCCTTCCACAGGGCAATCCCCGAACCCCACCGCTCACACCGTCGATCTGACGCACTCGATCTGACGCTCGTCGGTGGATCTTGGTGGATCCGGCTCAGAGCTCACGGAGGTGCGGGGCGATTTCGTCGCCGAAGGTCTTGATGAAGGTGAGGAGTTCGGGGGTCGGGGTGTCCAGCGACCCGAGGATGATCACCAACTCGTCGCAGCCGGTCTGCGCGATTTCGATGAGTCGATCGCGGCACTCCTCAACAGTGCCGGTGACGGCGTACCCCAGGTCGTCAGTCTGATCAGCGCCGATCGCTTTGGACAGTCCATGAGTCGCGAGCGAGTAGCCCTTGGTCGCTGCCTGGGTCGCATCGGCCAGTTTCGAGTGAACGGCTTGAAGTGATTCCGTGGCCATCCTCGCGAGTAGGGGAGTGACCCCCCGGATGGAGCCGGTCGTCCCCTGGCCGTCAGGTAGCCCGACGATCACATAGCTGGCGACTCTGAAGGTGGGTTCGGGCGCCACCTCGCGGATCTGGGCGATGTACTGACGAATGGCCTCCGGGTCGCTTCCGACCTGCAGGATCAAGCCGTCCGCGTTGTGGGCGGCTTCGCGAATCATGCGCGGACCACTAGCCACCGCGAGAACAGGAGTTGTCACCTGGTCGGGGTCCCGCCATTGCAGTGTGCTGGTCGTTCCGGCGATCTCCGCTGGTTCCCCCGCGAGTAGTCTGCGGACATCTGCCAACGCTTGCCCGAACTGCGCCGTGTTCAAGGGCTCGAGTCCGACTTTGAGGACTGCCGAATCGCCGCGTGCGATTCCCAGATGCATACGGCCGCCGGACTCGGCCTGAAGTGTCGCCGCGAGGTTGGCCACGACCGTTGGATGCCGAGTGACGACATTGGTCGCGCACACCCCGAAGTGCAGTTGCGTCGTTGCGCGGGCGATGTAGCCGAGTTCTACGAATGTGTCGGGCGCCAGACACTGGCTGTCAGTCAGGAGGACGCCGAAGAATCCCGCCTGTTCGGCTTCACGCGCGATGGTCGCGGTCTCTGCGATTCGTGGGAATGTGTTGAGCCAAACTCGCATCGCGACTCCCAGCGCCGTCAGTAGTTGGCCACGACTGTATCCCTATGCCGAGGCGATGGCCGGATGCTCGAGGCCATCGCCGGGCGGCTGAGACGATCACGGATTGGCTGGGCATTGGGCACCGGGTTAACCTTCCGAAGCGCATGTTCACCCGGGTATGCACGACACCAGGAGCGCACCGCATGCGATTACCACGAGTCCTTGTCGCCGGCATCGCCGCTGCCACGGTGATGGCGGGGGGCCCGTCGATCCAGGCTGGGCAAACCGCGCGAGTACAGGAGCCGGCCCGGGCTGCAGAGACCACCCAGTCGCAGAAGTCCGAGCAGCCGTCGTGGACAAAGACGATCACGGCGGGTCGCAAGGCAATGAGGTTGGCGTTGAAAGAGACCCAGTCGACGTCTGGGTCGGTCGCACTGGTCTCCGGCGGCAAGACCGTGTGGAGCCAGACGTTCGGCCGGGTCGACACGGCCGGCAAGAAGCCGTCGCCCACCACGAAGTTCGGGGTCGGGTCGGTGAGCAAGATGGTGACCGCGATAGCAGTGATGCAGCTGGTGGACGCCGGCCAGGTATCCCTGGATACTCCGGTGGTCCGGTATGTGCCGGACTTCTCGATGCAGTCGCCGCAGTACAAGCAGATCACCGTGCGGATGCTGCTGAACCACTCCGCCGGCCTGCCGGGTACCGACTACGCCGACAGCTTCAGCTCCGAGCCGATCCCCACCTACGTGGATCGCGCCATGGCCGGGTTGGCCAACTCGCATCTGAAAACCACGCCTGGCGCGATGAATGTGTACTGCAACGACTGCTTCACGTTGGCCGGAGTGGTGGTGGAACGCGTCTCGGGCATGCCGTACCAGGATTACGTGACCACCAACATCTTCAAGCCGCTGGGCATGAAGCACTCGACCTACCCGACGACGATGCCGGCGCCGGGGACGGTGGCGCCAGTCATCCAGGGTGGCAAGGTCCAGCCGATCGAGATAACCAACTTATTCGCCACCGGCGCGCTCATGTCGACGTCGGACGACATGGCCCAATTGGCCAAGGTCTTCACCGGGGACGGTGTGGTCGGCGGCGAACGGATCCTGTCCAGTTCCGCCATCCAGCAGATGGCCATGGACGAGACAGCCACCACACTGCGAGTGGGATCACCCGGTGCCTTCCGCTACGGACTGGGCTGGGACACCGTCCGGGACCCGGCGTTGAACTCCGCCGGAGTTCTCGGCTGGACCAAGGGCGGCGACACCGGTGACTACCACGCCGGGTTCACGATCGCCCCTGAGCAAGGGCTGGCTGCTGTCGTCGAGGGCGCTGGCAGGAGTTTCAGTTCCTCCGCGGCCGAGACGGTCGCGCAGACTGTGCTTCTGAACGCTCTGGTCGAAACCGACGCGATCAAGAGGCTGCCGAAGCAGGTCAGCGGCATGCCTCCCCAGCAGAAGCCGACGCAGCGGGACATCAAGAAGATCACCGGCATCTTCCTTGCCGATGGCGGGGCCCTCAAGGTGACGGAGGCCAAGAATCGGTCCCTGCGAATTGCTCGCCTGACCGACGGCAAGTGGGCCACGCAAGAGGGCCGTTTGATCCGGCGTGAGGACGGAGCCTTCTGGTCCACGTCATCCCCTGGTGCATCGATACGGTCGGTGCGGTCATGGGGTCGCACGTATCTGGTGAGGCGTGGCATCGGCGGAACGGGGACGTACTCCTCCGACTCCGTTCTGGGCCAGCGGATCCGTTCGGGAGGGTCGTTGTCGCCGGTCTGGCAATCCCGGCTGGGCAATCGGTGGCTACTCGCCAACGAGAACCCGAGTTCGTTGAACTGGACGCTGTTCGGAACCCCCGCCGTGCAGATCGTGTCCATCCCCGACCTGTCCGGCTACCTCTTGGCAGAGGGCCCACTCGCCCAGGGCGCTCCCTTCGATGCCACGACCAGTGACAGCGTCGGAACGATGTTCCTCGAGGTCCCTCTGATCGCGGGCCGCGATCTCTACGACTTCGAATTCTCAATGCGGGACGGGGAGGAGTTCCTGTCGTTCGACAGCAGTGTGCTGCGGCCGGCCGCGACGGTTCCCTCCCTGTCCGGGGGCAGCAGCGCGGTCACCATCGGCTCCGAGGGATTGGTGGAATGGCGTAGGGTCCCGGTCGCCTCGAAGGTGATGATCTCGGGGCAGAGCGACTGGAAGATGTTCGATCGGGACCTGGCGATGGTCGGCTCCGGCGGAGCTGACTCCACCACCGAACAGGCGCCGGAAGGTGCGTATCTGGCGGTCTTCGGGCCTGCGGGCAGCACTGCGACGGTGGTGGTCGAGTAGGCGAGCATCGGGAGTCGTCGCCGACCGAGTCGGCCACAGTCGGATTCAGGCGCCCGACTACCGATCGACCCGCTGAGCGGTGAGGAACTCGGTCACTCCTGCCGCAGCCAGGATCGGACGCAGGTAGACGGGAAGCCGTTGCCGCAAGGACGGATCGTCGATCAGCTCAGGGTGGGTCAGCCGAACTGTCCTGCCGTGGACCACCAGCTCGAAGGAGCCCGCGGCCACAACGTTCTTGACCCAGTCGACCGAGCTTCCGTAGGTCAACGCGCAGATCCACTGATCGCCGGTGTGGAACGCCAGCACTGGGTTGGAGTACTCCCGCCCCGACACTCGGCCGCGATGATGGACCACTGCCATGTGTGGCGCGAACCGGGCGACCCGCTTCATGTAGGGGTTCAGGTGGTCCCGGTTGAACCGGGTGATCCTCGTGGGAAAAGGCATATTCCACGGTTGCGCGGACCCCAGCGTGACGCAAGGCAGACCACCACCGTCCACCGCGTGGCGGAGCCGTCACTGCTGCTGATGCCGCGCTCGTCAGTCGCTTGCGACGACCTGCTCCTGGGGGGTCGGCTCGACCGATGCGGGGGTTCCGAGTCGAGCTGCGACCAGCGCCACAAGGAACACAACGATCAGAGCACCGAGTGTGGCCACCTCGAGTTCGAGCCGTGAGGTCACGGTCAGCAGCACTGCAGCGATTGCTGCGGTGATCAGACCCGCGGCGACCCCGCGGCCGATGGCCCGGGCACCGAGATGTGCTCCGACCAGCGCAGCCCCCGCTAGGGCGGTGACGACCAGGATCTGGTCGAGACCCGGATCGAACAACGCGATCCCGGCGGCGACGAGAGCGACCACGACCACCCATGTCCTCGTGGTGCCGGTCCCCGCGGCTCCGGCGTCGGCGGCACCGGTGAGCACCAGCGCCACCAACGCCGTGAACACGACGGTCAAGATCGCGAGCATCACACCGGCGAGTCCAGGCAGGGCATCAAGATTCGCGGGCAACACGAAGAACTGCAGCGACGGCGCGATCACCGCACCGCCAAGGAACATGAGTTGCCCGAACGCGATGGCGGTCACGACGACAGCCGCGCCCAGCCAGGTACGCCAGGGTCCGGGGCCGGTGGCGCCGGTGGTCAACCGCAACGTGTTGTCCGCCCATCCGATGACGAACAACCCAACCGCGACGACCACGACCGCCGCCCAGGATGGTGGCGGTACCAAGATGATCGGGGAGATGGCCGCGGATGCGCTGCCGAGGAAGATACCCAGCGCAATGCTGATCAGGGCGGGCACGATGAGCAGCCATAGCGCCAAGGAGCCGGCCCGGGATCCGCCGACCAGGCCTTGTCCCACCACGACCAGCGCAGCGATCACCGCGATCACGATCACCACCATGCGAGGGTCGATCCGACCGAGGAGTGACAGTGTCTCGCCGGCGGAGATGAGCAGGGCGGTGACCAGTCCGGTTCCGACGAGGACCCGAACGGCCGATTCTCCTGCCCCTTCGGGGTCACGAGTGCGGCGCCCGGACAGGGTCGTGGCCACCAACGGCAGGGCGAGAGCGACAAGCAGGATCAGGAGCAGCCAGAACGTCATCCCCGTCGTGACGAACACCGGGGCGGCGATGAAGGCATAAACGAGCAGCGACGCCATGGCGGCTCGGCGCCGCACACCCGGCTTGGGATCTTGGGCCGTGCGGTAGGTGGCGACGACGACGAACAACAGCCCCAGCGTCACTGCCAGGACGACCTCGGGAAGGTTCTCGCGGTTCATCCGTCCACCCCCGTCGCCCGGGCGGCGGTACCCAGCAGTTGATTGGCGCAGTTGTTCGGCGCCGGCTCGTCTGCCCAGCGGGCGTTCATCCAGTCGACCACCGAGGGTTTGTTCAGCCGCGCCTGGAAGTTGATCGACGGGTGATCGTCCTCGGGGTAGCGCACGTAGTAGACGGTGGATCCCCACGCACATTGCGTCAGTACCTGGGCGTGGGTGAACTGCGGCAGGATCGTCTTGTCCTTCAATCCCTGCACGATGATCATCGGCGTCGGGATGGGCTTATTGCCCGGCATCCCCTCGGCCAGCGCCGTCACCAGACCGGTGGCAATGGGCGTGTTGATCAGTTGGCTGAGCGGGATGTCGGACACCGCGTCGGCCAGTTCGGATCCACACATGGTGTCGAGCAGCGCCACGCGTTTGCGTCCCTCCGGGCTGAGGATGTCGTCGAGGTTCACCAGGTCCGGGTAGTTCTCGGCATATGACTTCGCGATGAGCATCACGAACATGTTCTGGGAGGTGCTGGTCGGGTTGCTGGCCACGGCGTTCAGTACACCCTGCAGGGCAGGCGTGAACCCGGGAGCGAGAATCGCGCCACCACCCAGGTCGAGTTCGGGAGCGTAGTCCGGTGCGAGTTGCAGGGCGGACATGGCGGCCTCGCCTCCCTGCGACTTGCCGTAGATCCCGAGCTTGCCGGCGTCGATCTTCACCGACCCAGCATCGGGTGACGGCTGCAGGACCGCGCGCATCGAATCGAGGATTCCGCGGCCTTCGAGCGGGCCCACCAGGTACGACGACGGGCCCGGCGCGCCCATGCCGCTGTAGTCGCTGGCCACGACTGCCCAGCCCTTCTTGACGAGGGGTTCGATGTGGGGCACCCACGCGCTGTAGCCGGGGGTCTCGGCTTGGAAGGGAGTGTGGCTGATGCCGCACATCCGTCCGACGCCGGTGGTGCCGTGCGCGAACCCGACGAGGGGGAATCCGCCGGGCGGCGGCGCGGAGTCGGGTACGGCATACAGCGCGGTCACGGGAATCGCGTTGCCCTGCAGGTCTGTCGAGGAATAGAGGATCCGGAAGACCTTCGTGCCCGCGGGCGCGCCGTCGACCTCTTGCGCGCTGACCAGCGTTCCGGGTGTCTTCGTCTGCCCGAGGGGAGTGTCGTAGAAGTCCGCCAACTTCGGCGTGATGGTGGCGTCCAGATCGGCCGCTTGGCTCTCCTCTTTGGGGAAGGCCGGCGCGTCGACCAGCGAACTCGCCGGCGCGCTGACATACAGCAGTCCTCCAGCCACCACCGCGACCACCGCGGTTCCGAGTGCGGCAGCAGACCGAGACATGGCCATGGATCACCTCCGACTTGGACGATGCTAGTGATCGGGCCAGGGCTTCGCCGGGTGGATCAGCGGGTCGTCGCCTAGCCCGCAGGCGCGGGCCACCAACTCAACGCGCTCGTCGACTGATCCCGTCACGCGGGAAGCCGCGATCGAGTGCGTCCGCACGACGTCCGCGAGGATCGCATCGACGCGGTCACGTTCTGCCGGCCCATCACGCTGGGCCCCATCGGCTTCCCAGGGGATGGCCGGGTCGCACCAGACGAGGAGGTCGTAAGTGGACAGATGCGCGATCGCCGCGGCCAGCAGAGAGTCGTCGGCGTAGTAAGCCATGCTGTAAATGGCAGTCATGAAGGCGGCGGGGTCACACACGACGATCGTGTCGTTCGTCGCGGCTGCTTGCGATCTCGCCTGCCCTTCGGCTGCTTCCTGCTCGTGCATGACCTGTGCTTGTTCGGACTGCGTGGGGGCTCTGCCGTGGGTGTCCACAAATGCGCGCAGCACCTCGGGAACGTGAATGCCACCGAATCTCTCGACCAGCGCCGTCGCCAGCGACGTCTTGCCGGAGCATTCGCCGCCGACCAGTCCCACGACGACCGGTCTGCGCGCAGCCGTCACGAGTACTGGCCGGTGGCCGACACCGACTTCGCGTCGCTGTCGACCTGCCCTTCAGCACCCTTGCGTAGCCAGTTCCACCAACCCCACACCGCCAGACAGAGCAGGACGAAGTAGAACAGCGACGTGAAGTAGAGCTGCTGGTTCGCATAGTGGTAGGTGCCGACCACATTGACGATCGTCCACATCGGCCACGCTTCGACGTAGCCCTTCACCATCAGTAACTGCGCGGCGACGGAGCCGACCAGGACGAAGCCGTCCAGCAAGGTGGCCGCTGCACCCATCGCGCTGAGCAGCGGGGTCACGATCAGCCAGGTGATCACGACGCCCGTCAGCCCGATCGAACTCACGCGCAGCGACAGTCGCTTGGGCTCGCGGACTCCGCCCGCGCCCCACCCGAACCATCCCCACACGGCGGCTGCGATGAACACCAACTGCAGGATCGCGCTGCCGAGCAGATCGAACTCGACGAAGAGCCATCCGTACAGCACACCGGACAGGAAGTAGAACGGCCACGCGATTCGTTTGCCCAAGGCCGCCAGGACGATCGCGACCAGCGAGACGACGACCGCCGCGAACTCCAGGTAGGTCACCGGATAGTCCCAGGCAGTGAAGAACGTGCCCATCATGGTTGCTCCCTCCCTGTGCAGCATTACCTGCGTCAGGTTCAGACGGTCGGCTGTGGATCAGCCCTCTCAGCCCGGCGTGCGAGCTCCCGTGATGGGGCAAGGATAGTCGTGTCGGCGGAGCCCCGCCGGTCCCAAGGGAGATGTCGCCGGCAGCCGCAATCGTCAGGTCGCCGACTGCCCAAGAGTCGAGGTCGGCGTGGGTGTGTGCGGTCGCCCGGTTGCCTGGTCGCCTCTTGCCCTGGTGCCTATGCCTTGGTGCCTATGCCCGGCTGAAGGTGAACCAGTTGATGTTGGCGAAGTCCACCGCCGCGCCGGCGTTGGCCATGACCAGGTAGACCGAATGCTCACCGGTCACCGTGCGAGACAGCCGCGCCGTCTTCGTCTGCCACGTCTGCCAGCCCCCCGTCGGGGGGATGGCCACGGTTCCGAGCAACTCGCCGCCTGGTCCATCCAAGCGGACCTGGACATCGCCGGTCACTGTCGATCCGTTGGCCAGGCGCAGCTGGACCTCGTTGTAGCCCGTGTTCCCGAAGTCGACGTGTCGGTATGCGGACCAGTCGCCGTTGGCCAGCCATCCGATGTTGCGGCCTCCGCCCACATCGCTGGTCACCTCGGCCTTGGCACCGGATTGCGCGTCGTAGTCCTCGGCCTCGATCCGGTTGCCCGCCGGTCGGGACGCCGGCGCGGTGTCAGTGGACTGGTACACCCGGACGTAGTCCACCAGCATCTTCTGCGGGAACTGCGTCGTCCGGTCGGGGCTGCCCGGCCACTGACCGCCGACTGCGACATTGAGCAGCACGAAGAAGTTGTGGTCGAAGACCCACGCCGAACCGGCAGGGACATCGGACTTGGTCACGCGGTGGAACGGAGCACCGTCGAGGAACCAGGTGATGCTGTCGTCGTCCCACTCGATGGCGAAGTCGTGGAAGGAGTCGGACAGCTTCTCGCCGTTGGGCAGTGTGGTCGAACCGACGATCCCGCAGCAACCGGAGTAGCCGGGGCCGTGGACGTTGCCGTAAACAGTTCCCGGCTCCTTTCCGACGTTCTCCATGATGTCGATCTCACCACTGTTGGGCCAACCGACGTTGCGGAAGTCCGAACCGAGCATCCAGAAAGCGGGCCAGATCCCCTGACCGGCGGGCACCTTGATGCGGGCCTCGACCTTGCCGTACTTCGTGTCGAACTTGTTCTCGGTGATGAGTCGAGCCGACGTGTGTGTGCATGGTCCATACCAGCAGTTCTGGCCGCCGCCGTCCGCCTTGGCAGTGATGACCAGATTTCCGTCGCCGGACTGCGCGGAGTTCTCACGTGAATCCGTGTAGTACTGCAACTCCTGGTTGCCCCAGCCCCATCCGCCGGTCTCGGCGGTCCACTTGCCGGGATCCGGAGCGGCGCCGGCGGCCCCGTTGAACTCGTCGTTCCACACCAGCGACCATCCGCCGGGCCCGGGGGTCGGGGTCTGGGTCTGGGTCTGGGTCGGCGTCGGGCTGGGTGTGGACGTGAGTGTCGGGGACGGCGTCGATGTGGTCGTCGGCGACGGTGTTGCAGTCGGCGTGGGCGTGGGCGTGGGCGTGGACGTCGGCGTGGGGCTCCCGCTGGTCAGATCGGGGCGGGGGGCGCCCTTGATCGCGAACTGGAACCGGTCGAGGTTGACGTAGTCACCGGAGTAGCCCGAGGTGAACGCGACGTACAGCTTGTGCACGCCGGTGACGCCGCCCGCGTTGGCGGGGATCTGCTTGTAGGTGTTCCAGCCGCCGGTGTCGGCGATCGCGAAACTTCCGACGATCGGTCCGGTCGGGGAATCCACCCGGTAGCTGACCAGGCCAGAACCGGAGGAGCCGGCGGAGACCAGCGAGTAGACCTGGAACGGACCGCTGCTGCCGAAGTCGACGGTGCCGTATTCCAGCCAGTCGCCATTGCCGAGGTTGCCCACGTGGCCGCCGTCGATTACGCCACCGTTGTTGGCGGTGGGCGCCTCCGCCTCGACCCGGTCATACGCGGAACGCACACCAGAAGGCGGTGCCGGGCTGGGCGTCGCCGTCTGGGTCGGCGTCGGCGTCGGGGTGGGTGTTGGAGTCGGCGTCTGTGTAGGTGTGGGTGTCGGTGTCGGTGTCGGCGTCGGGGTGGGGGTGGGGGTCGGAGTCGGGG
>WBZT01002609.1_pt1 | contig 12410 bp, 12 predicted proteins | sample 5204241 | NCBI WGS metagenome assembly WBZT01 (sample SAMN12344358, study PRJNA552823) | activated sludge metagenome | biome: Activated sludge suspended growth; feature: Nitrification reactor; material: Wastewater; isolation source: activated sludge from nitrification reactor of wastewater... | reverse complement strand
GGGGTCGGGGGAGAGGGAAACGGTCATGACTTTCATGATCGGGGGGTGCCTGGAAAAGTCATGACCGTTAGCAGAGGACGATTGCCGGTTGCCCGCGGCGTCGGCAACGATTGGCAACGATCGGCAATGACGAGCGGCTGCACGGCCGGCAGGACGTTCATGCCGGCAGCCGGCACACCAGCAGGTTGTTGGCAAACGGCTTGCCTTCGTTCATCGGCAGCGTTTCGACGCAAAAGCCGAGCGCTTCGAGGAGTTCGGACCATTGCGCCAGCGTGCGTCCATAGAGCTTCGCCAGGCGGTGGCCGCGGCAGAAGGTGACTGCGTGATCGACCCAGTTGCAGAGGTGGTAAGGGAGGCCGGCGCCGGCATCGCCGACGCGCGTGACGAACAGCCCGCCTGGCGGCAGGGCTGCCCGAATCCGCGTCAGGACGTCCACCTGATGCGCGTGGTCGATGTAATGCAGCGCGTCGAGGATGGTCACGACCTCCGCCTGGCCGAAGTCGACTGCGCGCATGTCGCCTTGCCGGATGTCGACGATCGGGTGTGGCTGGCCGAAGGCGCGCCGGGCGCGTTCGACATCCCTGGCCATCAGCTCATAGCCGCGCAGGCGCAGCGGTTGCGGGGCGACCGCCCAGTCGCTTGGCCAGTGACCTTGCTCGTAGAGCGCGCGCGCCGCCAGCAGCCACGAGAACAGGCTGCCCTGGCCGCAGCCGAGGTCGAGAAAATGCCCTGTGGCGGGAAAGATGCCGCGCCTGAGAAGTTCGCGGAAGATGCAGTCGCCGGACAGCTTGCCGCGTGCATAGTAGTAGGCGAAATGCCCGCCGGCGCGGAAGGGGCGGCTGGCGTCGTCGAGCAGTGTGGACAGGAAGGGTTCGTTCATGCCAGGGAATGGGTCAGGGTGACGGGCTTGAGGCGGCTCTCCGCGATGGCCTGCAGCAGCCGGGGCAGCACGGCGACAATCAGCGCTTCGCCGGTGGGGGTGCGCGCGGCGTGGCCGTCGTGCAGCAGCAGGATGTCGCCGGCGCCGAGATGGCGGGTCAGCCGCTGGAAGACGCGCTGCGGATCATCCCCGCGGGTGTCGAAGGCGCGGCGTGTCCATGCCGCGAGTCGCAGATCGAGACGCGCCAGCACCGGGTCGAGCAGCGGGCTGCGCAGCCCCGCCGTCGGCCGGAAGAAGCGCGGCGCCTGGCCGGTGATGTCGGACAGCGTGCTCTGCGCGGCGGCGATGTCGGCGTGCATGCGGCGCATGCCGAAGGCGGCGAAGGCGGATGAATGCGAATCGCCATGGTTCTCGACGCGGTGGCCGCGGGCAACGATTTCCCGGCAGAGCGCGGGGAACCGGCGGGCGCGATTGCCGATGCAGAAGAAACTTGCCGGCGCGCCGGCGGTGTCGAGAAGGTCGAGAACGTGCGGCGTGACTTCCGGGTCCGGACCATCGTCGATGGTCAGGGCGATTTCCCGGCGTGCGCTGGCCGTGGCCGGCAGGCGCGTCAGGTTGGCGCCGAGCAGGGCGCTGCGCGGCAGCAGGCCGGCAGTCGTCAGGATCAGGTGGTTGGCGGCCAGAGCCCCGAGTGCCCACGGCCAGTGGCCCGGCATCGCCAGGACACCGAGCGCGGCTGCCCCGTGCAGGGCAAACGAGGCCTGGATGGCCGGCGAGGGATTCCAGGGTCGTGGCATGTGCTTCAGGTCGGCAGGAATCGCCGGTCGAGAAAATGTTCCCACAGGAGCTGCCAGACAGGCCACGCGTGCCCACCAGGAACGACCTGGCTCGCGGTCGACGGGAAGCAGCCGGCAATCTCCCGCAGTCCCGCGGCAAAGCGGTCTTCGGCACCGTAGCCGACGAAGACCGGGAAGTCGGCCGGCGGCTTCTGCAACCACCGCCAGACACGGAATTCGTAGTCGGCGAGTTGCTCGGCAGAGGGCTGCCAGCAGGCCAGCCCGCCAGCGTCGGCGATGGTGTCGGTGGTTAGCCGGCTGCCCGGGTAGGGGGCGAGCAGGCAGAGGCCATCGACGCTGCCCGGCGAATCGGCCTGCTGACACAGCGCCAGCAGACCGCCGAGCGAGATGCCGCCCAGCCAGAGGTTCCGGCAGCCCTGCGCGCGCGCCGGCGACAGGACTTCTTCCTGCAGCGCGGGCAGGGCCTCGCCGCTGGAGATCATCGCCAGGTCGAGGTCTACCGCCAGGAGGTCGATCGGCAGACGGCGGCGCGTGATGGCGCTGAAGAAACCGGCGCTGACGAAGTCCGCCGCGCCCATGTACGCGCCCGGCAGCAGCACCAGCCGCGTCGGTGCGCCGGTGATCCGGCCGAGGGTTCGCAGGAGTGTGCTCATGCCTGCGGCGTCGGCTGGGCGAAGCAGGCCGAGAGAAGCAGTGCCAGGATCGCGCCCGGGCCGACGGTGATGCCCAGCGCCTGCAGGACGGGCACCTGCGAAGTCGCCAGCGTGCCGAAGCCGATCGCGGTCGTCAGGGCGGCGATGAGCATCGAGGCGACCGTCCGCGGTTCGCCGGCCAGCCGGCCGCCGAGGCGGTCGAAAAAGAGGGCGTAGTTGGAACCGACGGCGACGATCAGCAGCATGCCGACCAGATGCAGCAGTTGCAGGCGGACGCCGGCCAGTCTGAGGGCGGCGGTGACCAGCAGGACCGCCAGCAGCAGTGGCACGATCACCTGCAGCACGCGGCGGGGCGAACGCAGCGTTGCGCCGAGCAGGCCGACGATGGCGACGAACCCCCCCAGCGAGAGGAGCCGTGCTTCGTCGAGGTAATGCGCATACAGGTTGTCCAGCTCGGTCTTCATGTCGATCAGCAGCGCCCCGGAACCCGCCAAGGTCGCGCGCAGGGCTTCGGCGTCGAGCGCGCGCAGGCGGTCACCGGACGGCGGCCGCAACGGCAGGAGGACGCTCCAGCCGTTGCGCCGCGGCAGCAGCAGGGCGTCCACGGCGAGCGCCAGACTGGTGCCGTGCAGCGCTTCCGGGCCGATGATCGGCGCTGCGCGCGCCACGTCGATGTCGTGCAGGAAAGGTTCGAGCTTGCCGGCGGCGAGCGGCGAATCGGCCAGCGCCAGCGGCAGACGCTCGCGCAGTTGCGCCACCGAGGGCAGGCTGGCGCGCCGCGCGAGCTGGGTTGCCGCACTGGGCAGGAAGCGGACCGGCGACTCGTAGCCGCCGATGACGCCGGCCGCGCGCAGCCGGTCGAGCTGGACGCCCGTACGTTCGGCGGCCTGCAGCGCCTGTTCGCGGTCGGCGGCGCTGACCACGACCAGCAGGCGGGCGTCGGGCGCGCCGAGGTCGGCGCGCAGCGCGCGGTCGGTGGCCAGGTCTTCGGTGCTGGCCGTGCTCAGGGCCGCGAGTTCCTGGCTCCACAAGGGGTCACGGTTGGCGATCAGACTGGCGGCGGCGAGTGTGGCGAGGCCGATGATCGGCCAGCGCAGCCGCGGCAGCCAGACGGCGAGTCGCGCAAACGCCTTGCCGAGCGCGTTCAGGTCGCGTGCCTCGACGCCGACCGGGAGCAGTTGTGGCAGGACGAAACGCGTGACGGCGGCGGCGGTGAGCAGGCCACTCAGCGAATACAGGCCGAGTTGGGCCAGTCCGGGAAAGCCGGACAGGAGGAGAACCGCGAAGCCGCAGACCGAGGTCAGGACGCCGAGACGGATCGTCGGCCAGAAGCGGGTGCGCCAGGTCGTGGTATCGCCACGTTCGCTCTGGACGAAATAGTAGATCGAGTAATCGACCGCCTCGCCGATGAGCGCCGAACCAAAACCGACGGTGATCCCGAAAACCGTGCCGAAGGCGAGGCTGACAGCGACCATGCCGGCCAGCGCGCCGCTGACCACCGGCAACAGGCCGAGGCTCATCAGTCCGAACGAGCGGTAGACGAAATACAGCAGGCCGGCGATGGCCAGCGTGCTGATCAGCGACAGCCGGGCGACTTCCGCCTGGATCGTCGCCCGGGCATGCACGGCAAATACGGCCGGGCCGGCAATCTGCAGGCTGGCGGCCGGCACCCCGGCGGCTGTGCGGGCGGCGGCGAACGCTTCGCGAACCACATCGAGCGCCCTGGCCTGTGCGTCGGTGTCTGAACCCAGGGCGGCGGTCTGCGCCAGCAGCACTGCCCGTTCGCCGTCGCGCGACGACCAGACGCCGGCGCGGCTGTCGGGCTGGGCGCCGGCATCGAGTCCGAGCAGCAGACCGATCAGTTCGCCGGTCGGGTCCTGCGGCAGCAGCCGTTTGACCAGCAGGCCGGCGGGCGAAGACAGCAGGTCGATGCTCTCGGCGATCGCGGCGCGCAGGCCGGTAACCGAAAAACGTTCCGGCGTCACCGCCGGGCTGAGCAGGTAGCGATGGCGGAACAGGAACTCGCGGTCTGCGTCGAGACCGTGCGCTTCGCCGTTGCGTACGGCGATGAACTCGGGCTGGCTGGCGAGCCGCGCACGCAGTTCGCGGGACAGCGCTGCCCGTTGCCCGGCATCGCCGCCGCTGACGCCCAGCATCAACAGTCGCGTGACCGCACCCTCCCTGAGCTGGTCGACGAGAACCTGCTGGCTGGCGCTGGGGTGTGCCGGCAGGAAGAACGACATGTCGGCCGAGAAGTGACTGTGCCAGACGACCGCCGCGCCGGCGAGCATCGCCATCGACCAGAGAACGAGGGTACGGAGGGCGGTGACGGTCACGGCTCGGGAAGGTGCTCGATGCTGATCACGGCACGGTCGCCGTCGGCCTGCAGATACTCGATGCTGTGGATGCGGTTGCGTTGGCCGGCGATACTGATCTTCTGAACGATGGCGGCGATCGCCTGGTCGCTTGGCAGCAGGGTGAGTGTCCAGCGCTCGCGGTTGCCGGCAAGATGGAGCGCATAGTTCCTTTCGAGCGCCTGGCGGTTGCCGGTGAGCGCCCCGCGGATGCTGTCGACGAAAGCCCGGGCCTCCGGCTGGGCAGTCAGATCGATGCTCAGTTTCTGCTGGCCGCGCTCGATGGTCAGCCGGTCCTTGTCGAGCAGCAGCGTTTCCGGGCGCGGCGTCAGTTGTCGCTTTTCCAGCCGGTCGGGCGTTGTGAAGCGCATTTCACCACTCGCCACGAGCGGCCGGTCGAGCAGCGCGAGGTATTTGGTCTCGACGAAGCGCGCCTTGCCGCCGCGCGTCCGGGCAAGCTCGTCCATCAGTTGCGCCAGATCCCAGGCGGCCAGCGCCGGAGTGGTCAGCGCCGTCAGCAACAGGGCGGCGAGCAGTCGCTTCATCGCGCCTTCTGCCAGAAGTCGAAGAAGTTGAACCAGTTGTAGGGAGCCTGCCGGCAATAGTACTCAAGGCGTCTGACGTAGCGGGCCTGCGCCGCGCGCATCGCCGCCTCTCGGTCGGGCGCCGCCACCTGCGAAAAATCGGCCAGCGTTTCGAAGTGGAGGCGGTAGCGGTTGCCGCCCAGATACAGCCCGGTCATGAAGAATACCGGCCGGCGCAGCATCGCCGCCACCCGGAACGGTCCGATCGGAAAGGCCGCCGGCTGGCCGAGGAAGTCATATTCCTGCGTCGCCTCGTCGACCAGCGCGCGGTCGGCCAGCATGCCGACCAGATAACCCCTGTCGAGCTTGTCGCGTGCTTCGAGCATCGACTCCAGGCGGCCGAGGGGGATGATGTCCTCAACCGCTGCCGGATTGATCGCGGCCAGCGTGGCGTTGATCTTGCGGGCATTTTTTTCGTACATCAGCATCGCCACCTTGAGGCCGGCGCGACCGCGGGCGACCGCGCGCAGGACTTCGAAGCTGCCGAGGTGGGCGCCGATCAGCAGCGCGCCCGGCTGTCTGGCCAGCGCTGCATGCAGGGCTTCGCTGCCATGCACCTCGATGTCGAACAGGTCGAAGCGGTCATTGAGCAGGTAGACCCGGTCGTGGATCGTGCTCGCGAAGGCGAGGACGTGACGGTAGCCGTCAGACCATTCGGCCCAGCGTCCGAGGGAGCGGCCGAGGTAGTTTCGACTGGCACGCCGCGCCTGCGGCGAAAAGAACAGGAAATACAGCGCGATCCCGTAGAGCACCAGGCGGCCCACGCGTCGGCCGAGGGTCAGGGAGATCCAGACCATCAGCCGCAGGATCGCAAGATTGCTGCGCTCCCGCTGGTGCAGCCAGGCGGCGGCGTGCTGTCCGCTGCTCATGGGCCGGGTTGCAGGTGCCCGGCAGCCACCTCGCGTCCGTCGGCGAGGACGGAGAAGACGATGCTCGCGTCCGCCCTTTCATGCAACTGGAAAGTGAGCGCCTGGCCCGGGCCGACGGGGCTGAAGAATTTGCTCCGGGCGATCTGCCAGACGACAGCCGGTCTGCCCAGCAAGGCTTCGGCAAAGTGCAGCGCGCGGTCGAGCAGAACGACGCCGGGGACGATCGGCCGGTCGGGGAAATGTCCGGAGAAGGCCGGGTGCCCGGCGGCAACGATCCATTCGAAATCAGCGCGACGCATCGCGGGAAGTCGTCCGGCAGGATTCGTACAGCGCCTGCAACTCGGCGCGTGGCAGTTTTCCGGTGCTGTTGCGCGGCAACGCATCGACCAGGAACAGGGGCCGTGGCAGGAAGGCCGCGTCGACCCGCTGCCGCAGCCGGGCGAGCACTTGCCGCCCGGTCAGTTGCGGGGCAACGGCGAACGCGCACAGGCGCGTGATGCCTTGCGGCGATGCGCTGTCGGGTTCGAAGAAAGCGCCATCGACGACGCCGGGGATGGCCGTGATCTGGTGGTCGAGGTAGGCCAGCGAGCTGCGCTTGCCGGCAATGCTGATCAGGTCGGCGTTGCGCCCGAGCAGCATGAAGCGCCCGTCGGGCAATAGTTCGATCTCGTCGGCCAAGGCGACACGGCCTTCGATATGCCCGCCGAAGGCAACGGTTCGGTCGCCCTCCCGTTCCAGACAGACCCCGTCGAGCGGCCGCCAGGCAGGGTCCGCGAGCAGGCGCCGACTGGCCAGTTGGCCGCTTTCGGTACACCCGTAAATCTCGTGCAGCGGGGCGCCAAAACGGGATTCCGCGGCTGTGGCGAGTTGCCGCGAGAGCGGGGCGGTGGCCGACAGCAGCCGCTCCACGGTCGGAAGTTCGACCTCGGCGGCAAGCAACGTGCCGAGATGAAAAGGCGTGCTGACCAGGAGCCGGGGCGACGGCACGGACTGCAGCGCGCAGACAATGTCCTGTGGATAGAAGGGCTTGCCCGACCAGAACGGCGAATTGCCGTGCAGGGCGAGCAGCACCGTCGATTCGAATCCATACATATGCTGTGCCGGCACGGTGCCGACGATGGTGTGCCGAGGTCCGTGCAGCAGACCGAGCCGGCCGGCTTCGGCGCGGGCATTGCGGACCAGCGATCCCCAGGACTTGGCGTGTGCGACCGGCAGGCCGGTCGATCCCGAGGTGTAGGCGATGATCGCCACCCGTTCGGCAGGGATGTCGGGGATTCGGGCGACGGCTTCGGGGGAAGCGGCCAGGCGATCGGGGAAGTCGACGCGCGGCAGGTCGAGACTGTCGAAAGCGCTGTCGCAGAGGCAGAAGACGTCCGGATGCTGGCGCCGGATCTGGCGCAGCGTTTCGACCGATTGGGACGACGGCTGCAGACTCGTGCGCCCCCCCAGCAGGCCAGCCGCCAGGCCGACGCTGAAGCGATAGCGGTCCTGGCAGAGGTTCAGGAAATACGGGCTGGCCGGCAGGATCATGGTCAGCGCCGACGCGCTGGCGAGAAAATCGCGCACCGTTGCCGGGCCATCGGGCAGGTAGGCAAAGAGGTCGTCGAGGCTGCTGTGTCCGAGCAGCGGCAGCGCGCTCATCGGTCGTTCGCCAGGGAGCCCGGTTGGCGTGCTGCCTCACGGTAGCCACGGATGGTATCGGCAATCCGGGTACGATCCGCCGGTGGCAAGACACGCTGTCGGACCAGATACTCGCCGACAAACATCAGGCCCAGGAGGGGCATGGTCAGAAGATTGGCAAAGATTGACCAGACGGTCGGCGACGCAAACAGGAAGAGGGCGGTCGACAGGCTCGCAGTCGTCCCGAAAAAGGCAGTCCAGGCGATGGTCACCTGCCGCGTGTAGCGCACCTGGGCGTCCGAAACGACGCCGTGGTGGGCCAGACGGGCGAAGCGGGTGACCAGCGGCTCGCCCTGGCCGATCAGGCTGCGTCCGAACAGCAGGCCAAGCGCCAGGTTGGTGCCCGCGTGCTGGAGGTAATACAGCAGGGCAACATTGTGCCGTAGCGCCTGCCATTGCCAGGCGAGCAGGAGGGTTGCGGCCAGTCCGCCGGTCGCCGACAGCCACCGTTGCCGCGGGTCCACCCGCCACAGCAGGAGAACGACGACCACCACGATTGGCGCGCTGGCCACGGCCACGGCCAGGTCGGAAGCCCCTGCACCGGCGCTGGTTTCGTGCGCGAGCCACGTCCAGGCGATCAACAGCCCGCTCAGGCTGCTCACGCGCAGGAGCCTGGCCGGCGTGATCACGGTCATTTCGTCCGTTGGCTGGCGATGTGCGCTGCCAGCGTACGCAAGGACGAGAAGATGCGCACGTTGTCGTCGTTGTCCGAACGCAACTGAAAACCATAGCGCTTCGAGACGACCAGCGCGACCTCAAGGACGTCGATCGAATCCAGCCCGAGTCCTTCTCCGAACAGCGGCGCATCCGGTTCGATGTTCCCCGGATCGAGATCCAGATTGAGCGCCGAGACGATCAGGTCGGCGACTTCTGCCAGGAGGGTTTCAGCGGTGTGGGGGCTGGTTTCTTGGAACATCACGTTTTTCCCGTGGAGTTATGACGTGGCGGCGCGAAAGGCGAGCACTGCGTTGCTGCCGCCGAATGCGAAGGAATTCGAAAGCGCCGTACCGAGTGGCTGATCACGTCGGGTGACGCTGACATGGTCGACGCCAGCACATGCCGGATCGATCGTATCGAGGTGAGCCGTGGGTGGAATCGCCTGCTCACGCAGGGACAGGATGGTGACGATGGCCTCGATGGCTCCTGCGGCACCGAGCAGATGACCGTGCATCGACTTGGTGCCGCTCACGGCGGGTCTCGTCCCGTCATCGCCAAAGACCGCGCGGATGGCTTCGATTTCCACCGGGTCGCCTTCGATGGTGGCCGTTCCGTGCGCATTGATGTAGTCGACATCCTGCGGGTGCAGGGCGGCATCGGCGAGCGCCGCACGCAGCGCACGGATCTGACCGTCGGCCTCCGGACGGACCAGATGCGCATGGTCGCAGGTGCTGCCATAACCGATGATCTCACCGTGAATGCGTGCTCCTCGCCGGTGCGCATGCTCCCAGTCCTCGAGTACCAGCGCAGCACCGCCCTCGCCGAGCACGAGTCCGTCCCGGTTTTCACTGAACGGCCGGCAGGCGATGGGGGCGGTCTTTTCGTCGCCGCTGGCCAGTACGCGCAAGGCGTCCCAGGCGCGCGCCACACCGTAGGCCTGCGGCACATCCGAACCCCCGGTCAGCATGATCGGCGTCTCACCACTGCGCACCCGTCGGAAAGCCTCGCCGATGGCGATGCTCGAAGACGCACAGGCGACGGTATGGCTCATGCTGACGCCGCCCAGGCCAAGCTGGATCGAAATGTGCGCATTGGCCGCGTTGTTCATGCCGAGAATGACGGAGAGCGGCGAAATCCGTTCGCGGCCCTTTTGCCAAAGTTCCTTGTACCCCTTTTCGTAGGCCAGTGTGCCGCCCAGAGCCGTTCCCCAGGAGACGCCCCAGCGCTCGCGGCTTTCGGCGTTTTGCCGCCGGTCAAGTCCTGCGTCGTCCCAGGCTGCAAAAGCGGCAGCCGTTCCCAATTGGGCGAAGCGGTCCATCGTTCCCGCCAGGGCCTTGCCGAGTACCGCACTGGCCTGAAAATGGGGGCAGGCGACGAAAGGGATGGCCAGCGCCCGCGGCACCTCGTCGAGACGGAGCAGGCGAACCGCCGATTCGCCATTCAGAATACGCTGGAAGAAATCCGCAAGACTATCGCCAAACGGGCTGACCAGGCCCAACCCTGTGATGGCAACGCGACGCCGGCTCATGACTCAAGACTGATGTTCGCCGCGCAGCCGATCCATCAGGCTTGCCATTTCACTGACGGTTCGCGGAGTCTTCAAATCCTTGGCAAGGGTGATGCCGAAGCGTTCCTCGAATTCGAAGATCAGTTCGAGAACCATGAACGAATCGACACCCAGGTCGTCCAGAAGCGCATCCGAAGTGATCTTCTCCGCTTCGACGCCGAGTCGTTCCTGCAGGAATTCGCGTATCACTGAAAGGGAATCCATAATCATTCGATTCTATCCGATTGTCGCCCCCCCGCCAACGCTTTGACGGTAAGGGTGCGAATGAAAGTGTTGGTCGAAGTCCTTTGTTCGATGGAGAGGTGTTGACATTGGTGATCGCCCCTGCGAGGGGGAGGGGAGCCTGTCGGTCCCTTTCAACACGGTCATTCACCACCCCACGGTGAATCTGTTCAACGCTGACCGGCTCCCCTCGGAGGCCGTCGGTTGGCAAGCATGGATAAAGGGCGGTCCAGGAAGTTGCCGGATCTTGTGATAGAGTCCTCCCCATGCCCCGCGTTGAATCTGCTGATCGTCGACTCGCCGGCCCTGACGTGGCGCTGACCCAGCGCGTCCTGCTCTGGCTCGCGTATGTCACTTTCGTCGTCTATGGCAGCCTGGTGCCACTGGATTTCCGTCCGTTGCCGCTTGATCAGGCCTGGGCGACCTTCAAGCAGTTGCGCATGTTGCAACTCGGCGTCGAGAGCCGGGCCGACTGGATCGCCAATGGCGTGCTCTATGTTCCGGTGGGCTTTCTTAGCGTGGCCCTGTTTGGCTGGAACAAGGGTCTGCGGGCGCGCCTCCCCCTGCTCGTCGGTACGGCGCTGTTCTGCTTTGCGCTGGCGCTGGCGGTGGAGTTTGCCCAGTTGTTCTTTCCCCCTCGCACGGTGTCACGCAACGACGTGATCGCCGAGGCCATCGGCAGTGTCGTGGGGATCGCGCTAGCCTTCCATTGGTCGGCGTGGTTTCGCAAGGTGCTTGCTGCCCTGACCGGGAACCTGGGCCAGCTAGCCAGCCGCGCTCTACAGGCCTACGCGGTGGCCTACCTGTTGTTCAGCCTGTTCCCTTTCGATTTTCTGCTGTCGCCAGCCGAACTGGTGGCCAAGGTGCAGTCCAATGCCTGGGGTTGGTTTCTGGCCGAACAGGGCACAGGTCGCGGCCCGGTCATTCTGATCGCCAAGTTAACGGCCGAGATGCTGGCCGTGCTTCCCCTGGGTCTCATCCTCGGTCGCTGGAACCTCGCCAGAGACCGCCCTGCGACCCGTCATGCCGTGCTCTATGGGGTTGTCCTGGGAGTGGCCATCGAAACGGCGCAGTTCTTCATTTATTCGGGTTCCAGCCAGGGTGTCTCGCTGCTGACACGCGCCATCGGCATGTATGGCGGCGCTCGCCTCTGGCGTGACCGGCTTTCCCTGCATGATCTCCACCTCGATCCCAGGAGCAGGAGGCTGGCCATGCCGCTAGGCCTGCTTTACCTGCTCGCCCTGGTGGCGGTAAACGGTTGGTTCGATCAGGCATGGCACGGCTCGGCGGTCGCCAGTCATACGCTGGCCGAGGCCCGCTTTCTGCCATTCTATTACCATTACTACACCACCGAGCACGCAGCCCTGATCAGTCTGGTATCGGTCGCCTTGATGTACGGCCCGGTCGGAGTGCTCGCCTGGCTGCGCTGGTGGTCGCCGGCCGCGGCCCTGTGGGCCGCGGCCCTGGCGGCGACCGTCATCGAGTCGAGCAAACTCTTTCTTGCCCACCACCCGGACCCGACCAATCTCCTGATCGGGGCCATTGCAGCCTGGTCGGTGACCAAGCTTCTACAAGGTCTGGAACAGGCCCCGGTGGCAACCCGACAGGCCGGCCTCCCGGTCAGGACCCGGCCAGTGATGCGGATCGGCGAGAAGGCCTCGGCAGGCAGCGCCGACCGCGGTTCGGGGCGCACCGGCCTGGCCCTGGCCACGATCCTGGCAGTGGCGGCCTGGATCGTCATCGATTTCCCTTTTTATCCCGGACTGCTCGCGCTGCTGCTGCTGTGCTACGCAGCCCTGCTCTGGTTCCAGCCTGGCTTGCTCTGGGCGGCGATTCCCGCCGCCATCCCGCTGCTCGATCTGGCTCCCTGGAGCGGGCGTTATTACCTGGATGAGTTCGATTTTCTGGTCATCGTCAGTCTGGCGGTCGGTTACGCCCGCGTTCGGCCGGCGCCCAAGGGTTTCTGCCGGGATGTGCCGGGTCTGGCGGTGGCCTGCCTGCTGGCTTTGACCTTTACCGTCAGTACGCTGTACGCCGTGCTTCCGATGGCGCTGCCCGATGTCAACAGCTTCACCAACTACTACAGCCCATTCAATGCCCTGCGCATCACCAGAGGGGCGTTGTGGGCACTGCTGCTGTTCGCCCTG
>WBZT01002608.1_pt1 | contig 12411 bp, 8 predicted proteins | sample 5204241 | NCBI WGS metagenome assembly WBZT01 (sample SAMN12344358, study PRJNA552823) | activated sludge metagenome | biome: Activated sludge suspended growth; feature: Nitrification reactor; material: Wastewater; isolation source: activated sludge from nitrification reactor of wastewater treatment... | reverse complement strand
CCTGCGCGAGGCGGTGCAGAAGCTGGCGGCGCATAACATCCCGGTGTTCGCCGCCGTGGGCAACGACGCGAGCACGACGCAGTTTTTTCCGGCGGGTTATCCCGAGGTGATTTCCGTGACTGCGCTGGAACGGGGCCAGGTGGCGGCCTACGCCAACGTCGGCACGCCGCCGGACGCCGCGGCGCCGGGCGGCGTGGTCTTTTCCTACAACGGCATCACCTACGGCGCGCGCGGTACGTCGGTGTCCTCGGCGGCGGTCACGGGCATTGCGACCGGCCTGGCCGATTCCACCTGTGCCTCCTGGCCGAGCGTCATCGCCACGGTCGAGAAGAACCTCCCCGTGCCGGTGGCAGCGAAATAGCGTGCGATTGAGGGTGATGCCTCGACTCGCCCGACCAGTCCCAATTGGACCATGCGCCTTTGCTTTGGATCACAAATGGGCTTGAACGGTTTCGAGTGCGCTCCATGATTCCACCCATGAATCCCCACCGTCAGTCGGTTGAACTTGTCGCGCGCACCGGCCGACTGCGCCAGCGGCTGGAATATACCGGGAACATCGGGGATTGGACGCTGGATTCCACGACGCGGTACATTTACGACGGCTGGCGGGTGATTCAGGAGCGGGACGGGAGCAACGTGCCGACGGTGAGCTACACGCGCGGGACGGATTTGAGCGGCAGTCTGGAAGGCGCAGGTGGGATTGGCGGTTTGCTGGCGCGCTCGCACGGCTATTCGAGCGGCAACTGGACGACGCACAACTGTTACCACGCCGACGGCAACGGGAACATCACGTATCTGGTGAACAGCAGCCAGACGGTGGCGGCGAGCTACCGGTATGACCCGTTTGGGAACACGCTCAGTTCGAGCGGCAGCCTGGCGGGCGCGAACGTGTATCGCTTTTCGAGCAAGGAATTCCATGCCACCAGCAGCCTCTACTACTACGGCTACCGCTTCTACGATGCGAGTGTGCAGCGGTGGCTGAACAGAGACCCCATTGGGGACTTGGGCTTTAGGCTTCTCGCACTGAAGAAGGGCATGGCCGGATTGGATGAGCTAAACCTCTTTGCGTTTGTCATGAACAAGTCATTGAATGAGATAGATCCCCTAGGACTGGAAGGTCTGGCAGGAAGCGTCGGTGTCATCTGTTGCGGTGGATCGCCTGCGGGAGCCAGAACCGCAATGGAGGCTGGGCTAAATGCAGCGGACGCAGCATATCCGGATCGCAATTCAGTTGAGAATCGCGCCATGCGTCATTGTGTTGCCTCCGGAATGCTTGCCGTTTCGGACGGATGCGGGCCGGCAGAATGCATCGGAACGAAACGTGAAGATTTTCAAAATAATCACGGCGGCCAACCGCCTCGTGAAGGAACGCGTGGTAAAAACAATAACAGGGTTGGAAGAGCCTGTGCCGGTTGCGGAGGAGCAAATGCGGAAAACAACCCCACCAAAAGCGGACGCGGACGCAATCTTAGCGTCCGCCCAGCGCGCACCCTCGACCAGATTGTTGCGTGCTGTCAAGATGCGGTTGACAACGGCAGGGCTGACACTCGCGAATGAACCACGCTTTTCGATCTGATATCGAACTTCCTGAAAGAACAATGAAACGTCAGCGACAGATGAAGTATGGTGTAGTTTTTCTTCTTGCGGCTGCGTTAGTATGGTGGGGAGGCTCTTTGGTAAAGAGGAGTATGATCCGTGAGAAGAACGCTCAAACAAAGCTCCTTGTTCAACAGATTGCCGAAGAAATAGAGGCCATCAGATCGAAGCAGCCATTGCCGAACGACTTGTTCGAGCTAATGAAATTGCGCGGGAAATCGTTGCCACGATCTGCTTGGGGTGAGCCGGTAGTCTACTCACGGCTGGCCGACGTCACAAATCACTTCCGGGTCTCTACCGTCTCGCCATTCCCCGCTTGGAACGTCTTCGAGTATAATTCGAAGACCCCCGAAAAAGGCGTGATGGTTTACCCATTCTAAGTTGAACAGCTCTAGCGTCATCGCCATGAAGGGGGCGTGAAGGGGGGCGGTTCGGAGCAATCACACTGATTGAATTCAGAATCGCGTGACCAACATGGTGGACGCAGCGGGGACGACGCTGTGTGGTTTGGCTTCCCAAGCCCTGCCACGTTGTTGCCCCCAATGGAGACGAGCGTTTCGCGCACAGCAGTCGCCGCCGGCGGGCAGTTGTGGACTGAAGACCCGCCTCCGCGAAAAAGAAGCTGCGGCGAGGCAAGCGGCCCGTGGAGCAGCGACACCGTGACGCTCGCGTTTAGGCCGTTGCTGGCCAGATTCAGAACTTGCGCGGCACGCAGAATCGCACGACGATGCTGCCGTGAAAACGGTCAGTCACCGCAGCATCAAGCAGGCGGAAAGCCGGCGCCGCATGGCCGGTGTCCGGGCGGCGCGAACCAACACCCGCGCCGCCTGGCGGGTGCAGCGCCGCGTTTCGTTGACCGGCCACGGGACACTGTGGCGAATCACCAATCTGCGGCAGGTCGCCCGCGCGATGGCCGCATGGGCTTGATGAGGTTGTGCGCTATTCGCTCGCACAGTTCTCCGCCATCTTCCGTCTCCGTGATGCCGCTGGCCGGCCTTACATTCTCGTCGGTGGCCAGGCTGTCAATTACTGGGCCGAGCGTTATCTCCCAACCGAACCCGAACTGCAAAAGCTCGTGCCGTTCACGAGCGAGGACATTGACTTCCAAGGCCGGCGCGAAGACGTGCAACGCATCGCCGACCAATTAAAACAGTCGCCGGTCTATCCCCACCCGGTGGCACTCACGGCTTTGGCGGGCGCGGTGCCCTTCCGCATCGGCAACGTCGAATCCAGCGTTGAAATTGTGCGCCGCGTGCCGGGGGTTGCCACGGCGGCGCTGGAGGCATTGGCTGTCGAGGCAGAATGGGCCGGCCAGAAAATCCGCGTCTTGAATCCCATCTCCTTGCTGGTTGGGAAAGTTGAACTGGCCCTGACCCTCGTTCAAGCCAGCCGCCGGGATGCGGAGCATGTCCGGATACTCGTCCACTGCGTGCGCGGATTTTTGGGAGAATTTCTGGCGGGTGTGGAGGCGGGGAAATTGCCGGCGAAGGGCTGGCTGGGCGCGGTCAATCGGGTCGTGAAACTCGCGGCGTCAACTCATGGTCGCAAAGCGCGTAAACAACTGGCGCTGGATTGGAGGGAGACTTTGCCTTTGGCAGCCATCAGGCAGAGCACACAAACGAAGATCGTGGCATTCCGTGACAAGCAGTTGGTGCGCTGGAAGCCGTGATGACACTGCGACAACTGTCACCTCCACCGCAATCCTCGCGCCAAGTGCCGACTGACCGGAGGTGCGGGGATGAGCCCAGGCGTTCATGCCAGCCGCATCATTGCCTCAAGCCGGCTCTGCCGGTAGCCTGTCGGCATGGGTGCGTTCCCTGTCAGTCCCGAAAAAGAATCGCAACTCGCGCAGCGCATGGCGGCGTTGGGTGTGAACGAAACTGATTTGGAGGAATCGTTCGTCCGCTCGGGCGGGCACGGGGGACAGAACGTCAACAAGGTTTCCACCTGCGTCATGTTGTTGCATCGGCCCACTGGGGTTCAGGTGAAATGCCAGACGACGCGGCATCAGGGCATGAACCGTTATCTCGCGCGCCAGTTGTTGCTGGACAAGCTCCAGACGCGCCGGCAGGAGGCCCGGGCGGCGGAGCGGGCGCGGGTGGAAAAACTGCGCCGGCAGAAACGCCCGCGTTCGCGCGGTGCGAAGGAACGAATGCTGGCCGACAAGGCGCATCGCGCGGCGCGGAAAGCTGATCGCCGCTCGCGCTTTGATTGAGAGTTCAACTGAACCGCATGGCAGCCAGCCAACAACGGGTCTGCCGCTCGGTGTGGTTTTCAACGCGGGCGATTTCCCGCCGCAGGCGCACGCGAAGGCGCTAGAGCCGGCGCGGCAGATTGGTTGCCACCGGGTTGATTCAGGCGGCGGCGGGCGTGGTTTTGCCCGGGTCGGACGGTGTCGAGTTCACCGAACGGAAGCTCTTCCACGATGGCAGCGGCAGCAGCCCCAGGCCAATGACGGCAAGCTGGCTGGCGTTGAAGAACATGAGCCACTTGAACGCCGAGTCCATGAAACCGTAGCTGTGGAGGCCCACGCCGAGCATGTTCACGCCGAACCAGGACCAGGCGGTGATGACGTTGCCGAGGATGGCCAGCAGCATGATGCCGCGGTCGCGCACGAGTCCGCCCCAGCGCGCATGGAGGATGATGGCGTTCCAGAGAACGATGAGGAGCGCGCCGTTCTCCTTCGGGTCCCAACCCCAGAAGCGGCCCCAGGACTGGTCCGCCCAGATGCCGCCGAGCACCGTGCCGATGAAACTAAACAGCGTGGCGAAGCAGACAATGGCATAGACCATCCGGGTGAGGGCTTTGCCCAGATCCAAGGAGGAAGGTCCGCTCGCCTTTGCGGGCGGCGTCAGCAAGGGCGTGAACAATCCCAGCACGACGTAGAGCAGCGCCAGCAGACCGGCGACGAACGTGGCGGAGTAGCCCAGTGTCACCGTGGTGACGTGCGTGGCGAGCCAGAAGTTGGTGTCGAGCACGGCGCGCATCATTTCCATGGTGTCGCCGCCGAGGGCGAGGTTGTGCGCGATCAGGAGGGTCACAAAACCCGTCAAGCCCGCCACCGCGCTCCCCAGCCCGACGCGATAGACGCGCTCCAGCACGATGCCCAACGCGCACGCGCCCCAGCCGATGAAGATCGCCGAGGAATAGAGGTTGGTCACCGGGGGCCGGCCTTCGAGCACCATGCGATAGATGAGAGCGAAGGTGTGAACGACAAAGGCGAGGCAAATCAGCCAGTAAGCGGAACGCCGGAAGGCTTCGGACAAATTCGGCAGACTGCCGAAGGTGAGCAAGGCGCCACCGGCAAGCAGGAAGGCGCAGACGTAAATGATCGTGGCGTGCAGGAATGATTTGATTTCGTTGAAGTAAAACTCTGCCCGGCCTTTGCGGGCTTCCTTGGGAAACTGGCGATCCAGCCAGCCGCGATATTCGGCCAGGGCGCTGTTAAAATCCGTCGCGCTGCCTTTGCCGTAGGCGCTGGCCATGCGCGCGAAGGACGTAACGGCGGCGGGAATCTGGCCGGTCTGGATGGACTCCAGCAGGCATGCGCCAACGTTCTTCCAATCTTGCTGGTTGGCGGGTTGTTCCGGCGGGATCACGCGCGGGTAGGCGAGGTTGGCCACCATTTCAAAGCCTTGGGCCGTTTCGCCCAGCGCCCGCAGCGCGGCCTCATCGAACTTTTCCCCGGTCCGCTGCGCGCGGAAGGCGACCATGCCGGCGGTGCGGATGCCTTCGTAATCCTTGAGCAGTTGCGCGAAGTCCTGGGTGCGTTCGGACTGGATGCTGTTGCGCAGACGCTGGTAGAGCGTGACGGCGTTGCTGAGCTTGAGCATCTGCTTCTCGTAAGTGGAGCGTTGCGCATCGTCCTTTTGCATCGCCTTGCGGGATTGCGCCTCGATCTCGCCGAGCACCGGCTCGATTTCCTGGTAGGTGTAGTAGCGCAGACCGGATTTCTCGATGCCTTTGTCCGTGAGCTTCAACTCGCCGAGGATTTCCGGATGGTGAATCAGGAATACGGGGCGGGTGTTGGCCACGTCCGGCTTGAACATCACTTCGAGCAGCCATTCAGTGGAGCGGAGTTTCTTCGGGTGATGCCAGAATTTCCACGAGGGCACGATCTCCAGCGGCAGGTCGCCGGTGCTGCGGATCTGGAGCAGGGCGTTGCGCGCCACGGAATCGAAGGGCTGGATGCGGCCATTGGACTGGACCGGCAGCCGGCCGAATTCCTTGGCGTGAAACTCGCCGTCCTTCTTGGGGAGCATGACGACGATGATTTCAGTCGCGAAGAGCGCGAGGCAGCACCAGGGCAGGAGTCTTAGCAGGGCTTTCATGAGGCCTTTCGTTTGGCGGCAAAGCCGACGAGATGGATGAGAAACTGGAGGCAGAGTCCGAAGGAAACCATGACGCAGGCGAAGTAGGGCGTGAGCCAGCCGGGATTGCGCACGACCTGGAGCACGGTGCCTTGGTCGTCCTTGTCAAAGCTCGCCTGGTAATACGTCTCGCCGTTGTAACGCAGTGGATTGTTCATGTAGATGCGAACTTCGCGGCTCTCGCCGGTGTCGGGTCGCTGCAGCCGGACCAGGCTGGAAAAGTCCTTCGGGATTTCCGTTCCGGGATATTTGTCGTGTCGGAATTCGAGCAAGTGCAGCGTGAACGGTTTGTAGAAGCGCTCGGGCCGCAGTTCGAGTTGGTACTGGCGGCCATTGTGGGTGAGGGGCTGCGGTTGGTTCATGTAGCCGGAAATCAGGAACGTCCCCAGCGAACCCTGCGGTGTCAGCAATTCCACGAGGCCGGAGGGAATATCGCGCCGGTCCATTTCCGTTTCGTGCGGCAGCCGCCGCCACCAGATGCTCCGGCCGAGGCCCTGGGTGCTGTTGACCGGCTCGAAGCCCTCGGCTTGATTTTGGGAAAGCTCCGAGTTCGGGAAATACTTCTTCACCCGAACGGTGAACGGCAATTCCGCGTGCGAGATGTCATTCAGCTTTTCCAGCCGCCGGCCCCGGATCGCCACCACCTTGTCCGTCTCGGCCTCCGAGGTGTCAATCACCGCCAGTTCGTACGAACGGCCCGCTTCGGAGTAGTTGGCCGTCTCCCCATTGCGGATGTGCATGGTGCTCTCCACCGAGAGCATGTCGGTCAGCAACTGTCCCAGCAACAGCAGCACGATGCCGAGGTGAATGATCGCGATGCCAAACTTTTTCTTGTCCGGCCGATAGTAACGCAGGTGCGCGGCAAAGAGATTGATCAGCAGCAAACCGCCGATTAAATAACCGCCGGGGAAGATGGGAATCTTCCAACCCGCACCGGCCGGCTGCCAGAAGACGAAGAAACTGCGGAAGAATTCGTTCTGCGCCTTGTAGAGGCCCAGATTGACCTGGGCAATCGTGCCCCAGAACACGAGGATCAACCCCAGCGCCAGGAGTACCACCGTGAGCTTCAGCGAGGTGAAAAATTTTACGAGTCGGTCGAGCATGTCAGTATTGGACAGTGGTGACGAATTTCGTGAAGGCTTCGCGGTTCGCGTCCACCAGCTTGGCGTCGCCCATCAATTTGTAAAACCAGCTTTGCCCGGCCTGTGGCACGATCGCACCGACGAGCTTGGCCGGCTGGCCGGAACGTGCGTCCGTGCCGCTCATTTCCACGAAGGTGGCGTTGCCGCCGTTGACCTTGACGGTGGTGCCGGCCTTGGCCAGTTCCTCGGCGCCCAGCGGCGACAATCCGAGTTGCCCGCGCCAGCGGTTGACGTTGCCCGCCAGGCCACCGCCATCCCCGGCGGACTGGCTGACGTTGACGGCGGCTTGCGCGCTGCCTTCGCCGGCAATGACGAATTTCGCCACGAGAAATTGTCCGCCGCCGACTTCCTTCCAATGCGCGGCTGGGGTCCATTTCGGTTGACCTTCACGGGAGACGGGCGCGGCCTCGGTGCTCGCGGAGACTGGCGGGTGACCGCTCGGCAACGTTGCGCCGCCGATGGGCGGATGATCGGCGGGCAATTCGCCCGAGGACGTGGCAACTGGTGCGGCGCCACCTTCGGTGAATTCCACCGATTTCAGAAATCTGATGAAGGCCGGCTTTTGGTCGGCCACGACTTGGGTGTCGCCGGTCATCTTGAAGAACCACGCCATGCCTTCGTGCTGGTGAATGACTGCAAGGATGCGCGACGGTTCGCCACTGCTAGTGTTCGTCCCGGCCAGATCGTAGAGTTGTGCTGGTGAGTCGCCGACCTTCACCGCTTCGGCGGTCTTGGCCAAATCCTCCGGTGCCAGAGGCGCCAATGCCACCTGGCCGCGCCAGCGGTTTACATTGGCCGCTTCTCCGCCGGCGCTGCCGGGCAGTGGAATGACGCTTACATCCGCTTTCTGATTTCCCTGGCCGACACTGAAGGACGCCACCCGCATCTGCCCGCCGGGCGTGGCCGTCCAGCCTTCGGGCGTCTGGTAATTCACTTGGGGAGGACCGGCGGATTCGTGCGAATGCCCGGCCGCGGGCTTCGCCGTTTGCTTGGGTACGCGATAAACCTTGATGTCATCGCCGGCGGAAGCCGCGAGCGCCGGGATGAGGAGCAACCCGGCGGCGAACCGGGAAAACGGTTGGCCGCGCTGCGAGGAACAATGTGAGTTCACGCTGCGTATGATACGGTTTTGCCGCAGTGCGGCAAGCTTGCCGGCAAGGTTTAGCAATCTCCGCCCATTGAATCGCAAAATCCAGCGAGTGCCGCAAAATTCCGGGAGCGCTGAACCGCTGGGGGTCAAGAAATTCAACGCTTGCCCGGAGCGGGGCGCTTTGAAATAACCACCGCATGGGACAGCATGAACAGCCGGCCGGTTCAAATCGTTTTGCGGAGGCGATCCGTCGCATGGACGAAGCGAATGCGCGCGACCCGAACGTGGAACTCGTGGACGGCGCGGCGCACCCGCGGGAACTCATTTATGCCCGCTGGCTCACCGAGTGGGTGCTGAAGTTGTGTCCGGCGGCCAGCGAAGCGTTGCGCCTGGCAGCCCGGTGCCAGCATCTCCGGCGCTGGGAAATTCCGCGGGCTTCTTATCCCATGGGCCGCGCCGGCTATCTTCGCTGGCGCGCCGAATTGAAGAAATTTCACGCGGAAAAATCCGGAGAGATTCTCCGTGCCGCTGGCTACGAGGCCGGCATGATCCAACGAGTGCAGGAACTCAACCTGAAGCAGAACTTTCCCGCCGATCCCGAGTGCCGCGTATTGGAGGATGCTCTGTGTCTGGTTTTCCTGGAACGCCAGTTCACCGCCCTGGCCGCCAAATCCGATGACGACAAAATGGTCAACGCGCTGCAAAAGTCGTGGCAAAAAATGACCCCGGCGGCTCACGCCGAAGCGTTGAAACTCAAATTCTGTCCGCGCGAGCAGACGCTCATCCAGCGGGCGCTGGCGGGTTAGTAGTGGCGACGCCCCCGTCGCCCTTACCAGCAGCTTGCGCCATCGGGTGTGCCGGTCCTGGCGACGAGGGCGTCGCTGCTACTGCTGCAACGCGCGATAGAAGCGTTGGGGGCGATTGGAGAGTGTGCCGCTATCGGTGTAGCGCCAGATGCCGTTGGTGTTTTCCATCAGGCCAAGCGCGGCCCAACTGGCGACCGGGAGGTCCAGGTTGGTGGTGGCCAGGACGAGATAGTTCGAGCCGGTTTCTCCCAACATGCAGAGCTTGAAGTCCACGTTGCTGCGCACGCCGCCGAGGGTGAGCACGTGCAGCGGGAGTGTGACTTGGGCAACCGTTTGCGTCGCGTAGCCGTAACCGCCGCGGTTGTCCCGCGCCCGCGCGACGAAGGCGTTGGCGCCCGGATAGTCAATCTCCAGTGAAGTCGCCGCTGACGCGCCCGCGAAGCTGGCGAGCACGTTGTTGTTGATCAGGAAATCCACGTTGGTGACGGCACCGTCGAGATCGGAAGTCGTGGCCGAGAGCGCGAAAGGCCGGCAAACCAACTGGGTGGTGCCACCAGTAACGCTCAGGTTCACGGTTGGCAGCGCGTTGGAGGCGCGGAGCAGGAGGTTGGTCGGCGTGTAGAGGATTTCAAATTCGTAATTGGGCGTCAGAATCTGGTTGAACACTCCGGAACGCGCAGTCCAAGTCATCGCGGTGAACGTGGTGCCGATGGTCGGGAAGAAACCGTTGGTGAAGGTCACGTTGAGCGTGCCGGCGAGGTTCGCCGCACCGGCCACGGTGATGCGGTCGTATTGCGCCGCGGCGTTGCCACCGAGTTGCATCTGGTAAGCGCCGGTTGCGAGGTTGGTGTAGCCGCCGGTGGGGTGAATGGTGCCGAGCGCGTTGCCGGGCAGAACGGTGGCGCCGTTGATCACACTGCCGACGTCGCCCGCGCCGTCGAGCGTGCCGCCGAGCAACGTGAGCGTGCCGCCGAGGTTGCCACCGCGCAGTTCAGTGCGGCCGGCGGTTTGGGTGAACCGGCCAATCGTCAGCGTGCCATTTTGCGGCGAAACGAGTCCGCCCGCATTGGTGAAGATCAAATCCACCCCGCCGCTGCCGACGTTGGCCGTACGACGCACCGTGCCGAAGTTGAGGAATGTTCCAGCAGTGCCGGTGTCGTCGAACGTGCCACCATTGGCGTTCAGAATTGCGCCGGACTCATTGACCCAGGAAGCGCCATTCGGGAACGACACGGTCGCGGTCGCCGTGACTGTGCCGCGATTGGTGATGCTCTGGCCATTGAAAGTCTTCGCGTTTGCGCCGGCGATGGTGCTGTTGGAGTTGGTTTCCAGAACAATGACGCCCCCGGCTGAACGGAAGTTGCCGGTGTTAAAGCTGAGGTTGGTTCGGATGGTGATCGTGCCCGCGTTGTCCGTGGTGGCGGCGTTTTGTAAGTAGGTGTTGACCGTGAGCCGGGCGGCGTTGGTGATGTAGCGCGACTCGCCGATCACGCCGCTGTCGGCAATTTTGAGGGAATCGAAGAACACATTGAGCGCCGGATTGAGGATTTCGATCCGGCCGGTGGTGACGTCCACGTCGCCATTGACCGTGAGGTCGGCGTTGACGAGCAGCTTGGGGCTGGAGGTGGTAGCGCCACCCGAGCCGTCACCGACATGCAGGACTCCCGTGTTGATCGTCAGCGGCGCATTAATCAGGAAATAGCCGCCGGCATAAAGCTGCGGGGTGATCGCGCCAAAAGTGGTGCCCGCCTCGAAAACAAACGGCTCATTTGCGACGGTGCTGAAATTTTGGGACGCGCTGGTGGCTTCGATTCGTCCGTAGTTCGTGCCTGCCCCAACGTACCACGCTGTCGTTTGCTGGCGCAGCGTGCCGAAATTGAGCAAATCCACGGTGAGATAGGCCGGGCAACCCGCCAGACTATCGGTGGCCCAAATCAAACCTTCGTTCACGACCAACGTCCCGGTCGCGCCACTGCCGTTGCTGAAACCAAAACACGGCAAATCGAGTTCGACGGTGCCACTGGCGTGATTGGTAAACGTCACGTTGCTCGCAAAAGTCACACTGCCCACGTCGTCGTTGGCGACCAGAAACCGGCCGTAATTGTTGAAGGTTCGCACGCCCAGCGTGGGAACGCCCGCGGCGCGCGTTTGGAGGTAGGCGTTGCTGGAGTTGACAAACCGCCCGTTACCCCGCATCGGGCTGTCGAGCCACTGGAAGAAGCCTCCATTGTTAAACTCGTTGCTGATGTTCAACTGTCCGCTCATCCGAAACCAGCCATTGCTCGCCACCCAGGCCGTGCCGTGGACCGTGAGCGTGGCGTTCTGATCGAAACGATTCGACGCGACCGTGGCCGGACCGAAACCAAGGAAGAAGTTGCTTACCGCCGCTGTCGCGCCGACGGTCACGGTGAAGGCGACGTTGTTTGTGATGTAAGCGTCGTCGCCCGCGCCGGGCACAACATTCGGCGACCAGTTGTTGGTCGTGGCCCAAGTGCCGCCGGCGAGATTGGTCCACACGATGGTGGCCGCCATACTACGCGGTATGGCGGTCAGGAATAACAACGTCGCAACTCCGGCTATGATCCAAAAGGTTCGCTTTCTCATGATTGTGTCCTGTTAAACTTGCTGATAGGGCGCGAGTTTATAGTTTGGTTCGCGCGTCAGTGCAAGTGGCCAATGCTGCGGATTTGCATCGGGCAATTCCCGGCGGTGCATTCGTAACGGAAGATTTTGTTGCCACGTTCCAAGGACAAGCCGCACAATCCTCCCGGGCTGCAAACCAGTTCGGAAACCTATGCGCAATCGAATCCATCTCCTCGCCTCCATCGCGTTGGCCGTCGCCACGCTGGTGGCCAACGCCGGCAACCTCAAACCCGTCGCGCTGCGTTGTGAGTATCGCAGCAACCCGCTGGGTATTGACGAAGCGCAACCACGGCTGACGTGGCGCGCGGAGTCCGGCGAACGCGGGCAAAAGCAGACAGCTTATCAAATCCTCGTCGCCTCGAACGAAAAGCTGCTTCGATCAGGCACGGGTGACTTATGGGATAGCGGCAAGATTGCGAGCGATCAGTCGGTCAATGTCGTGTATTCCGGAAACCCGCTCGCTTCCCGGCAGCAGTGCTTTTGGAAAGTCTGTGTGTGGGACAAGGATGGTTCAGCGAAATGGAGTGCCCTCGCGGCGTGGACCATGGGGCTGCTGAAGCCGAGTGACTGGTCGGCGGATTACATCAGCCACCGCGACACCACGCCAGTCCACAAGAGCGCCAAGGAACTTTTCCTCCCGCCTGCCCGGCAATATCGCAAAGAGTTTACGGCCCCTAAACAAGTGAAGCGGGCCACGATTTATGCGACGGCGCTCGGCATTTACGAGCTTTACCTGAACGGTCAACGCGTTGGTGACGCGCTGT
>WBZT01002607.1_pt1 | contig 12411 bp, 10 predicted proteins | sample 5204241 | NCBI WGS metagenome assembly WBZT01 (sample SAMN12344358, study PRJNA552823) | activated sludge metagenome | biome: Activated sludge suspended growth; feature: Nitrification reactor; material: Wastewater; isolation source: activated sludge from nitrification reactor of wastewater... | reverse complement strand
CGCGCTCCCTGTTTGTATTTTGTATAGTTCGTTCTGTAATACACGCTAGTTACCCGGTAATATTAAAGCTTCGGCTATATCTTCAGCTTTAAGGGTATTCATGCATGTAATTTCCCTGCTGCATGTGTTAAGGTAGCAGCAAAGGCAATCAACTTTACCGGAGCGGAATATTTTCCCGCTGCCGAATACATCAAGCTCTGTGTATGATGTCGGTCCAACAATGCCAACAGTGTACTTGCCAAGAGCCGTCGCAATGTGGAAACAAAGTGAATCCGAAGTGAATACCTCCGATGCAAGGGATACGATACAGATGAAATCTTCCATTGTGTTATCGCAGCCGAAGTAAACAATATTGCCTGTTCCTGATTGTGCGGCATACTCTTTCAGTGCGGATTCTATCTGCTGATAAAACTCCATATCTTCATCACCTGCAATTATGGCAACTGCTGTGCCTGGCATGCGGCGGCTTAAAATCTTAACAAGCTCTGTGTATCCTTCCCTGGTCCATTTTTTATGCTGCCAGCGGTTGCCGCCGCCAAGGTTTACAAGTATCATTGAGCTGAACCTGTCCAGTCCCGCATTTTTCTTTATCTCGGCGGCACGGGCGCGTTTATCAGCCGGCAAATATATATACGGCTCCGAGGCTTCGTACCTTAGTCCGCAAATTTCATGTATTATTTGGTGGTAGGTCTTTTGGTTGCGCTTCTTCGCGTTATCATCCACGCCCATCAGGTACCACTCATTGGCCATGGCGTTTAAGGGATATGGCCGTGTGTTCACCAGCGTGTAGCCGTAAGCCCGGTCTGATTTCAGGCGGCTCATAACTTCGCAGCTATCGGAACCGCTATCCAGATTGATTGCAATATCATACACGGCATCATAAACATGCTCAAGCTCATCGCTCACAAAATAGATCTCGTTTATCATATCGTTGTCCTTCAGCACTTCGTAAGAGCGGCTGCGTGTTATCCATGTGATCGAGCTTTCGGAGAACTTCTGCTTTAGCGATGGCAGTATGCTTGTTGTGCGAAGCACGTCGCCTACGGCATCAAGCTTTACTATGATAATTCTTTTCATCCCGTCTGAGGGAATGCTCTCCATCGGCTCTCCTGCGGGTATTGGCGGAAAGTCACCAATAGCGGCATCCTTTTCGTAATACGGGCAGCCCGGGCAGAATACGCCGTACTCTTTGTTAGGAGCGCATGGCCTATCGCCATAGAACCGGGTGCAGTCAAAATGTATTACGGGAAGTTCTATCATTAATTTTGATAGCCGTGTAAATTCGTATAATGGTTCAGCCGGGGCAACGGGTTATTCTAAATTCCTGGTTTCTTCAACAATAAATGTGGGGCGGTTACGTGTTGCGTCAAAATTGCGCCATAAGTATTCGCCAACTATGCCGATACTGAGAAGTATCAATCCGCCGGTAAGAAATATTGCCGCAACAAGAGTTGGGATTCCGAAGAGCGGCGCATCGAATATTATCTTACGCAGCAGCACATATACAGCAAGCAGTAATGCGGGAACCCATACAAGCATGCCTATAAATGAGGCAATCCTGAGCGGGCGCGCTGAAAATCCGAAGAACGTATCAAACGCAAGCTTTAACCTTTTGAAAAATGACCAGCGTGACTTGCCGTGCTTGCGCTCCCTTCGGTGATAGTTAAGGAATCGCCTGCCGAAGCCGAGCCAGATTATCTGCACCGTGAGGTGTGAATTCTTTTCATCCATATCAACCAGTATCTGCGCCTGCTGTTTGTTTATCATGCAGAGGTCGAAGCCTGTTTTGGGATAGTCCGGCAGCACAAGCGCGCGGAATATTTTATAAAACATGGCCGAAAACATTTTCGAGAGGAAGGGGTCGGAGCGGCTTTGCCGTACGCAAAGAACCAGGTCGCGCTTACCGCCTGCTATCCATTCATCATACATCTGCGGAATAAGCTCGGGCGGATCCTGAAGATCAGCCGCAAGGAAAACCACCGCGTCACCCGTGGCATAATTCATACCGGATAAAATGGCAACATACGCGCCGTGATTTTTGGAGAGCTTCACCAGCTTAACCCTCGGGTCATCGGCTATCTGCTGCATCACTTTGTATGATTCATCCTTCGAGCCGTCATCTACAAATATCAGCTCGTAGTCAAACTTATCCTTATGGCCGGTAAGCACGGCGCTGAGCACTGAATGCGTTTCCTTCAGCACGTCTGCGTTGTAATAAACCGGTATAATTACGGAAATTTTATCCAAATATTCTGATTTAGCGTAATTTTTACAATTAATAATAAATATTTTTTTTTATATATTAAATCCTATTAAAATTGTTAAAAAATCCGCAATTTAGCTTGATATTATTCTGCACTGCCGCGGCAGTTAAACGCCGGCCGGCAAACTACACTATATATATGCATGGGCAGTAATGAGTTCAAGGTGTGCCACCTGTTGTACGAAGAGTATCCCCGCGACCCGCGCGTGCGCAGGTATGTTAACGCGCTGAATGATAAAGGAATGGGCTGTGTTGTGATTTGCAGCAAACGAAAGCGCGATTCATATTATGAAGAGCTGGGTATGAACCGCATTTACCGCATTCCCGTATCAAAAAAACGCGGCAGCTTTTTGATGACACTGGTTGAGTACCTTTTATTCTCGTGGATTTCTTCCGTGCTGCTTGTGTATTTGGGCATCAAATACCGCTTTAAGATAATACATACCCATACACTGCCTGATTTCCTGATATTTGCCACAATATGGAACAAGCTCTTCGGCGCGAAGCTGATACTCGACCTGCATGAAATTTTCCCTGAGCTTTACATGGCGCGCACGGGCGCGGCAGCGGATTCATTTAAAGTCAAGCTGCTTAAAACCGCTGAGAAGTATTCCTTAAAGCTGGCAGATGTTTTGATAACCATACATGATAACGCGCGAGATATTTTCGTTAAACGGAATCCCGCTATAGCCAAAAAGATTCATGTTGTGATGAACTCCGTTGATCCGCGCGAGTTTGCGGATTCAGCGCTTGTACCCGGCGATGAATTTGTGATAATCTACAACGGCACAATTGTTAAGCTGCTGAATCTCACAATAATTGTTGAAGCTATTAAATTGCTGAAGGATGAAATGCCCGCCGAAGATTTCCGGAAGATAGTGTTTCGCTTATACGGCGATGGACCCGCGCTGGAGGAGATTCTGGAATTAGCAAAGTCGCTTGGCGTTGAGGACAAAGTGCAATACATGGGTTACCTGCAGCCTGCCGATATGCGAAAGGAAGTCCTGAAGACGAGCGTGCTTATACTGCCGCCGGTTAAGAATATTTACAGCGATCTGTTTTACACCATTAAACTGATAGAAACCATATACCTTAAGATACCCGTTATAGCAACGCGGCTTAACACATACAAGCGCTACTACAGCGAAGATGCGTTGTATTATTTCGATTCCGGCGATACACGCGCGCTTGCAGATAGAATAAAGGAAGTTTACTATGATAAATCGCTCGCCCAGAAAAAAAACGAAACCGCCCGCGCAGAATACGACAAGCTCGGCTGGGACATCATGCGGGAAAGGTATGTGGAGATAATTGAAGGGATGATGTGAAAATATTACTCATCCGATGACACCAAGCCATCGGATGAGTGATGTATATTATTTGATCAAAATCATTTTTTTTGTTTCTGTAAAAAGCTGCCTGCTCTTATCATCTGTTACTTCCATCCTGTAAAAATATACTCCGCTGCTGGCTGCGAATTTTCCTATGAAATCCACTTCATATTCACCGGCCTGCTGATGCTGGTTTACCATAATTTGTGTCTCACGGCCTGTGATCTCATAGGCGATCAGCCTTACATAAGCCGGCTGTTTTAATTTATATGGTATTACCGTTCTTGGATTAAATGGATTTGGGTAATTCTGTTTAAGCTCAAAAGATGCAGGCACATTGCTCCCGGTTTGTACTATACCTGTATAAAAAGTTGTGTCTCCTCCATTAGTGGTGTGAACGCCACCTGAAGTCCAATATGCCCAACCATTAACTTTATCTTCAAATTCAACATGTTGAAGTTGACCTGAATGAATTGATGTATCTGGCAGTTGGTAGCCCCAAGTTTGACCGCCATTTGTTGATTTATATATTAAACCTCTGAATTGGCCGGCACCAAAGAAAGCAACAGATCCAACTCCGAATATTGTATCTTTTATTACGTTATCAAATTTTTTAAGACGCGAAAGTATGATTATACCTTCTTCAGGAGGTAAATTATATGTTGTCCAGTTCATTCCGCCATTTGTGGTTTTTTGGAATACTGTCGCTGTACCGTTATTCTTCCACCCTGTTAGACTATCAGAAAAATAAATGTCCAAAAAAGCACCGCCATTGATCAGAGCCCAATTAACTCCGCTATTTGATGTTTTATATAGGCCTCCTCCAGTTGATACAAATCCTATTCTTGCATTGTACATATATATGTGATTCGGATTCTGGCTCCCAAGGTTCAACTGGTTCTGCCAGCTTGCGCCGCTATTGCTTGTAAAAAATACACCGCCGGTAAGAGAGTTAGATTTTACAAACCACCCTGTATCAATAGAAGTAAAATAGAATTCTTCCAAAAATAATGAAGATGAAACTAGGTTCCAGCTATTTCCGCCGTCCGTTGTTTTTATAATATGAGTGCCGCCTACATACCCGGTATTTTGGTTAAAGAATTGTAATGAATTCATTATAAAGCCAGCCGAGCTGTACAGTATTGACCAGTTATCTCCACTGTTAGTGGTTTTAAGGATATAAGAAGTATCAGAAGCAGGACTGGTAGTGCAATATCCTGTCAGGCTATCTATAAATGTAATATCTGTTATTGATCTTCCCCCAATGTTTGGCAAAAACTGCTGATACCAATTGCCAACCATAACATCCCTGAAATTAAAACCAATGATGAAGAATAATATAGCAAGGTAGAATAATACAGTGCTTAAAGTGTTAAGTGCTGTCCCGCCACGGCGGGATTTTGAATCCGGTAGAACCGGCTTCTCAAAGTGAGTTGAGTGTGTTGAGTGACTGGAGTCTATGAGGTCAGTAGATTGTGTTGAGTCAGCGGAATATTGTTTATCTTCAGGGTGCATAACTATAAATTTAGTTAAGCTAAATTAAGGAATTATTTAAAGAATTGGCATAGTATTATTTGAGCAGGATCATCTTTTTTGTTTCTTCAAACACCTCCTTTCCGTTTGTTACTGTTAACCTGTAAAAATAAATTCCGCTTGAGTAAGCAGATGCATTCCAGTCGATCTTGTATTCTCCTGCCTTTAATTCTTCGTTTATCAATGTAATAACTTCTCTGCCGTTTATATCCAATATTTTTAATGTAACCAATCCGAAACCGGCAATCCGAAATCCGATATTAGTACTTGGGTTGAATGGATTCGGATAATTTTGATATAATCGGTAATCAGAAGGTATATCTGATGATAAAACTGAAAGCTGTGTAAGGGAAGTATCCCCATAAGCCTTTCCGCTGAGAACTGCCCCTCTTAGTTCCCAGAATTCGCTGCTATATCCATGGCTTCCCGTAGAACTCCAATTGAATCGGAAAATACCAAGAGAATCAATATAAGTTCTGCTTGTATTGCAGCTTGTATATGGGGGAACAGAACAATTGACATCAAATTTCTTTTTTTGTCTGGATTCACCAAAGATGTTTAAATAGGTTGTATCGGTACATTTTGCCCTGGAATATGCGCTCAGGCACCATTTAGTTGAGTCATTCAATCGGGCTGAGAGACTATCAATTATTGACTCATAATAATAATAAGGACAGCTATTAGTGCTGTCAAATCTGTACAGGCTGCCCGTAATTGTATCAAAGCGTATCCAATCATTGCCTATATGCGGAAAATTAACTGCCTTGTAGTATTTTTTTCCATATGCAATTGTATCCGAAATGATCCTTGCCGTTTGCATTCGTGAACCGCCGCCATAATAGGTGGACCAAGTAATGAAATAAATGAACTTATTGCCGGTTTTTAACTGAAACGAAAATCCGGGCTGTTGAAAAATGACAGCCGTTTCGTATCCGTTTAAAATCCGGACATAATCAGAATCATCGCTATATGGCTGATAAATTGCGGCATGCGGGGATAAAGCAGAAATGTTACTGTTAAAGATTAAGATCTCTATAAAAAGTATTGCATAAAAGAGTTTTTGATTTTTCATTTTGCCGGGATTTTAGTCAGAAATCTGTAATTAATATAAATAATAATTTGTATAAAATATACGGAATAATCAGATTCCTGCGATCTTGTTCTGAAAACATTTACACAGTGAATAAAATTTGATTTTCGAATTACTATTATAAGGCATAAAATAAGGGCTGCCGCATTTCTGCAGCAGCCCGGGGGAATGGAGAAGAGAACAACAACATGAAGAAACAACATGAAGAAAAAAACGAAGTAAACTCTCGCGGTTAAAACTTATATTTTTTAATGAATCATAATTCCAAATTTTTCTTCTAACTGATTACATCGATACTCTTTTCTTCTCAACTTTACATCTATTCAGCCTGTTAACCAATTCACCTTTTAACCAATCAACCACCACTATTTCACTATCTCACCATTTCGCTATTTCACTACTTTATCAACGCCATCTTTTTGCTTTCGGTAAACGTAATACCGTCTTTATCCCTGGCTTCGATGCGGTAAATGTATATTCCGCTAGCCAATGCCGATGCGTCAAACTTCACTTCGTAGCTGCCGGTGTTAACCTGTTTGTTAACAAGCTCGGCTACCATCTTACCTGTTACATCATAAACCGCAAGCTTCAACGTTGTATTATTTTTGGCAACACTGTACTTTATTGCGGTTGAGGGATTGAACGGATTCGGGTAGTTCTGCCCAAGCGTAAACTGTTTTGGCGTTTCATTGTTACCAGTGTTTCCTGTTACAACTGTCTTGGGTGTATATTTTACAATGTTGCTGCTCTGCACGCCCGATGCGCCGTAAAAATCGCCGTTTATGATCAACTCATCTTCAAATACAACCATTGCCCTTGGCTTCAGATCCACACCATACTCAACCGGGCACCATGTGAATGAATTATACTTCGCCAGCTTATTGGCCGTTGTACTGTTCATCTTTGTGAACATGCCTGCGGCATAAAGCTCGCCGCGGCAAACTTTGAGTGAGCTAACTATACCCTGCGAAGAATTGCAGTTCGCGCCTGTGGCGCCGCTGCCAACTGAGCTCCAAACCGAACCGTTATACTTTGCTATATTATAAACTGTTACACCATTCATTGTAATGAAAGAGCCGCCTGCGTAAAGCTCGCCGTTATAAACTTCAAGCGCGTAAACTGCTGCTTCGCCGCCTGCAACACCTGTACCAACCGGGTACCATTTGTAACCATCCCACTTTGCAATACCTTTGCAGATCTCGTTGCCCGCAAAATAAAAATTTCCGCCTGCATAAAGCTCACCGTTATATTCACACAGTGAATACACGGGGCCGTTCATACCAATTTTCATGCTGTGCCACTGATTGCCGTCCCACCTTGCGATAGATAGCGCGTTCTGGCCGCCTGCCTGGGTGAACCATCCGCCTACAACAAGGTCTCCGCGGAAAGTACACATTACATTGCCGATATTATCAATACCTCCGCCAACAGCATCCCACTCGCCGCCATCCCATTTTGCAATGTAGCTTGCAGGCCTTGTGCCTGCCGTATCGAAAAATCCGGCCGCGTAAAGCTCACCGTTATAAGAACAAACTGCCTGTGCTTCGTGGTTGAGCCCGGCTCCAAGGGGCGACCAAGTACTGCCATCCCATGAAGCAATATGATTAGCGCTGACGCCGCCTGCTATGTTAAAATATCCTGCGTTAATAAGCTGGCCGTTCCATACTGTCATAGCCAGCGAAAAATGATCCGCGCTGTATGTACCATACGGGCCGGTGTACATGTACTGCATACCTGTACCAAGCGATGAAAAATTTGATTCAACCGGCGTATCAAAAGCAGACCAAACCGGGTCGCATGTATCTTCTGAGGGCATGTAGCCAAGCATCAGGTGTGATGCGCCGCATGTTGTGCTGCCGGGTAAAGTTCTATCAGAATAAAAATACGATGATGAGTCACGCGCGACCTGTCCGCCGCCTTCGTTGAAACTGTAATCAACAATACAAAGCGTGTTTGAGGTAACCTTAACGCTCGCAACTGCGCCTTTGAACCAATATGAGCTCAGGTTTACAGAAAAAGGTCCATACTGCGGAAAGAATCCCACGTTGCCGATTGAAAAAGCCGAGTTATCCGAAAGGCTTGAGTATGTAAAATTATCATGAACTGCAGTTATGTTACCATCAACTATTGCCGTTAATGTTTGCATTGAACGGTTATAAACTATTTCATACTTGTGCCAGCTTGTATCCGAGCCAAGATTGTAAACTCTTTTCCATTCGTTGTTAAACAGAACGCTTACGTAACCGTATTCTGCAGTATGGTAGCCAATTGCCCAGCCCGCTGAATACTTTTTGCCGAGTACGTACATTGCCGCGTACGGCTTTGTAACTTTGAATCTTGCTGAGATCGTAAAGCTATCGGTTGAGTTCGGGGGAAATTCCAGCCCGTTAATATCGTTAGTACGCAGGAAATCACCTGTGCCGTCAAACACCATGTACCCGTCCTGGTAAGGTGCCGGCGGTACAGCATTATTAAGTCCTGTTTCGCAGCCGCCCTGTGCGGCAGCCTCCGAAACAGCAAATATCAATAGAATTATTGTAATAAAGGTTTTCATTTTCTTCTCCCTGTTTCCGGTACTAATATGCCATTAAAAATTGTCATGTTGTATAGCTGTTTACGTTACTCATGTTGTTACTTCTAAAATAACGTAATCAGCTAGTGCATGCTATACCGTGATTATGGTAGTATGCGCAATTAAGGAGCTAGTTTATTGTTTTTATTATGTTTGAGAGTGTGGCGTAAAGGGGTTAAGTTTTGCAGATATAAGAAGGGAGGCTAATCTCCTCCCTTTACAATGTTCCGGATCAGATCTTCAGGTCAAGCTCTATAGGGCAATGATCGCTTCCCATTACATTGGGATGTATCTTCGCATCCGTAACAAGCTTGCGCATTTCCTTTGAGATCATAAAATAATCAATGCGCCAGCCAACATTTCGTTCGCGCGAGCGGGTGATCTGGTCCCAATAAGTGTACTGCTCGGGCTTATCGTTAAACTCCCTGAAAATATCAATATATCCCAGGTTAACTATAGTATCTATCCACGCCCTTTCTTCGGGAAGGAAACCGGAATTTTTGGCATTTTCCTTCGGGCGCGCAAGATCGATCTCTTTATGCGCGGTATTATAGTCGCCGCAAATAATTATGTTCTTCTGCTTCTTCCTTTTCTTTTCCACATGGAAGAAAAGCTCGTTGTAAAAATCCAGCTTATACTTCACTCTTTCGGGTCCGCGCCCGCCGTTGGGGAAATATACATTATATATAGTGAAGTCCTTATAATTCGCCTCAATTACCCTGCCTTCGTTATCATAAAACGGATTGCCGAATCCTTTTTTCACTTCTATGGGTTCAGGTTTTGAGTAAACTGCAACACCGGAGTATCCTTTTTTTTCAGCGGAAAAGAAATGGCAGCAATAGCCATCAATCTTTCTGATCTCATCGCCAAGCTGCTCTTCCTGCGCCTTGGTTTCCTGCAGGCACAGAATATCAGGCGATGCTTTCTTCAGCCATTTGCCGAAATCTTTTTTCCATACAGCCCTTATGCCGTTTACATTCCAGCAGAATATTTTGAGTTCCTTTTTTGCCATCTGATCCATACCCGCGAAAGCGGATATCCATTTAACTGATTTGTAGTTTTTTTGTTTTGAAGTGCAAAATTAACAGGTTGCAACGATAATTCATAGTATATAATTTGAGTTTATGGTATTTTTATAATGCACGACAATAATTTAATCTGTGTAGACCTCTGTTTGAAGAAAATTGTTTTTAACATTTCAGCAATACTTGACCTCACCCCCTAACCCCCTCTCCTGAAAGGAGAGGGGGAATAACGAAATTCTTGAGGCTTTTCTCCCCTCTCCTCTTGGGAGAACCGCCAAGGCAGTCAGGTGGGCTGGGGTGAGGGGATAAACAAATTATCTAATAAAATGTATTACTGTCGTGTACTAAGATGTATTTTTATGGTCTAAAAAAAATGCGAGGCGACGAAGAAATAAAAAAGTTAATACTGAACACGGCGGAAACAGATCCACTCATACGCGCTGTGATACTTAACGGCTCAAGGACTAATCCCATTGCGCCTGCTGATAGGTTCAGGGATTTCGATATCGTATATTATGTGAATGACCTGAAAAGCTTCACCTGTGATCACTCGTGGATAGATGTTTTCGGTGAGAGAATAATTTTGCAGATGCCGGATGAAATGGAACTGTACCCCGGAGATGCAGATAAACATAGATCGGGATTTTCATACCTGATGCTGTTCAAAGATGGTAACCGGATTGACCTGACGCTCTTTCCTGTAAACAAAGTGAACAAAGACTACCGCCCGGAAAGCCTTTCAATAGTTTGGCTTGATAAAGACGGCTTGTTTGCGGGAATAAAACCGCCATCAGATAAGGATCACCATATAACAAAACCAATGGGTAAAATATTTTCCGATACATGTAATGAATTCTGGTGGGTGTGCACATATGCAGCCAAAGCGCTTGCACGCGGTGAGATAACTTATGCCAGGGAGGTAACCGAAACCATTATCCGCCCAATGTTCATGCGGATGGTTGATTGGTACGTAGGCTGCGAAACGGATTTTTCGGTTTCTACCGGAAAGGGCGGAAGGTTTATACAGAAATACTTGCCGCCTGAAATATACGAGAAGCTGCTTCTGACGTATCCCGATGCTGATATAGAGCGCAACAAAACCTCTCTGCTTGTTATGACTAAGCTGTTCGCCTCACTCGCAAAGCATACAGCCGGAAAACTGGGTTATAAATATAATATAGATGAGGAAGCAAACGTAATGGCATATTTCGAGAGTGTGTTTAAGGGATCAAAGTGATGTTAATACATGATCGCAGTAATTGCTATCGTTTACTGAATCCCCGCTTAATTGCAGCGAATCCTTTCGTTAAAAAATTATTGACCAACTCAGTCTGTTCTTCCGCCGATGACTTTTCGGTAATCGCTTCGTAGGTGAGAAGCAGTCCCTGCCAGCCGGAATCATGTAAATGCGCGCTTTCGGGAATATCAAGCGTGTTCATTTTCCGCAGTTCGGGATAAATTGTCATATACACATATGGCAGCTCATACATATCGTCACCGTTAGATACACCAACACCCATGAACTCATCGCTTTCATCTATTTTCCGCCCGCTGAACCATTTGAATGCATTATCAAAATGGTGCGGCCACAGGCAAACCTGCGTTTTAACCCCGTCCGAGAGCCCGATTGTTTTATGGAAGGCGTTCAAAGCATTTGTGAACCATGCAAACTGCTGCAGGAACTCCTGCGCGTCTTTTGGATCAATTTCGATCTTCCGCGCCGCATCAAACTCCGCCGCATCAATTGCGGGTGTTACGTTAAAATCGTTTTTTAAAACTTCCAGAACTTCAAGAGCAAGCTCCTGCATAGATTTGCCGATCACGGTTACCGAACCAAAGCGGCCGCTTTCATCGGTAACTTCTACACAGAGTAATTCAGGATTGAATCCAATTTCGAGGCCGTTATACTTCGCTATAGCCGGCGTGCTGAATCCTTTTTCGCCGGCAGCAAGCCAGAGGTTGTCGTTTTTAGCGATAGGCTCAACCAATACTTCACGCAGCCTGCCAATAAGCTTCGCTATTGAATGTATCCGCCTGCGTGTTTTTACATATTGCTGTTCTGCTAACTCAGGGATGCCCATTACTTTATTCCTTCAATTCTGTCTCTAAATACATTGACTAATTTACAATCCTGGCTCATTTTCATAATATCTTGCCACAAAAAAGCACAAATATTGTAAAGTTCTTTTATACCAACATTTCCAATTTTAATATGAATGACCTTAGGTGGGGGATTTGATACTATTATTCTGTTTGAAAAATCCGAATCTTTGGATATTATCGTTAAATTGTTGCTTTTTGCAAATTCCCAAACTTCTTCATCTTTCATCTCATCATTAATGTCTCTCGGGTGAATAAATTCATCGGAATTCCAGAACGAAAAATAATAGGGCAGGTTTACATCAACCAGATACTTTGCCATTAAACCGTTTGCTGCTTGATGATATACTGTCTATCAAGAAGTGTGGCGGCGAAACTCAGACATGCTTCAATATCGCCCGGCTCAAGCGAAGGAAATTGTTTTAAAATATCCTCTTTGCTATCTCCCGATGCCAGAAATTCCAAAATACTTTGAACGGTTATTCGTTTACCGTTTA
>WBZT01002606.1_pt1 | contig 12417 bp, 14 predicted proteins | sample 5204241 | NCBI WGS metagenome assembly WBZT01 (sample SAMN12344358, study PRJNA552823) | activated sludge metagenome | biome: Activated sludge suspended growth; feature: Nitrification reactor; material: Wastewater; isolation source: activated sludge from nitrification reactor of wastewater... | reverse complement strand
CGTGAATGTCTGCCCGCCCGTGTGGCCTGCGACGGTCACCGGCATAAGCATGACGCCCTTGCCGTCCGTGTAGCGCGTGGGGCTTTGGGTGTTGTCCAGAAACTGCTCGTCCGTTACAGACTCGTCAATGAAAGGGTAAAAGCCGATGTAGTCTGCAACGATGCAGGAAAGTGGTGCTGCGGTTGCTGTTGGTGTCAGTGCCATCAACTTGCGCAGGAACTTCTTTTTACCAAGCGCGTTGACGTTGCCACCATGCCGCAGACCACCATCGGTGGATTGCTTCAGCGGGGTGAAAGCGCCAACGGCTCCGATGTAATAGTTTGGTGCAGGGTTGCCTGGTGACATTGACAAGTCGAACCAGACACCAGCGCCCGTAGTCTGCGTGGGCTGCTTGCGAAAACTCGCGTACAGGTACTGGCCCGCATCTTGGGCCCGCACCATTTCGCGGGCATTCCGAAAACCAGCCATTAGTCAGCCGTTACGTTGAGTTGCCCTGCTGCCGCCTGCGGCTGGATGCCGTTGGAAATGCTCAGAGTAGAAGCCAGTGCGCCGGATAGCATGTAAGCGGTGGCACCAGACGCGGAAGACACCCAGGCGAAGTGGGTTGCATCGTTCGCGCCGCCCGTGCATTGCGGCCACTGCACCAGTGCTGCGTTACTGAAGGTCGAGCCGCCATCCGTCCATGCGGTGGCCTTAGTCTGCGCGACACGGGCGTAGCCTGTGTAGGTGCATTCATCGGCCAGTGAACCAGTCTCGCCAGGGTCGGCAGTGAACAGTGCCCAGTAGCCAGTGGCAGAAGCCCGCCATGCAGGGTCTGTGCCTTGGCAGATCAGTTTCAGGATGTCGTTTTCGGTGGTGTTGCTTGCGCTCATTGCTTACTCCTGGTGTTCAGTTACGGTGCGGGTGATTTCGTCGTTGGCGTCACGCTCAACGGTCTGCACCGACTTCTTAGGGAATGCGTTGTTCACCACCACGTTTGATGGCTGGACTTGGTTGATGACGGTCACTGGCGTTGGGTCTGCGGCCTTCAACTCAGGCATGATCGCTTCGACGTTGACAGTCGTTTCAGGCACCGTGATTTCGTTGCGCACTTCGACTACATGCGGCTTCTGCTCTGGCATGTTGACGGTGTTGTGCACTTCTGCCGGGGCCACGCTGACCGCTGGTTGGTGGTTGTTGATGACAACTGGCTGCTGGGGCTGGCTGCGGGCCATGAAGTCCTGCAACTTGCGCTCCAAAGCCTCAAAGCGTTTTGCCTGCTTTTCGTCCTCTTTGTCAGCAGTTGCTGCATCTTCTTCACCCTGCTGCACCATGTTCATCGGCTTGAGATATTCATCACCACCTGGGCGAGGATCCCACCCCTCCTCATCGCGGTATTCATTCGGGCTCATCAGCCCCATTTCGACCATCGTGCGGGCGTACACGGCGCGATCTTTGATGGAGCCGGCGCGCATGTAGCGGGTGTCGAACTCTCCGAACAGCGGCCCGGCGCCGTCCAATAGCATTTCGTCAATGCGCTGCGTCCAGGCCCGATGCCACGGCGCCAGGCAGTGGATCAGGTGCGCAGCAAAGAACGCCTCGGAGCTGGCAAAGGTGCTGGTCTTGTCGGAGTGCCCAACCATGATTGGAAACACCCCATAACCACGGCAGATTTCCTCAATCTGCAGGCGCCGGGTTTCAACATGCTGCGCATCCACCCCGGTTTGCGTCGTCGGTTGCCACTTGGCGGCCCGATCCAGTACCAGGGGCGTCCCAGCACCAGCGGGGCCGGTCTGTGTTTTGATCCATGCGGTGATGCGTTTGTGCTGCTCTTCGTTGAGGCTGCCATCAACGCTGTAGGTGCCACTGGGGCGCAGGCCGTTGGCGTGCATCGCGGCTTGGCTGCGCTCTGTGGCCATGGCAAGGCCAATAGCCGACCGTGCCAGGGACACGGCATTCATGCTGCCCACCCAGTCCCACTGCACGCCGTTCAGGACGAACACGTCTTCGGGCGAAAACTCACCAATGATTCCGAATTCATCCCAGCAGCGGTAGCGCAGTTCGTACCGCGAGACTTTCCGAACATCCCAGTTTCCCGGCATGACAGGGATCAGTTCTTTTACGCGGCCATTCAGGCCCTTGACCTTGATGGACAAACCCGCGCCGGTCAATGCGGCGTGAATGGTCATCTGGCGGCGCCATTCGAAAGACGTTTGCCACTCGTTCGGGCGGCGTGACAGCAGCCGGTATTCGGGAATGTTGGTGGCCTTCTGGCGGGTGCCGTCCTGCAGTTCACGGAAGACGTTCAGGTCAGGTGTGGCGCAGCCATCGGCAATCACCTTCACACACGCAAGGACGGTAGCCACCTGCAGCGCTGTCTTGTCCGTAACGGCGACTCCGGCGACAGTGCCGCCGCTCACACCGTCGATCAGGCTTGCCACCTGGTCGTAGGTGAGCTGGGCAGCTTTGCGGCCCAAGAATCGGTCAAGGAGTTTCAAGACGTGGTTTCCCAGAAGGATTTCTCTGTAGAGAGGGTTGTGTTGATCAGCCCGGCCGCCATCACAGCGGCGACGGCCAAGTCAATCCGCCCCGTTGCTTTCTCTTTGGACAGCTTGCGGTTTTCCGCGCCGTCCTGCTCGATGACTGCATTGCTCATGCACCAGTCAAGCACCTTGTGCCCGGCGTGGGCAATCTCGCCGTTGAGCAGCATTCGCTCGAAGGTTTCCAGCGCCGGGCTGAAGTCTTTGTAGCCCTGGCCCACTGGCTTCATTTCCGGCAAGCTGATCCCGTCATCTGCGGCCAGCGCCATCAAGTCCTCGATGCGCCAGCGGTCATACCCGACGGCGATGATCTCGAAGAAGTCGCACATTGCCGACAGCTTTTGCAGAATGACCCGCTTGCTGATAGCCCTGCCCGGCGTGGTGTCGAGATACCCTTCGGCCCGCCACTGGATGTACGGAACGCGGTCGGTATCTGCCTTGCGCTGCAACTCCACATCGGGCAACCACGCGAACGGCACCAGAAGCCACGGTTCACCCGCCTCGATAGGCTCCACAAGAAAAACCAAGCCCGTCAGGTCGGTGGTGCTGGATAAATCCAACCCGGCCACTGCACGGCGTCCGCGCAAGTCCTGCCAGTCAAAATCCCGCTGCGCACCGCGCCACACTTCGCCGCTGATCCAGGGGCTTTCCGCGTCAGTCCACTGGCAGAAATTCAAGCGGCGGACAATCGCCTCTTTGCTTGGCATCCCTTTCGCTTCCACCACCTGCTCACGGATGTACTTCATCCCCGGCAGATCGGCGTCCTGCAATGATGGGTTGGCCTTCGGCCAGCACGACTCGTCGGCAAACGGGTCATCCAATTCATCCAGGCCGCAGACAAACGGGAAGAAGGCGTCGTCTTCCACCTCGCCCGCTGCCACCTTCGCGCCGTATTCGTGATACGACCAGCACGGCCCCATGCGGTTGTGCCCCGCATTGGTAATCATGAAAATCAGCGCCTGGCGTCGGCTTTTCGTACCTGCCCGCATCATTTCGACGACGGTGTTCGTCTTGTGCTCGTGCAGCTCGTCAATCAGCCCTATATGCGGGCGCGGGCCTGATTGCCCATCGTCACTACTGATAGGCCGGAAAAACGCGCCCTGCGCCGTATAGGCAAGGTTCCAGCACCTTTCCCCGGTGCCGCTCTTTGTCAGGCGCTTGGAAAGCTCGGGCGATTGATCCACCATCGCAACGGCATCACGGAACAGGATCATGGCTTGATCCTTTTTCGTGGCGGCGCTGTAAACCTCTGCGCGTGGCTCGTTGTCGGCCACCAGCCCCTTCATTCCGATACCGGCGGCCAGGGGCGACTTGCCGGAACCCTTCGCTGTCTCCACGTAGGCCACGCGAAAGCGCCGGTGGCCGTCCACACCCTGCCAGCCGAACAGCGAACCGACAACAAATTTCTGCCATGGCAGCAGCTCGAAAGGTTTGCCTTCGTAGTCGCCGCCGTTGAGCTTCAGCACGTCCGCAAAAAAACCCTGCGCGCGCTCGGACGCCTGGGCGTCCCACACCAGCCCGCGCTTGGCGCCTTCTGCCAGGTCAGCCAGGTGCCGCGCGCACTGCGCCCGAACGTGCGGGCCGGCCACGCGGCGGCCGCGCACAACCTCGCGCGCGTATTCCGTCACGGCGTCAGAAATAACGGGCGGCTTTGTTTTCTTGCTCACGTTCTTCCGGTGTTGCCGTCACGCGGCTGCGCGCCGAAGGGGTCATACCGAACTCGGCGGCATAACGCACCATGTCGGCCTTGGCCTTGTTTGCGATCCCGACGAGCGGGTTTTGTATGGCATTGCCGCTGACGGTTTTAATCATCAGCGCGGCGTTCAATTCATCTTTAGCGGCCATGCGGTTGATTGCCCGCTCGGCCTGCGCCCAGCGCCCGTATGCGGCGCAATAGGCGGCAAGCGCTGCCCGGTCTAGCTCCGTCATCAGGCCAGCGGCATAAAGCGCGCTGCACACCCGGCCCCATTCCACTTTTGCGTCGTCGCACAGGAAGGCGGGCGGGGTTGGCTCGGATAGGGCGACTACGGCCTCAGACTTGGGCAGCGCCCGCTTACCGGGGTTGCCTTTGACCAGCTTTAAGGCGGTGGGTGTTGGCTTGCGGCCTGCCGTCATTGCACAGCATCACTTGTATGGAGCGCACGGATCGGAGTTGCACCGTCCAGCGCCGGGGGGTGCCCGGCGTCCTGCTCTTTCGTGCGCGTTATTCTTTTGGGATATGGTTTGGCGAGTGGGGCGATCTGTGCTCGCATTTCAGCGTCAAGCGGCATTAGGTATTTATGCTTCCACAGCAGTGGGGATTTTTCCATCCCGCGAATCGTGCCAAAAAGTGCATTTGCGGTTCTCTTATGCATTATTTTCCCGTTATGCATAACCTCTCGCTGCGCTTGTGAAGAGCCTACGTAAATCCAGCCTCCAGCTTGATATATGCCGCCATGGTGCCCTTGCTCAGGGTCAGCATAGCTCACCAACAGTCGCAACCCAGGAGAATTGCGCATTAAGAACCTGATGGCAATTGCTGCAATTTTGCTAACTGGTGCCGTGTGTTTTGTTAAGGCAATACGAGTAAGCTCACAAATTTCTGTTTGTTCCAACTTATAAGGTGAGCCCAATCTATTGTTTGCGCCTCTGGAAAAAAGAACAGCACCAATAAATCTTGCATCTTCCCACGCGCCTATTTTTATAATCTTCCCGGCAGGCATACACTCACTGTAGTGCCAATTCACACATGCAAACTTTGCCGCTTCATGCGTCGCCCAGTCAATCCTAAGCACTGGTTTATTTGTGGAACTCATGACCGCAGGCCGGGCAGGTAATGGGGGACTTCTCGTCTAGTCTGCTTTGATCTTCTTCTGTGCCGGGGGCGAAATCTGCGCCCATGCCCATCTTGATTGATAGTTCCGAAGCATCAAACCCGAGCAGCGCCATATCAAAATCGGCGGCGTGAAGCTCACCCAATTCCAGCGCCAGCAGCTCGTCATCCCACCCGCCATTCAGCGCCAGCTTGTTGTCGGCAATGATGTACGCCCGGCGCTGCGTATCCGTCAGCCCGGCCAGCTCAATGCACGGCACCTCTTCCATGCCCAGCTTTCGGGCGGCCAGCACGCGGCCATGCCCGGCGATGATGCCGTTCTCGCCGTCAATCAGCACCGGGTTTGTCCACCCGAACTCGCGCACGCTGGCCGCGATCTGCGCTACCTGCGCATCGCTGTGGGTGCGGCTGTTGCGCGCGTAGGGGATTAAATCCTCAACCTTGCGGCTGACGATGACAGGGCGCGTTTTCATGTATTCCTCGGGGCTTGACCCCCTATTGCCATTTTGCGGCTGTGCGCAAAGCAAGTACCGGGCGGTTTCCAGGGCAAAAGGCCCAAAGATCGAAGCCCCCCCTGGGGTGTCACCACACCACGCGACCCTGCGCGTCGAACTTCGCCCGCTCCTTGTAGCCCATGTCCTGAGCCGTCTTCACTTGGTGGCACGGCGGGCAAAGCACCTGCATGTTGTCGTCGTCGTTCGTGCTGCCGTCCTTGTGCAGCGCGGTAATGTGATCCAGCTCGAAGCCGTGCGGGTATGCCACAAGGGCGCGGCACCTGGCGCAATGCGGATCAGCCGACCATATGCGAAGGCGTGCGGCCTGAAGCTTGCGGCCCCTTAGCCTGCCGTCTGAGTTGTCGTAGGCCATGCTCACCTCAATAGTCGCAAGCGCCCGCCCGCGTGCCCAGGAGGTAGGTTCGCGCTGTTCTACGTCGCTTGCTGCCGCCGTTGCTTTGCCCGTGACGGCAGGCTAAAACGTGGCCAAGGTGCGCCATTTGCGCGGCCTGCTGGCCTGAATGCAAGTGCTGACGCATAGCTTGGCTTGTGGCCGGCTTGGCCTTCCGGGTGGTTCCCAGCCTATGCACTGTGCCGGTCAGTTGTTTACCGGGTTTGAGGCAAAACAAAAACCCCGGCAGTTTCCCGCAGGGGCTTGAGATTCTTCAGGGCGAGTTCGGCTATCGCTTTAGGCTGCCACCGCTACGTGCTGCGTGGCTAGCGAACCTGCCGAGATTCCCCGCGCGACTGACGCTTCTTTGCTGCCAGTGCAATCGGTGCGGGCATTATAGCCGCGTGTTGCGCAAGCGCAAGCGCATCATGCTGCGCGCCACCTGAATATCCCGATCCATCATGTTCAGCGCCGCCTTGCCCAGCTCACCACCTGGCGGCGGCCGCTTCCCACTTCCCCCGCACTTGCGGCATGCGCGTCCTAATGACGGCGTGCCGTGGATAAGCTCGTGGCCACGCCCTGAGCACGGCTGGCATGTGTCGTGTAGCCAGTAAATCAGCACCGCATTGGCCAGCGTGCGAGGCTCCTTGTGGCCCTTGCGCTCGGCCCATGCGGCTACACCGTCAACCGCGCGGAGCAGGGTTTTGAGTTGGCTGAACAGCAAGAATGCCTCGGTTTCATCCATGTGCCGCTTCTTTGCCGCGCCGTCCCATTCACTGTGCAGTCGCATCAGCACGCCGCCCAGCAGGCCCGGTGTCCAGCCGCTGGCGATCAGCACATCCGCATCGGTGCGCCGTTCTGACGTGACGGTCAAATCATCGGCATTGCCGGCGCTGGTGTACTGCTCTTCGATGGTGCGCGGTTCGTTCATTAATGCCCCTTGGTTTACAATCACGGCCGCCAGCACGCAATTGAAACCAAGGAAACCCGCCGCCTAGCACGCGAGCGGGTTTTCTTTTGGCTGGATCAGGCTTTCACGCCGGCCAAATGAAGATATGCCTGCTTTGCGTATCCACTCCCACCACCCGGCATTCCTGTAGCCATCTGCATCCCAGCCGCTGCGTCAAGGATGCGGCGCGGCGTCACCTTGTGTTTCCTGCATCCCGATATAACGCGGCGCATCACGTCTGCGTCCGCCGCGATATCCCACGCGCCGCGCAACACGACCTGCGTCCATGCGTGGCTCTCGTTTGCCCATAGCTGATGCACCATTTCCATTGCGCGATCAAGCCGGTTGAAATCTTGCTTCGCCCACGATTTGAGCGTTCCAATTGCTGACAGGGTGCCGGCACGCGCGCCGCCCTTTGCAACCTCAAGCCCAAGTGAATCAAGCAGCCCTTGCACCATGATGGCCGTATCGTCTCGCGCCACAACTGCGGCACGATGCGTATCCCTGGCTGTCGCCTTTGACACGCCGGCGCTGTTCATAAGCATGAACCATCGCGCCTCCCTTTCCCGATCGCCATCAACCACAAGAGCCGGCACCGTCTTTGCCCGCATCGCCTTAAAAACAGCCAGCGTGTGCTGCCCGTCGTATACATACAGCGAGCCGCACAACCTCCGCGAAACCGAAAGCGCCTTAATCGCCCCGGCATCAAACGCCTTCAGTAGCCGCTTGATTCGTCCCTCGTCCAGGTCGCGCTGATACGACACATCAATTTTCAGTAGTTCGATTGGAATTTCCGCATATTCAGCCATTGATTTCCCCCGTCTCTGGATCAATGAATCTGTCCCGCCCCAGCGACGTTTCCGACCACTTCACGCCCTGCTCTGACCCGAATGCGTGACACAGCTCAATCACCGCTGTCATCTCCGCAATCGTCATGTCGCTGGTCGACCGGCCACGGTTGATGCTGATGAAGCCGGTTCCATCCATGTTGGGAACCAGCTCCTGGCCGTGCAGATGGCCGGTGATGAAGTCTTTCCAGCCTTCCGGCGTCAGGTTCTTCCCGAACCACTTCACCTGCTTTGACAAGTCGGTCAGGCAAGACCACATCAGGTTGTTCTGTGCCAGTGAGCGGGTTTCGCCCCGCGCCGATATGACCAAGCGATGCCCGGCCATCAGGAGGGGCTTTGCCCATGCCCACAGCTCCAACATAGATTGATGGGCTTGCTGGGCGCTGTACCAGCGAAGGGATAGGCGCTCAGGCATTAGCCGCCTCCCCACACGTCAAGCATTCGCCATGCTGCTGCCGCCACTGCTGGAATTTGTCCATTTCCAAGGGCTGCAAGTCGGTCCACCCGATGCACCACCCCATCAGCCACTCGATCCAAAGTGGGTTCAAGTTTCCACGCGGCGGGTACTGTAAGCTTTGCTGTATCGCGGCGCGCATTACCGCCGTCATGGTCGTTTCCTGCGAAACCGCATCGCGGTGTATTAGCCGTAAGGTGCTTTCTACTGTCTGGCTCCGGCAACAAGGCCCGCTCATTGGCGTGGGCCACCACCCACAGGCGCTCTCTTGCGTGGGGGGCTCCAACATGTCGTCCGGAAAGCACTCCCCATCGAGCATCAAACCCCATCGTGGCAAGGTCTCCAAGGACTCGCTCAAATCCTCGAACAAGGAGGGCTGGCGAGTTTTCCACGAACACGAATCGTGGTCGAACTTCATCAACAACGCGCGCCATTTCTCGCCAAAGTCCGCTGCGTTCGCCATCGAGTCCTCTCCCCTTTCCGGCTGTGCTCAAGTCTTGGCAGGGGAACCCGCCAGACACCACGTCAACAAGTCCGCGCCAAGGCCGTCCGTCAAAGGTGCAAACGTCATCCCAGATCGGGAACGCCGGAAGAATTTTATCGTTTTGTCGCTGCGAGAGAACCCCAATGCAGAAGGGTTGCCATTCAACAGCGCAAACGGTTCTCCACCCGAGCAGCTTGCCGCCGAGTATTCCTCCACCAGCGCCCGCGAAAAGTGCCAACTCATTCAAGCTGCCTCCCGCTTCAATTCACGCGCCTTTGAGGCGTACTCTGTCTTGATTGCCCGCAATTCGTCGGCGGTGTATTTCTTTGCCGGGTGCGGGCCTTCCAGCCACTCGACGCGCTCCAATCCAATCTCACGCACCAGCGCCTGGCGGAACAAAACCGCATTGCCTGACAAGTGGGTATTACAGGGTGAGCATTGTTTCCAGACGTTAAACGGCTCATAGCGGAGTTCTGGCCGCGCCCCGACACTCAGGTAGTGCCCAGCGTGGTATTGCCCTTCGTGGTGCCTCCCGCACGATATGCAGGGCTTGTCGGCGTCACGCAGTCGCACCCAGGCGTTGAATGCGGCTTGTGCCTCGCGTGCCAGCTCAGAGCGGCTTTTCAGCTTTTCCTTACGCTCACGGTCTGCCTTGCGTTGCTTGGTGGCCGCTTGCTTTTCCGCCTTGCCACGGACGCTGATAGCCAAGGAGCGTGCGCAGTCGATACCGCATACCACTTGCATGGGCAGGCGTGGCTCGAATGGCTGGCGGCAGACGCGGCAGGTTTTCATGCGGCTCGCGCTCACTCCGCACCCTTCCATTCCGCCTTCTTGTGGCAAACAGCCGTCCCGCAAATCTTGATGACTTGGTACGTGTACCCGCTGCTCTCGGCAAGGGCCATCGCATCCTCGATCGCGTCGGCTTCGGTGGCGTATTGCCTGTCGCCCACTGAATGGACGATGGCAACGATGACGTAGGGTTTCATGGTGTCTTCAGTCACCGCTTCGCCTCCACAATTCGCTCCTCAGTCGTGACCCGATGCCCGCAGTACCCGCATTCACGGCGGCGGTACACGTATCCTGCTCTCCAGCGCACGTCAGCGACAGTGCCGCGTTTCATGGGTTTTTGACACTTGGGGCAGTTCATCGCGCACCCATCCCTGCCCATGGGCTGCTGTAGTCCTGCCACGTTTTGTACGCCCGAATGCGAATGGCTGTTGCCTTGGCGATTCCGTACCGGGCGCACTTTTCCTCAACTGTGCCGGGGCCGTGCCGTATGTCCTCGACTGCTTCCAGCGTCAGCTTGGCGCGCTTCCTGGCCGATGCACTGATCTTGGCCCTGCGGCTGATCTTGCTGGCAAACCCGGTGCGCTCTGCATTCAGCTTGCCCTGCTGAGAATGGTTAACAACCAGCACATGCTCAGGCGCGACGCACAGCCGATTCCCGCAGGTATTGGTGACGATCTTCCCGGCGATCTTGTGGCCGTGCAGTTCAGCGACTACGCGGCGCACGGTGAGATTCTTTTGCTTGAATGCAGACATCTTCGGTGTGCCATTACCCGACACGCACCCGTCCCATATCCGGCAGTCGCCGTCTTCGTGGCTCAGGTTTTCTATCCTCTTCATAACTTCGTTCACGGCTCAGTCCTTGTCTTTCCTGCCCGGCCAGCGCAATGCGCTCGTCCAGGCTCAAATCGATGTGCCATTCCTTCGCTTCCTCGGGTGATGGCCGGAAGTCGCCCAGCAGCGCGCGTACCTTGCTCACGATCCCGGCCCATTGGCCAGAGTCGCAGGCTTCGCACTCGCGTGCGTAGTCCCGTGCCCATTGCCACCATCCGGGTTGACGGGCTTTCTGGGCGATCCATTGGGCGTGTTCGTCGCATGTCACTTCCGCCCAATTCCGTGCGACGAATCGGCCTTAATCAGTTTCGACACGTCTGCGAAGTCAACTTGCCTGAGCATCAAAACCTCCCGTCATCGTCATCACGCGACGCTACAAACCCGCGCCGAGAAGGTGTCGCCTTAACCATGCGCGGCGACTCTCCGCCCCAGTTGTCGAATCGCGTCTGATCTCCCTGGTAGAACAGGCTGAGGTAGCCGCAGCGGCCTTGCCGGTTCTTGGCAACGGACAGCTTCGCGTAGTGCGTCCATTCGTCGCCAAGGTCGGGCTTCGATTGAATCGGGCGGTGCACGAACATCACCACGTCCGCGTCTTGCTCGATGGCTCCCGAGTCGCGCAGGTCGGACAGCGCTGGGGTCGCGTCCGCCCTTTCCTCGACCTTGCGGTTCACTTGCGCAAGGCACACCACTGCGATGTCCAGCTCCTTCGCCAGCGTTTTCAGGCCCCGGCTGATTTCTTCGAGCTGGTAAGCGCGCGGTTGCTTGGCATCCAGCCCGCTCATCAGGCCGATGTAGTCCACGATCAGCACGTTCAGGCCGTGCAGGCGTTTCAGGTTTCGGGCCTTCGCACGAACCTGGTTGATGTTGAGGCCACCTTGGTCTGACACGCGGAAGTTGAGACGCTTCGCCGTATCCGTGCCTTCCAAAACCCGCCCCCATTCCAGCCCGTCTCCTTTGGTCGGGCGAATCACCGTAGACAGCGGCACCCGGCCCAGCATGGCGGTCATGCGGTCGCGCAACTCACGATGCGGCATTTCCATGCTGAGCATGCCGACGCTGTAGTCCTGCGCCATGTGCAGGCCCACGGTCATGCCCAGCGCCGTCTTGCCCATGCTGGGACGGGCGCCGATGATGTACAGCCCGCCCGGCCGAAGCCCACCTTCGAGATATTCGTCAAGGTCAGAAAGCCCCGTTTCCCATGAGCGGACGCGCCCCTCTGCGCGGTCTTCCAGCACCGCCGCGTGGTGCATCATCCCTTCGTAAGCGCCGATCCATTCGTCGCGTGGCGCATCGCCGATCAGCTTGGCTAGCTGGCCTTGCGCGGCCTCTACGCGCTCCGCAATGTCGCGGGTTGAGTCGTAGGCCAGCCCGTTGATTTCGACGGCCACAGCAGCCAATCTGCGGCTCTGGTGACGCTCGACAATGATGTCGGCATAGCGGTTCAGGTTGGCCGTGCTGGGAACGTACTGAGCAAGCTCATTCAGCTCGGTCAGCTCGACAGCGCCGGCCAACGCCTGAAATACCGTCACCACGTCGCAATCCTTACCGGACGATAGCTGGCGTGAAATTTCTGTGTACACGTCGCGGTACATGTCGGACGTGAAATGCTCGGCCAGCAAACGGTCGCTCACGCGGTCGAATGCGGTGTTTTCGAGCAGCAAAGCGGACAGGACGGACGCTTCAGCCTCAAGGCTTGCCAGCGCATGCATCGGGATCGGCGCGCTCATGCGACCTCCCGGTTTTCGTAGTTGCCCTGCACCACCTTGGCGAAGTTGTCGGCCTTCATCAGCCAGCCAAGGTCGCAGTTCGTCCACTTGCCGCTGCGCCCGGTCAGGAAGTCCGACCG
>WBZT01002604.1_pt1 | contig 12422 bp, 9 predicted proteins | sample 5204241 | NCBI WGS metagenome assembly WBZT01 (sample SAMN12344358, study PRJNA552823) | activated sludge metagenome | biome: Activated sludge suspended growth; feature: Nitrification reactor; material: Wastewater; isolation source: activated sludge from nitrification reactor of wastewater treatment... | reverse complement strand
CAAGGGCATGGAAACCCGCCTCAACGGCGTGCTCATCGACCGCTACGCCGACAACGAGAAGGCCGGCTATCCCACCCTGTGCAAGGGCCGCTTCGAGGTCCAGGGCGAGACCTATTACGCCCTGGAAGAACCCACCAGCCTGAACAGCCTGGAAATGCTGCCGGAAATGGCGCGCATGGGCATAGCCGCCGTCAAGATCGAGGGCCGCCAGCGCAGCCCCGCCTACGTGGCCCAGGTCACCAGGGTCTGGCGCGCCGCCATCGACTCGGTGAAACGCGCGCCCGAGCAGTTCAAGGCCCTGCCCGCCTGGATGGCGGAACTGGCCAAGGTCTCGGAAGGCAGCATGAATACACTGGGCGCCTATTACCGGCCTTGGAAATGACAGTTACAAGGAGCAAGGGGCAAGGCCCAAGGAAAACCTGACCCCCTTGCCCCTTGCCCCTTGCCCCTTGCCCCTTGCCCCTTGCCCCTGATGAAACTCGCCCTCGGCCCCCTCCTCTACTACTGGTCCCGCGAAGACACCCTGGCCTTCTACGAGGCGGCCCTGGCCTGGCCGGTGGACGTCGTTTACCTGGGCGAGACGGTGTGTTCCCGGCGGCATCTGCTGCGCCTGCCGGACTGGATCGAACTGGCCGAGAAGTTCGCCGACGCCGGCAAGCAGGCGGTGCTGGCCAGCCAGACCCTGATCGAATCGGAATCGGACCTCAAGGCCCTGCGCAAGGTGGTGGCCGACCGACGATTCCAGGTGGAAGCCAATGAATGGGGCGCCGTGCGCCTGCTGGCGGAAGCCGATCATCCCTTCGTCGCCGGCCCGACGCTCAACGCCTACAACCCGGACACCCTGGCCCTGCTGGCCGACCTGGGCGCCACGCGCTGGGTGCCGCCGGTGGAGATGCCGCGCGACATGCTGGCCTCCATGCCCGTGCCCGCCGGCATGGAAACCGAACTGTTCGCCTACGGCCGCCTGCCCCTGGCCTTCTCGGCGCGCTGTTTCACCGCCCGCCACTACAACCTGCAGAAGGACGACTGCCAGTTCCGCTGCATCGAACATCCCGACGGCCTGGTCCTGGCCTCCCGCGAAGGCGAGGACTTCCTCTGCATCAACGGCATCCAGACCCAGTCCGCCCGGGTCATGAGCCTGGCCCACCGCCTGGATGAACTGAAGGCCGCGAAGGTGGACCTGCTGCGCATCTCGCCTCAAGCCCGACACACGGAGCGGATCGCGACCCTGTTCCGCGCCCTGCTGGACGGCAGCCTCGCCCCCGCCGACGCCCCCGCCAAGCTCGCCCCCCTCATGCCCGCCCAGCCCTGCGACGGTTACTGGCTGGGCCAGGCCGGCATGGCCTGGCAGCCCGAACGCCACCTGGAGGAAATCACCCCATGAAATTGCCCGCCTTCCCCAAAAGCCTGGCCCGCGTCGTTTCCCGCCTGCCGGCCTGGCCACCTTCCGCCGCCTTCGCCGCCGCCTGCAACCGGGCCGCCTGGCCCACCCTGGGCGAACTGGACTGGAGCGCGGCCCATGGCAAGCACTTCCGCGTCCATGTGAAGGACATCGGCCTGTCCATGTACCTCTCCGTCGCGCCCGACGGCCTGAGGGCCGAGAAAGCCGGCCCGGTGGACGTGACCTTCACCGCCACGGCGGAGGATTTCGCCCGCCTCTCCCTGCGCCTGGAAGACCCGGACACCCTGTTCTTCAACCGCCGCCTGCTCATCGAGGGCGATACCGACCTGGGCCTGACGCTCAAGAACCTGCTCGACGCGGTGGACTGGGACGAACTCGCCCGCCGCATGCCCCTGGGCATGGGGCGACTCGCCCAGGCATTGCGGCGGCGGACCGGGGGTGGCGACACGCTGGCCGCCCAGCCCTGAGCGCGCCACGAAACGCCGCCAGGCGCCTTCCAACCCCAACCCGTCACGACAGCGGGGACAGAGCGGCCCCCCACGCCTGCGGCTCAGGCGCCGGCGAGCCTGATGGCGCCTTCCGGGCAGGCCTTGACGCACAGCCCGCAGGCCTCGCAGGCCCCCGGGTTGACCAGCAAGGCCTGGCGCCAGCGGTGGGCGAAGCCCTTGATTTTTCCCCTGAAGCTGAGATTCGACCGCAGTTGCGGGGGCAGTATCCCCACCTTGAAAACCCCAACGGGGCAAACCCTCACACAATCGGCCTTGCCCTCGCAGCGATCCCGGTCGATGACGGGAATCGAGGCTCCGGGTGCTTGCTTGCATTCAGTCTGCTTTACCAAGGAATGTTCTCCGTCTTCAGGGGCTTTGCCTGTGAATTGAAGGGGGTAGCGCTTGGGGCGCATGCCAGCCCGATATTCAAGGTCACGGGCTGGCTTGTTTTCAGGGGGGCAAACGATACATCCACTTGCACGATGAACGCCATCTCGCGGAGATCGTCTCGTACCTCAACCCATAATTGCGGTGCTGAACCATTCACGCTGACACGGTTGCCGGGAGGATGTATCCGAGTATCTTCCGCCAATCGCGTCCAAATCACGGGGACGAAACCCGAGAGTCCGAGCCCAGGAAAAACCAATGAACCCTGCCGTCGCTGCCGAACCGCCCTATGTCCACGACCTGACCCCGGCGCAACTGGTCGCCCTCCAGGCCAATGCCGCCGCCCGACTGGATTGCGGCATCGCCTTCAGCGATGCGCTGGATGATGGCACCCGGGGTCCGGAACTCCGCCTGATCCCCGCCGGCGTGTTCGAGATGGGCGCCCGGCCCGCGGATCGGGGTTTCGGCGAGCAGCTCCCACACCGGGTCGAAATCGACAGGCCCTTCGCCCTGGGCCGTTTTTGCGTCACCGCCGAGGAGTTCGGCGTTTTCGCGCGGGAGACGGGTTTTGTCTGGACCGACCACCTGGTCCTGGCGGAGGGCCGCCGCCCGGTGACCAACATCAACCGGGACGAAGCCAATGCCTATCTGGCCTGGCTCTCGGAAAAATCCGGGCAGCGTTATCGCCTGCCCGGCGAGGCGGAATGGGAATACGCCGCCCGGGCCGGCTCGGCCACCCGCTATTGCTTCGGCGACACCCTGGGCTGTGTCGAGGCCAACACCGGCTCCTTCCAGATCAGCGGCCGCAGCGCCCTGGGCTGGCGGCGCTTCCTGCCGTTCTGCGCGCCCATGCAGCAAACCGTGGACGTGGGCCTCTACCCCGCCAACCTCTGGGGCCTCCACGACATGCACGGCAACATATGGGAATTCACGGCCGATCCCTGGGTCGGCCCGGTGGATGCCCGGATCAGCGCCGGCACGGAAAAACCCGGGCAATGGTTCGTCACCAAGGGGGGATCCTGGTTCGAATCCGCCTGGCATTCCCGGTCCGCCGCCCGCAAGCCGCGCATGTGGAACGAACTGGATGTGAATCTCGGCTTCCGGGTGCTCCGGGAAATGGCATGAGCCGCCGCCTGAAAAAGACCATTTAGTCTTAATATTCAATCGGTTATTGTTTTTTCCGCGTCGCGTGCTAGAGACATAGCAGGCTACTCCCAGCCTGTCTTTAACGATGAGGAGAACGGCAATGCTGGATATCAACAAACTCGTGATGGCGGAAAACCTGGCGCCCTGCGATGCGGACGCCTACCTCAGCGATCTGGACAACTGGAGCGAGGACCTGGCGCGGGATCAGGCCAGACGGGAAGGCATCGAACTCACCGATTCCCACATGGACGTCATCTGCTTCCTGCGCGACCACTTCGCCGAGTGCGGACCCGAATCCAACGCGCGCTCCCTGCTGAAGGCCATGGAAGAGGCCTACATCGACCAGGGCGGGCGCAAGTTCCTCTACAAGCTCTTCCCGCGCGGACCGGTGACCCAGGGTTGCAGGATGGCGGGCATCCCCACCCCTTCGGGCAACGCCGACCCCTCCTTCGGCAGCGTGCACTGACGCCCCCGGGCCGGAAGCGGCCGCCAATGAATCGGCCCAGTCCGTGTCGGCGAAGGATCGGCGCGGCGGCCGCTTGCCGATGGGGCTTCCCCTGTTCGCGGGAAAGTCCGGGTTTTCCGCCAGATCCGCCCATCACCCCTTGACCTGAACCCATGAAAACGGCCCGCTGAGGGCCGTTTTCGCGGGGCCGTTTTTCATGGGTGGCGGGGCTTCAGCGGAATCGTCCCATGGTCTTCATGACTTCGCAGGGGTCGCCCTGGATGGGGGGTAAAACCGCGCCTTTTTCCTTGGCGCGCCTGTCCAGTTCCAGGTAGTGGGCGTTCATGTAGCTCTTGCATTCATCGAAGGACTTCATGTTCTGGAGGCGGGTGACATGGCTCTTGCGTTCATCCGGGGTCATGAGCGGGGCGCCACGAAAATTCTCCCCCTGGCCATACCAGGGAAAGGCCATCGCCTGGCTTGAAATCAGTATCAGCGCGGGGAGCAGAGAGTGGATTAGCTTCATGATGAGACGCCCGAATAAAATCGCCCCGGACAGGCCGGGGCGAGTGTAGTCCATTCGGACCAGCGTTACATCATACGCAGCCCGTTGGCTTGGGCGTGCCGGCGTAGCGGCCGGCCTGCTTGGCGGGACCGAAGGGGAACAGGTCGAAGAGGAATTTCTTCTCGCCCCATTCGTCGCCGAACTCCTCCTTCAGGCCCTTCTGCAGGAAGCGCAGGTTGGGGGCGGTGCCATACTCGTTGAAGTAATCACGCATGTAGCGGATCACCTTCCAGTGGTTCTCCTCCAGGGTCAGCTTGTCCTGGGAAGCAAGGTATTCAGCCACGTCCTCGTCCCAGTCGGCCAGGTTGGCAAGATAGCCCTCGGGGTCGGTTTCAACCGTTCTGCCGTTGATTTCAAGTTCCATGATTTCCGTCCTCTCTCTTCACCAGTTTGTGATTACTGCATGGACTCATTCTAATAATTGTCGAGTTGTCTGGTCAAGTATTATTTTCTGTCGCCAGACGGGATCCCGGTGCTGGATCGACGTGCCAGAATGACGAACGTGCGGGGAAACAGGGATTCTTGGGGAGACGGAAGGGATGAAACGCATCGTTGCCTTGTTGGCCGCGGGCCTGCTCGCGGGATCCGGCATCGCCGCCGAACTGGAAAGCTTCACCCCCCAGGGCGAACACCTCCAGGCGCGGCAGGCCCAGGCCCGCTTCTCCGCGGCCATGGTGCCCCAGGGGCGCGGCGACGCGCCGGCGCCCTTCGACGTGCAATGCGCTGTGCCGGGCAACGCCTACTGGAGCGATGAGCGCACCTGGGTCTATGACCTGAGTGGCGACCTCAAGGCCGGGGAGCCCTGCCGTTTCCTGCCCCGTCCCGGACTCGCCACCCTGGCCGGCGAACCGGTACGGTCCGCGCCGGAATATCGCTTCGCCGCGGCCGGCCCGCGCGTGGTCTGGATGATGCCCTCGTCGCCGTCAACCATCGACGAGGATCAGGTGTTCGTGCTGCGTCTCAATGGCCCGGCTCGGCCGGAAGGCCTCCAGGCCGCCGTCCGTTGCGAGATCCAGGGCATCCATGAGCAGGTGGCGGCCAGGCGTCTGGCGGGCGCGGAACGGACCCGGCTGTTGCGGAGCATCGCCCAGGTTCTCAAGGACCAGGGGGAGTCCTGGGATGAAAACAATCCGGACAGCGAAGCCACCCTGGAAGTCGTGCAGTGCGCCCGCACCCTGCCCGCCAACGCCCGGATGGCCCTGGTCTGGGGCCGGGGCATCGCCACGCCCTCGGGGCAGACCAACCCCGCCGACCAGCGCCTGGAATTCCAGGTACGCGACCACTTCAGCGCCCACCTGCGCTGCCAGCGGGAAAACGCCAAGGCCGGCTGCGTGCCCTTGCTGCCGCTGCGGGTGGAGTTCAGCGCGCCGGTTGCCCGCGCCCTGCTGGACAAGATCAGCCTCCAGGACGCCAAGGGCAAGGCCTATCGCCAGCGCCGGCCGGGACAGGCCATCGCCACCGACACCAGCGTGACCTTCCCCGGCCCCTTCCCCGCCAACGCCACCCTCACGCTCAAGCTGCCGGCCGCCCTGGCCGACGACAAGGGCCGCGCCCTGGTCAACGCCGCCCGTTTCCCCATGGCTTTCCGCATGGCCGACACCCCGCCCCTGGTCAAGTTTTCCGGGGATTTCGGCATCATCGAACGGGCCGCCGGCGGCCTGCTGCCCATCACCGTGCGCAACCTGGAAGCGGACGACCTGGGCGGCACCGCCGCCAAGGTGCGCTGGATACGGCTCACCACCGACGCCGGCATCCTGGATTGGCAGGCCAGCCTGAAGAAATTCGAAAACCCGGACTACGACCAGCGCACCCAATCCCGTCCCGACCGCCGTCGGGCCCAGTACCTGGCGACCCACATCGCCGGCGTGGAGGAACGCGCCCTGCCCAAGCCCGGTGGCGCCCAGGCCTTCGAGGTGGTGGGCCTGCCCCTGGAAAAACCGGGTTTCTATGTGGTGGAAGTGGAGAGCAGGCGCCTGGGCAAATCCCTGCTCGGGGATAACGAAAAAGCGAACAACCCCATGTTCGTGCGCGCCACGGCCCTGGTCACCAACCTGGCGGTGCACTTCAAGTGGGGCGTGGAATCCTCCCTGGCCTGGGTCACCCGCCTGGACACCGGCAAACCCGTGGCCGGCGCCCAGATCGCCGTGCGCGATTGCAAGGCGGCACCCCTCGCCCAGAGCGTCACCGACGCCCAGGGCATGGCCCTGCTGCCGAAGAACCTGCCGGACCCCCGCTCCGCCGACGACTACGCCTGCCCCCTGTTCGTCAGCGCCCGCCTGGGCGACGACCTGAGCTTCGCCCGCTCCGACTGGGACGAGGGCATCGAGACCTGGCGTTTCGGCCTGCCCCAGGACTGGCGCGGCGACAACCGCATCGCCCACACCGTCCTGGACCGGGTGCTGTTCCGGCCCGGCGACACGGCGCACATGAAGCACGTGCTGCGCGACCAGCGCGCCAACGGCCTGGGCTATCCGGCGAAAACCCCGCGCAGCCTGATGATCGAGCACCAGGGCGGCGGCCAGCGCTGGTTCCTGCCCCTGACCTGGAAGAACGGCGCCGCCGAATCCACCTGGCCAGTGCCCGTGGCCGCCAAGCGGGGCGACTACCGCCTGCGCCTGGTGGACAGGGATATCCGCCCGGAAACCCCCGCCCAGGAACTGGAATACCTGGAAGGCCTGGACAGCGGCGCCTTCAGCGTCGGTGATTTCCGCGTGCCGTTGATGAAGGCCAGCCTGGATCCCAAGGAATCGCGCTGGATCGCCCCGGCCAGCGCCGGGTTCGACATCGCCGTGGGCTACCTCAACGGCGGCGGCGCCAAAAACCTGCCGGTCAAGCTGCGCGCCCAGCTGGAACCCCGCTTCAACGTGGATTTCGACGATTATCCGGACTACGACTTCGCCCGCCGCAAGGACAGCGACGCGGGCACGGAGGAAGGCGAGCCCATTCCCCTCGCCGCCGAGCCCGTCAAGCTGGATGCGACGGGCGCCGGCCGGGCCCGCCTGGACAAGCTGCCCAAGCCGGCCATGCCCCACAGGCTGCGCCTGGAACTGGAATACGCCGACCCGTCCGGCGAGATCCAGACCGTCAGCCGGACCACGCCCTGGTGGCCGGCCGGCGTGGTGCTGGGCCTGAAACGGGAGCGCTGGACCCGGGCGGGCCAGAACCAGACCCTGCGCTTCCTGGCCGTGGACCCGGACGGCAAGCCGGCCGCCCATGTGCCGGTGGAGGCGAACTTCATCCTGCGCCAGACCCTGGGCCACCGGGTCCGCCTGGCCGGCGGCTTCTACGGCTACCACAGCGAGACCCGCGATCTGCCGCTGGCCGCCAGGTGCGCCGGCAAGACCGACGCCAAGGGCCAGTTCGCCTGCGCGGCCAGGGCGGACCAGGGCGGCGAGGTGCTGGTGGACGCCGTCGCCACGGACCAGGAAGGGCGCCAGGCCCGCACCAGCCACAGCTTCTGGGTGGCCGGCAAGGACGAATGGTGGTTCCGCCAGGACAACCACGACCGCATCGACCTGATCCCGGAGCAGAAGCGCTACGAGCCCGGCCAGAGTGCCCGCTTCCAGGTGCGCATGCCGTTCCGCGAGGCCAGCGTGCTGGTCACTGTGGAGCGGGAAGGCATCCTCGACGCCCGGGTCGTCGAACTGTCCGGCAAGGCCCCGGTGATCGAGTTGCCGGTGAAGGCCAACTGGGCCCCCAACGTCTTCGTCTCCGCCCTGGCCGTGCGCGGCCGCAACGACGCGGTGAAGCCCACCGCCCTGGTGGACCTGGGCCGGCCCGCGTTCAAGCTCGGCATCGCCGGCATCCAGGTGGGCCAGCGCGGCCACCGCCTGGATGTGGAGGTGAAGACCGACCGGGCCAGCTACGCCATCCGGGAAAAGGCCCGGGTCACGGTCAAGGTGCGCACCCCCGAGGGCGCGCCGCCGCCGGCCGGCACGGAAGTCACCCTGGCCGCCGTGGACGAGGGCCTGCTGGAGCTGGCCCCCAACGCAAGCTGGAACCTGCTGGAAGCCATGATGGCCGAGCGGGGCTACAGCCTGAAGACCTTCACCGCCCAGATGCAGGTCACCGGCAAGCGCCATTTCGGCAAGAAGGCCCTGCCCGCCGGCGGCGGCGGCGGCAAGCTGCCCACCCGGGAACTGTTCGACACCCTGCTGTTCTGGAAGGCCAGCCTGCCCCTGGACGCCAAAAACGAGGCGACGGCGGAAATCCCCCTGAACGACAGCCTCACCGCCTTCCGCGTCGTCGCCGTGGCCGCCTCGGAAAGCCGCTTCGGCAGCGGCCGCGCCGGCATCCGTTCCACCCAGGACCTGCAACTCATCTCCGGCCTGCCGCCGGTGGTGCGGGAAGGCGACCGTTTCCAGGCCCTGTTCACCGTGCGCAACGGCGGCGACAGGGGCCTGCGTGTCGAAATCCGTCCCGAAGCCTCGGGGATCAAGAATCTGCCGGCCAAGACCCTCGACCTCACCGCCGGCGAGAGCAGGGAAATCGCCTGGCCGATCGCCGTGCCGGACGGCGCGGCCAGCCTGGACTGGAGCCTGGACGCGCGGGAAGTCGGCGGCAAGCTGCGCGACGCCCTGAAGGTGAAGCAAGGCGTGCAGCCCGCGGTCCCGCTGCGGGTGCAATCCGCCAGCCTGCAACGGCTGGACAAGGTGCTGGACATCCCGGTGGCCGTCCCCGCCGGCGCCACCAGGGCCGAACTGCGCGCCACCCTGGCCGCCAGCCTGCTCGACGGCCAGACCACCCTGCGCGACCACATGCGCCGCTACCCCTTCGCCTGCCTGGAGCAACAGGCCTCGAAAGCCGTGGCCACCCGGGACGCCAGGCTCTGGCAAGGCATGACCGACCACCTGCCCACCTATCTGGCGGACAACGGCCTGGCCAATTTCTTCCCCGGCAACGGCGGTGGCAACAGAAGCGGCAGCGTGGCCCTGACCGCCTATCTGCTGTCCCTGGCCGACGCGGCGGAATGGAGCCTGCCGGCGGACGCCCGAGGTCGAATGGAACGGGCCCTGGTGCAATACCTGGAAGGCAGGCTGGACGTGGTCCGGCCAGCCTGGGAACAGGCCCTGCCACCGCGCATGGCCGCCCTGGAAGCCCTGGCCCGGGCTGGCAAGGCCACGCCCGAGCTGATCTCCACGGTCAAGCCGGATCCCCGTCTGTGGCCCACCTCGGTGCTCATCGACTGGATCAGCGTGCTCAGGCACACCCCGCATCTCGCGCCACGCGATGCCCTGCTACGGGAAGCCCTGGACGCCCTGGAGGCGCGCTTCACCACCACCGGCAAACGCCTCAACCTGAGCAACGAGGAACGGGACGGCCTGTGGTGGATGATGAGCTCCGCCGACACCAACGCCGTGCGCGGCCTGCTGGCGGTCATGGACCTGCCGGCCTGGAAGGCGCGGATGCCCAAACTGGTCACCGGCGCCCTGGGCCGCCAGCAGGGCAACCGCTGGAACACCACCACCGCCAACGCCTGGGGCAGCCTGGCCCTGGAACGCTATAGCCGGCTGTTCGAGTCGGTGAAGCCCACCGGCAAGAGCTACGTCGTGCTGGGCCAGGACGGCCGGGTGGTGGACTGGCAGGCCTTCCCGAAGGGCGCCACCGCCTTCCTGCCCTTGAGCGGCGAGCCGGGCACCCTGCGCCTGAAACACGAGGGCACCGGCGAACCCTATGCCAGCGTCACCACCCTGGCCGCCGTGGACCTGGCCCAACCGATCCAGCGCGGCTATGGCGTCACCCGCGAGATCATCCCCATCGACCAGAAGACGCCGGGACAATGGCGCCGGGGCGACGTGCTGCGCGTCCGTCTCACCATCGACGCCCGGGATGACATGGGCTGGGTGGTGGTGGAAGACCCGGTCCCCGCCGGCGCCAGCATCCTGGGCACCGGCCGCCAGCGGGATTCCGCCATCCTGACCCGGGGCGAACGCAACGACGGCATGGCCTGGCCGAGTTGGCAGGAACGCCTGTTCGACAATTACCGGGCCTACTACGAGTACGTCCCGCGCGGCCGCTTCAGCCTGGAATACACCCTGCGCCTGAACAGCGACGGCGCCTTCAGGCTGCCGCCCACCCGGGTGGAAGCCATGTACGCGCCGGAGGTGTTCGGCGAGGCCCCGAACGGGGTGTTCGAGGTGGGGCGCTAGGGATTGGGGATTCCCCCCTTTCCCAAGGGGGAAGTCCGCGATGCCGCCGGGCTTTACATGAACGCCGGCAAAATGAACACCAGCGCCACGTTGCTCAAGCCCAGGATCAGGTTGGTCATCACCAACTGGCGGATCCGGTTCAGGGCCTGGCCGCCGGCCGGCCAGTCCTGGGCCGCCACGGCCTGGCTCAGGCGGGCATAGGGCACGAAGTAGATGAAGGCGAAAATGACCGTCATGAGATAGCCGATGGCCACCATGAGATGGATCGGATAGGCCACCGCCGCCATGCCGCCCATGATGGACACCAGGGCCTGGCCCGTGCCGATCAGCAGCACCACCGACAGCCATACCCAGGGGAAGAAGCGGCCGAACACCCCGTTCCACAGGCGCAGGCGCTGGGGCGGCTCCAACTGGGCCAGCACGACGGGGCGCAGGCATTGGTGGGCGAAGAACATGCCGCCCACCCAGACCACGGTGGCGAGGATGTGCAGGAGGATGAGGATTTGCATGGAGCGGGCCCTTTACCGAATCGAGACGGACGAATTATGGCAGGCAGTTCGGCGGACCGGCGCTATGCGGATAATCGTCTCATGATCTCAATGATCCGAATCCCGGTCATGCGCCCGCTCAAAACCGCCATCGGAGCAGGCTTTCTGCTGCTCGGCCTGGTCCTCGCGGCGCCGGCCGCCACCCCGCCCGCCGGTTTTCCAGACTACGCCCAGGTCAAGGCCGACTGGCGATCTTCCGAGGCGCGCGTTCTGGATCGGCACGGCAGGCTGATCGAGGAGGTGCGCATCGATCCGGCCATCCGCCGTACCGACTGGACGCCCCTCGCCGACATCTCCCCCGCCCTGATCGCGGCGGTGCTGCGGGCCGAGGACCGGCGCTTTTTCCGGCATGCCGGCGTGGACTGGCTGGCGGCCGGCAAGGCGGCGCTGACCAACTGGCTGAACGAGAAGCCCCGTGGCGCCTCCACCCTCACCATGCAACTGGCCGCCCTGCTGGATGGCCGATATCGCGCGCAGGCGGGGCGCCGGGACGTGCCGGAAAAATTGCGCCAGATGGGGGCGGCCCGGGAGATTGAACGACGCTGGAATAAAACGGACATCCTGGAGGCCTACCTCAACCTGGCCCCCTTCCGGGGCGAACTCACCGGCATCGACGCCGCCGCCCGGGGCCTGTTCGACCAGCGTCCGTCCGGCCTGGGCGACGCGGAGTCGCTGATCCTGGCGGCCCTGATCCGCTCGCCCAACGCCAGGCCCGGCGACGTGGCGAAGCGGGTCTGCGCCCTGGCGGCGGACTTGCCCGGCGGGCCCGAGTGCGCCGCCCTCCGCATGCTGACCTTGAACACCCTGTCCGGGCGCTATCCCATCGTCCCCGCCGCCAGCCTGGCACCCCATCTGGCAAGGCGGCTGATCCAGGCGGACGCAGCCCCCTCACCAGCCCCCTCACCAGCCCCCTCACCAGCCCCCTTCCTTTTCCCCCCCTTTGAAAAAGGGGGGTCAGGGGGGATTTCACGGCCTCCCCCCTCCGCAAGCCCCTTGAATCCCCCCCAGCCCCCCTTTTCCAAAGGGGGGAGCAGGATGGCCCCCCACTCCCAAGGGGGGGGCGCGATGGCCACCCTCTCCAAGGGGAGGAGCGCGATGCCCTCCCCCTCCAATGGGGGAAGTGTGGTGGCCACCCCCTCCAATGGGGGGAACGCAATGGCCACTCTCGCCCAGAAGGGCAGCCTCACCACCACCCTGGACGCCGAACTCCAGCGCTTCGTGCTCGCCACCCTGAAGGAACAACTCGCCCACCTGGCCCCGCGCGACGTCCAGGATGCCGCCGCCCTGGTGGT
>WBZT01002603.1_pt1 | contig 12422 bp, 12 predicted proteins | sample 5204241 | NCBI WGS metagenome assembly WBZT01 (sample SAMN12344358, study PRJNA552823) | activated sludge metagenome | biome: Activated sludge suspended growth; feature: Nitrification reactor; material: Wastewater; isolation source: activated sludge from nitrification reactor of wastewater... | reverse complement strand
GCGGTCACGGGCACCACGGCCACTGGCAATGGACGGGTCACTGCCGATACGGATGCGGTGACCGACGTCAGCTGCCGATATGCCACGAGCCTGACGAAGTTGAACAGCGGCGTCGCGAGCGACTCCGAAATCGTGACCGCCACCCCCAACACCGTGACCGCCGGACAAAGCGCGAACGTCACTTGCTCGATGACGGACCTCACCCCGGGAACGGACTACTTCTACAAGGTTCTGGCCACGGATGCTGACGGGACGGCGGGCCAGGTCGACGCCGTGGCCTTGTTGACGGTGCCCGCCAAGGTTGCGACCCCATCCATCAAGACGAAGAAGAAACGGATCATCCTCGACTGGCGCGATGTCGCCTCTGCGACGTCCTACGATGCCCGGATCAAGCCAAGGGGTGGCTCCTACGGATCCTGGCGAAGCATCACGACCTCCAAGGTCACGTTCACCAAGTTGTCGCGGAAGACGACCTACAAGTCCCAGTTGCGCGCCGTCAATGCAACCGGAGCCGGCGCCAAGCGAACCGTCACGGCGACGACCAAGTAGGTCTCTACAGACGGAATGGGGCCCCTGCGAAGGTCGAGCACGTGCGCTGTCTGCCCCGTTAGCGTGGCCATCATGACCCGCCCACCAGTTCCGCGCGACCGCGACGACGACCACACTCACGAGATGGCGCACGTGCGCCGGGAATTCGTCCGCGAACAGACCGGAGCCTCGCTGGACGCCGTCGGCCACTACTCGGTGGATCCTGCGAGTCTGCCCGGGAACATCGAGAACTTCACCGGAGTGGCGCAGGTTCCGCTGGGAGTGGCCGGTCCGTTGCTCATCGACGGCGAAAGCGCCAACGGCGAGTTCTACATCCCACTCGCCACGACCGAGGGCACCCTGGTGGCCAGCTACAACCGGGGCATGCGCCTGCTCGGCCGCACCGGTGGGGTGAAGACGACGATCGTGGATCACGCCATGCAGCGGGCCCCGGTGTTCTTGTTCGATGACGCCCGGCGCGCACGCGACTTCTCGGGATGGCTCGATGCCAACTTCGTCGCCGTGAAGCAGGCCGCCGAAGCCACCACGAGCGTGGGCCGCCTGATCGGGATCCAGCAGTTCCCCGCCGGGCCCAACCTCTACACCAGGTTCAACTTCACGACTGGGGACGCGGCCGGACAGAACATGACCGGCAAGGCCACGTTCGCCGCGTGCGAATGGATCGTGAGCCATTATCCGGGGGCGCGGTACATCCTGTCGGGATCGATGGACACCGACAAGAAACACAGTCATGTGAACCAGCTGCTCACGCGGGGACGTCGAGTCGTGGCAGAGGCGACTCTGGACGCAGCGGTCCTGCGAGAGGTCGTGGGGGTGGATCCGGCCACGATGTTCAAAGCCCGTCAGGTGCAAGCGCTCGGTGGCTACCTGGCGGGAAGCGCCTACCTGGGGGCGCACGCGGCGAACGCTCTCGCGGCGCTGTTCATCGCGACCGGCCAGGACGTCGCCAACGTGGCGGAGTCACACACGGGTTTCGTGTATTCGCAGCTGCTCGACAATGGTGACTACTACTGGTCGGTCACCTTGCCGGCCCTCATCGTCGGGACCTACGGCGGCGGGACGGGACTCGCCACGCAACGTGAATGCCTGGAGATGCTGGACTGCTATGGAACGGGCGGAGCCGACCGGTTCGCCGAGATCTGCGCCGCTGTTGTCCTGGCCGGAGACGTCTCATTGGCGGGAGCAGTGCTCGCCGGGGATTGGGTCTCCAGCCACGATCGACTGGGCCGCAACCGACCATGAGAAGGGTTTCGCCGAGTGCCCGCTGATCACCGCGACAGAATCCACCCAGCCTGCGTGTCCTGGCCACCGCGGTAGAACTCCTCCACCGACGTGAACCCAGCCGCCGAGGCCCAGCCAGGCAGGACCGACACCTCTTCGGGGAAGTCGTTGCCCGTGACGTGCGCGACGATGCGCCGTTGGCGTTCCGTTCCGACTGGCCACTGCGAGACGAGCCCGGCGTAGCGCCGCAGATACTGATCCCGGGACTCCGTGTCCTTGCGGACGACGTCGATGAGGATGACTTCGCCGTCCGGCAGAAGTCGCGCCCACGCGGCCCGCAGGAACCGGAGCTTGTCGCTTGTTGGGAGGTGGTGCAGCGCGAACGACACCAGGATCACGTCGAAGTGCTCCTCGGTTGCCGCAAGGAAATCCTGCATGTCAGCCACGTGCAGCTCGATGCGGTCGGTGACAGGCGTCAACATCGCGCGGGCATGCTCGAGTGCAGGCGCTGCACAGTCGACTCCGACATAGCGGGCCAACGGCAGATCGGGCAGCAGCGGCGCGATCCCGGCGGCGTCGCCGCACCCCAAGTCCAGGATCGAGAAGGGCGCGACTCGGCGGGCGAGAATGGGGGCGACCGTTTGGTAGATCTCCCTGTGTTCCATGCAGTTGTTGTCGATCACCGCTCGATAGACATCCCAGTTGCTGAAGAAGTCGGCCACGGCGGTATCAGCGGTCACACCTGATTGTCACCTGTCGGGGCGGTCGGCCGTGCCCACCTCACGAACATGAAGTCGAGCCGCACAGCAGTCCGTCATCGAGTAGGAGCCAGGGAAGCGAGAGGGCCGGTCAGACCTCGAGAAGGATGGTGAACGGGCCGTCATTGGTCGACGTCACCCGCATGTCGGCACCGAACACCCCGGTCGTCACCTGGGCGCCGGACTCACGCAGCCGAGCGGCGACCCGGTCCACCAACGGTTCGGCGTCAGGTCCCGCGGCGGCGTCCTCCCAGGTCGGGCGGCGTCCCTTGCCGGTGCGGCCGTACAGCGTGAACTGACTGACGACCAGTACCGGGAGTCCCAAGTCCGAGGCGGATAGCTCCCGTGATCCCCCCGGAGCCAGACAGTGGGACTCAGTGAACCTGTGTGCATCGAAGATGCGCAAGCCCCACACTTTGCCGGCCAACCGGTCGGCCTGCTCAGCGGTATCGGCGCGGTTCACGCCCACCAGGACCACCAAACCCGGTCCGGAGAAGCCGCCCACCCGCTCGCCGGCGACGACGACCTCTGCTCCGTCGCTTCGTTGCACCACTGCTCGCACGCACCGAGGCTACCCACCCGAGGCGCCGCAACCTGAGCCGATCTAGACCCGAGCGTCCCGGGCCGCGCCGGCGACAGGCGCGTTCCGTGGGCGAGTCCGGAAGTGCCCGGAATTGCATGGTGTTTTTGGGGCGAGTGACACTAGGTGGCATGCACGAGTCCCACGTCTCAGAGTCCATCACGATCTCGGCGTCCCCCGCGGTGGTCTACGACCTGGTGTCAGACGTCGGGCGGATGGGCGAGTGGTCACCTGAGGCGACGGGCGCCCGCGGTGTCTCGGGAGAACTGTCCGTAGGCGACCGATTCATCGGGACCAACCGGCGCGGCCCGGTGCGTTGGTTCACGCAATGCACGGTCGCGGCGGCCGACCGGGGTGCCGAGTTCGAGTTCGACGTGGACTTCGGGCCGTTCCCGGTCTCACGTTGGCGTTACGACTTCGAGGATGTGGGCGACGGCACCACCCGGGTCATCGAGACCTGGATCGACCGTCGGCAGGGACTGATGGGTCTGCCCATGAAGAGTGTGGGGCAGTTGCTGATCCCCGGCGATCGAGAGGCGCACAACCGCGCCAACATGGTGCAGACACTGCGCCGGCTCAAGGCCGCTGCCGAGAATCACTGATCGGCGCACCTTCTCGAACCCGACCTACACTCGGCAGATGAGATCCTCGGCACGCGCAGTTCTCGCAGGCATTCTGGTCGGCGTGTTGGGGGCCGGTGTCATCGGGACGGGCAGCGCCGCCGAGGATCAGCAGGGCCGGGCGCAACCCGGCTCCACCGATCAGCCCCGGTTGGTGAAGGTCGGCTCGTACGAGCAACCGGTGTTCGTCACTGCCAAACCCGGCGACTCCTCCCGACTTTTCGTCGTCGAGAAGGGCGGGCGGATCCTTGTCGTACGCAAGGGTCGGACCCTTCGGACGCCGTTCTTGGACGTCTCGGGACAGGTGTCGACCAGCGGTGAGCAGGGCCTGCTGAGCATGGCGTTCTCACCTAGGGCCGGCCGCCGGTTCTACATCAACCTCACCGACCGCTCCGGCGACACCCGCATCATCGAGTACCAGGTGCGCACGGGTGACCCCAACCGGGCCAAGGCGACAAGCGCGCGCCAAGTCATGCGGATCAGTCAGCCCGCGAGCAACCACAACGGTGGGCAGCTGCAGTTCGGACCCGACCGGCTGCTCTATGTCGGTATGGGTGACGGTGGTTTCGGTGGCGATCCGCAGAACCGGGCCCAGAACATGTCGACCTTGCTCGGCAAGATGCTGCGCATCGACCCTCGCCGGTCCGGGGCACGGCCCTACCGGGTGCCGGCCGACAATCCGTTCGTCGGCGAAACCGGCGTCCGGCCCGAGATCTACGCGTCCGGTTTGCGCAACCCGTGGCGCTTCTCATTCGACCGTGTGACAGGAGCGCTGACCATCGCGGACGTCGGCCAGGATTCCTGGGAGGAGATCAACTACTCGGCACCGGGTACGGCCGCGGGCGCCAACTTCGGTTGGCGCGTGTTCGAGGGGCCGGACCGCTACGCCGACGGCAGCGCGCCGGGTGCGCAAGCACCTGTGCTCGGCCTGCGCCATTCGGACGGATATTGCTCGGTGACGGGTGGTTACGTCGTGCGCGACCAGGCGCTGACGACACTCAACGGCTCGTATCTGTACGGCGACTTCTGCAACCCGGATGTGCGGGCCGTCGACCTCGGGCCAGGGTCCGCGGCAGGGGATCGCAGCACCGGGATGCGGGTTGAGTCGCTGGTGTCCTTCGGTGAGGACGCCCGCGGCCGGGTCTACGCGGTGTCCCTCAATGGCCCCGTCTACCGGATCGCCTGAGCCCCACTCCTCGTCCGCCCGGATGTCGGCGCGAGGTTCCGGTGACAAGTACCAGCCGGTCCTCGCAGGACCGGTGGGTCACTCCTGCTCTGTGTCGGAGCCGCGGCTGTCCTGGTCGGTCGCCCCGGAGCCACCCGAGTCGAAGTCGAACTCGAACTCCTTGTCGAACATCTCCTTGAGGTCTTCGCGGCCGGCCTTGCTGCCCAGGTAGGCGGGATCGGTGCGGTCGATCTTGCCGGGGCAGTCGTGAGTGATGTCCTTGACGACGGACTCCTGGCCGTACGGGCCGGACGCCATGATGAGCAACTTCGCGGGCCGGTCCACGGGCAGCCCACCGATAGATCCGGTCCATTCGTCGTTGGCGTGGGTCAGAACCCGGGTCCGTACGATCTTCTCCCCGGCGATGCGCACCTCGGCCACGATTTCGTCGGCTTCGCCCTCCAACACCCGCACGACCATAGATTCGGAGAACGTCGCACCGCAGACACCGCGCAGGGGATCGCTGATCTGGATCGACAGTTTGGGCGGTCCGAAGTAGGGCCTGACCTTGCGGTAGGGAACCGGCTTCTCCTCGCGGGTCGCGTCCTCCGCCTCCGTCTGGCGCACCGGTTCCGCTGCCACCGGCTCGGCATCGGACTGCGCGACGACGCCCTTGGGCATGACGGCCCAGAACCCGGCTCCCGCCAGTGCGCAGCCGGCGAGCGTGAAGCCGATCACCTTGGCCCATGAGGCGGATTCCGCGCCGACGAGCGCGGGTTCCTGCTCGTCATCCTGGTCGTGCTCGGCCACGGCCTGACTCTACGTCGTGACCCGACTCCCCCATAGGGGAACGGGTGAAACGATCCCTCCCGGACTGCGACTGCGGCAGGATCGACCCATGACCAGCCAGTGGATGGACATCCACCAACCGCACCTCCCGTGGGCACCGAGCGGCCTTCCCGGCTGGTTGCGAGCCGCCCCCGGTTGGGCCGCCCGGGCCGCGTCGGAATCCCGGTTCGGATGGGAGATCGCCGAGTGGGAACACGCCCTGCTGCATGGGCCTGGCGCGGCATCAGCGGGGTTGCCGTCGGGCGCCGGACGCCCCGTCCTGGTGATCCCGGGATTCGGATTCGGCGACCCGTCGACACTGCCTTTGCAGTGGGCGTTGCACACGGGTGGCTACCACGTTGTCCGGTCCGGCATCCGGGTGAATGTCCGGTGCTCGGACCGCACCGTGGATGAGTTGGCGCGGGTGGCGCAAAGAACCGTCGCCGAAGACGACGATCGGCGCCTGCTCGTCGTGGGCCACAGCCGCGGCGGGATGTTGGCCCGGGGACTGGCGGCCCGGCACCCGGAACTGGTCGAGCGGGTGATCAGCCTCGGTGCGCCGTTGAATCACGAGTTCGCCTTCTACGAGATCCCCGCCCCTCTCGTGGGCGCCCTACGAGTCACGCATTCTCTGGACCCTGTGCTGCGCGAACGAAAGTGTGTGACCCCCGACTGCACGTGTCCGTACATGGAGGCGACCAAGCGGCCGTTGCCCGCCGACGTGGACCTTGTCTCCCTGTATACGAAGTCCGACGGCATCGTCGACTGGCGGGCCTGCGTCGTCCCGGGCGCCACGAACATCGAGGTCACCGGCAGCCACCTGGGAATGGGGCTGAAACCAGCGACCACGCGAATCGTCTTGGAACAACTGGCGGCTTGAGATCCGTGCGTGGCCGCGACGCGCTTTCCCCGGCCGAAGCGCGCCGCGCGGTGCTGGCCGCCCAGGGTTTCGGTCTCGGTGGCGGCCGGTCCGACACGCGGTCCCTGCTGCGGTCGATCCGGCGGATGGGCCTGGTGCAGATCGACTCGGTGAACGTTCTCACGCGTGCCCACTACCTTCCGGCTTTCAGCCGCATCGGGGCGTACGACCGATCCCGGCTCGACGCGGCCGGCGCCCGGGCACCACGCACCCTGTTCGAGTACTGGGGTCATGAGGCGTCGTTGCTCCCCGTGGAGCGCCAGCCGTTGCTGCGCTGGCGGATGGCGGAGCCACACGCGTGGGGATCGGTCGCAGCAGCAGCGCAGTCGGACCCCGGGCTGGTCACGGAGGTGCTCGACTGCGTCGCTGCGATCGGACCCGCGACCGCCACCACTGTTGAGCGGGAACTCGAGCACGGAGCAGCCCGCGGCACCGATCGCTGGGGATGGAACTGGTCCGCGGTCAAACAGATTCTGGAGCACTTGTTCTGGAGCGGTGAGGTGACCAGCGGCGGGCGGGACGCGCAGTTCCGGCGCCGGTACGCACTCCCCGAGGCGGTCCTTCCGCAGCACGTGCGCCACACCCCGACCCCCGATCGTGCGGAGGCCATCCGCGGGCTGGTGGATATCGCCGCTCGTGCGCTCGGCGTGGCCACCGCTGTGGACCTCCGGGACTACTTCCGTCTGAACGCCGCGGACACGATGCGGGCCGTCACCGAATTGGTGGAGGACGGTGCCCTGCTGCCCGTGGACGTTCCGGGCTGGCCCGCGGCCTGGCGCCATCACAGCGTCGTGGTTCCTCGGCGCCTGACCCACGACGCGCTCCTGGTGCCGTTCGACCCCCTCATCTGGGAGCGCAGCCGCGTTCAGCGCCTCTTCGACATGCGGTATCGCATCGAGATCTACGTGCCGAAGGCGCAACGTGCGCATGGCTACTACGTGCTGCCTTTCCTGCAGGACGAGCACCTACGCGCCCGGGTGGACCTGAAAGCCGACCGAGCCAGGGGCACGCTTCAGGTCCAAGGAACGTGGGGCCACCAAACGACCAGTGACACGTCCGATCGCCTCGCCGCCGAACTCGGTCGGCTGGCCACTTGGTTGGGGTTGGCCGAGGTCAGCGTGGCCGCGAACGGCGATCTTGCCACTCGACTGGCGACGGCCGTGACCCGCATATCGGTCAGGTAACAGTACGAATCGCGGCGGCACGGCGGCACCGGGTCGCCGAGAGCCGCGGTGATAGAACCAGGACGTCGCACAACGATGGAAGGGCCCACATGCTGACCAAGCGTTTGGCAGTCGGAACCGCCGCCGCCACATTGGCACTCGCCGGACTGGCGGGATGCTCGAGTTCGTCTGATCCAGCCCCCACTCAGACCGCCGCTCCCACGGCGAGTCCCTCGCTCAGCCCCTCCGCGTCTGCCTCCGAGGGTGAATCGACGGTGGCTTTCGACAAGCAGATCCAGGAAGAGCTCAACGCTGTCGGCTGCCACTCTGGCGCTGTCGACGGAATCATGGGCCCCGAGACCGACGCCGCTCTGGTGCGCTTCCAGGAGGCCGAAGGTCTCGAGGTGGACGGCGAACTCGGCCCGGAGACCGAAGCCGCGCTCAAGAAAGCCGTGAGCGAAGGCAAGCAGGCCTGCACGACCCCCACCGCCAGTCCCACCGCGAGCCCCACCACGACCCCGAGCCCGACATCAACGACAGCCCCCTGCACGGGTCAGGCGATCTCGGCGGCGTTGAAGTCCGGCGAGCAACTCCAGAGCTTCATCTGCGTCAATGTCGCGGCGGAGCGTTGGGCCGCCGGCCAGGCCATGAACGGCCCTGCCGTCGAGAACTTCTTCCTCAAGGCTGAGGGCTCACAGTGGGTCCGCGTGCCGAATGACGAAGTCTGCGGTGGCGCCAGCGCCGGTCTGCCGCCCAAGCTGCTGGACTACTGCGGCCTCACCTGATCCCCCACCCTCCCCCCAACCCGGCCCCGTTCGACGGCACCCACCGTCGGACGGGGCCGGACCCCTGTCGGCAGTCCCGCCGCACGGTGGCGCGGGGTGCCTGGCTCATCACCGGCTTGTTGCCGGGCGGGCGGGGCCCACTTGTGGGAGCCTGTCCCGGTGAAGGATCTTCAGCATGTCGAGCACTTGACCCCCGCCGAACGCGCCGACCGCGGCAAGGCCGCACGCAAGCGGGTGCCGCGCACCAGCCAGGCCTACTTCGACCCACCCTCAGATCGGCCCGATCCGGTCTCTCTGCTCGAGTCACAGTCGGCGACGCGTCTGCAGCAACTGATCCCGATCAGGTATGGCCGCATGATGCAGACAGCGTTCACGTTTTATCGCGGGGCGGCGCTGGTCATGGCGGCGGATCTCGCCGAGACCCCCAACAGTGGCCTGTCGGTCCAGGCGTGCGGGGACGCACACCTGATGAACTTCGGGGCATTCGCCTCCCCGGAGCGGGCCCTGGTCTTCGACATCAACGACTTCGACGAGACGAATCCAGGCCCGTGGGAATGGGATCTCAAACGACTGACCGCCTCGCTGGAGGTCGCCGCACGCGATCGGGGTTTCACCGACCCTGAGCGGCGAGTGATTCTGCTGGCGGCCACGAAGCAGTACCGCGACTCGATGGCCAACTTCGCCGGGATGCCGCAGCTGGAGATCTGGTACGCACGCCTCGACATCGAGACCCTCGTCGAGAACTTCGCCAAGCAGGCCAGCAAGACCGGAGTCAAGCGGGCCCGCCGCCAGATCGCGAAAGCGCAGACCCGCGATTCTGTGCAGGCGTTCTCCAAGTTCACACAGGTGGTCGACGGCGAGCGCCGTATCGTGTCCAGCCCTCCACTCATCGTGAATGTGCGAGACCTCATGCAGCAAGAGGGCGTCGACGGTGACCAGGTGATCGAGACCATCGGTTCCGTGCTGCGCAGCTACCGATCCACCCTGCAGTTCGACCGTCGTCACCTGCTCGAGCAGTTCGAGTTCACCGACCTGGCATTGAAGGTCGTGGGCGTGGGCAGTGTGGGGACTCGGTGTTGGATGGCTCTGTTCCGCGGCCGCGACACTGAGGATCCGCTGTTCCTGCAGGTCAAGGAAGCCCAGGAGTCGGTTCTGGAACGGTTCACATCGAAGAGCGAGTTCCGCACCAGCGGCGAGCGGGTCGTGGCGGGCCAGCGTTTGATGCAGTCCGCGAGCGACATCTTTCTCGGGTGGGATCACGTCTCCGGGCTCGACGGCGTCTCCCGCAGTTTCTACGTTCGCCAGTTGCGTGACTGGAAAGGCTCGGCGGTCATCGACGCCATGGAGCCGAGCGACCTGGCCGCCTACGGGCGCATCTGCGCGTGGACCCTGGCCAAAGCCCACGCCCGCTCCGGGGACGCGATCGCGCTGTCGACCTACATGGGGAAGAGCGACCGGCTCGACAACGCCATCGCGGACTTCTCGCAGGCATATGCGGACCAGAACGAGAAGGATCACGACGCCCTCGTCGCTGCCGTCAAGAGCGGTCGGATCACCGCCGAGCAGGGGATCTGACGGGGCACCCCGAAGCCGATGCGGTCCCTGCTGTACCTGGTGATCCTGGGAATTGCGGTGGCCGTGGTGATCTGGGGACTGCAACGGATTCGCACCCGGCCGCGGTTGTCGACGTCACGCCCGGCGGTCGCGCTGCCTGCGCCGGTCGACTATCGCGAGGAGCGAGTTGTCGCTGCTTTCGGCCCCGATCGGGGACCCGGACAGTTGCGGTTGACGGCAAGTCAGATCATCTTCACGGCGGATTCCGGGCGCATCGTCACGATCGAACGGATCGACATCACGGGAGCCACCGAGACACGCGAACTGCCGGATCGCACAGTCGCCCGCAACGTCCTCGCCATCACCACGATCCACGACGTCTTCTATTTCTCCGTCACAGCGCCGCAGGACTGGATCTCGCTGCTGAACTGATCACCGACACCTCGCCGGGGCTACCCTGAAAGTGGGGGTTACGCAGTCCGACTCTGACGCGGCCCGCCTCCTGCAGGAGGTGTTCGACATGAGATGGCGATGGGCCTGGTTCCTGGTTCTACCTCTGCTTGCTCCGGTCGCACCAATGCAGGCGGCACCGATCGCGCGGCCGCCGGGACGCACTGTGGTGATATCCGCGACGGGGCTCCCCGCCGGTTCCGCGGCTCGAGTGCGGCTCAAAGGCCCCAAGAAGTACGCCAAGACGATCATCGTGAAGCGCAGCAAGACCTTGCGCCGACTGCGGCCGGGAATCTACCGGGCCACGGCCAAGCCCGTCAGCACCCAGGGCAGGACCTGGATTCCCACCGTCAGTCCGACGAAGGCCCGGGTGACGGCACGCAAGGGATACCGGATTGTGGTGCGCTATCAGGCGGACCCGATCGCGCCGCAACCTCCGTGCGATCCCGCGCTCGAGCCCTGTCCCGCGCCCGAACAACCCACTCAGCCGTTCCCAGTCGTCGGCGCCCCAGCCGGTATCGCGCTGGTGTCCGCGACTCCCGCCGGCACTCCCGGGTCCGGTCGCTCGCGGTATGCGACCTGGTCACCGGACAATCAAGCGCTGGTCTTCGGTTCGTGCGCCTCGGATCTCACTGCGCCCGTGCCCGGATGCTGGTTGTACGCGCGGGACCTGGCCGGGTCGACGACGACCCGCCTGCCGGGAACGCGTCTCGGTGACGATTTGGAGTGGGGTGGAGAACCAGACTGGGCGGCAGACGGTTCCCGATTGTCCTTCGTTTCCTCGTATCCACTCGCTGCGACGGATACGGACACCAACTCCGATGTGTATGTGATCCCCGCGAGTGGTGGTACGGCGGCACGACTCTCGCAGTCTCCGACGGGTGCCGGGTTGACCGGCGGACCGTACCCGGCGCAAGCCCGCGATCCACGCTGGGCGCCGGACAGCGCCTCGGTGATGTTCCGATCCGGGGCCACCAACCTGGTGGTGGGTGACGGCGACGAGTGGGTCGACTTGTTCGTCGGCGGCGCTGCCGACCGGGTGCTCACGCGGCTCCCGCAAGGTGTCGATGTCGGTGAGGGTCGCTGGAGTCCCAACGGGACTCGCGTCGCGTTCACCTCAGTGAGTTCTGACGAACAAGGCAGCGTCTTGCGTGATGTCCGCGTCGTTGGCGTCGACGGATCGGGGGGCGCGGCCGTGACAACTGACGGGCAGTCGGCTCAGCCGACTTGGAGTCCTGCGGGCGACCGGATCGCCTTCGCATCGTCGACCCCGACGCTCGTCGCCGGCGACACCAACGAAGCGTCGGACATTTTCGTCCGCGACCTGTCCGGCGGGGCGATCACACGCATCTCCGTCGCGGCGGACGGCAGCGAGAGCACCTGGAGTTCAACCGGCCCGGTGTGGTCCCCCGACGGTCGGCGCCTTGCGTTCGTGGCCGATAGCTCCGACAACGGCATGGTGGTGATGGTCAAGGACCTCGTCACCGGATCTCTCACCCAGGTCACACCTGGCGGGAATCGCGACGACTGCGACAACGACAACTGCGACACCACCTACTTCGAGTCGGTGGATCCGGTGTGGTCGCATGACGGGCTGCGCCTGGCGTTCACGTCGAACAACCCGAATCTTGTTCCAGGTGACGACAACAACAACTGGGACGTCTTCGTCGCGACTTTGTAGTCGACGACGGGGCCCCGAGGGTGTGGGCCGAAGGTCCCACCGGGCCGCAGCAAAGGTCCCATCGGTGCGGCGGATGTATTTCCTAGTGGCTCCGTAGGGTTTCCCTTGGGTGGGTACCGCCGTACCGTGGAGGTAGAGACCCAGGGCTT
>WBZT01002601.1_pt1 | contig 12426 bp, 12 predicted proteins | sample 5204241 | NCBI WGS metagenome assembly WBZT01 (sample SAMN12344358, study PRJNA552823) | activated sludge metagenome | biome: Activated sludge suspended growth; feature: Nitrification reactor; material: Wastewater; isolation source: activated sludge from nitrification reactor of wastewater... | reverse complement strand
CTAATGGTCAGCAGGGTCACACGCACGTGAGCCGCTTTATGGATATGCACGACATCGGCGATGCCTTGGTGCGTGCGGGGTTTAGTGCGCCGGTGCTGGATGTGGAGCATTACACGCTGACCTATGATGACGTGAAAGACGTGATGCGCGACTTGAAAAGCATTGGCGCACACAATGCTACACAAGGCCGCGCGCGTGGCTTGATGGGCAAAGGCTTTCTGCAACATCTTGCGCAAAATTATGAGAAATTCCGTCACAACGGCAAACTGCCAGCCACGTTCGAGGTGGTGTTTGGGCATGCCTGGAAGCCAGTATCCATGCGGTCTTCAGAGCCGGGCGTCGTGCCGGTTAAGTTTATCAAACGCAAATGAGCGAAAGCGTATTTATCACTGGTACTGACACTGGTGTCGGCAAAACTTATGTTGCGGTCAAGCTCATGCAGCAATATATCGCGCAAGGCCATAAAGTTATAGGCATGAAACCGATTGCCGCGGGTTGCGAGATGATAGATGGTATCTGGCAAAACGAAGATGTCGCCAAGCTGATGGCCGCCAGCAACGTGCAGGCGCCGCGTGAGTGGGTGAATCCATATTGTTTTGACGAGCCGATTGCGCCGCATATCGCGGCAGCCAAGCATGGCGTGCAAATTGACATGGCAGAAATACAACAAGCATACGAAAACTTAAAAAGTTTGGCGGACATTGTAGTTGTCGAAGGCGCAGGTGGGCTATTGGTGCCTATTGATGATCAGTGTACGATGGCAGATATCGCTTTGGCATTGAACTTGCCGGTTATCATGGTAGTAAGCATCAAGCTGGGTTGCCTCAATCATGCCCTGTTGACTGTGGAAGCGCTAAAGGCGCGCCAGATAAGGCTTTCAGGCTGGGTGGCTAACATCATCGCACCTTTGGAGTACGCCTGGCAGAATATAGAGAGCCTGCAAGAAAGGCTGCATATGCAGCCTTTGAACTTGGTTTAATTGTACCTGTGCGAAACCTGCATTTTTCTGCATGAAAATATGTTAGGTTTTCGATAGCCCTAATGGGCTATTGAGGGATGGGCCCCATTTCACTAATATCCAAACCGTAGATTACGAAATAACCTTAGCGTTTCGGTTTCTTTGAGTTTTATTTTTAAATTGCAGTATCAATATACGGAGGGTATACAGATGAAAAAACTACTAGTAGCACTGGGCTTCGCGCTTGCTTCCGCAGGTGCACAGGCTGATGTCGTGGGTGCTAATGCTTACGGTTCAGTATTGACTGGCGAAGGTACGCAAGCCACTAATCAGAAATTTAACCCAACCCCAGCGCCTGCATTGGTGTTGCCTTCAGGTACAAACTTCCTGACCGGCACCTTGGAAGCTTGGCGCGATGGTACGTTCTATGCAACATTCCTGGGTTCCGAGTCCGGTTTCAAAAACTTTTATATGGATAACGGTACGACCATTGTAGAAACTAATGCTAATCTGGGCGATACAGCTTCCATGTACGTCGCATCTGCAGGCGCGATTGACTTTGGTTTTGGCACCGTATCACCGGCTGGACATGCTTCTATCAACAACGGTGATGCTAATACGGCTGATTTGGGTATTGGTTTCCTTAAAAATGTATGGGGCTTCAAAGATGAAGCGGGCAACCTGTTTGACTTCATCGTTGGTTTCAATGATGATCACCCAGAGCATCGCGACTTTGACGACATGGTAATGGGCGTTCGTTTCGTTCCAACTCCAGTACCAGCGGCACTGCCATTGCTGGCAACTGGTTTGGCACTGTTCGGCTTCTCTCGTCGCAAAAGTGTTTAATCAGACTTAACGAAAGTTAGCTGATGTAAAAAGCCTCCGCAAGGGGGCTTTTTTATTGCTTGTTGGTGATGGTCTTTTGTCGGCGGCGATAAGCAAATAGCAGAATCAAACCGGCGACATTGGGGAACCAGATGTACCAGTTCGTCCACGGGATACCATCAATCTTGAAACCAGAGATTGGCCAGAGAATCGGCGTGGGAAAATACGCAAAGGAGTGGAATGGGAAATCCAGCACGATATGGAACGGCCAGGCTAGCATGGCAAAGGCAATATCCTTACGCCAAAAAGTAACTAACGCAATGATGCCTAGGCTCACCACAAAACTGTGCCCGAACGCATAATTAGTAATCAGCCAGTCCGGGATAATGTCCAGCGGTGGCTTGCCAAAACGCCAGGTGCCATTGAGTAATCTTTGCACCATAAAAGCCCCAAACGAGATCAAGTCTGGCATCGCACCAAACAGCAGGGCGATTTTGGCGTGACGTTTATAGCCGAACAGGCCATAACCCCAAAGCGTGTGGCTGAGCGTATCCATTTATGGTGCTTCGTACAAATGCTGCTGCCGGATATACCCAAGCACACTGGACGGAATCATGGAATCCACAGCCTGGCCGGATGCGAGGCGATGCCGCACTTCGCTGGACGAGATGTCCATCGGCGGTATGCTGGCAAAATAGACCGTCCCAGAAGCCGCATCCAGCAATGCGTTCAGGACATCGGTTTTATGTGTTTTTAGCAGTTGCTGGAGCTCATGCGATGGCTCCCGGCTGGCTTGCGGCCGGTTCACCACCACGATATGCGCGTAATCCAGCAGCGCTTGCCAGTGATGCCACTTGGGCAAGCCAAGAAACGCGTCGTAGCCCATTAGCAGGCAAAGAGAGACATGCTCGCCCAGCTCCGTACGCAGGTTTTGTAGCGTATCGATGGTGTAGGAAGGGGTTTGCGTGTCATGCGCCTGTCGTGTGAGTTCCCGCAAATCCAGTGTGAATTTCGGGTTGTCAGCAATCGCTAGTTTCACCATTTCTGCGCGATCTTGTGCGGAAGCTTCCGGCGCGGTTTTCAGGGCAGGCACCGCGCTGGGAATGAAGCGGATTTCGTCAAATTGCAGTTGTTTCAGCAACTCATCAGCCACATGCAGATGGCCATTGTGAATGGGGTTGAAGGTTCCGCCAAGCAGGCCTATGCGTCGCATCTCAGCCAATTAAAAAACCATCAATTGGGTTGCAGGACAAGGCGCACGGAGCGCAGAAACCGGAATGTACATGGAAGTCCATGAGGATTTCGAGCACCGCGCAACGCAGTCATGTGCCCAATTCATGGTTTTTATGCGCGGACCTGCCCGTCACCCAGAACGATATACTTCAATGACGTCAGCCCTTCCAAGCCCACTGGGCCGCGCGCATGTAGCTTGTCGGTGGAGATGCCGATTTCCGCGCCCAAACCATATTCAAAGCCGTCCGCAAAGCGCGTGGAAGCATTTACCATCACGCTACTGGAATCGACTTCGCGCAAGAATCGGCGCGCCTTGGTGTAATTTTCTGTCACAATCGCCTCGGTATGCTGGCTGGAATGCTGGTTGATGTGCGCAATAGCTTCGTCCAAATCACTGACCACTTTGCAGGAGATAATGGCAGCCAGATATTCGGTGTAATAATCTTCCTCGGTTGCAGCTTTGGCTTCTTTGACCAAAGCTTGCGTTTCGGCGCAACCGCGAATCTCCACGCCCTTGGAAACTAGCATGGAAGCCAGTTTTGGCAAGGCGGTAGCAGCAATGCTGCGTGCTACCAAAAGGGATTCTGCCGTATTGCAAGTGCCCAGGCGTTGCGTTTTGGCGTTCTCCAGAATGCGCACAGCTTTCTCTATGTCAGCATCGTCGTCCACATACACGTGGCAGTTGCCATCCAGATGTTTGATGACTGGGATCCGTGCTTCATTGCTGATGCGCTCGATCAAGCCTTTGCCACCACGTGGCACAATCACGTCCACGAATTGCTTCATCGTAATCAGTTCACCCACCGCAGCACGGTCTGTGGTTTCCACCACCTGTACGGCGCCCGCAGGCAGGCCAACTGCTGCCAAGCCTTCATGTACCAGCTTGGCCAGCGCCTGATTGCAGTGAATCGCCTCACTGCCGCCGCGCAGGATGCAGGCATTGCCGGATTTGATGCATAAGCCCGCGGCATCCACCGTCACATTTGGGCGAGCTTCGTAGATGATGCCTATGACACCTAAAGGTACGCGCATGCGGCCGATCTGGATGCCGGAAGGGCGATATTTGAAATCGCTCATTTCGCCAATCGGGTCAGGCAGGGATGCAATCTGGCGCAAGCCTTCTGCCATGGTATGGATGGTTTTTTCAGTCAGCGTCAGGCGATCCAGCATCGCGGCTTCCATGCCGTTGGCCTTGGCGGTATCCAGATCTTGCTGGTTTGCAGCCAGTAGCCTTGCCTGATCGCGCATGATGGCATCGGCAATGGCCAGCAACGCATTGTCTTTGGTGTTGGTGTCTGCGCGCGCCATCGCACGCGAGGCCTCGCGTGCTGCCTTACCGATGGACTGCATGTATGCTTGAATGTTTTGCATGTTAAATTTCTTTATATTTCAATAAATTATGATCTTGCGCGTATTTTCGCAAGACCAAAACATAACCGTGAAAGTTCCTGCCAGGCATCGCCTTCCAGTACGCCTTTAGCCATTTTATCAATATCGCATAGCTTTTGTAATGCGGCTTCCAGTTGTCGAAAGCTGAAGCGCGCCGATGCTTTGCGCATCAAGTTCTGTCGGTCGCCATAAATACGGGCACCGGTCATGGCTTGCGCTAGGTTATGCCCGCGCGTTTCGGCGTACTTTAGTGCAATTAATGGGCGCAGTTGCCACAGTAGTGGATTCACTACCGCCAAGGCTTGCTCGCCCTCGTCACGCAAACCTTGCAGGATGCGCGCGGCACGGGCACTGTCGCCCAGCAACACGGACTCACCCAGTTGAAACGAATCGAAACGCGATACGTTCAGCACACTGGATACGATCTCATCATGCCCCAGTTTACCCGCTGGGTAGAGCAGGCCAAGCTTCTGGATTTCCTGATGCGCGGCCAGCAGATTGCCTTCTACTTGCTGTGCCATGAAAGAAAGCGAAGCCGGCTCCGCGCTTTGTTGTTGCAACGCTAGTCGCTTGGCAATCCATTGTGGTAGATATTCCGGCGCGATTTCCTTAAGCTGTATAACGACCGCCGATTGTTGTAGGGCATTCCACCAGCTGCTATTTCTGGCATCCCGATCCAGCTCTGGCAGCAGGATGATGGAGGTGACGTCCTGAAAAGGCGATTGCGCCAGCTCGCTCAGTATCTTGCCGCCATCCGCACCGGGCTTGCCGTTTGGAATGCTGATTTCCAGGATACGCTTGGATGAGAAGAGCGAGATTGCTTGGCCGAATTGCAGCACCTGTTGCCAGTTGAAGTTGCGCTCTGCGATATAGTTGGTCCGTTCTTCTGCACCTGCCTTGCGCGCTGCAGCACGAATACTGTCCAGGCTTTCGGTTTTCGCCAGCGGCTCATCACCCACCAGCACGTAAACCGGCGCAAGTGTGGCAGCTAAATGTTGTGCTAACTGCGCAGACTCTAGACGCATGATTTATTTCCTGATGGCTGACAGTCTGCGCATAAGATTATTCAGTACGTCTTTTTGCATGTTCTCGTTCAACTGCTTTTCCTCTGCCTGTTTGGCGAGCAATTGCGAATCTTCATAGGAAAAATCCCTTCTGGCCTCAATGGTTTGTGGCGCGCTCCATAGCTCATTACCCGCCAAGCGTGTGCGGTAGTGAATACGGTAGTACAGCTCATATTCACGTACTACGCCTCTGCCACTTAACGACATGATGCGCTTTTCGCTTTCCTCGCCAATCAGTTCCAACTGCAGCTCCGCATCTTCGGCACTCTTGAGTATCTTCACGTCGTTGTTTTTGAGCGTGCGGTCTAAGCGTTTTGAAATGACTAAAGTGCTTCCCTGAATGTGGATGCTCTTGAAGGGAACATCCGTTGCACCGCGCAGGTGAAAGCCGCACGCAGCAAGGCTGAGCAGGCATATCAGCAGCGCGAATCGCAAGCTTTTTGTAAGCATTAAATCACCACGTTAATCAGTTTGTTGGGCACCACGATCACCTTTTTGACCGCCGCATCGCCGACAAATTTCTGCACGTTCGGGTGCGTCAGTGCAAGCTGTTCGATAGCGGCCTTGTCCAGCGTCTTAGCAACCTGAATACTACCACGCAACTTACCGTTCACTTGCACCACCATCTCAATCTCATCGGTTTCCATGGCGGTCTTGTCAGCTTCCGGCCAGCCAGCTTTCAAGATGTCATCACCAAAACCAAGCTCCTTCCATAGCGCTTGCGTGATATGCGGTGCGATAGGCGAGAGCAAGCGTAGCAGGATGGAAAAGCCCTCAAAAGCGACGGCTTGCCAGCCGGCTTCAGCCTCTTTTTGCAGTTTTTCCAACGCATTCAGCATTTTCATACAGGCAGAAGCCACCGTGTTGAACTGTTGCTTGCCTAAGTCGTGGTTGGCTTGCTGCAATGTAGCATGGATTTCACGGCGTGCATTGGCCAGATTCGTGGCAAGCTTGGAAGGCAAGCTGGATGCGGCTTCTGAGGCAAGTGCATAGCCAAAATTCCAGACGCGTTTAAGGAAGCGGTGCGAGCCGTCCACGCCGCTGTCCGACCATTCCAGCGTCTGTTCCGGCGGTGCGGCAAACATCATGAAGAAACGTGCGGTATCTGCGCCGTATTGTTCGATCAACGCTTGCGGATCCACGCCGTTGCGCTTGGATTTCGACATGGTGCCCATACCTTGGAAATCAACAGGCAAGCCATCTTTCAGCGCTTTTGCACCAGTAACTTTGCCGCTTTCGTCGTGCAGCAATTCCACTTCTTCCGGTGCAAAATACTCAATGCCGCCTTTGTCGGTGCGGCGTGAGAAAATGTGATTCAGCACCATGCCCTGCGTCAGCAGGTTGGCAAATGGCTCGTCGTAATTGACCAGCTTCAAGTCGCGCATCACCTTGCTCCAGAAGCGCGAATACAGCAGGTGCAAAATGGCGTGCTCGATACCGCCGATGTATTGGTCGACCGGCATCCAGGCGGAGGTTTCCGCATCCACCATGGCGTCGTTACTGAAACCGGAGGCATAGCGCGCGTAGTACCAACTGGAATCGACAAAGGTATCCATGGTGTCGGTCTCGCGCTTGGCGGGCTTGCCGCATTTTGGGCAGGCGCAATGCACAAAGCTTTCCAGCTTGTTCAGCGGGTTGCCGGAACCATCCGGCACACAGTCTTCCGGCAGTTTGACGGGCAAATCTTTGTCCGGCACGGGCACGTCACCGCAGCTATCGCAATGGATAATCGGAATCGGACAACCCCAGTAGCGCTGACGCGAAACGCCCCAATCGCGCAGGCGCCAGTTGGTTTGTTTTTCACCTAAATTCTTGGCACTTAAATCTGCAGCGATGGCATCTACGGCTTGATCATAGTTTAGGCTGTCGTATTTGCCGGAGTTAATGCACACCGAGGTGGCAGTACTTGCATAGATTGCTTTCCAGCAACTAGTAGTGAACTCAAAGTTGTCAATTAGATTATTGGTTAACTGGTCAGAGTGTCTAGCCTGAAGTTCAATCGGTTCAACTACCTGTTTAATCGGCAAATTATATTTTTTCGCAAAGCCAAAATCGCGTTCGTCGTGCGCCGGCACCGCCATCACTGCGCCTTCGCCGTAGGTCATCAGCACGTAGTTGCCGACCCACACAGGCACTTGTTCGCCGGTCAACGGGTGCGTGACTTTCAGGCCGGTGTCCATACCTTCCTTTTCCATGGTCGCCATGTCGGCTTCCATCACCGAGCCTTGCTTACACTTGTCGATAAAGGCTTGCAGTTTGGAATTGCCTTGTGCGGCACGCGTGGCGAGCGGATGCTCGGCCGCCACCGCGCAGAAAGTCACGCCCATAATCGTATCGGCGCGGGTGGTGAAGACCCACAGTTTACCGTCATCGATCAGTTTGCCATCATTGGCCTTGATGTCGTGGGTAAAGGCAAAGCGGACACCCACGCTTTTGCCAATCCAGTTGGCCTGCATGGTCTTGACGCGATCCGGCCAGCCGGGCAACTTGTCTAAATCATCCAGTAATTGTTGTGCATAACCGGTGATGTTAAGGTAATAGCCGGGAATCTCGCGCTTTTCAACTAAAGCTCCCGTGCGCCAGCCACGGCCATCAATCACTTGTTCGTTGGCGAGTACGGTTTGGTCAACGGGATCCCAGTTCACGACCTGCGTTTTTTTGTAGGCAATGCCTTTTTCCAGCATGCGCAAAAACAGCCACTGGTTCCATTTGTAGTATTCCGGCTGGCAGGTCGCCAGTTCGCGTTTCCAATCAATCGCAAAGCCGAGACTTTGCAATTGCTTCTTCATGTAGGCGATGTTGTCATACGTCCATTTGGCAGGCGGTACCTTGTTCTGGATAGCGGCATTCTCGGCAGGCAGGCCGAACGCGTCCCAACCCATCGGCTGCAGCACGTTGTATCCGCACATTTTGTGATAACGGCTCAGTACGTCGCCAATGGTGTAATTGCGTACATGTCCCATATGCAGCTTGCCGCTGGGGTAGGGGAACATGCTCAGGCAATAATACTTGGGTTTGTCCGTGCTGTATGTGGCAGTAAAGGCGCTGCTACTTTCCCAATGGGTTTGAGCTTCTTGTTCGACCTGCTTGAATGGATATTGCTGCCGCATGAATAATGCTTACTTAAGTAAATTGAGAATATTGTTTTTAATGGCGTCCATCTCGCCAAGCCCATTCACTTTCACGTGCTTGGGTGCGCCTGCTGCGCCGCTCTTGGCCCAGTTGGAATAGTAATCCACCAGCGGCTTGGTTTGGCTGTGATACACTTCCAGCCGTTTTTTCACGGTTTCTTCTTTGTCGTCTTCGCGCTGCACCAGGTCTTCGCCGGTCACATCATCTTTCCCAGCCACTTTGGGCGGGTTAAATTTGATGTGATAAGTACGCCCGCTTGCAGGGTGGCTGCGGCGACCGCTCATGCGTTCGATAATCGCGGAATCCGGCACATCGATTTCTACGACATAATCAATCGTCACACCCGCTTCTTTCATCGCGTCTGCTTGCGGAATAGTGCGTGGAAAACCATCGAACAGAAAGCCATTTGCACAATCTGCTTCTTTGATGCGCTCTTTTACTAGGCCGATAATCACCGCATCCGGTACCAGGCCGCCGCTATCCATATAGCTTTTGGCTTCCAGCCCTAGTGGGGTGCCCGCTTTTACTGCGGCACGCAGCATGTCGCCGGTGGAAATCTGTGGAATATTGAAATGTTCTTTGATAAAGGTCGCCTGTGTGCCTTTGCCTGCACCTGGCGCGCCAAGTAAAATGATACGCATGAAAGCCTCCCCTCGTAAACCTACCATTATAACAGCGAGAGTAAAAACATAGCGCGTGTCTGCTTGCGATGCCTACAAGTTAATTATATGGCCCAAATGGGCTAATCACATTTTTGATTTTGAGTGCGCTATACCTGAACGGGCTATTGTTAGATTGGCTCGAGTAGTTAGAATCGTGCCTAAAGTTATACCAAATAGATTATTTATAACCAATTAATGAATCACAAGGGAATATGATGAAAAAGTTGATAGTAGGCATGTTGGCGGTTGGATTTTCGCTGGTTGCAAATGCTGATCCTGTGCAGCTGAAATTCGATGGCATCAATACTGCGACGGCAACCAAGGTAAAGATTAATGGTACGACGCAGAATGTGTATGTCGGCAGCTACAATCTGGTGGAAAAAATCGGTTCAGATACGCAGTCGCTAGTGGGTTTCTGTGTGGATCCGTTTGAATGGGCGAGCAGCAGCTTTACCGCTTATGATAAATCTCCGCTGGATGCGACAGATTTTAAAACATCCGCAGGTGTAGTGCGTGCCGATGGCGCAGCGCGGATGAGCAATGTGCAAAAGCTTTACGATAACGCGTATGCTACATTAGGCTCTGATACCAAGAAAACAGCTGGTTTCCATTTGGCGTTATGGGAAGTTTTCAATGACAATACTGATTTGGGTTCAGGGGCTGTAAAAACGGTTTATGGTACGGACGCAACCGTTAAAAGCTGGGCGCAGACATTTTTGGACGAGTTGACCGGCTGGAGTGTAAAAAATCTTTACTCTTTGACGATGTATGCAAGTATTGGTCACTGGACCGGTCTAGAGTGGTGTAGAGAGTGGAAACCGGGTAAGCAGGACTTCTTGGTGGCGAAGCTGAATCCGCCAACAGAAGTGCCGTTGCCAGCAGCACTGCCAATGCTGATCTCCGGCTTGCTGGGTTTGGGCTTGATGGGTAGTCGCCGCAAGGTTTAAGTGGATTGATGACGTGCCAGATAATTGGTGATCGTCACATAATCTTCTACAGATAGGTTCTCGGCACGCAGCTGAGAACCTATTTTTATTTGTGCGAAATCTTCATCGCTCATAAAAGACTTCAGCGTGTTGCGGATAGTTTTGCGGCGTTGTGAGAAAGCAGCCTGGACTACTTTGTCAAACAAACCTTTATCCGTTGCAGCGTAGGGTGGTTCAGCGTATGGTACACAGCGCACAAAGGCGGACTCGACTTTGGGTGCAGGGTCAAAAGCTTCTGCAGGCACAGTGAGTAAGTACTCCATCCGCAAATGGTATTGCAGCATCACAGAAAGTCGGCCATACTCGGACGTCGAAGGTCTTGCGACCATACGCTCGACCACTTCCTTTTGTAGCATGAAATGCATATCCGCGATATGGTCTAATTGCTCTAGCAGGTGAAATAAAATGGGGCTTGAGATATTGTACGGCAGATTGCCAACTACTCTTAGCGGTCTGCCAAGTTTGGAAAAATCAAACTTCAACACATCCGAGTTGTGAATGGTAATTTTGCCCGTCGGGTAGGTTTGCTGCATCCACTGGATAATATCGCGGTCAATTTCCACCGCATGCAAATGATTGAGCTGCGTCATCAGCGGTTGTGTGAGCGCTCCTAGCCCAGGGCCAATTTCTACCATCAAGTCTTCTACTCGGGGGTTGATGGCATTGACGAGGGATTGGATGATGCTTGGGTCAATAAGGAAATTCTGACCAAACTTTTTTTTGGCAATGTGCCTCATGCTTGTCTACGCCTGGCCAAATCGGTAGCCAACGCAACAGCCGTAAACAAGCTTGCTGCATCAGCTCTTCCAGAGCCTGCTATATCTATTGCGGTGCCGTGGTCTACTGACGTACGGATAATAGGTAAGCCTAGGGTGATGTTGACGCCTTGACCGAAGCTGGCATGTTTGAGTACCGGCAAACCTTGGTCGTGATACATCGCCAGGAACGCGTCGGTGATTTTCAGGTTTTTTTCTGAGAACATGGTGTCGGCTGGGAGTGCGCCAGTCAGCCGGAATCCCTCTTGGCGCAGTTTATCCAGTACCGGATTGATAGTTTCAATCTCCTCACGCCCCAGATAGCCATTTTCCCCAGCATGCGGGTTCAGTCCGGCGACCATGATGTGTGGATCGCGGATGCCAAATTTATCAACCAAATCCTGATGCAGAACACGCAACGTTTTTTCCAACGAGGATGTGGTGATGGCAGCTGGCACTTCTGCTAGCGGCAAATGCGTTGTTACCAGTGCGACCCGCATGCCGCTGCCAATTAGCATCATTACTACCTGCGGGATCTTGCACATTTCGGCTAGGAATTCCGTGTGTCCGGTGAATGATATCCCTGCATCATTGATAATGCCTTTATGAATAGGTGCAGTTACCATGGCATCAAATTCGCCGCTCAGGCAGCCTTCCGTGGCGCGGGATAATATCTCCAGCACATATCGGCTATTGCGGTGATTTAGCTTGCCCGCTTGTACTTGGGTTGCAGCGGGGATATGCAGCACGCTCACCGGCGCATCTATGTCAGTTGCGTAATCCGGCAGGTTAAAGTTGCCCCCCAGTTCCTGAGCGCGCCGCATCAGCATATTCTTGTCGCCAATCAGCGTGATGCGGGCATCAAAATGTGGTTTTGCGAGTTGTATGCAGATGTCCGGACCAATACCAGCGGGCTCTCCGGTGGTGACAACAATGTGAGGAGGTTTTCTGGTCAAGGTCAGCTATTTAGAATTTATCTTCCAGACGCAATTCGACATAGGCCTTGTCACGCAGTTCGCGTATCCAGTCCTCGTAGGCTTCTTCGGATTTGCGGGCGCGGATTTCCTGACGTGCTTTCAGGCGTGTTGCTTCTTTCGTCATGTCTTGTTTGCGACGCTCCAGCACTTGGATGATATGCCAGCCGAAAGGGGTCAGCACTGGCGCACTCATTTCGCCAACAGCCAGGTCGTTCATGGCCTTTTCAAAAGGCGGCACGGTATCACCTGGGTTGACCCAGCCCAAGTCACCACCATTGCCGGCGGTACCATCTTCCGAGTACTGGCGCGCCATATCCTCGAATTTGGTACCATGTTCAATGCGCTCCTTGATGGTGTCCATTTTGTGTTTGGCTTCTTTTTCTGATATGACTTCACTGAGTTTGATCAGGATATGTCTCGCATGAGTTTGCTCCACCACCAATGT
>WBZT01002600.1_pt1 | contig 12427 bp, 10 predicted proteins | sample 5204241 | NCBI WGS metagenome assembly WBZT01 (sample SAMN12344358, study PRJNA552823) | activated sludge metagenome | biome: Activated sludge suspended growth; feature: Nitrification reactor; material: Wastewater; isolation source: activated sludge from nitrification reactor of wastewater... | reverse complement strand
CGCGTCACGCGGACCCCTGCAGCACCCCGGTTAGTCCCATCACCACTGGCATCCCTGCATTCACGCCACCCACACCCGGGTCAGGAGAGCCACAAATGTGTCCATGGCGCTGTACAGGAACGTACAGTGGCGGTCGCCGACGGGGCGCGGTCGAAGCCGGTGCCGGGCCCGCGTCCTACGCTGCGGCGATGGAGCTGTCGGAGCAGACGGAGTACGACGCCACCCTCGCCGAGGTGATCGCGGTGGAGACGGACTGGGACGAGTACCTGACCCGGTTCGCGGAGGGCGGCGACCGGGACGTGGAGCTGATCGAGTGCCGACCGGACGGGGACGGGTTCGTCATCCACAACAAGCGGGTCGTCACCGTCGACCTGCCGGGCTTCGCCCGCAAGGCGCTCAAGCCCGCCAACACCGTCGACCACCTCGTGCGGATCGGCCCCGAGGTGGACGGCCGGCGGGAGGCGACCTACGCCCTCGACGTGCTCGGTGCGCCCGTTCGCACCGACGGGACGATCGTCTTCGAGGAGATCGAGCCGGGCCGCACCCGCCACACCGTCACGTGCGACGTGGCGGTGAAGGTGCCGCTCATCGGCGGCAAGATCGCCTCCTGGGCCAAGGACGACATCGTCACCCAGGTGCGGCGCGAGTTCGAGTACACCCGCCGGCGGGTGGCCGAGCGGCGCCAGGGCTAGGCGCGGGCGTGGCCGTCCGGCCTCGGGCGGCGCTGCTCGCCCCGATGCCATTGGAGCTGCGCCCGGTGGTCCGGGCGGCGCGCCTGTCCCGATCGGGGCGACCCGGGCCGGTCCGACACGTCGGGGCGGTCGGCGGCTGGGAGGTGGTGGCGGGCCTGACGGGCATCGGCACCGCACGGGCGCGGGCCGCCGCCGTGGCGGTGCTCGACGCCACCGAGGTCGACCACGTGGTCGTCGTGGGGATCGCCGGTGCGGTCGGCGCCACCCACGGGGTGGGCCAGGCGATCGCGCCGGTGTCGGTGGTGGACGCGGCCACGGGGCGCGCCTTCGCCCCGCACCCGCTGGGCGAGCTCGTCGGCCTCGCCGGCACGCTGGTGACCGGCGACGAGCTGATCCGCGACGCCGCCCGGCTGGCCGACCTCGAGGCCGACGGCGTGGTGGCCCTGGACATGGAGACCGCCGCGGTGGCCGAGGTCTGCGAGGAGCGGGGGGTGCCCTGGTCGGTGGCGCGGGCCATCAGCGACGTGGCCGGCGACGACATCGTGGGTGACACGGTCGAGGGGGGGCTGGCCACCGCCGACGGCCAGCCCGACCTGCGGGCGGTGCTGCGCTACGTCGGGGCGCGGCCGTGGCGGGTGGCGGGCCTGGCACGGGTCGCCGGCCAGGCGCAGCGGGCGGCCCGGGAGGCCGCCGACCTCGCCGTGCGGTCGCTCCGGGCCGGCGGCTGAGCCGCGTACGCTCGCCGTCCATGGCCGACGACCCGACCGCCGACCCCCACGAGCGCCCGCCCCTCGAGCCCGAGATCACCTGGACGGACTTCGCCAAGGTCGACATCCGGGCCGGCGAGATCGTGGCCGTGGAGGAGTTCCCCCGGGCCCGCAACCCGTCGTACCGCATCCGGGTGGACTTCGGGCCGGAGCTCGGCGTGCGCGAGACCAGCGCCCAGGCCAAGACGGGCTACGAGCGCGAGGAGCTCCTCGGGAAGTACGTGGTGGCGGTGGTGAACTTCCCGCCCAAGAACATCGCCGGCTTCCAGTCGCAGATGCTCATCCTCGGGGTGGACGCCGGTGACGGCACCCTCTCGCTCCTGCACCCGGGCCGCGGCACCTACAAGGGCGCCCGGGTCTACTGACGTGCCCGGCCCCGGGTCGCGCCGCGCTCTCGGCGCCCTGGCCGTCCTGGTCGCGCTGACGGTGGTCCTCGCCGCCTGCGGCTCCGACGACGCGGCCGCGCCGCAGCCCACCACGACCACCGCCTGGACCGCGCCCGGCCTCGTGGCACTGCTCGACGAGGCGGCGCCCGAGATCGCCGGGGCACGGGCCGGCGAGGGCGCCACGACGACGACCACGGCCGCCCCGGCGGCCGACGGGGGCGGGGGCGGGGGCGGGGGGTACGCCCACACGGCCGCGTCCCTGGCCGTCCTGGGCGACGACCCCGAGCTCGACGCCAAGGCGCTGGCGTGCTTCCACGCCGACCTGACCGCCTGCGACGACCTCTACGTCGGCAGCCCGGACGGGTCGCTCTACGAGGCCTACGGCGCCACCTGCGGCGCCCGCCTCGACGAGCCCACCAACCGCCTCTGCGTCGACGTGCTGGTGCCGACGGGGGAGGACCCGACCGGCCTCGGGGACGACGAGTTCCTCGACGCCCTCGCCGCACAGTGCTTCGCCGGCGACCTCTTCGACTGCGACCTGCTCTTCGCCGGGGCCGACGAGGGCTCGCAGTACGAGGCGTACGGGGCGACCTGCGGCCGTCGGGTCGAGGCGACCGAGGCGCCCTGCGCGGACGTCCTGCTCTGAGCGCGCCGGGGCCGCGCTAGTCCATGAAGAGCCGCGGGTGGCGGGTCTCGGCCATGCGGCGGAGACCCTCCCGCCACGCCACCCGGGCGGGGCCCACGAGCTCGTGCATGCGGGTGGTGTCGACCCGCACGCTCTCGATCGTCGACCGGGTGGCCTCGAGGCGCGGCACGACGCCGGTGAGGCGCTGGAGCTCGGCGGTCCACTCCTCGATGCTCACGGCGTCGTTGCCGGCCCAGTTCACGACCGTGGCGGGGACGTCCGCGATCTCGAGCAGCCGCGGCACCTGCGCCACGATGTCGTCCTCGTGGAGGGGGTTGTAGATCGACGGGCCGTCCTCGTGCACCGCGATCGGGTGGCCGGCCAGCATGAGCTCGAGGTGGAAGGCGGGCCAGCCGCCGCCCCGCTCGCCGTAGGGGACGCTGAGGCGCGCGATGGTCGTCGGCAGCTCATAGGCCCGGGCGGCGAAGCCGGCCACGACCTCGGCGGCGATCTTCGAGATGCTGTAGGTCGACATGAAGCCGAACGGTCGGTGGTTGTCGCCGAGCGGGTCGTCCTCGCTGATGGGCTCGTGACCCTTGGGCTCGTAGACGGCCGTCGACGAGCAGTGCAGGAACGCCCGGGCGTCGCGGTACCGCCGCATGAGCAGCCCCAGGCCCTCGCCGTTGGCGGCGAGATCCCGACGGAACTCGTTCGTCTTGGCCACGGCGAAGTGGCACACGTAGTCCACGCCGTCGGGGAGGTCGTCCAGCGCGCCCACCTCGAGGTCGAGGGTGACGGGGGTGATGCCGGCGGCCACGAGGTCCTCCCGCGCCCGGCGGTCGCGGAAGCGGGCGGCGCCGAACACCTCGTTGGCGTGGGCGAGCGACTCGGCGACGGGGCGGGCCACCTGGCCGGTGACGCCGGTGACGAGGATGCGGGCGCCCGTGATCATGCGCCCGCCAGGGTATTTGCACCGTGGTGGCCGGCCGACCACGTTCCGGCTCCCGGGCGCGACCGGGACACCCGACCCGGCGACAACCGGTTCGCCACCGTTCGACCACCACCGCCACACCGGCCCGCGACACGATCGGGGTCGAAGGACCCTGGCCCCTGAATCAGAGGGGGTGCAACCATGGCGCTGTTCACAGGTGTCACATCCGGGGAGTACCGTTCGACAACCGACGAAGCTCTGGTGGGGGCATTCGACGGTCGTTACGACCGATCGAGGAGGGCGTGCCTGCATGACCAGAACCGATGAAGTGACGACGCGGGATCGGCTCCTGGCGGCCGGCATTCGGCTGTTCCGTGAGGGTCGTCTGGCGATCCTCCGCAGCCTGACCGCCGGCACGGTCGCCGACGAGGCGGGCTACCACCGCCAGACCTTCTACCGGCATTGGGAGACCCAGAACGACTACGTGGCCGACCTGATCGAGCTCGCGTTCCGCCCGCCGTCGCCCGACCGGCGGACCCGCGGCCTCGTGCTGGGCCCGCCACCGTCGACGTTCGAGGACCGGGTCCGCCACGAGGTGCGCCAGGAGTTCGAGCGGCTCGACCAGGACCCCCTGGTCTCGGTGCGCATCGGCCTGCTGTCCATGGGCCAGCTCCAGGAGGGCCGCCCCCGGGAGCTCGCCGAGGCGTTCCACCGTGACGCCATCGCCACGCTGCAGGCGCGCTGGGATGAGGTCCTCCGCTCCAGCGGACGACAGCCCGCGCCGGCGCGCTCGCTCGAGGACGTGGCCCGCGCCGTGCGCGGGTGCGTGAACGGGTTCCTGACCGAGGGCGCCCTCGCCGGTGACCGTCGGCGCGCCCGCCAACTCTGCGAGTCCAGCGTCGTGCTGATCGTGACCGCCCTCACCGAGCCCTGCGACTCGGTCGTGGCCCCGGCGGGCGACGGTCACCAGCGCATCGTCTGCTGACCCGACCCTTCCGCCCGTACGGGCGCCTCCGCTCACTCGACAGGCCTGTCCAGAAAATGGACAGGCCTGTCGCAGTTCTCGACACCTGTGTCGTGACGCCATGGACAGGGTTGTCCACCATCACTACAGCGCCGTTCAGGTCGGCGACAAGTCTGTATCTCGGGTGGACGAAAGTGCTCACCGAATCGACACATCTGTCTCTTGTCCGCCTGCAATGTGACTGTCTCTACTGCCCGCCATGGCTGCGGGCGGAGTCCGCCGTCGACGGCAAATGCCGACCCGGTAGAAGGGGCGAATCATGGCAATGGCATGCAACGCACGGATGGTGGCACGGCGTCTGCGGGTGGGGATCGGACTCACGATCGCCCTCCTGGCCGGCGGGGTCCCGCTGGCCCTGTCGCCGGTCCCGGCGGCGGCGAGCTCGCCGCCCCCGTCGAGCTTCGAGGCGCCGGACTACGCGCTCGGCTCCATCAACGGCCAGCAGGGATGGGGTGCCCAGAACCTGGCCATCCCCGTGAACCCGAACCTCGATCAGGCGGTGGTGGCCAACGTCGGCGCCCCACCGTCGTTCGGCGCCCAGTCGTGGCGCTTCTCGAACTCGTACACGACCGGCTCGTTCGGCGACCAGGTCTTCTCACCGTCGGCTCCCGACGAGGCGGGGGAGACGTCGGCGGAGGGCGGAGGGCTGTCCGGTGGGACCCGGGAGACCCGCTTCACCGCCCGCTGGGACTTCGCTTCGGCGAGCCCGGGGGGTGAGCAGGTGGGCCTCGGCATCACCGCCAGCCCGGACCGCGGCGACGGCGCCCGGATGAGCTGGGTCCGGATGGAGGACCACGCCGACGGCCTGGCCGTCCTGTTCAACGACTACCAGCAGGCCCTCGACCCCGGCTGCTCCACGGGCGACGGGTTCGTGGAGACCACCATCGCCGCGGGGTTGTCGCGTAGCAGCGCCCACACGGTCGAGGTGGTCATGGACTTCGTCGACGGCCCGGCCAACGACGTGGTCGCGGTGTCCGTGGACGGCTCGCTCGTCCACACCGGCACGAGCTGGGAGGACTACTTCCGCGACTGCGAGGGGAACGCCACCCGTACCGTCGACTCGCTGCTCTTCCGGTCATCCGGGACCGCCCAGCCGGCCAACGCCGGGCTCGGCTTCCTGATCGACAACGTCTCGATGGAGACCGAGACCCTCGCCGTGCCGGATGCGCCCACGAACCTGAGCGCGGCGCCGGACGCGAGCACGGTCGACCTCGACTGGGACGCCCCCGCCGGCGACGGCGGCTCGCCCGTCACCGGCTACACGGTGCTCCGCGACGGCAATCCGATCGACACGACCGACGCCGGCACCACCAGCTACACCGACACCTCCGCCCCGGCGAGCAGCCAGGCCCACAGCTACACGGTCACCGCCGAGAACGCCGTGGGCTCCTCGGCGGAGTCCAACTCGGCCGCCGCCGTGGTCGACCTGTCCTGGAAGGGCCAGGTCTGGGACGTGATCAACGGCACCGCGGTCGTCAACGGCGACGGCGGGGTCGACCTCACCCGGCTCGGCTCGGGCGAGTCGTCGCTGCACCTCGTCGGCGTGCCCGACATCAACGACGACGGCACGCCCTGGGTGCAGTTCGACTACCAGGACGACGGCACCTCGTACCAGGGCATCGACCTGTTCCTCGACTCGATGCGGGTCCCGGACGACCCGCGGATCTCGGCGGGCTCGATGTTCGCCTGCGGGGCCCTCGGCTACGCCCGACACTCCATCCCCGCGGAGGAGACCATCGTCTACCCGGCCGACGACAGCAGCTGCGTGGGGCCGCGGCCGGCCATCGCCCACACCCTCTACGTCGGTGAGCGCTCCGACGGCACCGTCGACTACCAGGTCGACGGCACCTGGCACTCGACCACGTTCCTGAAGGACGCCACCGGGCCCTTCGACTTCCAGGACGTCCTGCTGCGCTGGCGGTGCCGCACGAACTCGCTGCCGCCGTGGGCCGTCGGGTGCACGGGCGGGGAGACCGTCACCTTCGACGACTTCACGATGGGCGCCGACCACGACGAGGACCCACCGGTCGTCACCCTCACCACGCCGCCCGACGGCGCCACCTACCTCCTGAACCAGTCGGTGATCGCCGACTACGCGTGCAGCGACGCCACCGGCATGGCCTCCTGCGCCGGCGACGTGGCCGACGGCGCCGCGATCGACACGTCCACCGACGGCGACCACGAGTTCACGGTCGTCGGCACCGACAACCAGGGCCAGGAGACCTCGGTCACCCACGACTACACGGTGATCACCCCGGCCCCGTCGCTCACCATCACCAAGGCGGTCGACGAGGCCACCGCGGTGGCGGGCGACACGCTGCACTACCACCTGACCGTCACGAACACGGGCAACATCCCGCTCACGGGGCTCGGCGTGATCGACCCCAACGCGCCGACGTGTGCCGGGGCGCTCGCCGATCTCGCCGTCGGCGCCAGCGCGACCGTCGACTGCACCTACACGACGGTGAACGGTGACGTGGGCACGCGGGCCAACGCCGCCGCGGTGATGAGCACGGAGTACGCCTTCGCCCTGTCGAACATCGTCACCACCACGGTGACGCCGCACGTGCCCGGCGCCCCCACGGGGCTCACCGCCACCGAGGACGCCAGCACGGTCGACGTCGACTGGGCCGCCCCTGCGAACGACGGCGGCAGCCCGATCACGGCCTACGACGTCTACCGGGACGGCAACCTCGTCCACACGACCGACGGCTCGACGCTCACCTACGAGGACACGAGCGCCGTGGCCTCGAGCGCTCCGCACAGCTACGAGGTGCGCGCCCGCAACGCGGCCGGCGCCGGCCCGGCGAGCAACGCCGACACCGCCATCGTGGACCTGAGCTGGAAGGGCCAGGTCTGGGACGTGCTCAACGGTTCGGCCGTCGTGAACGGCGACGGCGGCGTCGACCTCACCCGCCTCGCCGCCGGTGAGAGCTGGCTCCACCTGGTCGCCAATCCCGACATCAACGACGACGGCACGCCGTGGGTGCAGTTCTCCTACACCGACGACGGCACCTCCTACCAGGGCATCGACATGTTCCTCGACTCGAACCGACCCGTGGACGACCCGCGGATCTCGGCCGGCTCGCTGTTCGCCTGCCCCGACCTCGGGTACACCCGCTACAACCTGGCGCCGGCGATCGAGGAGATCGTCTACCCGGCCGACGACACCGCCTGCGTCGGGCCCCGCCCGGCCGAGTCGCACACGGTCTACGCCGGCGTGCGCAACGACGGCACCGTCGACTTCGTCGCCGACGGCGAGCTCCACACGTCGACGCTGCTGAAGGACGCCACCGGCGCCTTCGACATCAACGACGTCATCCTGCGTTGGCGGTGCCGCACGAACTCCCTGCCGCCGTGGGCGGTCGGGTGCACCGGGGGCGAGACCCTGACCTTCGACGACTTCTCGATGGGCGCCGACCACGACGTCGTGGGCCCGATCATCACCCTCACCACGCCGGTCGACGGCGCGGTGTACGAGATCGACGACGAGGTCCTGGCGGACTACGCCTGCGTGGACGACACCGCCGTCGCCACCTGCGAGGGCGACGTCCCCGACGGTGACGCCATCGACACCGCCACCGAGGGCGACCACGAGTTCACCGTGACCGCCACGGACGAGGACGGCCACGAGACCACGGAGACGCACACCTACACGGTGATCGTCCCCGACCCGCAGCTCGAGGTCGTGAAGTCCGCCGACGAGACCGACGTCGACCTCGGCGAGACGATCCACTACCACCTGGCGGTCACCAACACGGGCAACGTGGCCCTGCACGACGTCGACCTCACCGACACCGCCGCCCCCGACTGTGGCGACGACCCGGTGTTCGACCTCGCCCCGGGCGCCACGGCCAACGTGGACTGCACCTACACGCCCGACGGCGCGGACGTGGGTGCGTACCCGAACACGGCCCAGGCCGACTCGGACCGCACCGACCCGGTGGACTCCAACGAGGTCGTGGTGACGGTGGACGAGCCCCTGGCCGTCGCCCTGGCCGCCGACACGGACCACGTCATCGCCGGCGAGACCATCCACTACGACCTGACCGTCGAGAACACGTCGGCGCTCACCCTGACCAACGTGGACGTCACCGACGCCGACGTGGCCGACTGCGCGGCCCAGGCCCTGCCCGACCTCGCCGCCGGTGAGGACGCGACGGTGGACTGCGCCTCCACGCCGACCAACGCCGACGCCGGCGACTTCGCCAACCAGGTGACGGTCGACAGCGACCAGACCGAGCCCGTGAGCTCGGAGGTGGTCGAGGTCGAGGTGGAGGCCCGGGCCCCGGCGATCGAGCTCGAGAAGGTCGCCGACGAGGCCACCGTGGCCGCCGGCTCGCCGATCCACTACCACCTGACCGCCACCAACACGGGCAACGTGGCCCTGACCGGGGTCGGGATCATCGATCCCAACGGCCCGGCGTGCGCCGGCCCGGTGGCGAACCTGGCGGTGGGGGCCTCGGTGACGGTCGACTGCACCTTCGTCCCGACGAACGCCCACGTGGGCAACCGGATCAACGTCGCCTCGGTCACGACCGCGGAGTTCGCGGCGGCCCTGTCCGACATCGTGGTCACCACGGTGACGCCGGCGCCGGGGCACGTCGCCGGCGCCGTCACGGACGTGGTCTCGGGCGATCCCATCGAGGGCGCCTGGGTGCTGGCCCTCGACCAGGCCGACTTCCACGTGGTCAACGGTGACCTCACCGACGCGGCCGGCGAGTACCAGCTCACCGCCGCCCCCGGCACCTACTTCCTCTACCTGATCGGCCCCACGGGCGACCACACCGCCGGGTTCCACGGCGCCCCCGACGCGGTGGCCGTCACCACCGACGCCACGACCACGGTCGACGCGACCATGGCGCCGACGACCGGCTCGGTGGCCGGCACGGTCACCGACAGCGTGAGCGGCGATCCCATCCCGGGCATCTGGTCGGTCGCGATCGGTGGTGATCCCTTCGGCCCCGAGCAGTTCGTGGTCGCCGACGGGGCCGGCGCCTACGCCCTCGACGGGCTCCCGCCCGGCGACCACTTCGTGGGTTGGGTGGACCCGACGGGGGCGCACGAGACCCGGTTCACCCCGGACTCGCCCAACGTCCCCGAGTCCACCCCGGTGGCGGTCGACGCAGGTGCGACCACGGGCGCCGACGGTGCCCTCCCGCCACAGACCCCGGTGGCCGGCGGCGCCGCCCTGACCGGGACGGTGACCGAGACCGGCACGGGTGACCCCCTGGCCGGGGTGCACGTGATCGCCCTCACGGCGGCGGACTACTCGATCGCCCGGGGCACCATCACCGATGCCGACGGCGGGTACGAGCTCGACCTCGCCCCCGGCGACTACAAGCTCGAGTTCGTCGACTCGACCGGCACCCACCCGATGGAGTGGTACGACGACCTGCCGCTCACCGGCATCGGCGACGCTGAGAGCGTCACCGCCCCCGGGGTCGCCGACGCCGACCTGTCGGCCAGTACCGGGGCCATCGCCGGCACGGTGACGGACGCCCCGTCCGGTGACCCGCTCGCCGGCGCCCTGGTGCTCGCCATCGGCCCGGAGGGCCCGGCGGGCGGCGCGGTCACCGCCGCGGACGGGTCGTACACCATCGGCCTACTCCCGCCCGGTGACTACCGCCTGGCCTTCATCGACCCGACCGGTGCCCGCCCCATCGAGTACTGGGACGGCCACTCGTCGGTCGGGAGCGCCGACGTCCTGGCGGTGGTGGCCGGGGCGACCGCCACCGCCGACGCCGCCCTCGGCGACCTCCCCGACTAGGAGGCCGTCGTGGGCGCCAGCCGCACCCTCGCCGACCCCGTCGCCGCCCTGAGCGGCGGCGGGGTCCCCGATCGGCCCGAGCCGGGAGCCACCACGAACGGCTCGGGCCTCTTCCGCCGGCGTCGGCCGCGGCGTCGGGTGGTGGTGATCACCGCCGACGCCGCGGCCGCCCGCCGCTACCTCCGCCGGCGGCCCGGCGACGACGCCGAGGTCCACCTGGTCACGACCTCGCTCGAGCTCCTCGCCGTCGACGGCCTCCGCCTCGGCCGTCGTGACCGGGTCGAGTGGCTGGCGGGGTGGCGGGACGGACCGGGTGGCCACCACCTCGCCCTCGCCGCCGAACGCGGGGCCGCCGTCGGCGTGTTCCGCGGTGCCCGTCATGGGTTCGGCGCGTGCCGGTGAGGGCCCGGGCCGGCGCGGGGCCCGGGCGCTCACCGTCGTCGTCGTCGCCGTGGCCGGCCTCCTCGCCACGCTGGGCCTGAGCGGCTGCTACGGCGTCGACTACCGCTACCTCGCCACCAGCGGCCCGGGGGGCGCGCCCCTCGCCCAGCGCTGCGGGCGCATGCCCTTCTACGTGAACCCGCACGGTGCGGCCACGGACGCGCAGCTCGACGCCGTCATCGCCGCCGCCCGTCGGGTCGAGCAGGTCACCGGCGTCGACTGGCAGTTCCGGGGGTACACGAACGAGCGGATCTCGACCGGTTTCGACCCCCGCAGCAACGGGGGCCGCGTCCTCATCGAGTTCACGACCTTCGACGCGCCCGGCATCCCGATGGCGTACGGCCACCCCAAGCCCAACGGTGCGGGTGACCGCTACCTCGGTGGGTACGTCTGGCTGTGGCCGTCCCGCGTCCGGGGGCTCTCGCCGGCGCGGTTGCAGGCGGTCGTGGCGCACGAGCTCGGCCACGTGTGGGGCCTCGACCACGCCCTGGCACCACCCGAGCAGGAGCTCATGAACGCGGCGCCGGTGCGGCGGAGCGGCTACGGCGACGGTGACCTCACCGGGCTGCGGGCGCTGACCGCCTCCTGTCGTCGCGGAGGATGACGGCTGGACATCGGTGTCTATTGCGGGTGCGGAAGGGCCGCCCTAGGGTCCGAAATGACCGGCCGACGGATGTCGGCCGAGCGCCAAATGCCATGACCCGACCTCGCGGCCTGCGATCGCTGACCACCGGCCCCCAGCGGCTCGCGAGGCGCGTGCGGGGCCGGCGGATCGTGGTGGTGGCACCAGAGCGGGTGTGGGGCGAGCTCCACGCCGCCCGCCGGCGGACCGAGGCACGCGACGTGATCGTCCTCGCCGGCCTCGAGGACGTCCCCGAGGTGGCCGGCACGTCGGGTGCGGCCCAGCTCCGCCTCCGGCGCTGCGACCGGGTGGAGTGGCTGGCCGGCTGGCACCAGGGCCCGGGGGGCGAGGCCTTCGCCGCCTGCCTCGAGCGCTACGCCGCCGCCGGCGGCTTCGGCGCCGCCCGCCACGTGTTCGACGTCGCCGCCGCGTAGTTCGGTCCGCTACTCGACCGTCACCGTACGGGTGGGGTAGCCCGTGGCGCCGTCGGGGGCCGGCGGGGCGACGTCCTCGGTCTGGGTCTCGCCGGTGCCGTCGGTGGCGCGGGCCCGCAGTCGGTACCGCCCACGGGTCGGGCGCCAGTCGTAGACCCACTGGCGCCAGGTCGCGTCGTTCGTGCCGGGCCCGAGGCGGGCCTCCTCCCAGGGGCCGTCGTCGACCTGGACCTCGACCTTGGTGATGCCCCGGGTGGGTGCCCAGGCCACGCCGGCCACCGGCACGGTGCCGGCGGCCACGCCGCTGCGGGGGGTGTCGATGCGGCACATCGTCTTGATGGGGCCCTCCTGCGACCACCCGCGGGGGATCCAGTAGCCCTCGGCGTCGAGGGTCGTCAGCTCGATGCGCTCGAGCCACTTGGTGGCGGAGACGTAGCCGTAGAGGCCGGCCACGATCAGGCGCGCCGGGAAGCCGTGCTCCAGGGGGAGGGGCTCGCCGTTCATGCCGACGGCCACCAGGGCGGTGCGGTCGTCGTCGTCGTCGAGGAGCTCGGTCGGGAAGCCCGCGGTGAAGCCGTCGACCGAGTGGCCCATGACCTGGGTGGCGCCGTCCTGCACGCCGGCCCGCCGCAGGATCGCCCGGAGGGGCACGCCCAGCCAGCGGGCGTTGCCGACGAGGTCGCCGCCCACCTCGTTGGAGACGCACTGGATGGTGACCTCGCGCTCCACGAGGGG
>WBZT01002599.1_pt1 | contig 12435 bp, 11 predicted proteins | sample 5204241 | NCBI WGS metagenome assembly WBZT01 (sample SAMN12344358, study PRJNA552823) | activated sludge metagenome | biome: Activated sludge suspended growth; feature: Nitrification reactor; material: Wastewater; isolation source: activated sludge from nitrification reactor of wastewater... | reverse complement strand
CCGTCGGCAGAGGCTCTGTATAGCTCGTCGCTGCGCAAATAGTGAGTGGCGCAACGATGGGCCTCCCGGTAGGTGGACATGGGGTGGAAATGGAACTCCAGGGTGTCACGGGACCAGGGCTGGCCGCGGATGAGTTCGGCGTAGTAGTCGTGGATGTTGAGAAAGCCCATGTCCCGCTTGCGCGGATTGGTCTCATAGCCCACATGGTCCATGCAAAACCAGTTGAAGACCCAGCCCTGTCCATCACTGTCGGGATACTGGTTGCGGAACGCCGGGCTGCATACCCTGCCCAGCATTTCCTCGATCTGGTCCCAGGAGCCCAGTGTGTTGGCCTTGTGGCTCTTGAGCACTTCCCTGATGCGCCGGGTCTTTTCACCCAGGTCGATCTCTCCGCGTCCGAGACGCTCCAGATTGGCTCTGGAGGGCTCGATCTGCTCCAGGCCGAACAACTCGCTCAGGCGTTCGAATTTCGCCTCGATGGATTCATACAGGGGACCTTCGGTATCGATGGCGTGAACGATATGGACGGTGCCGCTCATTGGGGATTCAGCTTTCTATTCGTTGGCATAACGCTCGGGAAACACGATGCGCATCTCATGGGTGTAGGGGTCGGTGCGATAGCCCTGGGCGCCCCGGCCGTGGCTCAGCCAGGCGCCGAAACGTTCCCGCAGCAGGGGATCGCCAATGAAGCCATAGACCTCCGACCATTCCTCGGGGGACGGGAAATAGTTGGCGGATTGATAGCCCAGGCGCTCGAAGTAGGGCTGGGTCACCATCTCGATGAAGATCACCTCCGCGCGGCTCAATTGCTGCGGCCAGCGTGGCGCGGCGTCCGGAAGCTGCCGATAGGGCTTGTCATAGGAGGTGTTGGAGGCCCAGTCCTCGCCCGCGCTGTGAAGCTTGCTGGCGTCGATCATGCTGGCCTGGTAGTCCAGGTCCAGGAAACGGCAAATGGCCCTGGCCGCCGCCTCCGGGCCCTGTGCCACCTCCTCGGCTTTCACGATCAGAATGCGGTCCCCGTACCGGTCAGACAGCCGGTCCAGGGTTTCGCAGGCCCCGCGAAAATTGAAGGCCGCGTCCAGATAGGTAAAACCAGGCTCGAAGGTCATGTTCTTGTAGGAGGCCGCCACGTCGCGGGGATCGCGAAAGATGTGGATGACCCGCCCCAGGGGGAACATGTCGAGAAAATGGGGAATGTCCTCCCACTGGACCGCCAGCTTTTCGACCCAGCGCTGGGAGTCGTCGCCGACGTCGGTCAGCATGTCCTTCATGATCACGTCGTAAAGGCGGGCGTAGGTGACGTCGCCATGGGATTCCGCCCGGGCGAGGATGGCCTCCTCGTCGATGGAGAGCCCCCAGCGGACCTTCACCCGCTTGTGGGTTTCCGCCACCAGACGGCGGCGGTTCTCCGCTTCGCGCACGTCGCCATAACGTCCCAGGCAGAAGCGCAGGAACTTGACCGTGGACGAGGACGCCTTCAGCTTGGGGTGGGCGCCGAGCAATGCGGTGAGAAAGGTGGTGCCCGAACGATAGACGCCGGACACCATGATCGGTTTCGAATCCGATACCACGCCGAAGTCATCCATGGGCGCCGCTCAGCTCGCGAAAGGTCTTCGAATAGGCGTCGCTGAACTCGGGCAGATCCGCGTGACGATCCCCCCGGGTGATGACGAGCAGATACTCGTAGAAGCGTCCCCCCGTGTTGTCCACGTAGTTGAAGGCGGCGAAATCGCCCCGGCGCGGGAAGCAGTAAACGGCGTCGACACGATGCCCCTGTTGTCGCAGCAGGTCGATCAGGCGCGGGGTATCGGTAAAGAAGTTGGGGTGGTTCTTGCCGCGCGCGCCGACCTCGGCCAGATAGGCTTCCTGGTCGTCGGCGAAATAGTGATCGTTCTTGCCGGTGAAGTAGATTCGCGCCCCGGGGCGGGTGACCCGCAGGAACTCGGTCACGGCCTGATTCTGATAAGTTGCGTCCAGGGTTGCCAGGCATGCCAGGTTGTCGAAGCTTTGGTCGGGAAACGGCAGGTGCTCGGCGGGGGTTTCCACGATGTCGATCACTCCCTCCTTGCCCGCCCAATCCTTCCTGGCCGCGTCCACCATCGCCCGCGAGATGTCGCAGCCTGTCACGTTCAGCCCGTAGGAGAGATAGAGGGGGAACATCCGGCCCCAGGCGCATCCCACTTCCAGCAGGCTGCCCGGATTGAATCCATGACTGGCGAAGACGCGTTGATAGACGCTGTCATCCTCCGTATTGCTGTCCCCGGCGACGACCTGGCTCTTGCCCTGGCCCGCCTCATCCACCCGCGCTTTCCAGTACTCCAGGTATTTGTCGTTCCAGTAATCTTTTCTGGGATCGATATCGCTCATGTCAGGGTCTGCCGTTCTGTGTGGTGTCCCAAATCGGGTATCGCAGCTGCCATTCCTTGTCGACCATCCGCCAGAGGTGGGGCGTCCTGGCTTCCTCGATGACCTCATGGAACTGTTCCGCGGTGATGTCCATGTAGCGCAGGCAGTCGTCCAGGTACTGCAGCGGATATTCGCCGTCGTAGCGCCGGATCAGGGCGATACCCTCGTCCCGGGTGATGTCGCCGTTGCGGATTTCCTGGGCGGAGTCGTAGGTGGCGCGGCCCAGGCCGAACTTGACGTGGGCGGTGTAGTAATGCAGCCAGTCGATCTTGTCATCCAGGGAGCTGTACTTGCTGTAGCTGCCCTCGGTGCGGTGCCAGTTGGGCATGAAGCCGGTGTTCTCCACCGAGAAGTAATAGGTCTCCTGGGGATGCCAGCGCAGGTAGTAGCCGAGATAGTGGACCTCGGTCCCGACCTGCTGGAGCCTGTTGGGATCGATGGGCAGGTAGGCCTCCAGGTCCGCCGTGGTGAATTTGTACTTCTCCATGAGTTCGCGCGCGCTGACCCCGCCCAGATAGAGTTCGTCCAGTCGCGCCTCGGCGCTGTAGTACTTGGGGTCGCGCGTGGGTTTCTCGTTGTCGGCGATGGCGTTGCCGTATTCGGCCTCGTTTTCGCCGAAGATCACCAGGGGGATGTCCAGCAGGACCGACATCTTCGGCGCCAGGTTCTTCTGCCCCAGGATGAAGGGCTGGAAGGGGTGGCACAGGTTCAGGAAGGCCTGCTGCGTCAGGATGCGATGCACCCGGCGATTCTGGTTGTAGGTGTAATTGGCGAAGCCCGATTCCAGCCAGCGGTCGAAATTGAAGCGGCCGATGCCGGTGTAGATCGCCGGCGGCCAGGTCACCAGGATGGGGTTCATGCCGTATTTGTATTTCAGGAGATGGGCGGCCATGACGCTGTCCTTGCCGCCGCTGCCCGGCACGACCACGTCGTAGCGCCCGTCGTGGCGCCGGAAGCGGTCGCACAACTCGCGGAACTGCTTCTCGCGTTCGACCCAGTCGATGTGCTTCTTTTTCTCCGCGAAGTTGCAGGCATCGCACACGCCATGCTCGTCGAACGACAGGGGACGCTTCTTCTCGCCCTTGACGTTCTTGAACTCCACGGACGACGAGGGACGCTGGTTGCTCATGGTGCATTTCTTGCAGAACCTGACCTCCAGCGGGAGGCCGTACTTGCCGAATTCGTCGCTCATGCTCGTCTCACAGCTCAATGAAGTTCTTAAGCAGCCGGATGCCGTGCTCGCGGCTCTTCTCGGGGTGGAACTGGACACCGAACAGGTTGCCGCGCGCCACCGCCGAGACGAACCTGTGCTGGCCGTAGGTCGATAGCCCGCAGACATCGGTGTAGTTCACGAACTCGTAGGAGTGCATGAAGTAGAACTCCGCCTCCTCTCCGAGTCCACGGAACAGTGGCGAGTCTCCGATCACTTGTACCCGGTTGAAGCCGATGTGGGGCACCGCGGCCTTGCATTGCATGCGCCGCACCTCGCCGTCGATGAGGTCGAATCCCGGCGTCTCGCCGAATTCGTAGCCGACGGTGGCCAGCATCTGCATGCCCAGGCAGATGCCCAGGGTGGGTTTCGATTGGGCGGCGGCGCGGATCGGCGCCTCCAGGCCCTTGCGCCGGATCTCGTCCATCACCTCGTGGAAGGCGCCCACGCCGGGCAGCACGTATTTGTCGACACCGGCGAAGCCGCCGGCCTCGCGGATGATCACCACCTCGCCGCCGGCGGCGCTCAGCGCCCGACGGATGCTCTCGATGTTGCCCATCGACCCGTAATCGATCAGACCAATCCTGCGCGCCATCATTTGCTCCGTAGTTCCAGGTCGTCGAGTTTTTGTTTCACGGCTGCGATGTCGCACCTGTCATAGTGCAGCAGGCTGGCCAGGGCGATGGCGTCCGGACGCGCCTCGCGGGCCATCGCGACGACATGGTCCAGGTTGCCGGCGCCGCTGGCGGCCACCACGGGGATCGACACCGCCTCCTTCACCTGCCGGATCAACTCGACATCGAAGCCGTCCCGCCTGCCGTCATGGTCCACCGACTGGATCAGCAGTTCGCCCGCCCCGCGCTGTTCGGCTTCGCGCACCCAGTCGAGCACCTTCCTGCCGCTGCGCTCGCGCCCGCAGTCCGAGTAGCACTCCCACCAGCCGTCCCAGCGCTTGGCCTCGACGTTGACCACCACCGACTGGGCGCCGAACGTGCGGGCCGCCTGATCGATGAGCCCGGGATCGTTCTGCAGGGCATGGGTGTTGATCACCACCTTGTCGGCGCCGCTGTGGAACAGCCTGGACATGTCCTCGATGCTGCGCACGCCGCCGCCGACCGCGAACGGGACGAATATCTCCCGCGCCGTCGCCTCGATGCCGTCGTACAGGATTTCCCGCCGGTACAGGGAGGCGACGATATCGATGTAGAAGATCTCGTCCGCGCCCTGGGCGTAGTACTTGCGCGCCAGGTCGGCGGGCATGCCCATCTTGCGGAGCCCCTCGAAGTGGACCGGTTTCACCACATGGGGGGGTTTTACGTCCAGCTTGGCAATCAATCTCATGGTCGATCTTTCAAATCCGATGCGTTCAATGGGCCCCCTATTTATACCAGCGCCGGCATCAATCCAAGGTCCGCGTAGCCGGGCGCGGCGTGGCTGTCGCGATCCAGGAAGCTGCGCGCCCACAACTCCACCGCGATCAGCGCGCGGATCTCGCGGGTATGGTTGGCGCGGCCCGTCTGGTGTTCCTCGAGCATGCGACGCACCACCTCGGGGCGGAACAGGCCGCGCTCGACGGTGCGCGCATCCAGCAGCACGGCCTCGGTGAATGGGGCCAGTGTATTCCGGAACCATTCTCCCACCGGCACGGTGAACATCTGCTTCCTGCGGTAGGCGAGGTCATCGCCGATCAGTCCGCGCACCGCCTTCTTGTAGAGATACTTGGTCTCGCCGTCGCGCAGCTTGAGGTCGCCCGGCATGCGGAAGGCGAATTCCATCATGCGCCAGTCCAGGAAGGGCGTGCGCGCTTCCAGGGACACGGCCATGCCCATGCGGTCGGGCTTCACCAGGTTGTTGCCGGAGAGCAGCAACTGCATGTCCAGGTAGAGGGCCTGGTTGATGCGGTCCATCCCCGCCGCTTCGTCGAACAGGGGTTCCACGACCCGGTAGCTGTCGCAGCCGGCGACCCGGGCGGCGAAGGCGCCGGTGTAGAGGGCGGCCTTGGCGGCGTCGTCGAACAGGCAGAGGTTGCGGTAGTAGGCGGCGCGGAAGCCGGCTTCGTCACCCACGTCGGCGCCGGCGCCGGTGAAGAAGGTCCGGTATTTGTCGTAGCCGGCGAAGAGTTCGTCGGCGCCGTCGCCGGTGAGCACCACCTTCACCTCCTCGGCCGCCAGCTGGGCGACCCGGTAGGTGGGGAGGAAGGAGATGTCGCCGTGGGGCTGGTCGCAGTGCCAGGTGGCCAGGGGCCAGAGGTCGAGCATGTTGGCGTCGACCTTGCGCAGGGTATGGCGGGTGTGGAAGCGCTCGGCGGCGGCGGCGGCGAAGGGGGATTCGTCGAAGCGCGGCTCGTGGAAGCCGATGGAGTAGGTGCGCACCGGCTCGTCCAGATGGCGGCTCATCATGCCCACCACGCTGCTGGAATCGACGCCGCCGGAGAGGAAGGCGCCGAACGGCACGTCGGAGCGCAGGCGCAGGCGCACGGCGTCGTCGAGCAAGGCGTTGAACTGGGCGATCCAGTCGTCCTCGCCGCGCTGCTCCGCCCGCTGGTCGGCCAGGTTCCACCAGCGCCGGGTGGTGATGCCGCTGGCGTCGATGCGCAGCCAGTGGCCCGGAGGCAGGTGGGTGACGCCCGCGAACATCGTGTGCGGCCGCGGCACATAGTTGAAGGTGAGGTAGTGGTGCAGGGCTTCCGGGTTCATGCGCCGCTCGATGCCGGCGCGCAGCAGGGACTTGATCTCGGAGGCGAACAGCAGGCGATTGCCGTCGTCGTGCAGGTAGAGGGGCTTGACGCCGATGCGGTCGCGCGCCAGGTAAAGGGCGCCCTGGCGCCGATCCAGGATGGCGATGGCGAACATGCCGTTGAGGCGGCTGAGCATGTCGATGCCGTCCCGCTCGTAGAGGCGCAGCAGCACCTCCGTATCCGAATGGCTGGCGCAGGGGTGGCCGCTGGCGGCCAGCTCGGCGGCCAGCTCGACGTGGTTGAAGATCTCGCCGTTCTGCACCACCACGACCTGGCCGTCGGCGGAGACGAAGGGTTGGTGGCCGCCGGCGATGTCGATGATGGACAGGCGGCGGTTGCCCAGGGCGACCCCGGGCTCGGCGTGGATGCCGACGTCGTCCGGGCCGCGATGCACCAGGCTGTCGCCCATGGCCTCCAGGCGCTCGCGGGGCAGGCTGGCGAGGTCGCGGGAGAAGTAGCCGAAGATGCCGCACATGGTCAGAAACTTCCCTTGCCGAGGACCTGGCGCACCGTGAGCAGCAGGATCTTCAGATCGAACAACAGCGAGGCGCGTTCGACATATTCGAGATCCAGGGCCAGGCGTTGCGCCGGGGTGGCGGCGGAGCGCAGGGTGGCCTGGGCCAGGCCGGTGATGCCGGGGCGCACCCGGTGGCGGGCTTGCCAGTCCGCGTCGCTGTAGTTGCCCTTCTGGGCCGGAACGTCCGGCCGCGGTCCCACCCAGCTCATGTCGCCGCGCAACACGTTGAACAACTGGGGCAACTCGTCCAGGCTGGTGCGGCGGATGAAGTGTCCCACCCGGGTGATGCGGGGGTCGCCAACGGCGGTCGAATAGCCTCCGACCCGCTCGGCATCCACGACCATGCTGCGGAACTTGAGCATGGGGAATGACTGTCCCCCGATGCCCACCCGGGTCTGGCGGAACAGGGCAGGACCGGGCGAGTCCAGGCGGATCGCCAGGGCGACGACAAGAAATACGGGCCACAGCACGGCCAGGGCGATCAGGGCCACGGCGATGTCGAACACGCGCTTCAACGCTGTGCCCCGACGATGCCGGCAACGATCCGCCGCACTTCGCGCTGGTTCGCCGCCAGAGCGTCCGCGTCCATGGCCAGCGCCCTGGCGTGGGCCTCGCGCAGCAGTCCCACCTCGCGCGGGAAATCCATCTCCGCCAGCAGGGCCTCCAGGCTGGCGGCCTGGCGATGGAAGGTGCGGGACAGGATGGCGCGGGTGGAACCCAGGCGAACGTGCTCAGCGACGATCATTTCCGCCGGCAGCAGGCCTTCCCCCACCCGCGCCAGGCCGCCGAAACCGAAGGGCATCCTGGCATCCCGCAACTGGGCCGCCGCCCGGTCCAGCATGCCGTCGGCCAGGGGCTCGAACATGAAGCGCTGGCCCAGGGACAGATGCAGGTCGTTGAGGCCGATATACACCTCGGAGACGCCGGGGGTGCGGGCAACCCGGGGCAGGATGTCCATGGCCTCGCCGGTTTCCGCCAGGGGGATGACCGGGACGCGCTCCCCGACCGCCCCGGCGAAGCCGGCCACTTCCTCCAGAGAGCGGAACATGGGCAGCATCAGCATGTCCGCGCCGCGCGCGATGGCGGCGTCGATTTCGTCCGCCGAGCCCGGGTGCCAGGGATTCAGCCGCACCAGCAGGGCGGCATCGCCCACGGCCTCGCGCACCCGCGCGACATCGTCCAGGGTGTGGCGGGACAGCCAGGTATCCCGATGTCCCTGCCGCTCGAGCTTGCCCAGGCTTTCCAGGTCCACGAAGATGCGGTCCACGCCATGCGCCGCCACATAACGGGCGATGCGTGGATCGTTGACGATCATCATCAGTTGCATCACTTGCCATTCCTTTTTGCCAGGCCGAGGAGACGCTCGCGCAATCCGGCGTCAAGCAATACCGCGCTGGCCATGAAAAGCCCGAAAGTCGCGACCGCCCACGCGGCGCGGGCGAACAGGCCCTCGCCGACCTGGTCGCCGAACAGCGCCACGATCGTCGCGAAAAGGGCGGGAACGATGAGGGTTTTAGGGGCATTTTGCAAGGCGCTCGCCAGTGTGTTGGCGCCGAAGTGGACATAAGCGCGCCATGAAAGCAGGAGCGCGCCCAGCAGGTAAACCCCCGCATACGCCAGCATGACCCCCGGGAGTCCCAGGAAAGCCTGGGCCAGGGGGGCGGCGACGGCGATCGCGCCCAGCATGAACAGGGCGCTTGCCACCAGGGGGCGGGTATGGCCGCTGGCGGCGAAGGCCGAGCCGTAGATGTTCAGCAAGCCCTGGAAGGGCAGGGACAGGAAGCCGATGGCCGCGAGCTGGGACAGGGCGCGCACCTGTTCCGGGGTGAACGAGGCCTTGAAGAACGCCAGTTGCACCAGGGTGTCGGCGAACACGGCGGCCGGGATGGCGATGCCGACGGAGATCAGCAGGGCGGCGCGCAGGCCGGCGGCCAGGCTCGCCCGGGCCGTGGCCATGCCGTCCATGGCGAAGTCCGCGGCAAGCCTGGGCAGCAGCACGGTGCCGATGGAACCGATCACCACGCCCATGGGCAACTCCACCAGCTTGTGGGCAAAGTTGAACAGCGACAGGGATCCCGCGTCGCCGAGGGAGGCGACCGCCCGCGCCAGGGGCGGCAGCAGGACCAGGATGGTGATGAAGCCGAAACTTGCCAGGAAGCGCCCGACCAGGGCGCGGTCGATGAGTCCGGTCCGCGGCGACGGTGGCCGCCAGTCGCGCCGCAGTCCCGAGGACTGCATGAGCAGGCGCAGCAGGGAACCGGCCACGGCGCCGATGGCGATGGCGGTGACCGTCTGCGAGGCATGGGCGAGGAGCAGGCAGGCGATGACCGTCAGGTTGAAGATCAGCGTGCCGGAAGCGCCGACCGCGAAGCGGCCGTTGGCGTTGAGCAGGGCGACGGTCACCCCCGACAGGGCGGCCAGGGGGAGCGCCACGGTCACGAGACGGAAGTGGTTGGCGTGGGCATCGGTCAAGCCCGGCGCCAGGCCGGGAGCCAGCAAGCCCAGCACCTGGGGCGCCAGGATGGCCAGCAGGGCCGCCACCAGGGCGAACACGATGCCCACCAGGCGCGCCACCCGCAGGAACAGGGCGTTTTCGCCACCCGGCCCCAGCCGCTTGAAGGCCGGCACCAGCGCCGCCGCGAGCCCGCCGCCGAGGAGCAGGCTGACCATCAGGTCCGGGAAGGTCAGCAGCACGATGGCGATGTCGGTCGCTTCGCTGGCGCCGGCTTTCACCGCGATCAGCCATTCCCGGGCGAAGCCGGTCAGGCGGCCCGCCAGGATCAGGACGGCGACCACCAGGCCGGCGCGAAGCATCCCGGACCGGGGCGGGCTAGCGGGAGAAGCCATGCGGCGGCTTTCCCAGTTCGCTCTCCAGCCACGCCCGCAGGCGGCCGCCCGCCGGCCAGTTGAGCAGGAAGCGCGCGATGTCGCCGCGCCAGGCGCGGGCGAAGCCGGCGGGCGTGCGGTGTTGTTTCATGGCGTCCAGGTCCAGCAGCAGGATCCCGCCGTCCCGCCAGATCAGGTTGGTCGCCTTCATGTCGCCGTGGCTGATGCGTGCCGTCGCCAGGGCGCCAAACAGTCGCCGCAGCGCGTTCTTTTCCGCTTCCGGGGGCTCGCTGTCCGCGTGGCGCGCCCAATGGCGCAGCAGGTCGGGGCCCTCCACGTATTCGGTGATCAGCCAGGCCTTGCCGCGCATCGGGCCCAAACGGCTTTCGATCAGGGCGAGCGGCGTCGGCGTGGGGATGCCCAGGGCCGCCAGGCGGTGGCCTTCCCGCCAGGAATGCCAGGCCCGGCTGGGCCGCCAGAAGCGGGATACGGCATGGCCCGCGCCCTTGATGTTGTAGCGCTTGATGACGACCGCGCGGCCCTCCAGTTCCACCCGAACCACGGTGCTGGTGTTGCCCGTCTTGAGCGGCGCGCCCCGGGCCATCCAGGCATCCGGGTCGGCCAGGATGGGCGCCAGCCAGTCCGCCTCGGAGCGCGCCACGGCGGTGAAGCGGTCCAGGCGCCGGTCGATCCTGAACAGGGTGCAGTCGCGCACGCACTTTTTCAGGATGATGCCCAGGCGTCGATCACGGATCAGGGCCTTGTCCGCCTCCAGGGCGGCATCGTCGAAGCAGGCGTCGGGATTCGCCTCCCGGTATGCCGCGATTAGTTCGGCATGGCGATCCTCCAGGGAAACCGGAAGCTGGGCCAGGAACAGGGCCAGGTTGCGGCGAACGGCCCGTTCGTCGATGTCCTGGCCGACAAGACAGGTGACGATGCCGTCGCCGTCGATCATGTACAGCTCGTCGTCCCGCCGCAGGAAGTTGCCCAGGTGCAGGTCGGTCTGAATCAGGCCGCGGCCGTGCATCCTGCCGACAAGCCGGATGGCCGCGAGCAGCATGGGGTCGGCGCGCTCCCCGTCGCCCCATGTCCCCGCCAGGGTGCCGGCCCCATCCAGGTAGGGGGTGAGCAGATAGTGGCCGCCGCTTTCCAGTTGGCCGGCGGCAAGCAGCGGCGGGGTGGGGATGTCCGCCTCCATCAGGGCGGCGATGCCGGAACGCTCCCGTTCCCAGTGCCGGCGGCTTTCCCGGGCCACGAACAGTTTGACCAGCACCCGCTCGTCTCCCCGGCGGCCCTCGCCCACCAGGCGCTTGCCCGGCAGGACGCGCAACAGCCGCGACAGCGTCAGTTCCCCGCCGCCCTCCAGGCGTATGCGGAAGGACGCGGGCGGCTGCCGGCGGGCGTCGCGCAAGTCGCCGGCGGTGACCAGGGGGGGCGATGTCGTCGCGCCGGAGCCGGCCGAGGGATCGACACCGCTCATTCCCGCCCCTCGAAGTAACGCAGGATGTGACGCAGCTGCTTCTTGTCGGCCGCTTCCAGCCTCGGCTTGCCCAGGTAGTCCAGATAGAAGCGCAGGCGCCGGGTGCGGCTGAGCTGGTATTTGGCCACCTTGTCGAGACAGGCCAGGTCCTTGACGATCCGATGCCGGAGAAACGGCCCCCACCAGGTCTTTCCCGCCGGGCAGTCGATCAGGTACAGCCGGCGCTGGTCGTCCACCAGCAGGTTGCGCCATTTCAGGTCGTTGTGGGCGAAGCGGTGGGCGTGCATGACGCGCGTGGCGGCCGCCAGTTGCCGCGACAGCTCGGCGACCCAGCCGCGGTCCCGCAGACGCGGGTCGGACACCCGGGCGAGTTCGGCCAGGTCCATGGTGCGGGGGATTTCCTCGGTCACCAGGGCGCCACGCGCGAAGCGGCCCCAGCGCCGCTCCTGGCCATGGGCCACCACCCTGGCCGTCGGGATGCCCCAGTCGGCGAAGCGCCGCAGATTCTTCCATTCGGCCTCCACCCGGGAGTCCCCGATCCAGGCCTGCAGGTGCTTGCCCGCCCGATGGTAGCGCTTGACGTAATAGCGCTTGCCCGCCGCCTCAACCCGCAATACCTCGCTCAGGGGCGAGGCGGTGATGGGTTCGCCGTCGAGCCGGAACACCCGGACCATGCTGGCGAACAGCCGCGCCTCCGCGTCGGAGTGGTCGGGGTTCAGGTGCCAGTGGTTCATGCTTGCGCCGGTTTCGCGTACTTGCGCAGGAAGCGCTGGCGCAGGCGCCGGCCTTCCCGCTCCAGGTGGCGCAGCAAGGGCGCCTCGTCGCGCAGGATATCCCGCAACGGGCGGCGGAAGTAGGCGGCCAGGAAGCGCAGCCCGTCACGCCGGGTCAGGCCGATGTCCATGGCGGAAAAATACAGCCCGGCCAGGTCCTTGTCGCGCCAGCGCCGGGGCGTGCGGGGCCGGATCTGGGCCCGGTGCAGATCGATGATCGACAGTTTCGGGAGGTCAGGGTTCGAGTCCAGGTGCAGCAGGAAATGGCACAGGTAGAAGTCGCGGTGATTGACGCCGCCGCGATGCATGCGCCCGGCCATGTCGCCGACGCGCGCGATCAGGGCGCGCTTCCAGGCCGGCCGGGGCGGTCGCGTGGCCCAGTCGCGGCAATGGTCTTCCAGGCTGACACAGGGCGCCAGTTCCTCGGTGATCAGGAAGGAATGCCGCCGGGCGGGATTGGCGCCCCGCTCGCCGTAGGCCACGGCG
>WBZT01002598.1_pt1 | contig 12442 bp, 9 predicted proteins | sample 5204241 | NCBI WGS metagenome assembly WBZT01 (sample SAMN12344358, study PRJNA552823) | activated sludge metagenome | biome: Activated sludge suspended growth; feature: Nitrification reactor; material: Wastewater; isolation source: activated sludge from nitrification reactor of wastewater treatment... | reverse complement strand
GCTGCTAATGCGTTTCCTCACCAGCCCACCCCGCTACTTGTTCTTCACCGGCAAGGGTGGGGTGGGCAAGACCTCCATCGCCAGCGCCACCGCCGTGGCCCTCGCCACCCCGACATGCCGCGTCCTCCTGGTCAGCACCGACCCCGCATCGAACATCGCCCAGGTGTTCGGCGTCACCATCGGCAACACCATCACCCCAGTCCCCGAAGTACCGGGACTCGACGCGCTGGAAATCGACCCGGAGCAGGCGGCGGACGCCTACCGCAACAGCATCATCGACCCCGTCCGGGACCTGCTGCCCGCTCCTGAGATCGCGGCAATCACCGAACAACTGTCTGGCTCGTGCACCACGGAAGTCGCTGCCTTCAACGAGTTCACCGCCCTGCTGACCAACGACGCCGCCTACCAGCGGTACGACCACATCATCTTCGACACCGCCCCGACCGGCCATACCATCCGGCTGCTGCAACTTCCCGGCTCCTGGACCGGTTTCCTTGACGACGGCAAAGGAGACGCCTCCTGCCTGGGGCCTCTGGCTGGACTCGAGCAACGACGCACCCAGTACGCCGAAGCAGTCGCCACCCTTCAAGACCTGAAGCAGACACGCCTCATCCTCGTCACGCGCGCCCAACCTTCAGCACTGCAGGAACTGTCTCGCACCTACCGGGAACTCGCCGACATCGGGATCACCGCATCGAACGTCGTCGTCAACGCGATCCTCCCCGACAGCGTCGAATCCCCAGCCCTCGACCAGGCGATTCGCCGGCGGGAACACCACGCATTGGCCGCGATGTCCGGGCATGTTGCCGACCTTCCCCGCGACCTGATCCCCCTGCGTCCAGACAACGTCGTCGGACTCCCCGCGCTCCGGGTTCTGCTCAGTGAAGCCACCGTATCCGGCACCCCAGTCGAGCCCGTAGTTGGCACTCCAGCGCTACCGCTGGGCAACCTCATCGACTCGCTGGAGCAGCAAGGCCACGGACTGATCATGTGTATGGGCAAGGGTGGGGTCGGCAAGACCACGGTTGCAGCCGCAGTCGCGGTTGCCCTCGCCGCACGCGGCCACGACGTTCACCTCACCACCACGGACCCAGCGGCCCACCTCACCGATGTGCTGCCCGACAGCGTCGAACACCTCCGGGTCGCCCGCGTCGACCCCGAACAAGCCACCACCGAATACCGCCAACGCGTCATGGCCACCAAAGGCAAGAATCTCGACGCCGACGGCAAAGCCCACCTCGCAGAAGACCTCCTGTCCCCCTGTACCGAGGAGATCGCCGTATTCCAGCAGTTCTCCCGCATCGTCCTCGAAGGCCGACGCCGCTTCGTGGTGGTGGACACAGCGCCGACCGGCCACACACTCCTCCTCCTCGACACCGCAGGCGCCTACCACCGAGACATGGTTCGACAGGCAGGAGACAACTTGTCGTTGCACACCCCTTTGATGCTGCTGCAGGACCCCGACCTCACCAAGGTCCTCATCGTCACCACTCCAGAACCCACCCCCGTCACCGAAGCCGAGCATCTTCAAATTGACCTGCTTCGGGCCGGAATCCACCCTTGGGCCTGGATCATCAACAACTCGATCGCCGCGGCCAACCCAGAATCGCCACTGCTGCAGCAACGAGCCCACCAGGAACTCGGCCAATACCTGCGAATCACCGAACTGGCTCAACGCCTAGCAGCCATCCCCATGCTGCCCACCGAACCAGTTGGTGCGGACGCCCTCACCGCACTGTCAGGCGACCCAGCCCGCACATAGCGAACCCGAGTCCTGGACGCCGCTCACGTCCAAGCGCCCCCAGACACTCTCCGTAGTGAGCGTCTACCTGAGCATTCAGTGAGCGCCCGGTTTGAGATTTGAGCATCTGACATGAGATCCGACAACAGTTGCCTACTCGCGAGCCATATCAACAAAACGGCTGTAGTGGCCTTGGAAGGCAACAGTGATCGTGTCGGTCGGGCCGTTGCGATGCTTCGCGACGATGAGGTCGGCCTCGCCGAGGCGACTGCTGTCCTTGTCGTAGGCATCTTCGCGGTGGATGAGGACCACCATGTCGGCATCCTGTTCGAGGCTGTTGTGCACGGCGACGCCATCGGCGATGAAGTTGTGACTGCCCAACACGGTGGCGTCGAAGACGTCCTGCCAGCCGATGTACTCGATGTCCGTGACCTCGTCCCACAGAATGTCGTTGGTGGCCACCAACTCCATCTCCTCGGAGTCGAAGACCCGCGCCAGCCGCTGCAGATGCCGCGCCTGTGAGTCAGGCAGGGTGACGTCCTCTGCGTAGCGGTCGACAAGCTCGGGGTCCATCTCGGGGTGAACGATGCGTTCGTCGATCGCGACCGTCGCGACCTGCTGCTCGAGCCCGGTCAGGTCGGCACCGGCGAGTACCTCACGAACCTCGCGCCACAGTTCTTTGGTCGCGTCGTTGGACGGGCCATTGGCTGGGTGGGATGAGTGGCCGCGGGGTTGCGCCTCCAGCGCGCCGAGGAACTCAGCCGCCGGCCGAGCCAAGAGGCCGATACCGCCGATCCGGCGCAGGAAGACCTTCTGGTCAGCGGGGTCATCGATCAGGACACGGAACACGAGACCATCGGCCACGGACAGCGGCGTGACTCCGGCAGCGAGGCCGAACCGCAGAAGCAGCCGACTGACGTCTTCGGCGAGGCGCCGCGAGCCGGTCACGAACTGAACGACACCCCTTCCGCCCGCGGGATGGCGGGCAATGACGCCGCCGGCCGCCCACAGGTGGCGCAGGAAGATCGCAACCTGGCCTTTGGGGGCGGCGAACACCGGAGCCGGAACAACGGTGTCCGCGGCGGCGGGCAGCATCTGGTCGCGCCACTCACGCACGGGGTCCTCGTGGGAATCGGTGGGAGGAGACAGATGGAGCGCAGAGATCCGATGATCGTCCGAACGGCCCGCTCGCACGCCGAATCGGCGCTGCACGGCGTCAGCCACGATGGCGATGTTGGTGGCACTGGCGCTGCGGTACTCGATATCTGCAGCTGTCCGGATGGATCCATTGCCGAGTAGATGTCCGAGCAGGATCAGCTCATCGGTGTCCATGGGAGTGGTCGTGCGGGGGGCGGGCACATGACGTACGGTGCCGATGCGTGTACCCGGTACCAGTTCGGCGACGTCGGTCCACCCGGAATGTGTCAGTAGCGGGTGGTTGGCGGTGGCCTCGACGGTGCGGCCGGTGGCGGTGTGAATGCGGTACACCTCTCGGTGTCCCGTCGGGAAGACATGGGTCATGGTGCGCGGGCGATAACGCAAGGAGTCGTCCAGAGCCCACACGGGGATGTCCCGCGCCCCGGTGCGATACAGCTCGCCCAAGGTGACCTCAGCTCCGGTGTCGGCGCGCATGATTCGAGTGGCAGCAGTGAGGCACCCGGATTCGCGCAGGTCGGACAGCATCGGCTTCTTGTCGTTGCGGGTCTCGGGTCCGCGGTTCAACTGACTGATCGCGATGACCGGGACTTCGAGTTCCTTGGCCAGGAGCTTCAACGAGCGCGAGAACTCGCTGACCTCCTGTTGGCGGGATTCGACTTTCTTGCCGGACGACATCAACTGCATGTAGTCGACGATCACGAGGCGTAGGTCGTGGCGCTGCTTGAGTCGGCGGCACTTCGCCCGAATCTCGGTCATGGTCATATTGGGCGAGTCGTCCACGAACAGCGGTGCCTCGTGCAGAACACCTTGGCGGCTGGCGATCTTGCGCCATTCCGGATCATGCATCTTGCCCGACCGCATGTTGTGCAAGGGCACCTGCGCTTCGGCGCTGAGCAACCGCATCACGATCTCGTTGCGGCTCATCTCGAGGCTGAAGATGACGCTGGCCAGACCGTGCTTGACGGAGGCCGAACGCGCGATGTCCAGGCCCAATGTCGAGTTGTGGGTGGGGACCATGGCTCGGCCAGCCAGGAAGAGATGGGAGTCATTGTCGACTTCGATGCACCTCACGGGCACAGACGTTACGGGACTGATCGCGGTCATGAAGCGCTGTTGCGCAGGTCCGTGGGCATAGCGGCCCCATCGCTCCTTGTGGAGCAGATCCTTGCGGTGCAGCATGAAGACCGGCTCGTCACAGGTGAAGGTGAGCAGGACGGTGGGATGTGCCTGGTCACCGCGACCCGGCCCGGTGGTGACGGCTGCCGAGATTCCGAGAGTGGCCAGCAGTTCATGTAGGTCGGTGGCCATGGGCCGCGAACCGACCGGGATCTCGATGGTGCCTGATTCGTCGACATCGCCGGCGACATCAAGCAGTCCGGCCAGCAGTTCGCGGCGTTGCCTCAGTGAGGCACGCAGGTAACTGCGGGGGACAAAACCCCGGATGGACACGCCGGCGCGCTCGGCCCGGCGACTGACCTCGTCGAGAGTGGTGTTGCGGCCCTCCAGCCACATGTCGATCTCGGGGTCGAGCCGGAAGTCGGGGTTGTCTCCGGCCGCCAACCACACTCCGAGGGCGTAGGGGTCGATGGGCAGATCACGCGGCGGCAGGTCGAGCCCGGTGACACCTGGCAACAACGGCAGGTCAGCGCCGTCGCAGCGGTTCAACCACGCCCCGAGTTCGCGAGTGGTGCGTACCAGCGCGCGGCCCCCCGCGGACAGGGTGACCTGCCACTGGTGATCAGCGTCCGCGACGACGGATGAGCCATCGGAGAACTCCACCCGGAAACAGTCCCGGTCGGTCATCGTGTCGGTGGCTGCAATCACCGTGGTGGGGCGGCCGTCGGGGCCCAGGACGCGATCACCGACAGCGAGATCCTCCATGACGGTCCAGCCGTCAGGGGTGGGGATGGCCGTGTCGAGCGCGAGCGCCTTGCCGATGGCGGGTCGCGCGGCCACGATGATCAACTGCCCGGCGTGCAGACCGTTGGTGAGCCGGTCAAGGTCGATGAAGCCGGTCGGTACCCCGACCATCTCGCCCCCCCGCGAGGCGATTGCTTCGATCTCGGTGACGGCGCCGTCCATGATGTCGGCGAGCGGCAGAAAGTCCTCGGCGGTGCGCAGGCTGGTGACATCGAAGACCTCGGCCTGGGCCCGGTCGACAACCATGTCCACGTCGCCCTCACCGGCATACGCCCACTGGGTGATCCGAGTCCCGGCATCGACGAGACGGCGCCGCACGGCGGTGTCGCGCACGATCTCGGCGTAGTAGCCGGCGTTCGCGGCAGTCGGCACCGAGGCGACGAGCGTGTGGAGGTAGGTGGCGCCGCCGATCCGGTTCAGATCGCCGGACTCGGTGAGCCAGTGCGCCACGGTGATCGCATCAGCGGGTTCGCCGCGCGTGAACAGGTCGGTGATGGCCGCGAAGATGATCTGGTGCGCCGGGCGGTAGAAGTCCGCCTGGCGGATGATCTCGACGACATCCGCGACGGCATCCTTGCTCAGCAACATGCCACCCAGGACGGACTGCTCGGCGGCGATGTCCTGCGGCGGGGTGCGGTCCGAGGGCGCCTGGGTGACGACTGGCATGTCGGACGGTGGGGGTGGGTACTCCGCAATGGTCATCGTCGCCACCTTCCCGTCGTCGCCCGTCGCGCCCGTCGCGCCCGTCGTCGTCCCGGCCGAACCGCTTCGCCGACGCTGATCTGCCTGATCAGCGGACTGCAGTTGCCTTGGTCGGCCTTGTGTGGAACTACCTGTACCGGAGCGGTCCGACAGTCCCGCCGGCTCGGCGGGGGCGGCGGCAGTTGTCCCACCCGTGCCGCCGCCGCCCACCGGCGGTAGCCCCCCACCAACGTGGCCCGTGTGCGATGCCCCCTCCAGGTCGACACCGCCGAGTCACCGGCCTGTTCCACACCCCTGCGAACCAGGCGTGACCGACGCTAGGTGCGAGGTGAAGCACTGTCCATCGCGATAATCCGTCACCTGTGGATAGTGATGTGGACAGCGTGAGTAGTCGTCGTCCACAGATGTGTGGATTGCCTGGGGAAATAGCTGTGATCTGAATCACGACACACCCTCTGACCAGGGAATCCTTGATCCACGGCCTGTGGATCACCAAGTAATCCTGGCGGTGAACCGCCCCACTGACTCGGATGGACGAATTGCGAACAAGTGAATCCCCGCATTACGTCAAGCACCAACCGCAGGCCTCGTTCCGGTCCGTCGTCAGCCCCGGGAGAGGTCCGAGTCGGGCTGGATCATCGTCAGCGCCGGGTGCGGCACCGAGTCAGGCGGGAACATGGTCAGCGCAGGATTCGACGCTGGGTCAGGCGGCGCCGGTCGTGTTCGTCGTCGGCAGATCGAACTGCTTGATGTTGCCGTTGGCGGGGTGGCCCTCCCCCATGGGTCCGCGCATCATCTCGAGCAACAGATTGGACGTCACCTTCTCGGCGAACTGGGTCGTCGGCCCGGGGGCGCCACCGCGCAGGGCCCGCAGGACCCACCCCATCGTCCCGACGGCGAACACGCCGGCACCGGAATCGGTGCTGTAGTAGGTCGAGTTGCTGACGGTCGACACACCACCGCAGTCGGTCGGACTGTTGGCCACGATCTGCAGGTTCTTGGGCGTGCCCGGCAGGGGGTAGGCGCGGTCGACCTCGATGTCCACCAAGCCCGAGTACGTGCGCGAGGTGTCTGCGCCATCGAAGAGGAAGAATCCGCGATCGGCGATCGTGTACTCCCCTGTGGCTGGGAAGCACTCGTAGTCCATGCCGACCAGCGACCGCTCGGCCTCGGCGCCCGGGTCGTCGCGGAACCGAGCCGTCGACTGATCACCGGACTCGGGGTCCTCGGCGGCCGACTTGTACACGACCTCCAGCGGTAGGTCTTGCGGACCCTTCTCGACCCGCACCCGCCAGTACATCGTGTTGGCGCCCAGGAAGGCCAGGTCGGCGCCGGCATCACGGGCGCGGGTCACCGCATCGCGCTCCGGACGGGTCCAGTACTCGTTGTGCCCCAACGACACGACACCTTCGGCGCCTCGCAACGGTTCCTCCGCACCATCGGCGAGGTCCGTGGCTGCGACGTAGGACACGGGAATCCCGAGCCGCTCGGCCAACACCACGACCGGATGCTCATAGCCGAGGTACTTGCCCGTCCCGGAGCCGTTCAGGTAGGGCCGCGAGAACGACACCGCCCGCGACCGGTCAGCGAAACCCCCCGGACCGGTGTACGCGGACCGTCCTCCCCACATGTTGTACGCCTGCCACGTGAGGTCACTCATGATGAAGACCATGCGACCTTGCGCGTCTGGTGAGCGCACCACCAGCGGGACGAGCCACTCCGCGCCGTTGTCCCCCACCAACCGCAGTAGATACATGCCCGGGATCCAGTCTGCCGTCTCGATGTCCACAGACGGTTGCCACTGCGCGTATGGCGTCGAGGTCGCGGCGATGAAGCCCTCCCCCGTCTGGCTCTGACCCCGCTGGGCGCCGGATTCCCACACCTTGCGGGCTTTGTCGCCGGAATACCAGCCGACCCGATAGGCCGTCACGTCGTAACTGTCGGCTGTGGTGGAGACGAAGAGTTGGACCCGCTCGCCCGGATCGATCGATGACCTGTCGGCATACGCGGACAGGGCATCGGGGTCATCGGCCCGACGGATCGCCTGCCGCCAGGAGGGGTCGCCCGGCCGGTTGTTCTCGACCACCACCGGGTTCTCGGGTTGATCGGCCATGGTCGTCGCGTCGACCGGCGGTGTCTCGGGGGCCGGGGTTCCTCCGCATGCGGTCAAGGTCAGCGCGGCACAGGTGAGCAGGACGGTGGTACGCAGCACCTCCAGATTGTCGCCCACTGCAGGGGTACGGTCGGACGGTGCCCTACCTGATCACCGCTGTCTGTCTCGGAAACATCTGCCGATCGCCGATGGCCGAAGCTGTACTGCGGCGCCGGTTCGACGACGCGGGTCTGGGTGCGGACGTCGTGGTCGATTCCGCGGGAACCGGCGGCTGGCACGTCGGAGCCGATGCCGACCCACGGGCGCTCGCGACGCTGGCGGCCGCCGGCTACGAACTCAGCCACAACGCCCGCCGATTCCAGCCCGAATGGCTCGAGCGTTCGGACCTCGTCCTGGCCATGGACCGGGACAACTACGACGCCCTGCTCGAACTCGCCGAGCGGCACGACGTGCCGATCGAACACGTGCGCATGCTGCGCTCGTTCGATCCCGAAGCATCGGCGAACGCCGATGTCCCTGACCCGTACTACGGCGGAGCTGACGGATTCCACGATGTGCTCGCGATGATCGAGCGCGCCGCCGACGGCGTCGTACAGTTCGTGGCCGCTGAACTTCGGTCATGACCGAAGGGCCCGACCTCGCGACCTTGGGCGTGCGGGCGCGAAGTGTGCGGCCCATCGGCGGTGGTGACACCTGCCGAGCCTGGCGGGCCGAACTGGTCGACGGATCATCGGCGTTCGTCAAACGAACTCCCGCCGGCGCGGTCGGGATGGCGGACTTGGAGGCTGCCGGGCTGACCTGGTTGGCGCGCTCCGGGGCCGCGACACCCGAGGTCCTCGCCGTGGGACCCGACGTGCTGGTGCTGCGCTGGGTGGATGCCTCGAGTCCCTCGCGAGCCGCGGCGGCCGCGTGTGGGCAGATGCTCGCCAGGCTGCACCAGACCACCGCCCCCACATTCGGAGTCGCCCCACCAGTAGCGGGCAACCCGGCGTTCGGGTGGGTCGGGAAGGTAAGGGTGCCTTTCGGTGAACACGAGTCCTGGCCCGAGCACTACGTTCACGACCGGTTGCAGCCCGCCCTGGCAGCAGCCACCGCTAACGGGGGGGTGGACTCGCGGATGGCCGCCGCGATCGACGACCTGTGCGACGCCTTGCTGCGTCACCCCGAGGTGGCCGGACCGGCTGTCGCGCCCGCACCGATCCACGGTGACCTGTGGTCGGGCAATGTCATGTGGCAGTCCGAGGGGACGCTCCTCATCGACCCGGCGGCCTGCGGCGGCCACCCGGAGACGGACCTGGCCATGCTGCACCTGTTCGGGGCTCCGCACTTGGTAGGCATCATCGCCTCTTACTCGGCCACGCGACCCCTGCCCTCGGACTGGGTCCGGCGCATTCCGCTACACCAGGTGTTCCCACTGCTGGTGCATGCTGCGATGTTTGGGCTCGGGTATGGCGAGCAGGCGGCGCAAGCAGCCCGCGCTGCCGTTGCGGTCCGTTCCTGATCGGAAACTCAGCCCGCTACGGTCGAGTCGTGGATACCACTCAGATGTGGGTGTTCCTCGGCGCTGCATTGACTCTTGTTGCCATCCCAGGGCCCGGGGTGCTCTACGTGGTGGCGCGCAGCGTCGACCAAGGGCGAACGGCCGGCTTGGTATCGGTGCTCGGGGTCGGGATCGGGAACTTCTGTCAGGTCCTGTTGGCTGCGGTGGGACTGGCTGCCGTGGTCGCCGCCTCGGCCACCGCCTTCGAAATCATCCGCATCGCGGGCGGCTGCTACCTGATCTGGTTGGGTATCGCGCGACTGCGCAGCCGACCTGAGTGGCAGGATCAGATCGCGACCCGGGTCCCGCATCGCCGGATCCTCATGCAAGGTGTCTGGGTCGCTGCGCTGAATCCGAAGACGGCGTTGTTCTTCGTCGCCTTTCTGCCACAGTTCATCGATGCCGAGTCCGGAGCCGTCGGGATCCAGATCCTGATTCTCGGCACCATCTTCGTGCTGCTGGCCCTGATCGGTGACTCGCTCTACGCCCTCTTGGCGGGAACGATCGCCCAGAAACTCTCGGTACGCGGAACGGGGCCCGCATGGGCATCGGGTTCTCGATACGTCGCCGCTGGCGTCTACTTCGTCCTCGGTCTTCTGGCGCTCTTCGGGACCCGACGTCCGGCCTGACCCCCATCGGGCATCCGCCCGCTCGCGAACTGAAGAGGCCCAGCACCTGGCGCGGGAGCACCACAAACCGGTGCGGAGCGCGCGCTCCGTTGAGGAGCCACTTATGCGCCAGCGCTGAGCAACTGTGCCACGCACCGACCGACGTCGCTCAGGAACGAACTAACGCGGACTCAAGCAGAGATGACCGACACAGTGACGGTCGCGCTGACCTCGGGATGAAGGACCACCGTGACTTGATGCTCCCCGATGTGCTTGATCGGGTGATCGATCTGCAACCGCTGGCGATCGAGATCGGGGCCACCGGCTGCCTTGATCGCCTGAGCGATGTCCTTCGCGCTGACCGATCCGAACAGCTGCCCGGTGTCACCGGCCTTGGCGGGCACGGTAACGGACAACGCCTCAAGTTCGGTCTTGAGTTCGTTGGCGTGACCGAGATCGCGCACCTCTCGTACTTCGCGCGAGCGCTTGATCTGCGCGATCTGCTTCTCGGCTCCACGGGTCCACGCGATCGCGTGGCCCTGCGGAACGAGGTAGTTGCGTCCGTATCCGTCCTTGACCTCGACGACGTCACCGGGGGAGCCGAGGTTGGAGATCTCACGAGTCAGGATCAGTTTCATGATTCCGTCTCCTGTCAGCGGGCGGTCGAGGTGTAGGGGAGCAGCGCCATCTCGCGGGCGTTCTTGACGGCCGTCGCGATCTCTCGCTGGTGCTGGCTGCAGTTGCCGGTGACCCGGCGGGCCCGGATCTTGCCACGATCGGAGATGAACTTGCGCAACAGCGACGTGTCCTTGTAGTCGATGTAGGGGGCTTTCTCCGAGCAGAACTGGCACGGCTTCTTGCGCACGGGGCGCACAATCTGCTTCGTCATTGGTGTTCTCCTGTCAGCCCGGCACAAGGGCCGGGAAGTTGGGAACCTGAGGGGGGTCAGGTTGAGTGGGGGTTGGGTCCTCGGTCGGACGACGACGAGTCGGTCAGAAGGGCGGAGTGTCGGATGCGGGAGCGGACGCCCACGGGTCATCGGCTGCTGCGCCGAAGCCTCCCCCACCGCTGTTGCCACCGCTGGAGAATCCGCCCTCACGGGAAATGCGGTTGACCTTGGCGGTCGCGTTGCGCAGTGCCGGGCCGACATCGTCGACCTCGACCTCGAACACGGTGCGCTTCTCGCCCTCACGCGTCTCATAGGAACGCTGCTTGAGCCGTCCGGTGACGATCACCCGCATGCCCTTGCTGAGGGATTCCGCGACGTTCTCGGCGTATTGGCGCCACACGTTGCACGTCAAGAACAGCGAGTCGCCGTCCTTCCACTCGTTGGCGTTCTTGTCGAAGAACCGAGGAGTCGAAGCGATTCGGAACGACGCGACCGCCGCACCGGAGGGCGTGAACCGCAGTTCCGGGTCGGCAACCATGTTGCCGACAACAGTGATGGTGGTATCTCCAGCTGCCATGTTCCCTACTTCGCTTCCGGGCGGACGACTTTGGTGCGCAGCACCGATTCGTTGAGGCTGAGTTGACGGTCGAGTTCCTTGACAGCGTCCGGGGTGCACGTCACGTCGAGCACCGCGTAGATGCCGTCGGACTGCTTGTTGATCTCGTAGGCCATACGGCGCCGGCCCCAGACATCGATGTTGGCCACCTCGCCCCCACCGTGACGGATCACGTTCAAGAACGTGTCGAGAGTGGGCTGCACGGTGCGCTCCTCCAGATCGGGAGCGAGGATCACCATGACCTCGTATTTGCGCGCGTTCACACCTGCCTCCTTCGGACTCGGACGGCCATGGACGTTCCATGGCAGGAGGGTCTCTGCGCCTCCCCGACCGACGCCAGCCGGTGGAACCGGTGCTGATGCCCGGCGGGAAGTTTCCCCAGGGTAGCCGCTGCCCCCCGCTGCGCGGAAATCACGTCCCCGGCGGAGGACGTCCGGCGCCCAGGAGTGCATCACCTTTCGGTATCGGACTCGCCCCTCCCCCGACGGCGGAGCTCGCGCACAGCCGGACGTCATCCCTCCACCGGGTGCCGCGCTCCCGCCGGATACGGCGACATCGGGGAAATGCCGGGCCGACGTAGACTCCCTCAGGTGCGCATCGCCACCTGGAACATCAACTCCGTGAACCGCCGACTGGAGCACCTCACCACCTGGATGGCCAGCGCCCAACCGGACGTGCTGTGCATCCAGGAGACCAAGTGCGCCACCGCGGACTTCCCCGATCTCGTGTTCTCCGGACTCGGGTACGAGTCGGTGGCATTGGGTTCCGGAGCGTGGAACGGTGTGGCCATCGTGAGTCGCGTGGGTCTGACTGATGTCCGGGACAATTTGGCGGAGCAGCCCGAATGGGAGGGCAAGATCGAACCCCGGGCCATCGCCGCGACCTGCGGTGGGCTGCGGATTTGGAGTCTGTACATCCCGAACGGTCGCACGGTCGACCACGAGCACTACCAATACAAACTCCGCTGGCTGGGGGCCCTGAACGAGACTGCCCGCGCCGAGATGACCGCTCACCGCGACCTGGCTCTCATGGGGGACTTCAACGTCGCCCCCACCGACTCCGATGTCTACGACATCGAGGCTTTCCGCGACAGCACTCATGTGACCGAGCAGGAACGCGCTGGACTCAGACTGCTCGAGGCCGGCGGGCTCACCG
>WBZT01002596.1_pt1 | contig 12444 bp, 6 predicted proteins | sample 5204241 | NCBI WGS metagenome assembly WBZT01 (sample SAMN12344358, study PRJNA552823) | activated sludge metagenome | biome: Activated sludge suspended growth; feature: Nitrification reactor; material: Wastewater; isolation source: activated sludge from nitrification reactor of wastewater treatment... | reverse complement strand
GCGCGGCCGGCAGGCCCCAGCGCGGCACGAGCACGAGGCCGAGCGCGAGGTGCACGGCGAGTGCGACGCCGGAGAACTCCGCCTCGAGGTCCGTGCGCATGAGCGCGCGCGCGATCGCGGGCGCGGCGCCGCACGCGAGCCCGGCATACGACGCGATCGCGAGCCCGCGCAGCGCCAGCACGGTGCCGGACTCCGCGGCGCCCAGCCACGCGGAGAGCAGCCGCGTCGCGCTCGCGACGAGTCCCGCGGTGACCGCGGCCGAGGCGACGAGGATGTAGCGGCTCGAGCGCACATGCAGCAGGTGCAGCACTTCGTTGCCGCCGCGCTCGCGAATCGCAGCCGCGGCGGGCGTCACCGGCAGCAGCAGCAGCTGCGGCACGGTGCCGGCGGCGGTGACGATGCGCAGGCCGAGCTCGTACGCGGCGATGAGCGGGAAGCCGCGGAAGCGCGCGAGCAGCACCTTGTCGAGCTGCTGGTGCGTCACCGCGAGCACGTTGGCGAGTTGCATCGGCGCGCCGAAGCGCAGCGTGTCGCCGAGCTGGCCCCACGCGGCGCGCGGCGACGCCCAGCGGAAGTCGCGCACGTTGGCCGCGAGCAGCAGCGCGCCGACGAGCGTCGCGACCACGCCGCCCGCGCCGGTCGCCAGCACCACGCCGGTGACGTCGGCGCCGCGCACGAGCACGAATCCGAGCGCCGCCGCCTGCGCGAGCGTGAGCGAGAGCGCCGTCGCGTTGCCCAGGTCGAAGCGTCCGCACGCCTGCAGCACCGCGATCAGCGTCGCGGTCAGGCCCGTGAACGCGAACACGACCGCGCCCGCGACGAACGCGACGTCGGCGCCGGGGCGCACCTCGCCGGGCACGCGCATGAAGTCGAGCACCGGGCCGCGCAGCACCGGCAGCAGCGCGAGCCACAGCGCGCCGAGCGCGACGTAGCCGAGCGCGGCGAGGCTCGCGAACGCGCCCGCGCGCGCATGGTCACCGGTCGCGCGCGCGGCGGCGACGTGGCGCAGCGCGCCGGGCGCGAGGCCGAGGTCGGCGGCGCCGAGCCAGCCGGTCAGCCCGAAGAACAGCGACCAGACCGCGAAGCCGTCGTCGTGCAGCGCCGCGCGGATCGGCGGCGCGAGCACGAGCCAGAGCAGGATCGAGGCGACGCGCCCCGGCGCCGCGAGGAACGCGTTCGCCGCGAGCGTGCGGCCGAGTCCCCGGGGCGCCGTCGATGCCATGGACGCGGTTCGTTCCCGACTAGCGCGAGCGCCAGTACTCCAGCATGTCGGCGAGCGTCTTCTCGAACGGAATCGTGGGCTGCCAGCCGGTCGCCTTCACGAACTTCGAGTTGTCGCCGAGCAGGATCGGCACGTCGGACGGACGCAGCCGCGCGGGATCCTGCTTCACCTCGATCTTCACCTTCGTCATCGAGAGCAGGTGGTCGAGCATGTCGCGGATGACCCACGCCTTGCCGCTGGCGATGTTGTAGACCTCGCCCGGCTCGCACTTCTCGAGCGCCAGCACGTAGGCGCGCACCATGTCGCGCACGTCGGTGAAGTCGCGCTTCGCTTCGAGGTTGCCCACGCTGAGCACCGGAGCACGCCGGCCCTTCTCGATGTCGGCGATCTGCTTGGCGAAGTCGCTCGCCACGAACACCGGCCCGCGGCGCGGGCCCTCGTGGTTGAAGCCGCGCGTGCGCACGCTGTCGACCTTGAAGCTCATCCAGTACTGGTAGCCCAGCATGTCCTGCGCGACCTTGCTCACCGCGTACGGCGAGAGCGGGCGCAGCGGGTTCGTCTCCTTGATGGGCGTCTCTTCCGGGAACACCATGCCGTACTCCTCGCTCGAGCACGCGAGCTGGATCCGGCACTTGAGGCCCATGTGGCGCACCGCTTCGAAGATGTTGACCTGCGCCAGCACGTTGGTGGTCAGCGACTCGGTCGGCGCGATCCACGACGTCGGCACGAACGACTGCGCCGCGAGGTGGAAGATCCACTCGGGCTTCACCTTCTCGAGCGTGTCGCGCGTCGAGGTGGCGTCGCGCAGGTCGCACTCGAGCAGCGAGATCTTGTCCTGGAAGTGCTCGATGTTCTCGGTCCGGCTGCGCCAGCGCTGGATGCCGTAGATGTCGTAGCCGCCCTGCGCGAGCAGGTAATCGACGAGGTGACTGCCGGCGAATCCGGTGACGCCAGTGATGAGTACGCGACGCATGGACGGACCTCACATGAAGTACGTGGGGTGAATCGAGCCGGGCCAAGGTAGGCGCGGCCGCCGCGCGCCGTCAACCTCGACGGCGCGATGCCCGCGGGCACCGCGCCGTCGTGCGATGCGGGCCGCCGCGTCAGCGTCCGAACACCGCCAGCAGGTTGGGCAGCGCGGTGATGAGCGCGATCGCGACGCCCATCAGGCTCTCGCCCGCGATGATGCCCGACGACACGGGCACGGTGTACTTCTCGTGCCACGCCTTGTGGCGCTTCGCGAGGTAGAGCGCGAGGCAGGCGCCGAGGAACATCGAGATCGAGTTGTAGCCGTTGATCGTGAACGCGAGCCCGAGGCCGGTGGCCGACGGGATGAACTTCTTCGCGCGCGGGAAGCGCAGCTCGAGCAGCGGGATCACGATGCCGAGCAGGCCGCCGATCACGAGGCCGGCCTGCGCCGAGGGCGGCAGCGAGTCCACGCCCTTGGAGAGCAGTTCGGCGACGCCGCGCCAGACGAGCGCCGCGGGCGCCGGCCACTTCTCGGTGCCGAGCACGTCCGGCGACGGGATGAGGATGAAGTAGACGGGCACGACCATGAACGCGCCGGCCATGACGCCGAAGAACTGCGCGATGAACTGCCGGCGCGGGTTGGCACCGAGCAGGTAGCCGCTCTTCAGGTCCGTGAGCAGGTCGCCGGCGTGGCTCGTGGCGCCGGCCGAGATGTTCGCGGTCATCAGGTTCGTGGTGATGTTGCCCGGCGCCAGCGCGCCGAACGTGAGCTGCGTGATCTTGGAGAGCGGCCCGACCGGCGTGATGTCGGTCTCGCCCACCGCGCGCGCCGCGACCACGACGAGGAAGAACGTCGCGAACACCGCGACGCCGCCCATCCAGTACTGGACGTGGAAGAGCGCGTGCGCGAGCAGCACCGCGGCGGTGCCGAGCACGAGGAAGCCGCCGACGAACCACGAGCCGGGCACCTCGATGCGGTCCATCGGATCGTCGCCGGCGCTCTTGCGCGCGAGGAACGCGGTGATGGTGCCGAACGCGCGCACCACCGACTTCCAGTTCATGAAGAAGAGCAGCAGGCCCGAGGTGACCATCATGGGCACGCCGATCCACAGGCTCCACGACGAGATCTTGCGGAAGCTCGCGGATTCGATGACGCCGGCGTTGAGGAAGATCGGCGCGAGGATCACGTAGTTGACGATCGCGCCGAACATCAGGCTCCACGCCTGGCGGAAGCCCATGATCGCGCCGGCGGCGATGAACAGCAGCGAACCCTCGAACGACATCGTCAGCTGGTTGAGGCCCAGCGGCTGGTCCTTGTAGCGGCCCACCTTGATCCACGCGGTGCCCCACGTGGTCTCGATGTCGGGCAGCTTGAACCACGGCGCGGCCTTCGGCGCGAAGAGGCCCTTCACCGGCGCCCAGTCGGGCGCGTTCGCGAACTTCGACACCGCCATGAACGACAGCTCGGACGCGTCGCGCAGCCACGTCACCACGAGGCCGGCGAGTCCCGCGAGCCCGAGCGCCTTCGCCTGCTTCGCCGCCTCGCCGCCCTCGGCGTGCAGCGTCTTCAGCGTGATCGCCGCGGCGGTGCCGGTCGGATACGGCAGCTGCTCGATGTTGATCATCTGCCGCTTGGCGGGCACCGCGAGGAACACGCCGAGGCCCGAGATGACCGCGACCCACGGGATCAGCCACAGGCAGCGGTCGGCGAAGCTCACCGGGATCGCGGCGGCGTTGAGCATCATGAGCGCGGGGATCGCGTTCACGATGCCGCCGCTCGTCATCGAGCCGCCCGCCGACGCGCACGACTGCAGCGCGTTGTTCTCGAGGATCGAGTAGTGGTTGTCGGGCCACAGCCAGCGCAGCACCGGCCCGATCAGCGGCAGCCCGTGCCCGCGCACGAGCAGCGGCCCGATCGTGACCGACACGGCCTGGAACATCGCGTAGGCGAGCACGCACGAGGTGATCGCGACGCCCATGCTCCAGCCGGCCTTGAGCCCGACGTAGACGTTCGAGCAGACCATGATCATCCCGAGCGCCATGCCCATGAGGATGGCGCGCGCGGTCAGCTGCTTCATCCGGTCGCCCTGGTAGACGTTCTCGTACCAGTGGCGCTCGATCTCTTCGGGAGTGCGCTGGCGTTCCGGCTCGACGGCGGGCTGGGTGGACACGGCGGATCCTCGGGGACTCGGGCGTGCGGTGCGTGGGCGAAAGTCCGGAGAGGGTGACGGAGCGAAAGCACGCGGAGCAAGGACGAAGTGCCGGGCGAAGTGCCGGGCGTAGTGCCGGGCGCGAGCGCGCGAACGTCCCGGAACGCCGCGGCGCCCGCGCGGGGTTCGCGCGGGCGCCGCCGGGTGCGGGGTGCGTCGTCGAGCTTAGCGGCCGAGTTCCTTCTTCCAGCCGAGCACGATGTCGCGCATCGGCCCCTCGGGCGCGTCGGCGAGATACGCCTCGATCGCATCGCGAGCGGCGAGCGACTCGGACGGCCAGTGTCCGAGCCGCCACGCGTTCATCCACGCCTCCGCGACGTGCCAGCGCGCGTCGCGCTTCGGCTCCGGCGCGAGCGAGCGCTCGCCCGCCGCGGCCGACCACAGCCGCGCGGCGCGGCGCCAGAGGTCCTCGCTCTTCTCGCGCGAAGCGAGCGCGCTCGCCTCGCGCGCTTCGGCGAACGACGCGGGCTCGGACCGGATCGTCTGGCGCGTCTCCAGCGGCGTGCCGCCGCGCAGGTGCACGCCGCCGATCACGTCGACGGGCGTGAGCGTCACCGCCACCTGCTGGTCGGTGGAGAGCACCGTCTTGCGCTCGCTGCGGTAGCCGACGGCGTCGATCTCGAGCGTCTTCGCGACCGCCTCCAGCTCGAGGCAGAAGCGGCCGTCCGCGTCGGCGGTGGTGCTGCGGCCGGAATCGGTGATCGACACGATCGCACCGGCGACGGGCCGCCGCTTCGCGTCGGTCACGACACCGCACAGCCGGCGCGTCGGCGTGGTCTCCGGCGCGGCCTGCGCCGTCGCCGGCGCGGGGCTCGCGAGCTTCGGCGCTGCGGCATCGGTGCGCGTGTCGCCGAGCGCGCGTGCGGTCGAAGGCGTCGTCGTCGCGGGCGGCGAGGTACCGCCGAGAGCCTTCGCGAATCCCTGCAGCACGGACTTCGCGCGCTCGGACGCCGGTGCGGGTGTCGCGACGGCGGGCGGCGTCGCCGGGGCGGGCTTCGCGACCGCGGGCGGCGCAGCGGCGGGCGCCGACGTCGGCGCGGGCTTCGTGGCGAACGTCGGCGTTGCGGCCGGCGCCGGTGCGTTCTCGGCGAGCGACGGAGCGATCCGGTCGGCACTCGAGGCGTCGAGCGTCTCGACCTGCTTGCGCTCGGCCGGTGCCATCGCTCCCGCAGCGCGCTCCTCGCGCAACGCCGCCTCCTGGCTCGCGGCTCCGGCGGAACTCGCGCCCGGCTTCACGAAACCGCCCGGCGTCTTCTGCGTGCGCGCCGCGCGATCGAGCACCGGCAGGCCCTGCGGCGCGACCGGCACCGCTTCGCCGTTCGGGCCCGGGCGCATCTGCATCACGCGCGAAGGCGCGACGGGCGCCGGCACGAACGCGCCACGATCGCGCCGCGCGCCCGCGGCGTCGCGCGCCTCCTCTTCACGCGCCGTCGACGGCGCGGACGCGCCGGACGCAGCCCCAGGCTCGGCCGGCGCTGCCGCCGGCGGCGCGATCTCGTTCGCGGCCTGCGGTGCGGACTCGGCCGCGGGCCCGCTCGCGGCCGGCGCGCGCATCGCGCTCGTCTCGGGCGCCGACAGGCGGTCGAGCGTCGCGCGCATGCCGTTCTGCCGCACGAGCACCACCGCGAGCGCCGCCACCACCACGAGGCCGAGCGCGCCGCCCGCCCACGCGAGCTGGCGCGGCGAGTTCCACCACGCGAAGAGGCCGCGCCTCGGCTCGCGCACCGGCGCCGCGGCGCGGGCAGGCGCCGCCTCGGCCGCGATGCGCGACGCGACGCGGTCGGCGAACGATGCGAAGTACGCCTCGCCCGGATCGTGCTCGAGCGCTCGCGAAAGATCGGCGTCGAGCGCGGTCATGTCCGCGAGCCGCGCGCGGCACGCCTCGCACGATTCGAGGTGGCGCGCGGCCGCGTCGAACGTCGGACCGGAACGCGGCCCGTCGATCTGGGCGGCCAGCTGTTCGTCGGTCAGGTGGTTCATGACGTCCCGCTTCCTTCCTGCATCCGCCGCTTGAGCTCGGCGCGCGCCCGCGAGAGGCGCGACATGACGGTTCCGATGGGCACGTTGAGCGCCTGCGCGATCTGTTCGTACGAGAGGTCCTGCAGCACCCGGAGCGCCAGCACCGCCTGGTGCTCCGGCGCCAGCGCCGCGAAGCACTCGCGCAGCCGCGCGTCGTGCTCCGAGCGCGCCGTGTGCTCGGCCGGATCGTCCTCCACGCCCCACTGCAGGCCGGCTTCGAGCAGTGGCTCGAGCGGCGTCTCGGGCTTCCGCTTGCGGGAGCGGAACAGCGAGAACGCCTGGTTGGTCGCGATACGCGCGAGCCAGGGATACATCGGCTGTCCGACCTCGAACCGGCCGATCGCGCCCCAGGCGCGCACGAAGGTCTCCTGCGCCAGGTCGTCCGCATCCGTCGCGTTGCGCGTGAGCGCGTACGCCACGCGATACACCGCGCGCTGGTAGCGGCGGACGATCTCCGCGAACGCCGCCTGGTCACCCCGCTGGGCGGCGGTGATCAGGGCGTCGTCCGACGGCCCGGCAGGTGAGATACGCTCGGCATCGGGGTTCATTCCCGGCGAGATTCGCGGCGCGGCACGCCGGGCGTCAAGAAGGCCCTTGTCCGAGCCAAACGGCTGGAGAACAATGGCGCGGCTGCCGTGGCCTCCCCCGGGCCCCTCCGCACCGCGGCCCCGCCCCTCGCCCCCGCGAGCCCCCGACGCCCCCGCGCCCCCTTTGCGGAAGCGGCAGTCGCGTGACATCCGCGACGTACCGCACCTCTCGACTCGGTGCCGTGCCCGCGAAGCCTCTCTTCCCACGGCGTGGCCCCACCACGCTCATGTTCGGAGGATGCGCCGCAGTCCCCCGCAACGCGACGCGTTCCCTTCTTCGGAAAGGACGCGCTCCATGCTCCGCTTCACGTCGATCGCACGCCTCGTTCTCGGCGTGCTCCTCACGGTCGCCGTATCCGCCTCCACCGCGTCGGCCGCCCGCCACGGCGAGCCCTTCAGCATCGGCCACGCTCCGGGCCTCGCGACGGGCCACGTCGCCAAGGCGCCGGCCCACACCGACGCCGGTCCGTCGCACGTCGTGGTGAACGTCGCGTGGTCCGGCACGCCCAACGGCGCGACGGTCACGGTCGGCAGTTCGAGCTACACGTTCGGCACCGACGCGTTCGCCGACATCCAGGCCGGCATCGACGCCGTCGACGCCGGCGGCACCGTGGACGTGCTCCCCGGCACGTACCTCGCGACTGCACCCGGCAGCTACCTGTTCGACAGCTCCGGGCCCTACCAGTTCGGCCTGTTCTTCGGCACGGCCAAGCCCGGCGTCACGCTGCAGGGCGTGACGGCGGCCGGCGCGCCGATCACCAGCGCGGCCGCGGTCGCGACGACCATCGACTACGCCGCGACGAACTCCTTCGGCTCGAGCGGCTTCTTCGTCGAAGCCGACCACGTCACGATCCGCGGCGTCGGCATCGGCGTGCAGACCGTCGACTACACCAACAAGACGATCGAAGTGATCGGCGACGACTTCACGCTGCGCGACTGCGTGGTCGGCGACGCCGAAGGCTCGGTCTACATCGACGACTGGCGCGCCACGATGTCGACGTCGTGGGTGCAGAGCTACCACGTGCTCGACAACGTGTTCGTCGACGGCAACTCGGTCGACGTCGCGAGCGGCCCCGGCGTCAGCGGCCCGGTGAGCGGCCGCGTCATCTCGGGCAACGTCTTCACGATGTCCGACATCTACAACTCGATCAGCTTCAACGGCACCACGCCCGCGGTCGGCTGGTTCGTCTACCCCGTCGGCGGCGCCGTGATCACGGGCAACACGTTCCACAACAGCAACCCCGTCGGCACGATCATCCGGGCGCGCGGCACGTACGACAACGCGCAGTTCGACTGGGCGTCGTACTGGAACGCCAACACGTTCGATCGCGCCGCGTGCGAGGGTGTCGCGCCTCCGGCCGACGTCCGCGCGTACGCCTACAGCGTCTACACGAACGCGCGCCACATCGGCGCGACGATCCAGGGCCAGGTCGATCACTCCGTGTCGGGCGACGTCGTGCTGATCCACGCCGGCACGTACGCGGAGCAGGTGATCGTCGGCGGCCTGAACCTCACGCTGCAGGGCGCCGGCCGCACCGCCACGACGATCGCGGCTCCGGCCACGCTGCCGACCACGGTCACGGCGGGCGCGCACGCGCTCAAGCCGATCGTCGCGGCCACCGGCACGGCCAGCGTCGAACTGCGCGACCTCACGGTCGACGGCCTCGGCCACGGCAACGGCAATTACGAGTTCACCGGCGTCGCCTTCTGGAACGCGGGCGGCAAGGTGCTCGGCTGCGACGTGAAGGGCGTGCGCGAGACGCCGTTCAACGGTGACCAGCACGGCCTCGCGATCTACGCGTACAACAACACCGGCGGTCCGTACGCGATCGAGGTCGGGAACTGCAACGTCACCGACTACCAGAAGAACGGCATCACGCTGAACGGCGCCGGCCTGACCGTGAACGTGCACGACTGCGTCGTGACCGGGCAGGGCCAGACGACGCTCAACGGCCAGAACGGCATCCAGGTCTACGGTGCCAGCGGCACGATCACGAACTGCACCGTGTCCGGGAACCACTTCACGGGCGCCGGCTGGGTCGCGACCGGCCTGCTGCTGTACGGGCCGTCCACGGTGTCGATCAGCGGCTGCACGCTGACGGGCAACCAGTACTCGGTGTACTCCGAGGACGCGAGCGGCTCGCTGGCCTCGACGTCGGTCACCGCGGTCGCGGCACCGGCGGGCTACGCGCCGGTCGCCGTCGAGCTCTACAACGACTTCGCGTCGAACGCCCCGCGCGTCGCGCACGCGGCGAACGGTGCGACGCACGTGCCGCCGCCGGTGCAGGCGGTGACCGACGAGATCGCGAACAAGTCGCGCGGCAACGCGACGAATTCGAACGCGATGTCGTTCACGATCACCGGCGGCTGCTTCACGGGCTCCGGCATCGCGAACAGCGAAGCGATCGACGTCTACTCCGACGGCGCCGACCTCACCGCCACCATCACCGGCGCCGAGATCAGCGGCTGGGAGTGGGGCATCGGGACCGGCGGCGCGGGCGGCGTGAGCGTCGACGCGAACCACGATCGCATCACGGGCAACGCGACCGCGGGCTACTACGCCTACGGTCCGGGCGCCTCGACCGACCTCGCCGCGCTCAACTGGTGGGGCGACGCCGGCGGTCCCGGCGTCGGCGGAGCGAACCCGGTGATCGGCGCGAGCGTCGTCTCCGCACCGTGGCTCATCTCGGGCACCGACGCGAATCCCGGCTGCGGCTTCTCGCCCGCGTCGGACAACGTCGTGGAGGCGGGACCTGCGCCCTCGTGCATCTCGCAGACGAACACGTGCATCACGATCCCGGTCACCGTCGCGCGCACGACGTCGGACAACGTGCGTGGCTACTCGGTGACGCTGCAGCTCTCGTCGAACCTGATGCTCTGCAGCGGCACCGGCAGCGTCGCACAGGGCGGCTACCTCTCGTCGGTCGGCTCGACGCAGTTCCAGGTCGTGGACAACGGCGGCGGTTCGTACACCGTCGACTGCGCGATCCTCGGCCTGCCCTGCGGCGCGACCGCCCCGAGCGGGACGCTGTTCACGCTCGGCCTCGAGAAGGCCGGGCTCGACGGCACCGGCACGGTCACCATCACGGACGTCGTGATGCGCGACTGCGACAACGGCCCCGTGGCGGCGACGCCCGGAGCGCCGCTGCCGGTCACGATCGACACGGCGACGCCCGTGGCGATCGCGAACCTCGCGACGACGCAGCTCAAGACGGGCAACGACGCCGACGGCACGACGAAGGTGCGCGTGACGTTCACGGCGCCGGTCGATGCGGCGCAGGTGCTCGTGTACCGCGCCGGCTTCGGCCACTACCCCGAGTACGACGACGCGGGCGGTGCCGTGCCCGCGGTGCCGGCCTACCCGCCGGCCGCGCCGTGGACACTGACGTCCGTGACCGCGAGCGGCCAGTACGACGAGCCCGCGACGCGCGACTTCTGGTACTACGTCGCGTTCACGATCGACGCGTGCGGCAACGTCTCGCCGGTGAGCAACCGCAGCGGCGGCACGCTCGACTACCACCTCGGCGACGTCGTCGATCCGTCGATGACCAGCCCGGTGGGCGACAACCAGGTCGACGGCGCGGACATCTCGCGGCTCGGCTCGCACTACGGCATCACGCTGGCGCCGAGCGATCCGTACAACTACCTCGACGTGGGACCGACGACGAACTACTCGGTCAACGCGCGCCCGACCACGGACAACAAGGTCGGCTTCGAGGACCTGATGATGTTCGCGATCAACTACAGCGTCGTCTCCGCGCCGCGCATGGCCGCCCGGCCGCTCGCGTCCGGTCACGACGCCATCGCGCTCGGCACGTTCGCTCCGGCGACGGTCGGCGAGACGGTGCCGTTCGGCGTGCACCTCGACGCCGCCGGTGACGTGCAGGGCGCGAGCATCCGGCTGACGTGGAACGCGGACGTGGTGGAGCCGGTCGGCGTCGAGGCGGGCGAGCTGCTGCTCGCGCAGTCGTCGCCGTCGGTCGTGCTGTCGCCCGAGCCGGGCACCGTCGATCTCGCGCTGCTCGGTTCGGGTGCCGCGATCAGCGGCTCCGGTGAGGTGGCGCGCGTGCTGTTCCGCGTGAAGGCCGCGGGCGATCCGGCGATCGGGCTCGGCTCGGTCACGGCGCGCGACGGCGAGAACCAGCCGGTGACGTTCGACGCGCTGCCGGTCGGCGAGACCGCCGCGGCGCCCGCGCGCACCTCGATGGGACCCGTGTACCCGAACCCGTTCTCGCACGCGGCGACGATGCAGCTGAGCCTCGCGCGTGAAGGTGACGTGCGCGTGTCCGTGTACGACCTCGCGGGCCGCCGCGTGCGCACGCTCGTCCACAGCGTGCAGCCCGCCGGCACCCGTCTCGTGACGTGGGACGGCCGCAACGACTCCGGTGTCCGCATGGCCGCCGGCGTCTACGTGATCCGTCTCGAAGCCGCCGGCGTCGTGCAGTCGCGCCGCCTGCAGTTCGTGCCGTAACGACCGCCGTTCGGCGGGGCGCCCCCGCGGCGCCCCGCCGGTCGCGGCCGCAAGGAAAGGTTCGATGACCCCCGCTCGCGTTCACGCACTCGCACTCGCCTCGCTCGCCCTGCTCGGGGCGTTCGCTCCGCCCGCGCGCGCCGACGGCGTGCGCCTCGCGCTCACGCCGGACACGCTCGTCGTCGCGCCCGGCGACACGTTCACGGTGCAACTCGCGGTGCCCGTCGCGGGCGGCGCGTTCAACGGCTTCGCCGCGACGGTCGCGTACGACCCCGCGGTGCTCGCGTTCGTCCCGCGCCCGCAGGCCGAGCAGGAAGGCCCGCTGCTGCGCGGGTACTGCAACAACACCTTCTACCTGTTCGGCGCCGCCGCCGACAGCGTGCGCATCTCCGACACGATGCTGTGCAACGGCGGCTTCGTCACCGGCCCTGGCACGCTGCTCGTGCTGCGCTTCGTCGCGCGCGGGCCGACCGGCTCGACGGTGCTGCACCTGCGCCGGAGCGTCTTCTACAACGACGGCTACTACGTCGCGCCGGTGTTGCCCTCCGACGCCGTCGTGTCGATCGGTGGCGCGCTGTCCGCTCCGCACGACGCGGGTGACGTCCCGCCGTTGATCGCGGCGCCCAATCCCGCGCGCGGCACGTGCTGGATCCGCTCGGGCACGGGCGGTCCGCTCGACGTCGCGATCTTCGATCTCGCCGGGCGCACCGTGCGCCGCCTCGCGGGCGACGCCGGCGCCGTCGCGTGGGACGGCCGCGACCGCGACGGCCGCGTCGTCGCCCCCGGCATCTACCGCGCCCGCGCCACGAGCCGCTCCGGCGCGCGATCCGTCACGCTCGTACGACTGCCCTGACGATCTTCCGAGGAGTACGACCACTCATGCTTCGCCCCATCCTCGCCGTCCTCACCGGACTCGCCGCGATCGCGATCGCGACGACGTCCCTCGCCGCGACGCTCACGATCGAG
>WBZT01002595.1_pt1 | contig 12445 bp, 12 predicted proteins | sample 5204241 | NCBI WGS metagenome assembly WBZT01 (sample SAMN12344358, study PRJNA552823) | activated sludge metagenome | biome: Activated sludge suspended growth; feature: Nitrification reactor; material: Wastewater; isolation source: activated sludge from nitrification reactor of wastewater... | reverse complement strand
GGTGAAGTGCCAGTCGCATATGTGTTTCAGGCCACCCATGTGCCCGCTCATCTGCCGCTCACAGTCCGTGAAGTGGTCAGGATGGGCCGCTACCGACACTCCGGTCTGATTGGTCGGATCGGTAATGACGGCAAGGAGATCGTCTCGCGGTCCATCTCACGTCTTGGACTCGATGATCTCGTCGCCCGTCAGCTACAGGAGCTCTCCGGTGGTCAACGCCAGCGGGTCCTCGTTGCCCAGGGACTCGCCTCCCAGTCGGATCTGTTGATGCTCGATGAGCCCATGACCGGACTTGATCCAATGGCACGGGACCGCATCATTTCGATCATCAAGGAGGAGGCAGGGGCAGGCCGAACTGTCATCTTCAGCACGCATGACATGAGCGAGGCTCACCTCGCCGATCAGGTCGTGCTCCTAGCGGGTCGTCTCATCGCTGCGGGATCACCGACCCATGCTCTTGCCGATGAGAACCTGGCCCGCGCTTACAAGGCGCAACTCATAGGTGCGGGTTCGCATTCACATGGGGTGATCGACGACGCGCATCACCACGACGTACATCATCATCACGAAGAACACGGCCACCTTCACTGACACCCCAGCCGTGACACCCCAGCGGTGTCACCACAGTGACGTGACACCGCCATGATCAGTCGGCGAGCAAGTCGATCAGTCGATCGTGCGCGAGGCCATTGGATGCGATAGCCGAGTAGTAGCCGTCACTGTCCGGTTCGAGTGCGGGACCTCCACTCCGTCGGGTGATCACACCACCGGCCTCGGTGACGATGATGGCTGGGGCCATGATGTCCCATTTGGCAAGTATCGGATCGAACATCGCCTCGATCCGACCACTCGCGACGAGCGCGTAACCGTACGCGTCGCCCCAGGTCCTGAGCCTGTAACCGGATCTGGTCACCCGGTTGAACATCTCCGGGCTCCACATGTAGAACCCGGTACACGAAAGATACGACTCGCTTGGCTCTGTCGCCGAGGACACGCTCACACGACGTCCATTGAGGAAACAACCTTTGCCGCGTTCGGCATAGACGGTCTCACCGAGGGCCGGCAGGTTGATGACCCCGAGTAGTGGACCTTGGCTGTCCTCCGCGTAGAGAAGGTTGGAATAGGTCCCGACTCCGTGGGCAAAGGCCTTGGTCCCGTCGATCAGCCATCGTCGATCGGATGTGCCTACGACGGTCTCCTCCTCCTCACCCTCGATCGTGTCATCTGGGTACGCCTGCGAGATCAGTTCACGCAGATGGCGCTCAGCAGCCTTGTCCGCCTGGGTCACCGGCGAACCGTCCGACTTGGAGTCGATCTCGAGCGATGGATTATTGAACCATTCAAGTGTCAGCGCTCCGGCGCTCCGGGCCCAGGACACTGCCTGATCCAACAGGGGCGATGGACCAGCGCTTGTGGACTCCGATATCGCGTCATTCATGGCTCCAGTCTCGGTCCTGGCAACCTCAGGGACTAAATGATGACAAGATCCGTTGAGATGATCACGATGCCTGCGGAGAAGATGTGGACCTGAAGACGATTCTCGAGCTCGCCGATCATGGACCCGACACCTTCGTTGGAATCGGTCCTCACTACCCGTGGGGTGGCCTCTACGGAGGCCAGATAGTCGCTCAGGCCCTGAGCGCGGCGACAGCAACCATCGATTACCCTGACCTTCATGTCCACTCACTTCGTGCCTATTTCATACGGCGTGGAAATCATGACGAACCGGTTCGCTATGAGGTCGACAGGATTCGCAATGGTCGTTCCTTCGCCACCCGCAGGGTCATAGCGCGTCAGCCGATCGGTGCGATCCTCAACCTCGAGGCCAGCTTCCAGCGTCCCGAGGAGTCAGCCGATGTGGAGACGGTCTCTCTACCGCTCGACGTCCCACGCCCCGACGAATTGGATCAGGACAGTTGGAGCCCGGTCTTCGAACGAGCCTTCGTGCCACCGGCAGCTATACGCAGTGACCGGCGGGATGGCGCTGGTCGAGCGGCAGCATGGTTGAAGGTGTCACAGGAGCTTCCTCCCGACGGGCCCCTTCATGCTGGTGGTCTCGCCTATCTCTCCGATGACCTGCCCACTGACGCCGTCGCTCGTGCACATCCGGTGAGTCGCGAGCCGATGGAGGTGCTTCACAAGGTGCTCTTCACCGCGAGTCTGGATCACACGATCTGGTTCCATCGACCGTTCCGTGCTGATGAGTGGCAGCTACATGACTTCACCTGTCACACATTCGTCGGCGCCAGGGGACTTGCAATAGGTCACGTGTTCAGTCTGGAAGGGGTGCACCTGGCGACTGTTGCACAGGAGGTTCTGTTGCGCGACACACGCGAGCGTGCCTGACCTGCCCGGCTGTGAACCCGCACGACGTCGGATTCATGGGCTGTTCTGAGCGTCGGTCGGCGTAGCTTTCGGTGGCGTCGTGGGTGAAAAGCTTCCTGGGCCGTTACGAGTTGTGATCCTTGGGGCTCAGCAGTTGCTCTACGAGTACGGCGAAATCCGGCGCCCCGACTCGTCTGAGGCCATTGAGCACTTCATCGGAAGTCAGATGGGGTCGACGCGTGTCCCTCGCTTGTTCGCTGATCGCTGCGACGACCATCTCAGGTGCCAGGTCCAATAGGTCAAGAAGAAAGTCATCAAGACTCTGGACCCCAATCCCGAAACGATTGAGTTCGTCATAGGGAAAGTCATCCACATTTGCCGTGACTATCGCATCCGCTCCGCACTTCATCGCCGCAGCGACGATATGTCGGTCGTCGGGATCCGGCAGGACCACTACGCCCTCAAGAGACTCCCAGTCGGTTACGAGTGCATCTTCGAACGCTAGGTTCATATGGTTGAAGCGACGGTCAATCTGCTCGTCCTCCATGCCGTCATGGATCTCAAGGAGGGCCCACCGGGTCTCTGCGAGGATCAGTTCAGACCAGTGGGGTCGGTAGAGCCCGCGTTCGGCTAGTCGAAGCAACGTGTCAGTGCTGACGGCAGGTACGAGCACGCACGCGTCGAGTACGACACTTAAGGACTCCATCTCAGGTGTTATGCCTGGTTGCCGCCTTACGTGCTCGCTTGGAGACTTCTCTCAACTCTTCAGCCGAGGGAACCGTCTCATATAGGCCGGCTTCGGCTGCGTCGTCGGTCATCTCAGAGAGGAGCTCGCGTCGCACCATGCGCCTTTGCTCCATGAAGTCAATTAGGTCGGTGAGCAGGATTCGTCGGTGGCGGTTAGGCCGTTCGTAGGCGAGTCGACCCTCGTCAAGGATCCGGATCAGTGTCGGTCGACTGACGCCAATGAACTCAGCAGCTTCACTGGTGGTGAGCCGCTGATTCCTGGGCAGAACCGCGATCGCCTGGCCCCGGCTCATGGCATCAGCAACGGTTAGGAGCACCTGGTATACCTCGGGAGGAATTGGCACCTCTCGACCATCTGGGTCGCGCAGCACTGCGGCATCACTCTCGTGGAGAAGCTGGTCAAGTTGTCGCGTTGTGGTTAGGTCCCGCGGGGGCAACACCACCCCTTCAAGCTCTTCGATCGTTATGGCCATCGCTGTTCGTTCCCTGACTTGAGCCCCTGTTGGACCTCTGACGCCATTCTAGAAATCAAACGAACAAACCGCAATTATCGAATGAAACGTAGTTATCGAATAAAGCGCTCACGTGTTCAGTCTGGAAGGGGTGCACCTGGCGACTGTTGCACAGGAGGTTCTGTTGCGCGACACACGCGAGCGCGCCTGAAAGGGTCGGCTGAGAGCCCCGACGAGCCGGGTTCAGGTGATGCCGCGGTCGACAGCCCAGCGGATCAGCTCATGTCGACGGGTCAGATGCAACTTGGCGAGAATGTTCCGAACATGGTTCTCGACTGTTTTGGGTGAGATGAAGAGCTGCTCTGCCACCTCCCCGTAGCTGTGGCCGCGGGCGACCAGACCGAGCACCTCACGCTCACGCGATGTGAGCGCCGTTGTCCCCACCAGCGAAGTACCACCACCATCTCCCAAGGATCCGGCTCGGCCGGGGCCGCGCTCGACTCCAGAGCCGCTATCGGACACAGCGCTACCGTCGATCAGGGCAGTAGCGCCGGACCTGGCCATGCGCCTGAACTCCGAGAGCACCAGAGCCGCGAGTTGGGGAGAGAAGACCGGTTCACCGGCAGCGGCAAGGCGGAGGGCGGCTCGCAGATCCTCGGGACGAGTCGACTTGACCATATAGCCGACCGCACCGGCGGCCACGGCGTCGAGCAGATCCCGTTCGGCTTCAGAGACCGTGATGATCACTATCGCTGTGGACGTCGCCCGCTCGCGCACCACGCGGAGTCCGCCACCGTCTGGCATGTGCAGGTCGATCAGGGCGAGGTCGGGAGTATGGAGGTCGATCATCTCAATTGCCGATGATGCGTCTTCGGCCTCGCCGACCACCTCGAATCCCTCTCCAAGATCGGCTTTCAAACCAGAACGCCAGATGTGGTGATCATCTGCGACAACGACACGAATCGGGAGGCGTGGTTCCATCGGGGATCAGCCTACGGCGCCCAACGGAACCGACATTATGACCAGCGTTCCTTGACCAGGGCTCGACTCGATCGAGACCCTTCCGCCAATCTCCTCCATTCGCGCCGTGATCGAGCGGTCGATACCGACGCCGCGTTCTGTGCTCTGCGGATCGAACCCGACGCCGACGTCACGAACCTCACACATCAACTCGGTTCCGTCCCAATCCACGAAAACACTCACGCGCTGTGTCCCGGAGTGCTTGGCGGCATTGGTCATCGACTCCGCAACGGCACCGGTCAAAGCGGAGACGATCCTCGGATCGACCCGCTCAGGCTCATCGACGATGACGAGGTCACATGTGATGGCGTGTCTGTGTTCGGTACTTCGAATGGCACGACGCAGCGACACACTGAGTGGAATCTGCTCCATTTCGTCACCATGGCTGGATCGGGCGTCACCAAAGGAGCCGGGCGAGTTGATGAAGTCCCGTAACTCTGCCTCCTGATCCCTGGCCAGCCCGATCAGTTCGGTGTCGCTGCTGCGTCGCTGGATGACAGCGAGAGTCTGGAGCACGCCGTCATGGAGGGTCCTCGACACCTCTTCACGCAGTTGTGCCCTTGCACGTGTGAGTTCGGCTTCGCGAAGCCGCGATGTAACCAGACCGGCCAATGCTCCGGCGACTCCGATCAGCACAACCGTTCCCAAAGCCCCCATCAGTCGACCATTGAGACCACCGTCCTCGACCAGCGCGACGCTTATGGCACCGGCTGCCCCAATTGCAAGGCCGGATATGGCACCCGCTCTTCTGCCAAGGACTATTCCGGTGACCACCGCCCCTGACAGCGGCCAGGCAGAGGCAAAGCTCTGCGGATGCGGTCCGGGGTAGATCACCGGGTCTAGCGCGATGGTTGTCGCTGCGATGACGGCATCGAGGACAACGAACGGAACGGATGTGGCAACCACGGGTCGTGAGCGCACCATCCATAACGACATGGCACTCCAGGACGCGAGCCCGAACAGCGCCCCGACGGCGAGCGCACTGTTGAGGTCTGTGGTTCCTGTGATGTCGATGACAACCACGATCGAAGCCCAGATGATCAGCGCCGCCCGGAGCACCGCAACCACTCCGAGCAGGCTGCGAGCCTGTTCGTCCATGCGATTGCCGCCGGCGTCGATCAGTGGCGAGGAATGTGGATTGCTTCGAACTGGGCTCAAGGTCAGAGCTGACTCCCTGATGTGACTACGCCTATGAGGTTGACCGACCCGGCCAATCGATCCGGCTGCACCGAGGATAAATCGGTGGCCCCGCACATCGGTGTACCGCTAATGTCCGAATCCCTCTGTCGTGGTGGATCCGGATGACCGCCGACCATCAGCGGAGGTATCCCCTGGGGGCCTGTGATTTGGCTCCCATCTGGAGAACGGGCGCAACTCTCATGGTCGTGGTCAAAGATCTGAAAAAGCGCTTCGGTGAGACCGAGGCGCTCAAAGGTGTGAGCTTCGAGGTGGAGCCGGGCACCGTGCTCGGTGTCCTCGGACCCAATGGAGCCGGCAAGACCACCACCGTCCGTATCCTGACGACATTGTTGAAACCCGATTCCGGTACGGCCGAGATCGAGGGGATCGACGTGATCGCCAATCCGGCTCAGGCACGGGCACGAATCGGGCTGACTGGTCAGTACGCCGCTGTGGATGAGCGACTCACCGGGTTTGAAAACCTTCAGTTGATCGGTCGCTTCTTCCACATGCGTAAGAGCATTGCCGAGCAACGAGCCCATGAACTGCTCGATCAGTTCCGTCTCGACCAGGCGGCCGACCGGGTGGTCAAGACCTATTCGGGTGGTATGCGTCGTCGCCTCGACATCGCCATGAGCCTCATCGCCCGCCCGTCGGTGCTGTTTCTCGACGAGCCGACCACGGGGCTCGACCCCCGAAGTCGTCAGGAGATGTGGGAGGTCATCGAGAATCTGGTTGCCAAGGGAACAACCACTCTGCTCACCACCCAGTACCTCGAAGAGGCGGAACGACTCGCGGACCGAATCGTCGTCATCGACCATGGCACTGTTATCGCAGAGGGAACAGCTGGCGAACTCAAGGCGCAGAGCGGTGGTCAGCGGGTCGAGGTGACCCTGAGTGATGCTTCGCAACTCGACAGGGTGACTCCCGCACTTTCCGAGTTCCAGATCGATGGAACCCACGAGTCCATCGACGTCGATGCTCTGACGGTGACGATCCCCGTCACCACGACCGACCGGCTCGTGCCCGCGGTAGTCCGACGACTCGACTCGGTCGGAATCGACGTGGCGGATGTGGTCGTTCGTCGACCAACGCTCGATGACGTGTTCTTTGAACTGACGGGCAAGCCGGCCGAGGCAGACGAGGACTCAGGCGACCAGCGAGGTGAACAATGAGTGCAACAGGCACCTTGGCCGGTTCCGGTCGTGAGTCGGAAAGCGCACCGTACTCGGTTCCACGCGGTCCGATCTGGTTGTTGCGAGACATCTGGGCGGAGGGGACACGTCACCTCCGTGCGACCATCCGTAACCCCGACCTCCTCGTGTTCGCCGCGCTGCAACCGATCATGTTCGTCGTGCTGTTCGTCTACGTCTTCGGTGGGGCTATCCAGATCCCCGGCTACCGCACGTACCAGCAGTTCGTTGTGCCCGGCATCTTTGCCCAGACCGTGGTGTTCGGCTCGGCATTCACGGGGATCGGTATCGCCGAGGACATGCAGAAGGGCTTCATTGATCGACTCCGTTCGCTGCCGATGTATCAGCCGGCTGTGCTCATTGGGCGCACCTGGTCCGATCTTCTGCGTAACGCGTTCACGTTCGTCATCATGATGGTCGTTGGCCTGATCGTCGGTTTCCGACTCGAGGGAGGAATCATCAACTCGCTGCTGGCGACCCTTCTCCTGCTGGCCTTCGCGTTTGCCTTCAGTTGGATCCAGGCATGGATCGGACTGTCGGTGAAGTCGGTCGAGGCAGCCAACTCGGCCGGGTTCATATGGATGTTCCCGATGACATTCGTGTCCTCAGCGTTCGTCTCCACTGAGTCCATGCCCAGATGGTTGGCAAAGGCCGCAGAGGTGAATCCTTTCACGATCGTCACCAACGCTGTACGTGCTCTCTACAACGGTCATCCTGTCGGCAACGACGTGTGGTGGTCGATCCTGTGGGCGCTCGGCCTCACCGCAGTGTTCTCGGCTCTGTCATTCCGCAAGTTCCAGAACACCTCGAAATAGCGGAGTCCGCAGTCCGAGGAAGACGAATATGTGTTTCCGCTGTAAGGCGACTCGGCGTCGACCTCGATCGGCGTTAGGTGAGTCCTCGGATGACCGCGTCCGCAAACCGATCTGGTGACTCGATCATCGGATAGTGACCCACGCCGTCGAGGATCTCGACGCTGAGGTGACCCTGACCCCGGAGTCTTGTTCGTTCCGCGAGCCTGTCGGCCATGTCCCCGACTGCCACGGGGTCCAAGTCGCCCCAAACGATGTGCAACGGAGACGGGTGCGTCTCGATCGCGCCGGTGAAACGCGCCTCCTCGGCCTGACGATCTTCCAGATAGCGGATCAGTCTCGCCATGAGGGACAGTCCACCGTTGTTCTGGCCGAGCAGACCATGAGCGAGCGAGTCGATGTGATCGACTTCGGAGGCCCCGGCGAAGGTCCCGGTGACACCGCCAACGAAATTATCGACTGGGATCTCGCCGGTCGCCTCATCAGGAAGACTCATGAGCAGTTGCTGCCCGATGGTCAACTGCGCCATCTCCAGATAGATCGACCCGTTGGTCAGCACCCGTCGTCCAACCGTCGAAACGTCTCCACGTTCGAGATGTCGGGCGAGCAACTCACCACCGACGCTGTCACCCATGTCATGTGTCAACAGGTCGAAACAACTCAGGCCGAGTTCACCGATGACCGCCTCGGTGGTATCGGCGTGCAGGTGTATCCCGTAGCGACGGTCCGGTTTGTCCGACAGACCGAAGCCGATCTGATCGAAGAGGATCACGCGACGTGATTCGCTCAGGCGGTCGATGACCCCACGGAAGTCGAAACTCGATGTCGGGAATCCGTGGATGACCAGGAGCGGTGGAGCCTCCGGGTCGGACCCAATTGCTGACGGTACACCGGTGTCAATGAAGAACACGTCACCGTCGGGTGTCGAGAGGAACCCACCACGATCACGCCACGCCTCGATCAACTCCCGAGCAGCACCCTCGTCATTTTCGATCCCCATTGGAGTGACGCTAGTGCCCGAATGCTGGTAACCATTGTTCAATGACCTCACCCGAGATCAACACTTACGAACCACACAAAGAGCCGTCCGAGGAGATCTGGAGCAGTTCACCCGGATGGTTCCGGCGGGCACTCGAAATACCGATGGGTCATGGAGCCGTAGAGGTCGACGGCGCATCGATCCATTTCCTCACATGGGGCGAGGTGGGACGGCCAGGTCTGGTCTTCGTCCACGGTGGTGGCGCAAACGCGTACTGGTGGGCACACATAGCGGCGCAGTTCGCGGATGACTTCCGGGTGTTGGCTGTCGACATGTCCGGACACGGTGACAGCGGACATCGACAGAAGTACTCCCTTGTTCAGTGGACACAAGAGGTCATGGCCGCCGCCGCAGCAGGGGGGATCGAGGGTCCGCCGGTGGTGATAGGCCACAGCATGGGGGGATTCGTTGCGATAGTGACAGCGGCTCTTCACTCGCCTGACCTGGCCGGAGTGATCGTCTGCGATTCCCCCGTCACCGAACCCGACCCCGAGGTCTCGGGCTTCCACATAGGCGACGCGTTCGGTCGTCCTCGGGTCTATGAGTCGCTCGATGTCGTCGCAGGACGGTTCCGCACGGTGCCAATGCAGGAGCACTATCTGGACTTCGTCATGGACCATGTCGCCCGAAACTCGGCCAAGGAATACGAGGGAGGCTGGGCCTGGAAATTCGACCGCAACATCTTCGGACAGTTCGCCGGCTCGGTGCGCGGCGTCGCACTGCCGTATCTTTCGGATGTCACTTGCCGTCTTGCGTTGTTGCGGTCCGAGAACGGTCTTGTCACCAAGGACATCGGCGAGTCGATGTTCGAGAAACTCGGTCGGGTGACACCGGTGATCGAAATCCCCGAGGCCGGTCACCACGCGATGCTCGATGAACCGCTCATTCTCCTGACCGCCATCCGATCATTGATTGCGGACTGGCAGCACTCTGAGCCTCACCGCCGTTCATGACAGGGTGCCGCATGACAGGGTGCCGCATGACAGCGTGCTTCATGACACGGCGCATCTGAGAGGGCGTTCGCGAGATGAGTCGCCTCCTCGTTGTCCACCACACCCCATCGCCGCGAGTCGACGAACTGGTCACTGCGATGATCGAAGGTGCGTGTGATCCGTCGATCGAAGGCGTCGAGGTCCTGACACGGGCCGCGCTCGTGGCGACGGCGACCGACGTCATCTCGGCCGATGGTTATCTGCTTGCCACACCTGCGAATCTCGGATACATGTCGGGTGCACTCAAGCATTTCTTCGACACGATCTACTACCCATGCCTGCGCGAGACGACCGGTCGACCCTATGGGTTGATGGTGCATGGCAATAATGATGTCGATGGAGCGGTCAATGCCGTAAAGCGGATCGTCACCGGCTTGGACTGGCGTGAGGTCCACCTGCCGGTCCGTTGCACCGGTGAGTCTCCCGCTGCCGAGACGGAAGCCTGTTGGGAACTGGGCGCGACTCTCGCCGCAACCCTCGCCGTCTAAGCATCCCGGCCGCCCAGCCCTCGCATGGCGATCGCCTAGCAATTGCCCTGGGCCTTCGCGGCCGTCATCGCTCTAGTTGGTTGCTGTAATCGCGAGACGGTCGCGATTACAGCAACCAACCAGCGGCTGATCTGTCTAGAACTCTGCTCCGTCGACCAGGGCGGACGCGTCGAGCGTGGTGATGTCGGGGAAACCGGTGAGAGCGAGGGCCACATGAAGGTCGGCGCGGATGATGTCGAGGATGTGAGCGACCCCCGCCTTGCCACGGCCTGCCACCGCATAGGCCCAGGCTCGGCCGATGAGACACGCGTCCGCACCGAGCGCCATTGCCTTGACGATGTCGAGACCGCTTCGAATACCGCCGTCGAAGAGCACGTCGATCCGACCATCGACCGCCTCGGCGACCGCGGGGAGGGCTTTGATCGTTGATGGAGTTGCGTCGAGTTGGCGACCGCCGTGGTTGGACACGACGATGCCCTCCACGCCGGCATCGACGGCCCGCCGAGCGTCCTCGGCGTCGAGCACACCCTTGATGACGAGCTTGCCATCCCAGTGCTCGCGCACCCATGCCAGATCATCCCATGTGACGCTCGCGTCGAACTGACTGTCCACCCATTTCTTGAACGCACGAACGGTGCGCGCACCCGGAACGACGTCCTCAAGATTGCCGAAGGTGTGGGGTTTGCCGCCGATCGCCACATCACGGATCCAAAGCGGGTGCGATGCCATATCGACTGCCTGGCGGAGCTTCTTGGCCGGGGACATCTTGCCGATCATGCCGTTGCGATCGTCTCGGTAACGGGCACCCACAACAGGTAGATCGACTGTCAGCACCAGCACGGGGCAGCCGAGTGACTTCGCCTTGGCCATCAGACCCTCGGCGAAGGTGCGGTCCCTCATCACATAGAGCTGATACCAGATAGGCGCAGAGGTGTTTCGCGTGACCTCCTCCATGCCGCATATCGAAACGGTCGATTCACAGAACGGCACTCCAGCGGCCTCAGCGGCCTGAGCAGCCTGGACCTCGGCTCGTTGCGCGAACATTCCACCCAGACCAACGGGGCCCAGGATCACCGGCATCGACAGGTTCTGACCGAGAACCGTGACCGAGGTGTTGATGTCGGAGACGTCGCGCATCACCCGCTGACGGAGTGCGATGTCGGCGAGGTCACCAACGTTGTTGCGCATGGTCGCCTCGTCATACGCGCCGCCGTCGATGTAGTCGAAGAGTTGGCGGGGGATCCGTCGACGGGCCAGTTCGCGGTAGTCGGAGATTGAACCGGGAGCGAGGCCGAGTGGCCGATCTGGGATTAGAGGCATGCAACGGATCGTATGTTGTGGTCAGCGCAGCCGCGCACCGAAATCTCTACTCTATGGCGGGTTCAGAGTGGCGAGCGGACTGGACTCTGTGGCGGATGAGAGTGGGTTACTCGTCAGGGTGACTGCTGACGCAGCGGAATCCGATGTGATTGGTCGCCGAGTCCTCGGCCTGTGGGGAGCGTGCGGCGGGTCGGTATCGCAGGCAGTACTCCGGGGCGCACAGGTGGGACCCACCCTTGATGACACGTCGAGGGACAGTTGATCCGGGCTCGGCGCTGGCCGCGGCTAGATCCTCCAGGCCGGGAGCGCAACAGGAGTTACCCGGCGACTGCCCGGTCGTGTTGTGTCGGTCCGAAAAGTAGCTGGTTGTCCACTCCCAGACGTTTCCGATCATGTCGTAGAGGCCGAACGCGTTGGGTGGAAATGTTCCGACGGGCGAGGTGTGCTCCCAGCCATCGGCAGCAGTGTTGTCGTAGGGGAACGACCCACGCCAGGTGTTGGCCATGAAATGACCATCGGGATCGCGAACCTCGCCCCAGGGGTAGGTCGTGGTAGCGCCGGCCAGCGCGGCGAACTCATACTCGGCCTCGCTTGGCAGGCGTTTGCCCGCCCAGCGCGCATACTCGCACGCGTCCAGGTACGACACCTGAACAACAGGGTGATCCTCAAGGCCCTCGATGGTGGACTCGACACCAAAGGGGTGTCTCCAAGAGGCGCCCGGAACCCAGCGCCACCACTGCCTCCAGTCGGAGAGGTTGACGGGGCCAGTGGTGGGAGTGAAGACGATCGACCCCGGCGCGCGGAGATCGTCGCTCAGTCCGGGGTACCCATCGACGGGCCGCTCCGCGGTGGTGAGGTATCCCGTATCCGCGACGAAC
>WBZT01001603.1_pt1 | contig 12447 bp, 15 predicted proteins | sample 5204241 | NCBI WGS metagenome assembly WBZT01 (sample SAMN12344358, study PRJNA552823) | activated sludge metagenome | biome: Activated sludge suspended growth; feature: Nitrification reactor; material: Wastewater; isolation source: activated sludge from nitrification reactor of wastewater... | reverse complement strand
CTATTCGGATGGTGACGACGATGCGGCGCTCGCCATCGCCATCGCCAACGGCACGATCTACGGCCTGACCGATGCCGTCTTGGCCAGCGCGGTCGCCGCGAAGATGCGTGCCGGGCAAGTCGACATCAATGGGGCTGCCTTCAATATCCAGGCCCCGTTCGGCGGCTTCCGCCAGTCCGGCAATGGCCGGGAGATGGGCGTCTTCGGCATCAAGGAGTTCACCGAGTCCAAAGCCATCCAGATGCCTGTCGCGTGCAACGATCCGGGGGCAGCGGACGCCTGCCCTGGGCGCGCAGGCGGTGACATGACACTCAACTTTCCTCATGGGGCCTTGCGTATCTTTCATCGCCGGCTGTTTTGAACCGAATAAGCTGTTCTTCGGCAACAACCGAACAATCACCTTGTGGATGGAGAAAGACCCATGAACAGCAATTCAGTCGTGCTTTACGAAAAGCGCGGCAGCGTCGTCCATTTGACCCTGAACCGTCCGGAGGCGCTGAATGCGCTCAGCCTGGAAATACTGACCCGCCTTTCCGCGCTGCTGGACGAGGTCAGGAGGGACGAGTCGGTTCGCGCGGTGATCATTACCGGCGCCGGGAGCAAGGCCTTCTCGGCCGGTGCGGACATCAAGTACCTCAGCCAGTCGACACCGATGAAGGTGCGCGAGTTTTCGCAGCTCGCCGTCACGGTCACCAACCAGATCGAGAATCTGGGCAAGGTGGTGGTGGCCGCCCTGAACGGCTACACTTTCGGCGGCGGCCTGGAGATCGCCGAGTCCTGCATGATCCGTATCGCCTCGAAATCCAGCCGCCTGGGTCACCCCGAGGTGAGCATCGGCGCCGTGGCCGGCTTTGGCGGGACAACGCGTCTGGCGCGTCTGGTCGGCCGGGGTCGGGCCGCCGAAATGTTGCTGCGCGGGCGTAATGTCACCGCCGATGAGGCGCTGCAGATCGGCCTCGTGCAATTCGTCGTCGACGATGATCGGCTGATGGCGGAGACGGAAGTGATCGTCGACGACATCCTCGCCAAGTCGCCCAGCGCGGTGAGGCTGACCTGGGAGGCCCTGCACCGTGGCCTGAACATGACGCTGGAAGAATCCGCCGCGCTCGGTGCCGACTTCTTCGGACTGGTTGCCTCGACGGACGATTTCCGCATCGGTACCCAGGCCTTCGTCGACAAGACCAGGCCCCGCTATGTTGGCTACTGAACGGGCAGCTTGCCGAAAGGCACGTTGAACACATGCCAGGCGCCCGGGTTTTCCGGGCGCTCTGATGACCGGGCTGCATTGAGCCCGGCGGTTAGTCCGGGTTGAGTAGAACGGGGGCCGCTTCGAGTCCGGCAACCCCTGCGGCGACGACGACCCAATGAGCGTCTGTCCGCCGTTGAAGGGGATGTGATGGCGGCGACTGAACGTTCCGGATTCGAAATTCTGGTCTCCCCGCCTCCAGACGAGGTTGGCGAATCCCCCGGATCACCGCCGTCTCGGTGATGAAGGCGATGATCTTCATCTCGCTGCGCACCTCGGCATCGACCGGGAAGCCGCCACCGTGCTCCCACTCGGCCATCCCCTGCGCATCGTCGGCCGACAGCAGACCACGCCGCAAGGCCGCGCGCAGCAGTCGCCGGCGCACCGCGACCTGAACCTGGCCGATTGCCGTCAGCGGCGAGCGAGCACTGGACAACCGAGGCGCGACCGGTGTTTTCGCTTGCGGCGATGGTTACGTCTGGTTCCGTCGCCACGCGGCGAGCACTACCAGCGAATGCTCGAGCGAGGCAAGCAGTTCCACCCCCGCAACTTCGGGGAGGCGCTTGACGCCGCCCCCACCGGCCCACAGCGCCACGGCCGTTGGCAGGAGCGCGCGCAACTGCTGCAGCAGTCCGGGGATCTGCCGTTTCGGGAAGGCCACCGAGAACGAGAGGGCAACGATGTCGGCCCGATGGGCGGTGGCGGCGCGCGCAATTTCGAGCAGCGGCATCTGCGCCCCAAGCGGGACACATTCGGCGCCTTCCAGTGCGAACAGGGCTTCGGCCATCAGCAGGCCGAGGACGTGCGCTTCGTCCGGAACGCTGGTGAGGACGATCCGCGGGCTGCGCTGGCCGCCGGGGAGGCTGGCAATCGCCTGGCGGAGGAGGCGCTTGGTCAGTTCGGTAAACAGATGCTCCTCGAAGACCTCGATGCTGCCTTCCTCCCACGCTGCCCCGACGTGACGGGTGAGCGGCGCGACCGTGTCCTGGACGAATCGTTCCAGTCCCTGGCGGGCCATTCGCTGCTGCATCGCCTGCTGGTAAGCCGCGCCGTCATGATGCTTGATCAAGGCCACCAGATCGTCAAGTTCCGCGGCTGCGTCAGCGTCGGAGGCAGCCCGCGGCGGTTGCGGACGCCGCTGCGCCAGCACCTTCAGATCCTCGGTGGGGGTGGCAAGCAGTTTCCCCGGCCGGTGCCCGGCATCCATCAGGCGCTTGACCAGCCGCAGGCGTTCGACCTGTTCGGCTGGATAGACGCGTTCACCATGGTCGTCACGACCAGGGACAGGAAAGCCGTAGCGGCGCTCCCAGACGCGCAGGACATCCTTGGACAGACCGGTGTCGCGTTCGACAGCAGCAATGTTGAAGCTCGGAGTATTCATAATTGTCCTGAACAAATATTAGACAACCAGTTGACATTTCGGATTTCGGTGCTTACAGTATAGACAAATACGCTTTTTGTCCAGAACAAAATTACCGAAGGTTGAACATGATCAAAGCATTGAAACGCTCCATGCTGGTCGCGGGACTGCTGACACTGGGGGTCGTTCCGAGGGCTTCCGCCGCCGCCTGCCCGTCCTTGCTCAACCACACCTTTCCCGCATTGCTGGACGGCAGGCCGATGCCGCTCTGCCAGTACGCCGGCAAGGTCATCCTGGTGGTCAACACGGCGAGCTTCTGCGGATTCACGTCGCAATATGATGGGCTGGAAAAGCTCCATTCCCGCCTCAGGGACAAGGGTCTGATCGTGCTCGGCTTTCCGTCCAACGACTTTGGCGGGCAGGAACCCGGCAGCGACAAGGAGATCGCCGATTTCTGCCGCCTGACCTACGGGGTCGAGTTTCCGATGCTCGCCAAGACGACGGTCACCGGCAGGGAAGCCAACCCCTTCTACCTGAAGCTGGCAGAGATCACCGGCAGCAAGCCGAAGTGGAACTTCCACAAGTACCTGATCAATCGCGATGCCTCGCAGGTCGTTGCCTATGCCAGCTCGACCAAGCCGGATGACAGGGATCTGCTGAAGAAGATCGACGAATTTCTCAAATAGAGCAACCGCCCCAACCCCAAGGAGTCCATGTCATGAACGCACCCGAACACTTCTTCCTGCCCGACGTCCAGTCGGCCGCCGACACCCGCTGCCTGGCCATCCAGAACGTCGGCGTCAAGGGCTTGCGCTATCCGCTGCAACTGGAGACGGCGAGCGGCGAAGTGACGAATACCGTTGCCAGCCTGACCATGACGGTCGGCCTGCCGCCCGAAGTCAAGGGTACCCACATGTCGCGCTTCGTCGAACTGCTCGAAGGCCGGCGCGGCGCGCTGACGCAGGACGGCCTGTCCGCCTTGCTCGGGGAAATGCTGTTGCGCCTCGATGCTTCGAGCGGGCGCATCGAGATCAGCTTCCCTTACTTCATCCGCAAGACGGCGCCGGTGTCGGGCGTCGATAGCCTTCTCGACCACGACGCCACGCTGATCATCGAACGGCCGCAAGGGCAGCGTTCGACCCTGACCCTGCGCGTGACCACGGCGGTGACCAGCCTCTGCCCCTGCTCGAAAAAGATTTCCGATTACGGCGCCCACAACCAGCGCTCGCACCTCACGCTGGAAGCGAAACTGCGTTCGCCGATGGCCATCGAGGAACTCGTCCGCCTGGCCGAGGAGGAGGCATCGTGTGAAGTCTTCGGCCTGCTCAAGCGCGCCGACGAAAAGTGGGTGACCGAACGCGCCTACGACAACCCGAAGTTCGTCGAGGATCTGGTGCGCGACATCGCGCTGCGCCTGATGAGCGAGCCGCGCATCGCCGAATGGAAGGTGAGTTCGGAGAACTTCGAGTCGATCCACAACCACTCGGCCTACGCCGAAATCTCCGGTTCGAACGGATAGGAGGACACCGTGAAAGACAGGCAACGCATCGCCGTCGTCGGCGCCGGCATCTCGGGTCTCGCCACCGCCTGGCTGCTCGGGCGCCGGCACGACGTGACGCTATTCGAGGCCGGCAGCTATCTGGGCGGCCACACCAACACCGTCGACGTCACGCTTGAGGGCAAGACGCACCCGGTCGACACCGGCTTCCTCGTCTTCAACGAGAAAACCTATCCAAACCTGATCGCGCTGTTCGCCCTGCTCGGCGTGGACAGCGTCGAGACCGAAATGTCCTTCGCGGTCAGCCTGGAGAACCCCGACATCGAGTGGTCAGGGAGCAACCTCGCCACCGTCTTCGGGCAGAAGCGCAACCTGATGCGCCCGCAGTTCTGGACCATGCTCTCCGACATCCTGCGCTTCAACCACGAAAGCGTCGCCTGGTTGCTCGCGTACCCCGACAAGCAGCGCAGCCTGCGCGATTTCCTGAGCGCCGGCCGCTATTCCGCGGCGTTTTCCGAATGGTATCTGCTGCCGATGGCTGCCGCGATCTGGTCCTGCCCAACCGGGCGGATGCTCGAGACACCGCTCGCCACGTTTGTCCGCTTCTGCCAGAACCATGGCCTGTTGCAAGTCTTCGACCGCCCGCTGTGGCGCACCGTCAAGGGTGGCGGCCGCGAGTACGTGCGCAAGATCGCCGCCCAACTCGACGACATCCGCCTCGCCTGCCCGGTGGGCGCGGTGGCCCGCGAGGGCGCCGGACTGCGCGTGACCCACGCCGGCGGTGGCGAGCACTTCGATCAGGTGGTGATGGCCTGCCACAGCGACCAGGCGCTCGCCATTCTCGGCCGCACCGCCAGCGAGGAGCAGCGCGAAGTGCTGGCGGCGATCCGCTATCAGCCCAACCGCGCCGTCCTGCACACCGATCGCGCCCTGCTGCCGCGCGACGAGAAACTGTGGTCAGCGTGGAACTACACTGCCGGCAGCGGCACCCCGGGCGAGCAGCCGGTAGCCGTTTCCTACCTGATCAACCGACTGCAGCCGCTACCATTCGCGACGCCGGTCGTCGTCACCCTCAACCCGGCGCGCGAGCCCGATCGGTCCAGGGTCATCACCGAGTTCGACTATGCCCACCCGATCTTCGACGGCCCGGCCATCGCTGCCCAGCAGCGGCTCGACGAGGCGCAGGGTGAGGGCGGCATCTGGCTGGCCGGCGCCTGGGGCAGCTATGGATTCCACGAAGACGGCCTCAAGTCGGCCCTGCGCGTCGCCAACGCCATGGGGATTCGCGCCCCGTGGCAGGGCGAGGCCGCGGGGCGTGTCCGCGAACTGGCGAGCGCCTGAGATCGCCATGCCTGCCCGTCCCCGCCTTCTGATCGGCCAGGTGATGCACCGGCGCCTGCGCCCGGTGGTCAATGCCTTCACCTATCCGGTCTTTTTCGTCCAGTTGCCGGTAGCCGATCTGGCGGCCGTAAATGGTCCACTTTTCTCGGTCGACCGCAACAACCTGCTCAGTTTCCACCAGAAGGACCATGGACCGCGCGACGGCTCGTCGCTGTTGCCGTGGATCCGCTCGCTGCTGCGCCGCCACGACTTGCCCGATGACGGCGAGGTCACCCTGCAGTGCTTTCCGCGGGTGCTCGGCTTCGTCTTCAACCCGGTCAGCTTCTGGTTCTGCCGCAACCGGGACGGCCAGCTGATCGCCGTTCTCGCCGAGGTCAGCAACACCTTCGGCGGTCGCCACAGCTATCTGCTGCACCACCCCGACGGCGCCCCGCTGCGCGAGGGGCAGACGCTTACGGCGGGCAAGACTTTTCACGTTTCACCGTTCTGCACGGTCGAGGGTGGCTACCGTTTCCGCTTCCTTGTCGAGCGCAAGTGTCCGCTCATCCGCATCGACTACGATGACGCCGAAGGCGAGTTGCTGCTGACCTCGATCTCAGGCAAGTCGACGGCCTGGTCCACCCGCGCCCTGCTCGGCGCCTTCCTGCGCATGCCCCTGCTGACTGCCGGCATCGTCTTCCGCATCCATTGGCAGGCCCTCAGGCTCTGGATCAGGGGCGTGCCTTTCGTCGGGGCGCGCCCATCCCATGAACAGCAACCCCTTCAGGAATCGACCAAGTGAACAACACGATGATCCTGCGCGGCGGCGACAGTCCGGCCCGCGATACCCGCCTGGTTCTCGGGCTCCTCGAACGAATCACCGGCGGCATGCTGGAGATTCGCCTGCCCGACGGCTCGAGCCGCCTGTTCGGGTCGGGCGAGCACGGCGTCACCCTGCAGGTCCATGATGAAGCGATGTTCGACCAGGTGCTGGCGCGTGGCGACATTGGACTGGCCGAGGCCTATCTCGACGGTCGCTGGGATTCGCCCGACGTCAGCGGACTGCTGGCGCTGCTGGCGCGCAACCGGGACGTGCTCAGGAAAGCAGTCTATGGTTCGTGGCGCAACCTGCTCGCGGCGCGATGGCGCCACTGGCTGAACCGCAACAGCCGGAGCGGCAGCAAGCGCAACATCATGGCTCATTACGATCTCGGCAACGATTTCTACCGGCTGTGGCTGGACCCCACCATGAGCTATTCGTCTGCCCTCTATCGGGCAGGCGACGGCGGCGACCTGGAAAGCGCACAGCGTGCCAAGTACCGCCGCATCCTGCGCCGCCTGCAGGCAGTCCCGGGGCAGAGCGTCCTCGAGATCGGCTGCGGCTGGGGCGGCTTCGCCGAGATCGCGACGGCGGAAGGACTGCAGGTCACCGGCCTGACGCTGTCGCCGGCGCAGCTCGAATGGGCGCAGCAGCGGGTGCCGCAAGCCGATCTCCGGCTGCAGGACTACCGCGACACCAGGGAGCAGTTCGACCACATTGTCTCGATCGAAATGTTCGAGGCGGTCGGCGAGCGCTGGTGGCCGACCTACTTCCGGACTATCGCCAAGGCGCTGAAGCCGGGTGGCCGAGCGGTGGTCCAGAGCATCACCATCCGCGACGACCTGTTCGCAGACTACCGCAAGGGAACCGACTTCATCCAGCAGTACGTTTTCCCGGGCGGCATGCTGCCGTCGCGCTCGGTATTCCGTGCCGCGGCGGCCAGACAGGGGCTTGCCGTACGCGGCGAATACGCATTCGGCGCCGATTACGCGCGGACTCTTGGCGAATGGCGCCGCGCCTTCGACGCCCACTGGCCGCAGGTCGCCGCGCTCGGTTTCGATGAGCACTTCCGCCGCCTCTGGCGCCTCTATCTCAGCTATTGCGAGGCAGGCTTCCTTGCCGGGAACATCGATGTCGTCCATTTCGAACTCGTTCATCACTAGGCGCCGCCTGCTGTTGGGCCTCGCCGCGTGGCCGCTGGCGGGCCTCGCGACGACCGGTCCGAAGACGCCCACCACCGGTTTCCGGCGCTGGGGCAGCGGGGAATTTCGCCGCTTCGGCCTCCTGATTTATGAGGCGACCCTGTGGACCGGCAGCGACGATCCGCTGCGCCCGCCGCTGGCGCTCGAGCTGACCTACAAGCGGAAGATCAGCGGGCGCGATATCGCCGACGCCAGCGTGAAGGAGATCCGCAATCTCGGCACCGCAGACGAGCCGCGTCTCAGAGACTGGGGCGAACGGATGGTGAAGATCTTTCCGGATGTCCGTCCCGGCGATCAGATCGTCGGCGTGCACCTTCCCGATGCGGCGCGATTCTACTTCAACGACCGCAGCATCGGAGCCGTCGACGACCCGGCGTTTGCCCGTGCCTTCTTCGCCATCTGGCTCGATGCCAGAACCAGCGCGCCCGATCTGCGCGCCGCACTGCTCAAGCGCCAGGACTCCTGAGGCGATGACCGCCGGCAGCACGCTTGCCTACGGCCTGCTCGGTCTGCCGCTGGCCTTCGCGGCGCTGCCGATCTACGTCCATGTGCCGCGCTTCTATGCCGAGGTAACCGGCATCGAACTTGCGCTGCTCGGCGCCATCCTGCTCGGCACGCGGCTGCTCGATGCGGCAATTGACCCGTGGCTGGGCTGGCTCGCCGATCGTGTGCCGCGCCCGACCATGGTGGCTCTGGCCCTGCTGCCCTTCGCCGCCGGCTTCGTCGCCCTGCTCAACCCACCGGCCGACCATGCGGCAGCGTGGCTGGCCGGCTCGCTGGCGCTGACCTACCTCGGCTTCTCGGCCGCCTCGGTCGCCTACCAGGCCTGGGGCGCCGATGTCGGCAGCACTTCCGCCCAGCGCACGCGTTTGACCGCGGCTCGCGAGGGCTTCGGGCTGGTCGGCGTCGTCCTCGCCGCCACCCTGCCGGCGTTGCTGGCCAGCGATCTCGGCGAGGGAATCAGGCGCCTCTCCTGGGTCCTGCCGCCGCTGCTGCTGATCGCGGCTGCCACCACCTTCAGCCGCGTCGGCGCCGGGCAGCCGGTGCCGACGCCAGGCCAGGCCTTGCTGCCGAGTCTGCGCCTGGTCATGAACGACAGCGCTTTTCGCCGCCTGCTCGGCGTCTTCGTCGCCAATGGCATCGCCGCCGCGCTGCCGGCGACGCTCTTCCTCTTCTTCGTTGCCGATGTGCTGCACCTGGAGATGGCGAGCGGCCCGCTGCTGGCCCTATACTTCGTCGCCGGCGCCGCCTCGCTGCCGCTCTGGGTCAAGCTGTCGGCGCGCTTCGGACGCGTTCATGCCTGGCTCGGGGCGATGTTGCTGTCGATCGTCGCCTTCGCCGGCGCCAGCCTGCTCGGCAGCGGCGACCTCTGGCCGTTCGCCGCCATCTGTATCGCTTCCGGGCTGGCGCTCGGTGCCGATCTGGCCCTGCCCGCCGCCATCGCCGCCGATCTCGGCGAGCGCCAGGGGCAGGCGGGCGCCTGCTTCGGCGTCTGGAACTTCGTTGCCAAGCTCAACCTGGCGCTGGCCGCCGGCCTGGCGCTGCCGCTCCTCGCCTTATTCGGCTACGTGCCGGGAGATGGCGAAGGACTGGCTTTCCTCACCCTCGCCTACGCCCTGTTGCCGCTGGCGTTCAAGGCGCTGGCCGGAGCGCTGCTCTGGCGCTGGCGCCGTTCCCTGGAGATCCAGACATGAAACTTGTCCTTGCCGCCGCCTTCGCCGTTGGCCTGACCGCCTGCGCCTCGAAGGGAGTCGAACAGTACCGCGCCGAACGTCCGGCCCTCGACCTCAAGACCTATCTGAACGGCACCCTCGACGCCTGGGGCATGTTCCAGGGGCGCTCCGGCGAAGTGCAGAAGCGCTTCCATGTCGTCATCGATGCCCAATGGACCGGCGATACCGGCGTCCTCGACGAGCATTTCAGCTGGTCGGACGGTACCACCTCGCGCCGCGTCTGGACTCTGACCAGGCAGGCAGACGGTACCTGGCGCGGCACGGCCGACGACGTCGTCGGTGAGGCGGTCGGCGAGGTCGCAGGCAACGCGCTGCGTTGGCGCTACGTACTGGCGCTGCCGGTCGACGGCAAGGTCTACCACGTCGACTTCGATGACTGGATGTTCCTGATGGACGACAAGGTGATGCTCAACCGTTCCTTCATGAGCAAGTGGGGCTTCAATCTCGGCGAGGTCACCCTGACCTTCGTCAAGCGATGAACCCAAAAATCGTCGACTGGTCCGGCAAGCGCGTCTGGCTGGTCGGCGCGTCGAGCGGGATCGGTGCCGCGCTGGCCGGCGAACTGGCGCGGCGCGGTGCGCGCGTCGCGCTCTCTGCGCGCAGCGTCGACCGGTTGCGCGCGCTCGCCATTCAGGGCGCCTTGCTGCTGCCCTGCGACGCCACCGACACGACCGGCCTGGCGGGCGCCCGCGCAAGCCTGCTCGCGGCCTGGGGCGGCGTCGACCTGGTGATCTACCTGGCCGGCGATTACGTGCCGATGCGCGCTGCAGACTTCGACCTGGCGGTCGCCGAGAAAGTCGTCACGGTCAATTTCAACGCCGCCATGCGCCTCGCCGCGACGGTGTTGCCCGACCTGCGGGCAGGTGGCGGCATCGCCTTCGTCGCCAGCGTCGCCGGCTACCGCGGCCTGCCCAGAGCGTTGGCCTACGGGCCGGGCAAGGCGGCGCTGATCCACTTCGCCGAATGCCTGCATCTCGATCTCGCGCCGCAGGGGATCGGCGTCTGGGTCGTCAACCCCGGCTTCGTCGCAACGCAACTCACCGCCAGGAACGATTTCGCCATGCCCGCCCTGCTGACCCCCGGCGAGGCGGCGCTGGCCACGGTCGCCGGCATGAAAACGGGTAAATTCGAGATCCACTACCCGCAGCGTTTCACGCGCGTCATGAAGTTGCTCGCGCTGCTGCCCTACGGGCTGTATTTTCCCCTGGTGCGCCGCCTGACCGGAAATTGACATGAACCTCGATGCCCTGATCGACTTCTTCCACGGGCTGTCGCCGGAGAGCGTCGCCCGCTTCCCCGAGTTCTACGGCGCCGATGCCTACTTCAAGGATCCGTTCAACGAGGTGCGCGGCGTCACCGCGATCCAGCGCATATTCGTCCACATGTACGAGCAAGTCGCTGAGCCGCGTTTCATGGTCAGTGAAAAGGTAGTCGACGACGACGGCGCCATGCTGATCTGGACCTTCACTTTCCGGACGGCGCGCCGGGGTGGAGGCGAGAAGCAGGTCATCCGCGGCGTTTCCCACCTCAGGTTCGACGCCGCCGGCAAGGTCAATTATCACCGCGATTACTGGGACGCAGCCGAGGAGCTCTACATGAAGCTGCCCGTTCTCGGCATCCTGATGCGCGGCCTGCGGCGGGTACTGGCAGCCCCGAGCGCTGGCCTCGGATCCTGATCCGGCGCGTCCACCTGGGCAGCGCCTGCCTCTGGCTACCGATCAGGGCGGCGATCCTTGCGTCGGTCAGCTTGCCATCGCCATCGAAACTGCCGGCAGAGACCTGGCCCCGGTTCAACGCGCCAAGAAAAACCTCTCTCTGAAGCCCTCCCCTCGTCTGACCGGCGGATCTTCAACTGAGGGGGGCCGTGCAGGCTTCTTCCCTGGCCAGCCCTTTGCGGGTGTTCCGAACTTACTCACGGCTCGGTGTCTGAACGCTGACTTGAGAGTCAGAAGGAGACGATCGTGATCCTGAGTGAGGTGTTGGAACGGTTTATCAAACGGGCGCCGATTTGCGTGATGGCGCGAGCCGTCCTGGAACGGGTGCTGTCGCCGACCGTGATCAACGAATGGTTTGATCGTAGTGCGACGCGGCAATACCCCCGGAAGCGGTTGTTCTCGAGCGTTGTCGACCTGATGGCCTGGGTGGTGTGCCGGGTGCGGCCCTCGCTGCATGCGGCGTATCCAGGGGGTGAGGAGCCATTGGAAGGTTCGCTGCGCTCGCGGTATGAGAAGGTCGAGCGGATGGAGACAGGCGTCTCTGAGGCCTTGGTGCGGCATACGGCGCAGGAATTACCACCGGTGATCGAAGCGCTGGAAGCGGAGCTGCCGGCCTGGGTACCGGGCTATCGGGTCAAGATTCTCGACGGCAATCACCTGGCAGGCACCGAGCATCGCCTCAAACCGTTGCGCATGACGCGAGCGGGCGCTTTGCCGGGGCAGGCGCGGGTGATTCTCGACCCGCAGCTCATGCTGGCCAGTGAAGTCGTGCTCTGTGAGGATGGCCATGCGCAGGAGCGTTCGCTCACCGAGCGGATTCTGGCGCGGGCCAAAGCAAACGAGGTGTGGGTGGCCGACCGTCATTTCTGCACCAAGGCCGTCCTGTTCGGTTTCGCGCAACGGCAAGCGGACTTCGTCATCCGGCAACATGCCACGACCTTGAAGATTGACCGCATCGGCGAATCCGGACCGCAGGGACGCACAGACAAGGGTCTGCTGTTCGAGCAGGCGATGACCTTGAAAGGGCAGCGGGACGAGTTCCTGGAGGTGCGGCGCGTGACGGTAAAGCTCGATCAGCCGACCCGTGACGGCGAGTGGGAAATCTATCTGCTGACCCATCTTCCGGCAGCCGTCCTCGATGCCGGACAGGTGGCCTCGTTATCCCGTCGTCGGTGGACGGTAGAGACGGCTTTCCAGGAGTTGGGGGTCACGCTGGAAGGCGAGATCGATACTTTGGGGTATCCCAAGGCGCCCTGTTCGCCTTCTGCCTGGCGCGGGTGTCTGACCACCTTCTGTCCGTGGTGAAAGCCGCCTTGCGCGCCGCCCATGGCGAAGAGGTGGTGCAGCAAACCCTCTCCAGCGATTACCTCGCAGAGGAGATCGCCGGCACCCGTCGCGGCCTGGAGATGGCCATTCCGGACGAGACGTGGGGCGTCGTGGCCGAACTGACTGTCGTCGAATTCGCTGCCCTCTTGAAAGAGTGGGCAAGCCACGCCCGACTGGCGGCCTACAGGAAGCACCCCCGTGGCCCCAAGAAGCCCCGCCCACCCCGC
>WBZT01002594.1_pt1 | contig 12448 bp, 11 predicted proteins | sample 5204241 | NCBI WGS metagenome assembly WBZT01 (sample SAMN12344358, study PRJNA552823) | activated sludge metagenome | biome: Activated sludge suspended growth; feature: Nitrification reactor; material: Wastewater; isolation source: activated sludge from nitrification reactor of wastewater... | reverse complement strand
TCCGAACCGGGCGGCGAACCGGGCGGCACGGTAGACCCGCAACGGGTCCTCGCGGAACGAGTCGGCGTCGACGTGGCGGATCACCCCGTCCTCGAGGTCACGGTGTCCGTCGTACGGGTCGAGCAGGTCACCGGTCAACGGGTCCCATCCCATCGCTCCGATGGTGAAGTCGCGGCGTCGCGCTGCGGCGTCGAAGTCGAGGGTCGGGTCGACGGACACGTCGAAATCGGTGTGTCCGTGTCCGGTTGACGTTTCGGTCCGCGGGATGGTCACGTCGAAATCGTGGCCCATGTGACGGGTCTTGTAGACACCGAACGATTCGCCGACGAGTTCAGCGGTTCCGGTGTGTTCGACGAGTACCTGGCGGAGTTCGTCGGGTTCGAGTCCGGACACTTCGATGTCGAGGTCTTTCGGGTCGACGCCGAGGAGCATGTCGCGTACCGCACCGCCGACGAGTACTGCCCGCCCGCCGGCCGCGTCGATCGCCGCTGCAACGTCTGTGAGGGCCGCTGCGGCTTCCGGGTTGAGCGCCGCCCGAATGTCCGGTGTAGGTGCTGTTATCGCCTGAGCGGCGGCTGTAGCGGCTGTAGCGGCTGTAGCAACGGTTGGGGTGGCACAGTGTGCGGCGCGTTCGCCGGTGCGGTGCCACCGGTGCGGACACGCATCGTTCGTGCAACGAAACCTGCCCATCAGCTACACCTCCGCGCCGCGCCGACACCACCGGGGTTGCCGGCGCACAGTCGAGTTGATCGCATGACGTCGGTCCTTCCGTCCCGGGACCAGACCGCACAGTCAGGACCCAACAGGTTCGGACCCGCCGGTCAGCCCGTCTGCTGTTCCTGATGGCCCGTCGCGGCTGTTTCGTCGACGAGTTCCCTGTCGATCTCAGCGATCCGGGTGTCGCACCGGTCGAAGGCTTCTTGTTCAACCCACGGACCCAACCCTTCGGCGATCGTCGTGGCTGACCGGTCGTACTCGGCGGCTGACCGGTCAGCTTCGGCGATCAGATCGGGTAGAGAGTCGACCCATCCGGCGATCTCGCGTTGCACCAGCCGCTGCCATGCGACAGGCTCAGCCGAGTAGGCGACACGGGGCTGGACCGTGACAGACGCCGATCCGACTCGGCAGAGGATGGACCGACGCCGAGGCGACACCTGTGACACCTCGAATCGGAGTCCCCGGTGAAGCATCGGGGGGCTCCACGAACGGTGACCGAACACCTCCCAATCACCGACCCACGTGCTGTCGCCGTCAGCGGCGAGCTCGGCGGCTCGGCGGAGCAGCGCCGCTGCGCGCGCCGATTCGGCGGCCCTGCCACGCTCCGAGCTGGCGGCCTGCGAAATCGTTGATTGCGCACGACGCCAGCCGGCTCGACGACGAGCCAACGCGACTCGCGTCGCGGACAGTTCAGCGCGTTCGGCGAGCAGCGGATGCCCGGACGCTGCGGCGAGCACCGATTGGATGTCACCAACGTCGACGGTGCCGTCTCCAAGGTCGGTGAGCATTTCGACGGTCGACACGCCCGGCTCGAGAAGCTGGCGGGCCGCGGTCGCACGGTCAAGCACTTTGCGCCACATGAACGCGTCGAACCCGCCTTCGGTGACATACCGGACGACCCGCACCGATTCCGCGGGGTTGCCTTGGCGGACCCCACGCCCGTCGCGCTGGTCAACAGCGGACGCTACCCACGGCACGTCGACGTGGTGAACGGCGACAACTCGGTCCTGAATGTTCGTGCCTTCACCGAACACCGAAGTGGAACCGATCACCACGTCAACGTCACCGCCGCGACACGCGGCGAACAGCCGCGCCTTGTCCCGTTCGGTCTTCGCGTGTTGCGCCCACCGGACCCGCGTCGGATCCATCCCGGCCGCGGCGAGCTCGTCGGTGATCCACTGGTACATCGCGCCACGTGTCGACCCTGGCGTTCCGAGGTCGCAGAACACGATGTGCAACCCTGGTGTTTCGCGTTGGATCTCCGCGATGGTCGCGGCGACCGCTGCGGGTTTCCCTCCGTCGGATGGCCGTCCCGACCCGGCGAGACGCGGGTCGAGCGTGGCGTGTCGTGCGTCGCTCATCGCGAGAAGCCACGAGTCTTCGACGTTGCGGTACGACTTGTGGTCGAAACGGGCGGCGAGCCGCGGGTCGAGTTCGATACCGGGTCGACGCACCGCGGCAGCAAACTGCTCGGCGACGGGTGCGCCTGCTGCGACAAGCTCGGCGAGTTCCATCGCTGAGCTCGGAAGGTTCGTCGAGTCGAGAACCTGGTCGGCGGTCGCCCGTGCGTAGGCCGACGAGAAAGACGCAGGCCCGGTCGACATGCGGTCGGCACGCTGCTTGATACCTTCCATGATCTCGGCGAGTTCGTCGGACGCTGGGACAGTAACGATCCGCATGTCGGCTTCGGGGACGTGGATGTGAGCGAGGTCCGCCGGGTCGGCGCGACCAACGAACTCGAGGGTGAACGCACGGAGATCAGCGACGTTACGAAAGTCGCGGAACCGTGGGACCATCCGCCATCCGCACCCGTCGGGCGTCATTTCAACCTGGACTGTTTGACGTGCGAACGTCGCAGCCCACGCGTCGAAGTGACGGACGTTGTACGCGTCGAGCAGGTCGGGGCGTAGATACGCGGCGAGGATCCACTGTTCCGCGATCGTCGTGACGATCGGGGTGCCAGTGAAGAACGACCCGGCGCGTCCGTGTCGTTCGCGCAGCCAGTCCATTTTCGCTGCGAGATCCTGAGCCCGCCCGGATGGCTGAGCGATCTGGACACCTGATTTCGTGACGATGTCGAGCCCTTTGAAATTGTGGGCTTCGTCGATCATCAGGTAGTCGACACCGGTGCCTTCGAACGTCGCGCCGGCGGTTTCGTCCCGGCGGGTGTCCATCAACTTGGCGAGTCGCGTTTCGAGCCGTTTCTTCGCGGCGGCGAGACGTTTCACCCCGCCGGCGGTGAGCTCGCCGCCGCCGGCGATGTAGGTGGCGTCGACGAGCGCTGCGATGTCGTTACGGATCTTCGCTGCGACCGTTTCGGGGTTCATTGGGAGCCGCCCGAACGCCGACATGGTGATGATGACCGCGTCCCAGTCGCCCGCGGCGAGGTCCGCTACGAACTGGGCGCGTTCCGCTGCGGACGTTTCGTGTCGCCCGGCGGACAGAACGTGGCTGTGCGGAAAGATCGACGCGAATTCGGCGGCGGTCTGCTCGAGCATGTGGTTCGGCACGACGATCATCGGGAGGCGCCACAAGCCGAGTTGCCGTCCCTTCATCGCAGCGAGAACCTGGATCGCTGTTTTGCCGGCGCCTACCCCGTCGGCGACAAGCGAGTCGCCGGCGATGATCCTGGCGACCGCGTCCAACTGGTGGGGGTACGGTTCGAAATCCGCTGCGATCCCGTCGAACCGGAGGTGCTTCCCGTTGTAGCGGCGTGGCACACGGGATCGGAACACACGGTTGTACCGGTCGAGCAGTAGCTGTGTGCGGTCCGGGTCTTCGAACACCCACGCTGCGAACGCGTCTTGCATTTCGGTGATCTTGTCTGCGACGGCTTGCGTGCCGACATCGTCAACGCCGCCGCCGGCTTCGGCGTCGCGACGAACGATGATGGTCCGCTGGTTCAACGCGGCGCCGAGGAGGTTCCACGGGTCGTACCCGGCTGCGCTCCACTGTGTCCGCCCGCTGATCGTCGCCCACGCTCCGGTGACACGCCATTCAGCGGTTTGGGCGATGTGTTCGACGGTCGCGCCGCCTCCGAACGTTGCTTCTCCGAACTGGCGGTACACGCCGGCGGGAACCCACGGGGTGCCGATCCCGACAGTGATCGTGTCCGGCGTCGCGTCAGCCGGTGTCGCGTCGACGAGCAGCCGGCGGACCGTCGCCCACGGGCCGGTGGTGTCCCCCGATGCGTCACGCCACGCTGCGGCTTCGGCTTTCGCGCGGACATCGCCGGACAGGAGAACGGGTTTCGGAACCCACTGGCCGCTGTTCGGATCGGGGTACGCGTCGCCGTGCTCGACGAGCAGCGCGGCGGCTTCGTCGGGTTCAACGTTGAGCATCCCGGCGACCGCGTCGACGTTGACGTACCCGTACTGGTTCATCGACGCGTCGACGGCGTCGCCGGTAGTGGTGACGATCGGGGTGGTGTGACGGGCGATCGGGTCACGTTGGAACAGCGCGGCTGGCGCGTATCGGCCGTTCCGGCCGCGCTGTTCCAACGCGGCGACGAGCGGCCAACGCGGGTCGTCGCGGAACCCGCCCATCTTCGGGTATCGGGGCCGGTCGTCGGTGCCGGACCGTCGCCGGATCTGGCCCCACCCGGCGGTGTACGTCGCGTAAGCGGACCGCAACGCTGCGGCACCGTCGACGGTCCATTCGGCGAGCAGAGCTGTTGTCTGTTCGGCGAGTTCGATGAGCGCGCCGAGTTCGTCGCTGTCCGTCGACCCGTCGACCGGGGTCCATGTGCCGTATCCGATGTGACGTTCGAATGTGTCGCCGGTCCGGCGGAGCACACCGGGGAGCGGATGCCCGGCCGACACGACCGTGTCGGTGAACCCGTCGCCGACGGGTTCGGTGAACAGTCCGACGCCGGCGACCCGACGACTGGTCGTGCCGGTCCACGCGGTGAGATGGTCGGTCCAGTAGACGGGACCCACGCATTGCCAGCGGACGGTGTCGCGCCCGTACATTCCGCCGGGCACGGCGGTCGGGCACCACGAAACCACCGTGGTGTCGTCGTCGAACGCGACGTTGCGGCTCGCGACGCCAACGGTGCGCACGGTTCGCCACGACTCGTCAGCGACCGGGGGACGGTCAGCAACACGTTCGAACACGAGAAGGTCAGCGGCGACACCGGTGCCTTCGGAGTTCATCGCGCCGTTCGGAAGTCGGAACGCTGCGATGAGACGCAACCGTCGGGCGAGTTCGTCCCGCGCGCTGGTCGACATGGCGTCCAACGTCCACGTCGATGTCAACGCTATGACGAGTCCGCCGACACGGACCGCTTCAGCGTTCCGTGCGAGAAAGTAGTTGTGGATCGACATGGTCGGCCGGGTCGGGTCGTACGGCTGGTGACGCCCGTACGGCGGGTTCCCAACTGCGGCGTCGAACACGCCGGGGGCCGACCATGTTTCGAGGGGCCCGGTGTGAATACTGGCGCGGGGATGCAACTGTCGGGCGATGTCCGCTGTGAACGGGTCGGCTTCGACGCCGACCAGGTCGACACCGGCGGGCGCATGGGTGAACCAGCGGCCGGTCCCGCATCCCGTCTCGAGCACTCGACCGTTGGCGGGCAAACCTGCCGCGTTGAGGATCGCCCACCCTGCGTTGATGATCGTGTCGGGCGTGTAGAACGCGGTGATCGTCGCGTCGGTCGCCGAAGCGACAGCGTCGTCGCCGAGCATGTCGGTCAACGCCGCCCGTGTGTAGGTGCCGGCGAGTGCCCGTGTCTCGGGTCCCCACCCGCGGAACTGGCGGATCGTCTCCATCCCAACCGCGGTGACCGGTTCCCCGGCGCGTATCTGCGCGACAACCTCGGCGATTTCTACGACCCCAGCGATCTTCATGCCGTTCTATTCGGACCGTTACCCGGTGTACGCGTACACGCCGCGGGCAGGGCGAACCACTTCGCCGCCCGCCGCGAGCCGACCCAGTTCAGCGCGAACAGCGTCGATGATCCGACCAGGGTCGACCGCGTGGAACAGAGCGATTTCTGTTGCGATGTCGACAGCGCTGAACGGTTCGCCGGGCGGTTTGCTGCGAACGCACCGTCTCGTCTCGTTCGCCGCGTTCACTTCGCCGGGAGCGGCGAGTAGGACGGCGAGACGCCGGTAGCCGGCGGCGACAAGTTCGTCGCCGGCAGCCGCGGCGGTACGGGCGGCCGCGGCGGCGGTACGGGCGGCAGCTACGAGACGGGAGTCCGGATCTGCGATCACACCGCCCCGTTCGGACATGGAACGAGCTCGTCGCCCCTGACAGCGTCGATCCCCGCGACCGGGAAGGCCACGGGGATCGACACACTGGGATCGGTTCGACCGGAGAAACCCGCCGCAACGGCTCTGGGCCTAACGGCGGGCGTGGTCACCGGTACACGGTGTCGCCGCCACCGATGATGACGCCCTTGTCTCCGATGCAGAAGTTCTGACCGGCATGGTCGATCACCACAGCCTTGCAGTGGGTGCCCGCTTTGAAGAACAGGATGTACCCGCTGAGCAGCTTGCCGTTGCGGTACACCCTGCCTGAGCCGTTCACCCCGTCGGCCTCGTAGTTCGATGACGGGCTTCCAGGGGTGACGACCACGGTGACCCCGCTGTAGCAGCGCCACAGACGGTTACCCGGCTTTTCCAGGTCAGCGGTTGTCGAGCAACCAGTGTCCTCGGTGATGCCGAGAAGCACTTTCGTCGCAGCGTTGACCGTCGCCGAGTCGTCGTACGCGTTGCAGCCCGAGACGACTGCGACCAACACAACGAGTGGTGCGATGAGCTTTCTCATGGGTGTGGTTCCTTTCATGCGCATTGCGCAGCCATTACGGACTTGTCGGATGCGGTGACGGCCAGCCCGTACTTGTCGGCAACCGCCGCGAACCGGGCGGCGTACGCGCACCGAACGCTCTTCGACGGCGGGAGCCACGACGCTGGGCCCGAATCGGACTTCGACGAGTTCACCGCCGACGCGACCGCGATCAGGTTCAGCGGGTCATTCGCGAACTCGACGCGTTTCGCTGCCGGCCAGCCAGACGCACCCATCTGCCAGGCGTACGACAAGGGGATCATGTGGTCGATCCCGACTTCGCTGTGACCTGTGTGGGTCAACGGTTTCCCGGTGTACGGGTCGACGGTTGTCCCATACACGACGGCGCATGATCCGGCGGACCGGTACCGGATGTTCGTCAGGTCGCGTTTCAGGATGTCGTTGCGGGTGTCGCACCCGTTGTGGCCGAGCGGCGCCGACTGGTTGTCGGTCCATGCTTTGCCGAACTGGTCTCTCGAGTAGCCGGTCTTGGGGCCGCGTCCTTTCGTCGCGAGTTTCGCGATCAACGCTGACGCTTCGGGGTGCTGACCGGTTTCGACGCGGGGCAGACCGGCTGCGTCAGGGTTCGTAGCGGCTAGGCACCCTGCTGCGGCGACGGCGACGACAACGAGCAGAGCGATGCCCGTGAGGAACAGTTTGGGTTTCATACCCGGTTAGGACCCGTCGTGTTTCGCGGTTCGCTGTTCACGCCGCGTCATGACGTCGTCGTCGTCGTTTAGGAGGCGCCGCCGGCGGGTTGTAGTAGACGCGGCCGCGGACGGTCGTGCGGGTCGCCCACCCTTCGGTGGTGGCGACATCGCCGCCGCGGTCGACCCACCGTTCTTCCATCTCCCCGCTGAAGTGGACGTTGACGATCGACGCTGATCCGTCGACCGGGACAGCGACGTGTTCGCGTCCGTCGCTGTCGACTTCGAAGTGGGTGACCCCGGAGATAGTTCCGTTGCGGAACGTGACGCGGACACGTCGGTCGGCGCCGTCGCCGCGGATCAGCGTCGTGTTCCGACTGGTTCCGGTGATGACGGTCGCGCGGTCGCCGGCGTACGCGGAGACGGTGAGCGGACCGGCGTCACCGAGGTCAACCGGGTAGGCGGCTTCGATCTGCGCGATGTCGGGTTCCCAACCGTCGGGCGGCGGACACGGCACGGTTCGTTGCGACGGACGGGCCGTAGCTGCGACTGCCGCTACGGCCGCGGTTCCGGCGGGCGACGATGCGCCGCTACCGCTACGAACGGGGCACATGCGGGCGGCCATCGAACCGGCACGGTGCGCGCCGCCTTCGGCCAACCCGCACAGGTTCGGGTGCGGGCATCGCACGGTCCCCATCAGTCCTCTCCGAGTTCGCTGGCGGTCAACGCTTCGACGAGATCGCCTGTGACGGTTCGGCGTTCATACGCGAACCCTTCCCCGTTGGTTTCCGGGGTGGACCCCTCGATCCACCATTCGGATACGCCACCGTCGACGGTTCGTTCCCACACCGACGCGGATCCATCAGCGGGACGCGTGTACCAGACAGCCGTGTCGTCACCGGCGGGCGATGTGGTTTGGTGAGAGATCCGGGTGAGCGCCCCGGACGAGTCGAACTCGAGGTCTACGAAACCACCGGTTTGGGGGTTGTGCCTCCGCACGAGCTCGCGTCCGTCGCTGGTTCGGTCGATACGGCCAGCGGACGGGTACTGGTCGACGATCGCGGAGGTTGTCGGGACGGTGGCACGCACCACGGCCGGTTCGGGGCCGTGTGCGAGGTAGTCACCGCGGCTGATCGCGGCGCATTGCGCTGCAGCGACAGAACCGGGACGGTGACGGCCGCCGGGTTGTAGTCCGCAACGAGCCGTGTGTGGGCAGGGGATCATCGCTGGTTCCTCTCAGGACGCGTCGAGGTCGAACGTGCCCGTCGTTTCGTCGACGGTGACTGCGGATGGTTCGCCGAACAGGCGAACCACTTCCGCTGGTGAGATCGGACCGAACTCGGTGTCGACCAGTTCACCGTCGGCACCCGGGTCGACAACCGGTTGGGTTCGCCGGCGGAACGGCAGGACACTCATCGCCGGCCTCCTGCGCGTCGACCGCGTGGCTTCCGCGGTTTCGAGTCCTTCGCTGCTTTCGCAGCGTCGTATTCGGCGGCGAACATGTCGCGGTCGGTTGGGGCGATCTTGTCGATCGCGGCGCACACCCGGTCAGCGATCGCACGCACCTTCGACGGGTCACCTTCGGCCCACCCGAGGATGTACTTCGCGGACCGATCTTCGGTGTCTACCCCGTGGCGTTTCGCGAGGACGTGAGCGACGGTTTCGGCGACCGCTTCGGCGTCGCCGCGGTCCCGCATCGTCATGTCGGATACCTTGCTGAGCCCCGGGTCGGCGGCGTGACCGAGTTCGTGGCACAACGTCGAGATCTGCTGCGCTTCGGGTTGCAGCGAGTCGATGACGATACGACCGCCGGTCGCACCTGTTTCGTCCGGTTCGAACCATCCGTTCGCGGAGGTGCCGGTCAACGGGCGGTGAACCACCTCAACGTTGAGACGTTTCCCGGCGGCGACCAGTTCGGTGCGTGCCGCGTCAGCGTCGAACTGGTCGCCGGCCCGGACGGCTGTGCCGCCGGGAAGGGGAACGTCGGCACCTTCGGTCTGGGAAATGTCGAACACCGGTACCGCGGTGAACCCGACGACCCGGTGTTCGTCTTCGCCGGTCTCAGCGTTTTCGACCTTGCGGAGACGCGGTGCGAGTACCCGCAACGCCGTTTCGCCTTTCAGGACGTGACGGCCCATCTGTTGCCACACGCTGTACGGCAACACCATCGACGCGCCGTCGCGTTGCGCGAGGAGCATCATCCGGTTGAACATCGAGTAGCGGCAAGCTACCGACGTCGCGGATGCGATCATGTCGCTGAACTGGCCGGTCTCGACCAGTTCGACAAGCCGATCGTCGAGACCGTCGAGGGTCGCTTGGACATCCGGCCGGCGCGTCGCCGCTGTAGCGGCACGCGCAGCGGCGTCTGGTTCGATGCTGGCCGCTGCGGAGGCGCAACGGTCGCACCGTTCCCCTGGGTTCGAAACCCACGGGCCGTTGCACGCGACGCACCGTTCCTGTGTGACAGTTGAGACGCTCATACCCGGTTAGGACCCGTCGTTCACCGATCAGAGGTCAGATCGGCCAGGGGGACCATCCGTACGGGTGGAACGCGGCCATCCACGCGGCTGCTGCGCCTGTGGCGACCCACACCGTCGCTGCGGCGACACCGGAACGTGAACGAGCCTGTATCGCACCGGGGAACGCCGCTACACCGCCGCCGGCGATCGCTAGGCCGGTGAGGAACAACCACCAGATCATCGGGCAGCACCTTTCGTTGGGGGGTCATCGACGCGTTCGGACCTGCCGGGCCGCAACACGGCGGCGGCGTACACGTCGACGGGCCGGCCGGTCTGGTAGTGGAACCGGACGACGGTGCGGGCGAACCAGACAGCAACTGGTGTGCCCGGTTCGTACCGGAACGCTTCGTTGAGGTAGGCGGCGTCGAGGTAGACGACTGGGCCGCCGGCGGAGGCCGCTGGCTGGCCGATGTCTCGCCGGGCGGTGTGTGTGTCGCAACGGAACCCGGTTGCGGAGATGTGGTGGATGGCTACGTGCCCGTGGAGCGCACGGATAGCGGTGAGCGTTTGGACGGTCACCGAGCCGATGCGTGCGGCTTGTAGTCGACTGTCGAGCAGCGATGCGACGGTCGGGGCTTCAACGGTTCTCGAGTCGCCGGGCGGGATGGTGACAAGCCGGACGGTGTGCCGTGTGTGAGCTACGAACACCGAAGGGTGTGCGCATCGGAAGGTGCGGGCGTCGGGGTGTTGCTCGAGGTAGGCGGCGGCTTGGGGTGGTGTACGCATCGGACTGTGGACGCGTCACCTCCCGGCGTGGAGCTCGCCGGGAGGTGACGGGTTGCTGGGGGGATCAGCGATCAAGGGGCGAGCGGTGGTTCGCCCAACTGTTCGATGGTCGTCGTTGTGGTGTCGAGCGGTGGTTCGCCCAACTGTTCGATGGTCGTCGTTGTGGTCGAACCGGGCTGGTTCGGGGTGCAGGCGACGACGGACAGCGCTGCGGCTGCTGCCACAGCGGAGGCGATGAGGATGGTTCGTGGGGTCATGGTGGGTGTATCGGGCCTTTCGTACGGGCCGCGTTAGCGACACGGCACTCGGTGGGGGAATTGCTGTTCCGGTAGGTTCAGCGGCGGCGCGCCGCGTAGGCGTAGGCCGCTCCGGCGGCTGCGGTGCCGGCGGCGATGCAGGTGAGTGCGATCACTGCGAGCGTGCCGGTGTTGAGTCCTGTCCACGCGAGACCAGATGGGGCGCTGTCGGGTGTTGAACCCACGGCGACGGTCGTGGTCGTGGACGCCGGTGCCGTAGCGACGGTCGTCGTCGACGTGGCGGTTTCCGGCACCGTCGTGCTCGTCGAGGTCGAGGTCGTCGTCGTGGTTGTGGTGGGAGACACGGACACGACGGCTGTTGCAGCGGCGTCGGTCCCAGTGATCGACGCCGTGTTGGTGATATCCCCGGACTCGTCAACCCGAACCTTCACCGTCGTCGAGACGACAGCGCCAGGGTCGATGTCGCCAACCCACGGATCGTCGAGAACGGTCATCCCCGGAGCGCCGAGGTCGACGATCGTGACGCCGTGAGCCGCTGACGGCCCCGTGTTCGAAGCGGTGAGGACACACTCGATCGTGTCCCCCACCGTCGCAGTCTCCGGACACGCCTTGCTCAACGCCAGTTTCGACCCTGCGACCGTCGTCGACACGACGTTGGATCGCACAGGGAGTTCGAGCCCGTCGACTCGGGCGCCGAACCGGTTGGCGTACACGTCGCCTGCGTCGTTGCCGTTCGTAGCGACACGGATCTTCACGTCGAACGTTGAACCGGGTGTGTTCGGTCCGGGCGCGTCGACCTTCACGGCCGTAGCCCCGCCGACGTTCAGCGGGCATCCCGACGCACCAAGTTCGGATGCCGAACACCAGTGGGTTGACCCGAGGTCGGGGTCAAGCGAAACCGTTGAGGGGTCAGCGGACGTGTAGTACACGGTCGCACCGTCGGGGGCGGTCACCGACCCGAGTTCCGTCGTACCCGTGTAGAGCGTCCCGTAGGCGTCGCCGTTGCGTGGGAGCACGTCGACGAGGGTGAACCCGTCGAGCACGGTGACACCGGTGTTCGTAGCGGTCAACGTGAACTCTGCGACCGAATCAGGGTCGATCAGTTCAGCGGTAACGGCTTTCACCACGTCGGCCTGGCCGAACACACCGGACGTTGTGATCTGGGTGGAAGCCGACACGTCGGCCATCTGGTCGCCCGATCCTGACGCTACGAACGGGAGGACCTGGCGGGGTTCGTACCCGGCGACCACTTCGACTTCGTAGGTGACCGTCCGGCATTCTCCGTAGCCGAGATCGCCGAGCTCCCAGTAGAGCTCGGCTGTGGCGGCGGGTGCTGCTACGCCGGTCCACCGGGTGTGCGGCGGGAGTTGCACGAAGATCTTCGAGTTCGGCACGGTCCCTGTGCCGGTGGACCCGACAGCGCAGAGGCGGGTTTCGATCGTTGCCAGGTCGCCGTCAGCGAGGTCAGCGGACCGGGCCGACGCGACCGCGGTCGAGATCGACAGTTTCGCTCCGCCGACCGTCAGGCAGTCGTCGAACGGGTTGTGTGGGAGCGACGGGCCGCACCGGTCCGTTTCGTTGAACGGTACGGCGTCGGTGTTCCACGCTCCGTTCAGGTCGACGGGAGCGCCGACCGTGGTGACCCCAGAGGTCGTGAACCACAGGTGCGACCCGACCGGGGCTTCGAGGGCTCGCATCGACAGGACAGCCCACACGATCGCTCCGGGAGCCATGTGGTTCGCTACGACCCGTACCTGACGGACCGCGGCGGGGTCGGCCGGGTTGGTGGTCC